>Ga0209610_1000721_pt1 | contig 17215 bp, 23 predicted proteins | sample LakKivw275mmetaG_FD_184137 | JGI IMG/M metagenome (GOLD analysis project Ga0209610, IMG submission 184137) | Anoxic lake water microbial communities from Lake Kivu, Rwanda to study Microbial Dark Matter (Phase II) - Lake Kivu water 275m metaG... | ecosystem: Environmental > Aquatic > Freshwater...
GACGACGACGCCGCGGCGGACACGGTCCTCGAGCTCCTCGTTGAGCGCCTCGAGCCGTTCCGAGAACCGGAGCGGGTCGTCAATGAGGGCCGCTTGCATGATGACGAGGGCGTCGAGGCCGCTGAGCGGCGGGTTCTCGGACTTGCGGAGCTCGTTGAGCCGGGCCAGGGCCCGTCGTTTCCGGTTCATGAGCCGCACGGCGGCGGCGAGCTTTTCGGGTTCGAGCGTCCGGCCGGTCGTCTCCTCGAGCCTGGCCTTGAACGCCAAGACTTCCTCATGCCAGAGGTCCCGGTCGCGCGGACCCTTCTTCTGCGGCACCTCGAGGACGTGGAACCCCCCGTCGGCGGCCAGGATGTCCCAGGTCTTCTTTTTGGCGTCGCAGGTCGTCTCCCCGACGGCCAGGTCCTCGAGCGGCCCGTACGGGCAGGTGTTCGAGAGGGCCAGGCCGAGGGTGGATTTGACCAGCGGGCAGATATCCCGGGGAAGCATCTGCTCGGCGTAGGGGATGGACAGGGGTGTTCCGCCGCAGAGCGCGACCGGGACGGCGCCAAGGGCCAGAATGATCTCGTCGGGGACATAGACGCAGAACGTCCCGATGAACTTGTCCCCGGCGGCCCGCCGCGCGGCGATCTCCGCGACCCGGTCGCCGTGCGCGCCGCGGATGACGCCGTCGAAGTAGGCCATGCGGGCGGGGCGGCCCTTCTGGGCCAGGACGGTCTTGGCGAAATTGCGGTCGATGGCGTCGAAGATCCTGTGATGGAGCTCGACGTCGAGGCCCAGCTCCCGAAGGAGCTCGTCGTGATCGGTCATGACGCTTTCCTTGAGGCGCGCGCTCTCGCTTTCGCCTGACGGGATGGAACACGCCTGCGGCCGACCGGCCATGAGGGGAGGTTATTATATCAGAAGGGGTCAAACCTAAATATTTAAGGTTTTCCGGGATGGGGACATGTTCTCTTTGTACGTGTCCTCATCCACGCTGAATCGGGATACGTACCGTAACGGCACATGTTCCGGAGTCACCCCAAAACCTTAAAAATTTAGGTTTGACCCCTTCCTATCGCCGGAGGAAGCGGCGGAGGTAGTCGCGCGTTTCGGTGACGCCGAGACAGCGCGAGACGGCGAAGAAAACGGCCAGGCCGAAAAGGCCCGCGACGACAAGGCTGCCCAGGGTTGCCAAGAGCGATGCGCCGAGCTCGGCCGCGACGACACGGTTCAGGAGCCAAGCGACTCCCCCGCCCGCGATCGACGCGGCCGCGAGCTTCCCGGCGTAGCCCGCCAGCGGCCCGAGCTCCATGGCCCCGACCTTGCGCGGCAAAAGCGCGTAGAGAATGGCCACGTTGAGGATCGCCGCCAGCGTCGTCGACAGCGGGAAGGCCAGATAGCCGATGACCCACATCAGCGAGACGTTGAGGACGATGTTGAGGCCGATCGAGGCGAAGCTCGCGTACATCGGCGTCTTGGCGTCCTTGTAGGCATAAAAGACCGCCGCGACGTTCCGCAGCGCCGACGCGAACGGGATCCCGACGACATAGAGCACGAGCGCCGCGGCCGTGGCCACGGTGTCCGCCGCCGTGAAATGCCCGCGCTGGTAGATGGCCCGGGTGACCGGGATCGCCAGACACGCGATCAGGGCCGAGGTCGGGATGGTCAGGAACAGCACCATCTTCATCGAGTCGGCGAGCGTGGACTTGACCGCCGCGACATCGTTCTCGAGGACGAGCTTCGAGAGCGACGGCAGCGCGACCGTGCCCACGGCGATGCCGAAGAGGCCGAGCGGCAGGTGCATGATGCGGAAGGCGTAGCTGAGCCAGCTGACGCTGCCCTGGGCCAGCGGCGTGACCAGGATGGTGTTGACCAGCACGTTGATGCGCGTGCCGGCCAGGCCGATCGCGACCGGGATGAAGAGGGCCATGACCCGCCGGAACCCGGGGTCGCGGAAGCTCAGGACCGGCCTCCAGCGGAAGCCCTTGCGCCAGACCGACGGAACCTGAACGAGGAACTGCATCAACCCGCCGACGAGGACGCCGACCGTCAGGCCGAAGATGGGGTTCTTGCCGCGGGCCACATACCAGCCGAAGGTCAGGATCGGGAAGAGGATGGAGAAGAGGTTGAAAACGGCCGGGGCCACGGACGGCACGAAGAACGACTTCTCCGTATTGAGATAGCTCATGGCCCAGGCGGCCAGGCTGATGAACAGGAGAAAAGGAAAGAGGACGGCCGTCAGCTGCGTCGTCAGATCGATCTTGCCCGGGACCTTGCCGAAGCCGAAGGCGATGACCTTGGCCAGGGCGGGCGCCAGCAGCAGCCCCGCGAGCGACACGGCCCCGGCGACGACGAACAGGACATTGAAGACGTTCGAGGCCAGGCGGTTCTGGGCCTCCCGGCTCTTGGCCTTTTCCTCCGTGAGAACGGGCACGAACGCAGCCGAAAGGGACGTCTCGGCGAAGAGGTCGCGGAGCAGGTTGGGGATGCGGAAGGCGACGTTGTAGGCGTCCACCGCGAAACCGGCCCCGAAGAGATGGGCGATGACCATCTCCCGGACGAGGCCCATGACCCGGCTGAAGGCCGTGCCGATCGTGAAGGAGCGGACCCCCCGCGAGATGTCTTCCATATCGGCTCTTTGCCGGCCTATCTTATCCGTTTCCCGGCCGGGTCACAAGCCGCCCGCCAGGCCTCGTTCCCGGTCCAGGCTTGCGTCGCGCGGACTCGGCCCTATAATGGGCCCATGGCCTTCGACGACAGAACGAAAGCGCCCGACGACAAGGCCCTGGCCAAGGAATTAGGCGCGTCGAAAGCGCTCTGGGACGGGATCGTGGCCCACATCTCCGCGGAATACGCCCCCGTCACCGAGGCCTGGGGCTTCTACAAAGCCTGGTCCCTCCGGCTGAAGCGCAAGGACCGGACGATCCTCTATCTCCTGCCCGGGGAGGAAGGGTTCCGCTGCGCGTTCGTCTTTGGCGGCAAGGCGACCGAGGCCGCCCGGAAGACGAAGCTCCCCAAGGGCGTCCTGAGGGCGATCGACGAGGCGCCCGTCTATGCGGAGGGGCGGGGTTTCCGGCTCGAGGTCAAGACGGCCAAGGACGCAGAAGCGGTCAAAACGCTGGCCGCGATCAAGATGGCCCACTGAGGCCGGATCGACGCATCCCGGTCATCATCCGGTTCATCCTTACCGACCTCCCTGGGGGTCGAGTCCTTGGAGCTTGCCCGAAGCGACGTCATTGATGAATTCCTCGACCTTCGCTTTGATGGCGTCGCGGACCGCGCGGGTCCGGGCCAGCTTCTCGTCCCATGTGCCCGCGAACGAGGCGGGGTCCGGGAAGCTCCAGACGAGCGTCTTCGTGATCCCGGGAAAGATGGGGCAACGCTGGGCGGCCTCGGCGTCGCAGACGGCGATAACATAGGCAAAGAGGGCCCCGGCCGTGAAAAGGTCGAAGACGCTTTTGGTCGCGTTCTTGGAGATATTAAATCCCGCTTCTCTCATGGCCTCGACGGCTAGGGGATTGAGCGTCCCGGGCTCTAGGCCCGCGCTCGTGGCCGCGAATCGGTCGCCGGCGAGCGCGTTGAGGAACGCCTCGGCCATCTGGCTCCGGGCGCTGTTGTGGACGCAGACGAATAGAACGCGGGTCTTGTCGGGCCGGTCGTCCATTGAGCTCTCCTTCAAGGATCTCTAGATCCCAGGAAGATCCTACATCGGGACTGTTAGGTTTTGATAAAGAAGAAAGGGTTGACATTGTCAGCAATATCTGATATTATAGAATTATATGATTTATCTGCGCGAGCGGAGGACCCCCTATGACCGCCTCTTCGAAGCCTGAAGGCCAAGGCTGCTGTGGGATCGAAGCCTTGATAACCGTGGACGAGCGGGGCCAGATGGTCCTGCCAAAGGACATCCGCGAAGCCGCGGGGATCCGCCCCGGCGACAAGCTCGCCCTCGTCACGTGGAAGAAGGACGGGGCCGTCTGCTGCATGACGCTTATCAAGGCCGACGAACTGAAGGGGCTCGTCCGGGGCAAACTCGGACCCCTGATGAAGGACCTCATTTCCTGAAGGAGGATCGTTATGAGCGCGAAGGACAACGAAATCAAGAAGCACGTCCGTGACCGCTACGCCCGGGCGGCCAAGACGGGCTCGTCTTGCTGCGGCCCGGTCTCAAGCCCCTGCTGCTGCGGCGGTGAAACGGATGTGGATCAAAAGCAGGCCGACCAGATGATCGGGTATACTTCCGAGGAGCTCGCGATGGTCCCCGAGGACGCCAACCTCGGCCTGGGCTGCGGGAACCCGACGGCGCTGGCCGGGCTGAAGCCGGGCGAGACCGTCCTCGACCTGGGGTCGGGAGCGGGCATCGATTGCTTCCTCGCGGCCCGGAAGGTCGGCCTGTCCGGCCGCGTCATCGGCGTGGACATGACGCCGGAGATGCTCGACCGGGCCCGCGAGAACGCCCGGAAGAGCGGCCTCTCCAACGTCGAGTTCCGGCTGGGCGAGATCGAGAGCCTGCCCGTCGCCGACGGCGCTGTCGATGTCATCATTTCCAACTGCGTCATCAACCTCTCGACCGACAAGCCGCGGGTCTTCCGGGAGGCCTTCCGCGTCCTCCGGCCGGGCGGTCGGCTGATGGTCTCCGACCTGGCCCTCAAGAAGCCTCTCCCTGAGGAGATCCGGACCTCGGTCGAAGCCTACGTCGCCTGCATCGCCGGGGCCATGGTTAAGGACGATTACCTCGGAGCCATCCGCGGGGCCGGATTCACGGACGTCGAGGTCGTCAGCGAGAAGACCTTCCCGGCCGAGCTCGTCCTCGAGGACTCCCTGGCGCCCCAGGTCGCCAAGACGCTGAAGCTGTCCCGGGAGGCGCTCGAGGAGCACATCGCCTCGGTCCTCAGCTTGAACGTCACGGCGACGAAACCGAAAGAATGATCTCTCGTCACGGTCTTTGACACGTGACGCGGGACGGATTATCCTCTCTCCCATGAGGGGAAAGGATCGATCGTCAGAAACGGGAACGGGTCCGTTGTCCTTCGACCGGGAGGCGCTGTTCGGCGCGGTACTGAACACAGTCAGCGACGCCATCACAGTGATCGACAGGGACCTGAAGGTCCTCTACCAGAACGAGGCCGTCCAGAAGCTCTATGGAGCCAAGGTCGGAGAGACGTGCTATGAGGCTTATCGCGGGCGTCAAGAGCCCTGCGAGAATTGCATCATCCTGGATGTCATCAAGGACGGAAAACCCCAAAGCGCCCTCCGGGATGTCCGCTTGCCAAACGGGAACATCCTCTGGATGGAGGTCTTCGCCGGGCCCTATAAAGATCAAGAAGGCCGGATCGTCGGCGCAGTGGAAGTCGTCCGTAACGTGACGGACCAAATGCGGCTCTCCGAGACATGCATGACCCTCCGTCGGGAGATCGAACGTCAAGCCCAGTTCCACAACATCGTGACCCAGTCCAAGAGGATGAAAGCCATCTTTCGCCTCATCGAACGGGTGGCCTCGACGACGAGCTCGGTCCTGATCACGGGGGAGTCCGGGACGGGCAAGGAGCTCATCGCCCGGGCCATCGTTTTCAATTCGGACCGAAAAGAAAGGCCCTATCTCACGGTCAATTGCGGGGCCATCCCGGAGAACCTCGTGGAATCGGAGCTGTTCGGACACGTCCGAGGGGCTTTCACCGGGGCCGTCAGGGACCATGAGGGCCTTCTCGAGGCCGCCAACGGGGGAACGCTCTTTCTTGATGAGGTCGGCGAGATCCCTCCGGCGGCCCAGGTCAAGCTTCTCCGCTTCCTTCAAGAAGGGGAAAGCCGCCGGGTCGGCGACACCAAGGTCAAAAAGCTCGATGTCCGGATCATCGCGGCCACCAATCGGGACCTCGAAGAGGCCGTCCGGGACGGATCGTTCCGCGAGGACCTTTTCTTCCGCTTGAACGTCATCCCCGTTTTCCTGCCGCCGCTCCGGGACAGACGCGAAGATGTCCCTCCGCTGGCCGCCCACCTCCTCCAGCGCCTGTGCGACGCCCACTCCCGCAACGTCACCGGGCTCGCGCCTGAAGCCCTGCGGGCGTTCATGAACTACAGCTGGCCGGGAAACGTGCGGGAGATGGAGAACGTGATCGAATATGCCCTGCACCTCACGGACGACGGCAGTCCCATCCGCCCGGAACAGCTGCCGCCCAAGCTGTTCGCGGAGACAAGGGCGGCGGGAAGCCCCCGCGATTGCGTCTCTATCGAGGAATACAGCCGGCGGGCCATCGTCTCGCTGCAGACGGACCATTCGGAAGAGCAGATCGCCGAAATCCTGGGGATCAGCCGGAAGAGCCTCTGGGAGAAACGGAAGCGCTGGAACCTCGAGAGGCCGGGCAAGAAAAAGGCCGGCGCCTAAGGGCGGGGCTTAAGGCTGATCGTTACGAAAGACCCCGGTTACCAAAGGTAATTTCGATAAGCTGCGCCGTTACTTTTTGTAACCCGACTTCGGCTTCTCCTTCTTTTTCGAGCCCAATCTGACGCCCTTATTCCTATTATTTTCATTGTCTTAACAGATATCCGCGCTTCCGGCTCCGCCTTGGCACGCTATCCGCAAAATAAAGGGACGATAAGGCCAAAGAAATGAAAGCTAACAAGGACCAGACGGGAAAGGTTAGCACCTGCTTCGAAGGGTCGCCCTGCGCCGAGATGATGCAAAGGATCATGGGCGAAGAAGGGATCGGCTCCCTCTGCGCGGAGATGATGAGGTCCTTGGTGAAAAAGTCGGATAGAGGCCGGGGAGAAACGGACAAGGGTTCCGAGACCTCCCCGGGCAAGGATAAAGATCAAGGAATAGGAGGCAGAAAATGATCGAATCCCTGATGAAGCTCCACAAGTGCGCCCATTGCCCGATCCGGTGCCAGGCGTCGCGCAAGCCCCGGTCGCTCTTTGCGCTCATCCATCGGTGGCACGCGACCTGGTGGCCGGGCTGGAAGCTCTACCAAGCGGAGCTCGTGGGCCGGGCCGTCAAGGCCGCACCCCGCGGCTGAGGTTCCCGATCTTCGGGAAAATATCGGCGGAATTGAATTCAAAAGGAGGAACTGAGATGAACACGGCAATGAAAGAGTTCGAAGTGACGGGACAGAGCGACCGTCGGCTGGCCAAGCGCCTCGACGAGATCGCCCTGGCCCTCGTTCTGATCATGACGGGAGCGCTATGGCTGGCCCCCAAGGCCATGTTCCCGGAAGGCACATGGCTGGTGGGTGTGGGGCTGATCGTGCTCGGGCTCAACGCCATCCGGCGCCTGCGCGGCCTCAAGATGAGCGGATTCGGCGTCGTCGTCGGTCTCGTCGCGCTCGCGGCCGGGATCGGCCGGATCCTAGGCCAAGAGCTTCCGATCATCCCCATTCTGCTGATCGTCTTCGGCGTCGGGTTGGTCATTAGGACGGTCGCCCGCGGCAGAAGGTCGTCGGGAATGCCCGACGCGTCATAAGGAGAATGCGGTGAACGTCATGACCGTGATCGCCCACCCCAACCCCAAGTCGTTCTGCCACGCCATCCTGCGGCGGTTCGACGCGGGGCTCAAGGAGGCCGGGCACACCAACGACATCGTCGACCTCTACGCGATGAAGTTCGATCCGGTCTTCCGGACCCGGGACTACGCCAGCTACATCGACGAGAGCGTCCCGCCCGACATGCTGGAGGAGATGAACCTCATGGGCAGCATCATGGAGTTCTGCGGCGGCCCCGTGCAGAGGTTCGTGGCCAAGCGCTGGCTGGGAAAAAAGACGCCGCTCGAGCTCGTCCGGATCATTCGCAAGCAGATGCCCCGCGACGTCGTGGACCAGCAGCGGCGGCTGCTCCGGACCCAGGGGCTCGCCTTCATCGCCCCGAATTACTGGATGAATTTCCCGGCCATCCTCAAGGGCTGGTTCGAGCGCGTTTTTTCCCCAGGCTTCGCCTACAGCCTGACGCCGGAGGGCTGGCACGGCTCGTCGGCCGGTCGCATCCCGCTCCTCCGCCACGAGAAGGCCCTGGTCATCAACACGACCCATTTCACGGAGGAGACCTATCAGGGCGATTTCCGCAAGGCGATGACCAGGGTTATCGACGACTGGGGCCTGCGCTATCCCGGCATCAAGACAGTCGAGCACGTCTTCTTCTACGGCGCCGACGTCTCGACCCCCGAGCGGCGGCAAGCCTGGCTCGATCAGGCGTACCGGCTGGGGCGGGACTTCAAGGATTGACTACGGGGAAATAGCGGCGCTTGAAATAGAGCGCCACGTTGACCAGGCCGATCATGATCAGGCTGGGCATATAGTCAGAACTCCCCGGCGCAGGGACGAAGGATCTCACTCGCTCCTCAAAGCGTTGATGGGATTGCGGATCCTCGATGATCGACCTCCTTGGCCATGGACCAAAAATCCACCTCTCGGCTAATTAGACACCGTTACCGTCCAAAACCTTGCGCCCGGCGTTGAGCGTGGACCAGTCACAGCGAGGCCGGACGCCCATTCTACGAAACGGCCGGTCCGCCCGGCCTCCGGCAGAGGACGGCCAGCACGAGCGAGGGTTCGCCGGCCTCCATGCTGCGCGTCGCCGCTCCCCCGGGGATGAAGAGGGCTCCGGGGGCCTGAACGACGGACTCTTCGCCTTCGGCTCGGAAGGTGACCCGCCCCTCGACGACGACGAACACGGCGTCCTCCGCCATCCGGCAGGGCGGGATGCGGGCGCCCGCCACGAGCTCGATCCGGCGGATCTTCATCGGGTCTTGCTCGAACAAAACAACCGCTTCGAACCGGCCGTCTTCGCACGAGCGTCCCGCCGAGAGATCGAAGGTTCTCAAAGGATCCACCTCCTCCGGATGTTCCATAGGCTGGCCAGGAAGAGGGCGACGGCGAAGGCCGCCAGCAGGCCGAGATCGAGCGCCGGAGGCATGCGGCCCGCTCTCTGCACCCCGGCGTGGAGCAGGTCGGCCCCGTAGGTCAGGGGCAGGGCATGGGCGAGAGGCCGGAGCCAGACAGGCAGGCTTCCGACCGGGAAGAACAGCCCGCACAGGAAGACCATCGGGAAGCGGATGAAATTGGAGAAGGTCTGGGCCTCGAAGACCTCGCTGACCGAGACGGCGACGAAGAGCCCCAGGAATGTGGAACTCGCGGCGATGAGGACGACCGCCGGGACAACCATCGCCCAGGCGATCCCTCCGAGGTCGGCGACGAAGGCCGCCATGGCGACGGGCACGAAAGCGTTGATGACGCCAAAGAGGATGGCCCCGGTCGTTTTGGCTAGCATCAGCAGCTCCAGCGGGACCGGCGCGAGGAGCAGGCGCTCGAACGACCGGCCCTTCTTCTCGAAGGTCACCGTCACAGCCAGCAGGCTCGTCGTCCCGAAGAGCACCGACAGGGCCATCACGCCGGGGAGCAGCGCCCTGACGCCCTCGACCCCCGACCCGGACCGGATGAAGAACATGGCCGCCCAGGCCAGAGGAAAGATGAGCCCCCAGCTGATGTTGGGCGGTTTCAGGTAATAGGTGCGCATGTCCTTGCGCAGGATGCTCCAGAAGGCGATCCAGCGCTTCATTGGCCGCCCCCCGGTCTTTCTTTATCTTTCCTCATCGCGTCCGTCTCGATCCCCGTGATCCGCACGAAAACATCCTCAAGCGACGGGCGCATCCGCCGGGCCTCGGTGACCTCTAGGCCTTGATCCTCAAGGAAACGCACCAGCGGGCCGACATGAATGGGCCCGCCGGCCTTGACCCGGATCGTCCCCGGCCCGAGCTCCTCGAACTCGAGGGCGGGAAAGGCCGCAGCGCTCTTTGCGAGCAGGCCCGGGACGGTGGCCGTAACGGCGATCTCCATGATATGCTTTTCCTGTTCCGGTTGAACGAGGTTTTCGACGGTATCGATCCGCACGATCCGTCCCGCGACAATAAAGGCGATGCGCCCGCAAACCCGCTCGGCTTCCTCGATATAGTGAGTGGTCAAGAAGATCGTCGTCCCGGTTCTATGCAGGTCGGCGATGAGCTGGCGGATCTGCCTGGCACTGGCCACGTCAATGCCCGTGGTTGGCTCGTCCAAAAACAGGATTTCCGGGTCATGGATGACCCCGGCGGCGATGGTGAGCTTGCGTTTCATCCCTTTGGAATAACCGGCGAACTTGCGGTTCGCCGCATCGGCCAGCCCGAACGTATCCAGTAGCCGCCTGGCCCTTTTCCGGCGCTCCGCCTTGCCCAGGCCGTAGAGGGCCGCGCAGAAGCACAGATTGTCGAAGCCCGACAATTCCGGATAGAGGTTGCTTTCGTCCGGGACGACGCCGATCAAGTGCTGGGCCGCCTTGGGGTCCTTTGTGCAATCGACCCCCCCGATCCGGATCGACCCTGAATCCGGCCGGGCGAGCCCCGTGAGCAGATTGATCGTGGTGGTTTTGCCTGCGCCGTTGGGCCCCAGAAAGCCGAAGAGCTCACCCCGGCGGACCTCGAAATCAATCCCTGCCACGGCCCGGACGCAGTCGAAGCTCTTGGCCAGGCCCTCCACGACGATCGCCTCGCCGCCCGCACTGATCACGGCGCGCCCTTCCGGTCCGTTACGGGCGGAACCGCGAGCAGGCCCTCCGTCTCCTTCCTCCATTTCGCCAGCGTCGCCCTGTTGACTTCATAGTGGACAAAATAGCCGCGCTTGACCGCCGTGACGATCCCGGCCTGCCGCAGGATGCGGAGATGCTGCGAGACCGCCGCGGGAGTGATCCGGAGGATGCGGGCCAAGGCGCTCACACAGAGGGGGCGGCGCTTGAGCAGGTCGATGATGCGCACGCGAGCTTCCGCGGAGAGCACCGCGAAGATGCAGGCCGATGTCTTCGGGTCAGACACGAGCTTCAGGGACCTGAAAGTGTTTAAGTATCAGCGCATATACTTTAAATCGCGGCGGCCCGGCTGTCAAGGGCCGGACGTCGTCATCCGCCTCCGGCGCTTGAAATATTATTCGTCCTTTTTGTCGGCCGTCGAAAAATCCAGGGCCCTGAATCTTCCGTCCGCGATTTCCCTGATGAACTCCTCGACCTTCGTTTTGATGGCGTCGCGGACCTGCCTTGTCCCCGCCAACCGTTCGTCCGGCGGACCCGTGAACGAGGCCGGGTCGGGGAAGCTCCAGACGATGGTCCGCGTTACGCCCGGAAAGACCGGACAGCGCTGGGCGGACTCGGCGTCGCAGACGGCGATGACGTAGCCGAAGAGGGCCCCGCTCCTGTAGATGTCGAAGACGCTCTTGGCCGCGTTGCGCGAGATGTCGATCCCGGCTTCCTTCATCGCCTCGATCGCCAGCGGATTGAGCGGCGCCGGCTCGAGACCGGCGCTGAAGGCCTCAAACCGGTCCCCCGCCAGGGAATTGAGGAACGCTTCGGCCATCTGGCTCCGCGCGCTGTTGTGGACGCAGACAAAGAGGACTCGGGTTCTATCCTTGCTCATGACCGCTCCTCTCAGGCCTCCGAGGGGCCTGACCTCTTAGCTCCGTATTTTTCACGGAGAGCCCGCAGGTTCTCGATGAGCGACTCGTCGGTCGGAAAGGATATGGCCCGGGGAGGGCAGAGGCTGACACATCCGCCGCAGCCCACGACGCATCGGAACGGCAGGGCCACCTCCATGATCGACCCGGCGCCAGCATAGACCCCATTGGGGCAGAACTCCCTGCAGGCGCCGCAATTCGTGCATTTCTTCGGGTCGATCGTCGGGAACCAAGGGATCTCTTCGCGGGGGATCGCTGAATTTGAATCGGCCCTCATTCGCGCTCCTCTCCGGCCGGGATCGGGCCCCCGATGACATGGCGGCGAACCATCAGCGTCCTCGCCTGAACATCCTTCGGAGCGTTCCCGGCAGGTCGGCCAAGCGGCCGGCCATCATGAAGAAATAGGTCATCGTCCAGTTGGCGAGAACAACGGCGATGCCGAAGAGGAACATGCCGGCACTCATCAGAGGCCAACCGGACATGATGTTCCCGACGACACAACCCGTGGCGACGGCCGCGCCGGCTCCGACGAGGAACCCTCCGAACAGGGCCGTCACGATCTGCTCCGGCGGCTTCTGTTGAAGCCGGACCCGGCCCCCGAGCGATGCGGAGGCGAAGGCCCCGAAGAAGGTCCCGAATACGACCAGGACGAGCCACCACGTGATCTTCTTGGTACCCATGACCGGCACGGCTTGGGCCGTCTTCGCCGCCGGGCCAGCGATATGGACCAAGCTGGATTCCGTGAGCAGTTCATGGACATGAAGGACCCCGTGGGTGACGCCGATCGGATAATTGCGTCCGGCGGCCGCAGAAGAAAATAGAGAGGCCACGACCACGAGCCCAACTCCAATCCCCGCCTGCCAGGGCTTCCAGGGCTTCGTCAGCAAACCGCGGGATCCGGCCGGCGGAGCCGGAGGGATGGACCGAGAGCCCGAGGCCCCGCGTTTCTTTCTCCGCAGGAGGACAAGCGTGGCGGTCAGACCGCCAAAAATCAACGCCCAAGACCAGAACGGCAGGCCCGAAAGCGCGGGAAGCGTCACGGGGCCGCCGCCGGAGGCCGTTGTTTTGACGGCTTTCATCTTCGCCGCCCAGCCCGTCAGGGGACCATGTTCGACGAACGCGATCCCGACAGGTATGGTCAGCAGGGCGACGATGGAATTGAGGTTGCCCATCGCCGACTTGTAGAGGCACCCGCTGATGCAGCCCCCGGCCAACACCGTTCCGGCGCCGAACACGAGGCCCCCGGCGATGTCGTTCACCCAGAGGAGCGGCTTGGGGCTCAACGAAGCCAGGCCCATCCGGCTGGCCGCCGCGAATCCGAGCATGGCGACGACGATGCCGACCCACAGGCCGAAAACCTTGCGCCCGTCCCTCATCAGGAGGACTTCGCTGAAGGCCGACGCCCCGCACAGGTCACCTTTTTGCAAGAAGAATCCGAAGAGCAGGCCGACCGGAAGGGCGGTCAACACCCAACGCCCTGTGACGACGGCCGCGGCCAGGGATGCCGATCCCGCGATCGCGGCGACGATGATGGCCCTCCAGCGCGAGGCGCCCGCTCGCCGATCGGAACGATCCACGTCCATCATCGATCCTCCCCTCGCCGGCCGCGCATCATGCCCGGTCTCCAAGGCCCGCGGCCGGCACGAAATATTTCCGCCGGAAATAGAGCGCCACGTTGACCAGGCCGATCATGACCGGCACCTCGACGAGCGGCCCGATGACAGCGGCGAAGGCTTCGCCGGAATTGATGCCGAAGACGGCCACGGCCACGGCGATGGCCAGCTCGAAGTTATTGCTAGCCGCGGTGAAGGATAAGGTCGCCGCCTTGGGATAATCGGCCCCCGCTTTCCGGCTCAGGAAGAACGAGACGAGGAACATGACCACGAAATAGATCAGGAGCGGGACGGCGATCCGCAGGACGTCGAGCGGGATCTTGACGATGAACTCGCCCTTGAGCGAGAACATCACGACGATCGTGAAGAGCAGGGCGATGAGCGTGATCGGCGTGATGCGTGGCAGGAACTTCTCCTGGTACCACTCGCGCCCCTTGAGCTTGATCAGGCTGAAGCGGGTGATGAGCCCGGCCAGGAAGGGGATGCCGAGGTAGATGAAAACGCTCTTCGCGATCTGGCCGATAGTAACATTAACAGCCGTACCTTTGAGCCCGAGCCAGGTCGGGAAGACGGTTATGAAGATGTAGGCATAGACAGAGAAGAACAGGACCTGGAAGATCGAGTTGAAGGCGACGAGCCCGGCCGCATATTCGCGGTCGCCCTGGGCGAGGTCGTTCCAAACGATGACCATCGCGATGCAGCGGGCCAGGCCGATCATGAAAAGGCCGTACATGTACTCGGGCTTGTCTCTCAGGAAGATGACGGCCAGGGCGAACATCAGCAGCGGCCCGATGACCCAGTTCTGGACGAGCGACAGGCCCAGGACCTTGAAGTTCTTGAAGACGTCCCCCAGCTCCTCGTAGCGCACCTTCGCGAGAGGAGGATACATCATCAGGATGAGCCCGATGGCGATCGGGATGTTGGTCGTCCCCGATTGAAACTTATTGATAAAGCCGACGATCGAGGGCACGAAATAGCCGAGCCCGACGCCGATGCCCATCGCGAGGAAGATCCACAGGGTCAGATAGCGGTCGAGGAATTTGAGCTTCTGGACGCGAGGTGTCATGCGCGCACTCCTTTGAAGATGTCACCTGCCGAGCAAAAAATAGGCCCCGAGGATGATGATCAGGACCCCGGCCGCCTTCTGCAGGATGCCGTGGGCCGCCCGTAGCCCTTTCGATTCGAGGAGGCCCTTGGCCGCCCCGACCGAAGTCCCGGCGACGAGGACCAACGCCGAGTGGCCCAGGGCGTAGACGAAGAGGAGCAACCCTCCGTAGAGGACGTTCCCTTTCTCGGCGACAAAGGCCAGAAGGACGGCCAGGATCGGTACGGCGCAGGGCGTCGAAACGACGCCGAAGAGCAGGCCCAGCAGGAAAGCGCCGATGTTGCCCCGCTGACGGACCTTGATCCCCGAGGGCGCCGGGATGTTCAGCTTGAGGACCCCCAGCAGCTGAAGCCCCATGATCAGGCAGACGGCGGCCACGGCGTATTTCCAGAACGGGCCGACGTTCCCGAAAAGCTTCCCCATCAGCGCCGAGACAAGCCCCAAGGCGGTGAAGGTGACGGCGAGGCCGAGAACGAAGAAGAGAGAGAAGACGAGCGAGCGGCGGGCCGACGACGTTTCCCGGTTTCCCGCGACGACACCCATGAGGAGGGGTATCATGGCCAGGACGCAGGGGTTGAGGGCCGTCGTCACGCCGCCGGCAAAGACGGCCAAGACGGCCAGCCAAGGGCTATGCTGGAGGGCCTGAGAGATATCGCCGAACAAGCCCGTCATGGCCGCCCGCTCAGCTTACCCCGTGCTTCTTCAAGAGATCGAGGATCTCCTCTTTGGGAAAGAGCCCGACGTGGCGGGCGATCTCCTTGCCCTTCTGATCCAGAAAGACCTGGGTCGGAATGAGCTGGATCTTATACTTTTCCGCGGGCGCAGGGTCCTTCCAAACATCACAAAAGACGACCTGGACCCGGTCGGGGAACATGGCGGCGATCTCCTTCATGATCGGCTGCATCTTCTTGCAGGGGATGCACCGGTCGGCGCCGAGCTCGAGGAAGGTGACCTGAAACTTGGAAAAGTCAACATCGAGCCGGTTCGTGGCCAGCACTTCGCCCTTCGCCGCCCAGACCGGCGAATTGGATTGGGCCGCGGAAACGAGGACGAAAATGACGGCGAGCGAACCGGCGATCGCCAGCGGGACTGAGGCCGGGACAAGAGAGGTTTTCGGAGCGCAGCTCTTCATCGAAGCGCCCGTTCAGGCGGCGGCGCCGCGAAGCCAGTCCTTGATCTCGTCGGGGCTCGGCAGACGGCCCGAGGACACGACCCGGCCGTCGACGACGAGGCCGGGCGTGCTCATGATCTTAAATTCCAAGATCTTCTTGATGTCCGTGGCCTTCTCGACGCTCGCGGCGACGCCCATCTCGTCCAGGACTTTGCGGACCCTCCGCTCGAGCTCTTTGCAGTTGGGACAGCCCATTCCCAGGATCTTGATCTCCATTTCGAACCTCCTCCGAACGATGTGCGTTTCCGTGGCCGTCAGAGAACGGCGTTAAAAATATAGCCCACGATCATGATGCCGATTCCCACCACCGAAGCGAAGACGACCAGCAGCGGGACCTTCAGGACCTTGCGCAGGATGACCATCTCCGGAAAGGAGAGCCCGATGACGGACATCATGAAGGCGAGCACCGTGCCCAGGGCCGCCCCCTTGCCGAGCAGGGCCTGGACGATGGGGATGATGCCCGCCGCGTTGGAGTACATCGGGATGCCGAAGAGGACGGCCAGCGGGACCGCCCACCAGGCGCTCCGGCCCATGATCGAGGCCATGAAGTTCTGCGGCACGTAGCCGTGGATGGCCGCCCCGACGGCGATGCCGCCCAGGACGAACGGCCAGACCCGGCCGACGATGTCCTTGACCGCGTCCAGGCCGAAGCGGACCCGGTCCTTCCAGATGATCCGCGGTTCGCGCTCATCAGCCGACCCCTCCCTCGGCTGCGTCAGCTCGAGGACCCAGGGTTCCACCCAGCGCTCGAGGCGGAGGCGGCCGATGACCCAGCCGGCGAAAAAGGCGATCAGGAGGCCGGTCCCCGCGTACAGGGCCGCGACCTTCCATCCAAAGAGCCCGAAGAGGAGAACAAGGGCCACCTCGTTGACCATCGGCGCCGAGATGAGGAAGGAGAACGTGACCCCGAGGGGGACGCCGGAGGTGACGAAACCGATGAAAAGCGGGACGGCCGAGCACGAGCAGAAGGGCGTGACGACGCCGAGAAGCGAGGCCAGGCCGTTGCCCACCGCTTCGCGCCGGCCGGCCAGCAGCCGCCGGGTGTGTTCGGGGGTGAAGAACGAGCGGACGATGCCGACGCCAAAGACGACGACGGCAAGGAGGAGCAGGACCTTGGGGGCCTCGAAGACGAAGAACTCAACGGCGGAGGAGAGGTGCCGTCCCTCGGCCAGTCCGAGCAGCCGGTAGGTGAACCAAAGCGAAAAAGCGTGGAGGTTCAGGTATATCAGAATCCACGCCGCCGCGCCGCCGAGCGTCAGGACAAGGCGAAGGATCCCCCTCGACGACGGGCTCATGAATTCTTTCCTCGGGCGGCGTTGTCCGTTCCTGTTGGCGCTCCGAATCGATCATCGAGCCAGGCCCGGATCTCGTCGCGGACCCGCCGGAAGCAGGCCAGGACCTCCTCCTCGGATCCAACACAAGCGGCCGGATCATCGAAAGCATGGTGGACGTATTCTTTGCCGCCCAGAAAGAACGGGCAATCGGTCGCTTTGTCGTCACAGACCATGACGACGATGTCGAACTTGCGGCCCTCGAACTCGTCGAGGCTCTTCGACCGGTGTCCGGAGATGTCGATCCCGATCTCGGCCATGGCCTTGATCGCCGCCGGGTGGACGCGGGTCGGGATCGATCCCGCGCTCACGGCTTCGAACTGGTCACCGTAGAGGGCGTTGGCCAGGCCTTCGCCCATCTGGGACCGGGCCGAATTATGGACACAAATGAAGAGGATCGAGGCCTTCATGGACGGCCCTCCTTAGATTCGGTCTCGCAGACCCGGCCGCGGATGTTCTTTCGGACGCAAGCCTCGAGCTTCCGGCGATCCCCGGCCCGCCGGCCCGAATCCCGCCAGCGCACCCGTCCGAGGCCGGCGAAGAGCCCGTCGACG
>Ga0209610_1000724_pt1 | contig 17177 bp, 12 predicted proteins | sample LakKivw275mmetaG_FD_184137 | JGI IMG/M metagenome (GOLD analysis project Ga0209610, IMG submission 184137) | Anoxic lake water microbial communities from Lake Kivu, Rwanda to study Microbial Dark Matter (Phase II) - Lake Kivu water 275m metaG... | ecosystem: Environmental > Aquatic > Freshwater...
GATTTATGAAGTGAATAGCGTGATCTTTCATAATCTGTTCACTTTTATCTTGATCTTTATTCTCTAAGGCTTTTATAAGTTCTTCAAAGTCTTTAGGAATTTGCAGAGAGTAAGTATCATGTTCTTTGGCAAAGAACCAGAGACGACCGATTCGATTTCGTAAGTTTTTCAAAGTATCAGCTAAAGTTTCATTCTTAGAAGAATAGTTTATTAAATCATGGAATTCAGCATCTAATTGAATTAGTCTTTTGCGATCTTTTTCTTGCTTTATCTTCTCAAGGAGTTCCTTCATCTTATTTAATTCTTCCGGAGTTACTCTTTGGGCTGCTAACCTTCCTGCGAGTCCAATTAAAAATAATCTGACTTCAAAGACATCTTTAAGTTCTTGAAAACTTATATCAGTTACATAAATACCATTATTAGGAATGATATGAATTAGTTTTTCAGTCTCCAGAAGTATAAGCACTTCTCGAATGGGTACAGCACTAACTCCAAATTCTTTGGCTAATTCTTTAATGCTCAGTACCTGTTTTGGTTTATAATCTAAAAAAACTATCCGTTTTTTAAGTTCTTTGTAAATTTCTTGATTTACCATAAATATCACCAATATATCATTAATATATGATTAATATATCACTAAAATATTATTATGTCAATCCTATATTCGTATCTCGTATCTCGTGAATCGTATCTCGCAAAGATAATAGAAATTGAGAATCAGAATAAATTCGTATTACGTATCGAGTATCATGTGAAGGAAAAGAACTAGAGAAAAAAAGAAGATGAGAAAACAAAAATAATCACTTTTTTGCATAACTAATGAAACTAAATAATTGAAAAACATTTTTATTTTTGTTATATTAAACTTAATTTCAATCTGTATTTATTTCCTTATTATCACTTTCTTCTCAAAGTAATGCTTCTCAGACTGTTAATTATTTTTATTTTCTTGCTATTATTTAAGATAGATAAGATAATATAGGCTTTCAGAAAACTCGCTCTTTAAAAATTAAATATTAGGAAGGAAAGATTTTACCAAATGAATCTTATCTTTATTCCCGCTCTTAGCAGCAGTTAAGGCTATAAGAAGAACGGTAATGTGGGCAATAGTGCATCCAGGGACAGAAGGGATGTCCTTTTCTAAACTTTTTGAGGAAACCTTAAGGTCCTTTTCTCTTCTTAGATTTCGGGCGATATAGGGCTTGGCCTTAAGGTCCTTGATAATAAAGGAAAGGACTTTTGCCGAATCAAGACCGGCATCGGCGATTACCGCACAGATATTAAGGTCAAACCTATCTTTGGCCAATCGAAGCTTAAGGGATAATGACCTTACTGTCTACTACATTGGCTGCCCTGGTTTATTCTGTAATAGGTAATTCCGATTTAATATTTTTGTAAACCAGTGCTTTAAGTAAAGCTTCATAGGGGAGAGGTGGTCTACAAAAGCCTTGCAAGACAAGGGTTTCAGAGTTTTCTGAAAGGCACATTTAAAAATAAATAGGAGGGAAAATTTATGGCTTTTAAAGTATTATTTCTATCCCATGCTCCCGATGCAGAACCAGAGAAACATCAATGTGTGGTCGAAACACCCCAATACAAGTTATTAGTAAGATTGCTGAACTCGACTACTGGTGGCTGCTGAAGGAAAAGGCGGTGGAGATAGGAGCTAAGCCGGGAATGCTGATAAATCCCACCTATGAGAACGAACTAAAAAGGACCTATCTCGATGACCCCGTTCTGGGGAGGATTAGTGTTTACGACCTGGTTATGAAGCGGCTGGAGCAGATGGCTGATCCGTCGATGGTCTTTGATCCGTTCAATGGGCCGATCTACGACCGTGACGGGAACCTGAGAGTTCAAGCGGGCTTACGTATGTCGATGTTTGAGCTAACTACTATGGAGTGGGCAGTAGACGGCATCGTCGGTCCCTGGGAATAATAGAATAGAAGCTAAACTTGGGCGGCAAACCTTCATCAAACATCAAAAGAAGGTGGCCGCCCTTTTAAAAATGGGGACACCTCCCATCTGTCTCCAAGTCCTTATGACATTTTCTGAATTCCCCAAGTTGCCACAAACTTGAGAAAGTCTCAGGAAAAGTTATATTCAAGAAGGATAATATGTATATTATTATAAAATATTTTAGTAGGATTATTTTATATTAAACTTCATAAGGATTTGTCTTTCTTTTTATAAATTAAAATCAAATAACTTTTTGAGATAAGAAAAATCCCCACAAGTTCTTGATACCAATGAGTAATAAGTTAGTGTAAACTTTAGTGGGGTAGTTAGAAGAAAATATATTATAGATTAATAATACTTTCTTTTGTTAGTAATAAGACAAGTAGCAAGAGAAGGGTTGTAAAAATATAATAAAAAGGTGTAGACTTACCTAAAACAACAAATAAACCTTTTTAACAAAGGAGGTAAGCTACACCCATGGATACTGATACTATAACAATAACTTTCCCCGAGGTCAAGGTTAAAATACCTATAAAGGGTCTAACCTTTGATATCTTAGAAGATATGATCTTTGAAATATTACAAAGTATAGCTCGTAAAGTCTTTGAAAAAGCCATTACCGATGTAGACAATTACCTGTGTATCAAAAGAGAAAGAGGAAAACTAAAAAACACCGGCAAAAGAAAAAAATACTTCTTAACCCGTTTCGGTGATATCCTCTATGCCCGTACCCGTTACAAGGACAGACAAGGTAAAAGCCATTATCTCTTAGATGAGGCCTTAAACATCAAGAAGAACCAACGTATTAGCTTATCTCGAGCTATGATAGAATGTTTTCTTTCTACTCTCTCTTCTTACCGAGAGGTAGTAACCCAGGCCAGACTCTTATTAGGTAATTTTCGTTCTCATGAATCGATAAGAAAGGGAGTAATAAAAGAGGCTAAACTAATTATCGAAAACCAGAAAAAGAAATTACAAAAGATAAGGAACTTAGAATACCAAGAAGGTAATCCTCTTGATACTGCTTACCTGGAAGCAGATGCTACCTTTATCACTTTACAGAAGAAAGGCCAAGAAAAAGGAGGAAAGCTGGAAGTAAAACTGGGCATAGGCTATAGCGGTAAAGAAGCCCGCTATAAGACAGGTAAATCCAAAAGACTGAAGGAAAAATTCACCTTTGTCGGTACCGGGAAAGACTTTATGGAAAAACTAAGTCTTTTAGCAGAAGAAAAACTCTCCCTCTCCAAAGCAAAAAAGATCCTCTTCGGAGGAGATGGAGACTCCTGGATCATCTCGGGAGTAGGTGATTACTTCCCTTCTGCTACCTATCTACTCTGTTTTTATCATCTCTTTAAGAGACTAAGAGAAGGTCTGGGAAGAAGGAAAGAAGAACAAAAGACCATAAAAGATCTGCTTCTATCTAACCAGACAGATAAGGCTTTATCTAAAATAGAGCAGATGATTAGAGCACCTTATGACCTTAAAGAAAAAGATAATCTAACTAAATTCTATACCTATATCTCTCGCAATCGTCAAGGGATTGCCAACCAGGTTATCCTGAAGGACCAAGAAATACAGCGAACCGGAGCTATAGAATCAAACATAAATAAGGTGATCGCCTCTCGCTTTAAAAAGAGAGGGATGAGTTGGAGTGAAAAAGGAGCCCTTAGTCTCCTAAAGATAAAAGAGACTATCTTAAATGGAGAATGGAATAACTGGTGGGAGACCGAAAGAGAACGAAATATTCAAGTAGGCAAATACCAACCACCTCTGCCGGCTTCCTATTTTAAGAAAGAAACAGAGACTTCTCCTCTTATCGAGGTAACCATACCTGCCTTAAGAGGACCGGATCAGGGTAAACCCTGGGTAGGTGTTTTACGAGAATTATCCAGAGTAGGATATTTTAATTAATCCATTAAAAAACTAAAGAAAGTTGATCACTATGTATTACGGTAACCTAAATAAAATAAGGATAATCGTGCTTATTTATCCAAATAATAAGCTATAATAGAACTACCTGTCTGCGTGCGAACACGCACAGGCAGAGGGGTAAGTCTGCCCAAATCCAGAGGAAATTTTTTCACCAGAGAAAACTACCCCCAAAGTATTGACACAGACGAGTAATAAAAAATATTTGACTTGAATTAGATAATTATGGTATACTTGTATACGAGTATACAATAATTATCTAATTCAATTAATCAAAGGTGTTTTTTAAAAAACTTCATTTTGACAAATAAGATTTTATCTAAGTCTAAAGATAAAATATTTTAAGTAGTAATTTAGAAAGCTATTTTTAACTAAGAAGGAGAAAATTGTTTAAAAGGATGAGTAGGTTTCAAATAGGAAGTATTAAAAATGAAAGAAAATATCTTCGTGATCTTATTTTTGAAAAGTTACAGCAGGCTATCTATGGTGAAAAATTTAAATCAGGTGAGAAAATAACAGAAAAGGAAATAGCCGCGGAATTAGGTGTAAGTAGGACGCCTGTTCGAGAGGCTCTTTACAGATTAGCCTCTTCAGGATTAATAAAAATGATTCCGCACCGTGGTTTTCTTGTTAGTCGTTGGTCTTCTAAGGAGATTGAAGATGTTATTGAATTGAGAAGCGCCCTAGAGGTATTTGCAGTAAGACTTGCTATTCAGCGTATTTCGAAAAAGGAAATTGATGAATTAAAAGACCTGGTAAATAAAATGAGAAAGGCAGTCTCAATAAGAGACACTATAAAGGCTTCTTATTTAAATTCTCTATTTCATGACAAGATTATTCATGCCAGTAAAAATAAAGAACTTTCAGAAGTGATGGAACCGATAAAAAATAAAATTTATCATTTTCGAATTATTTCAATTTCTTCACCTAATAGACTAAAAGAATCTTTTGAAGAACATGAAAAAATTTTAAATGCCATTATAAATAAAGATAGTGAATTAGCACAAGAATTAATCTCGCAACATATAAAAAAGGTAGGTCTAGTTATAAAGGAAAAAACAAAAGAAAAACAAGAACAGGAAACAACTAAATCCTAAACCATAATTAATCATTTAAGAAGAATATTCTAAAAAGATTGTAGATTATTCATTTCTTTAAAATTAAAGAATATATTTTTTTTGAAAAAGTATGAACATATGAAGGAAAGGAGATAATTAAAGTTTAATCTATGCATAAGCATAAAGAAATATTAGGGGATTGTTTGATAAAAATACGAAAAGGAGGGAAAGTATGAGATTAAATAAATATTACTTATTTTTTATAAGTTTGTTGGTTTTAGTCCTTTTGTTTTCTAGTGTATCTGTTTATAGCCAACAAATTTACAAATGGAAAGTTCCAACTGGTTCTGCAACAGGTACATATTACCCCGCGCTTTCTGGTATATGTATGGTCCTTGGTTTATACACTGATGATATATACGCTACGGCATCAGTGGGAGGTGGCGGTGCTTCGAATGCCAGGAAGGTAGGGACAGGCGAAGCGGCATTTTCACTTACTACAGCCAATATCGCATATTATGCAACAAAAGGCGAGCAGATGTTTACGGAAAGTTATCCTGCTATTAGAGCATGGGGTACATTGCATAAATTATATGTCGATTTTTTAGTGAAAGCTAACTCTAATATTAAAAGTTTTGCTGATTTGAAGGGTAAAAAAATTGCCATAGGAGAACCGGGTAGTGGAGATGCAGTTGCAGCAGAAGATGTTTTAAAAGCTGCCGGCCTTTTGGATTTAGTGATAAAGGTACAAGTAGGAGACCCCCAAAACATGGATCTTTTGAAACTTGGGCAAGTAGATGCTATCATCCACCATACCTCATCACCGAATCCAAACTTCTATGCATTTTCAACTACTACTCCTATAAGAGCGCTGGATATGCCAAAGGATGTTATTGATAGACTTGTGGATTTGGGATACTTCGATGCCGGAGTCATTAAAGGGGGTACTTATGAGGGTCATGATGAGGATGCTAATGTCGTTGTCTTACCTGTACTTTTGATTGTTAATGAAGATATTCCAAAAGAAATTGTGTATGAAATGACAACAGTTACATGGACACACTTTGATGAAGTAATGGAAGTTGCACCTTATTTAAGGAAGGATGTAGACTTAGATAATATACTCAGGGGTATTCCCATACCCTTACATCCCGGCGCATATCAGTATTTTCAAGAAGCGGGATATGAAATACCAGATAGATTGAAACCGTAAATATTATAGGAATCAAACAATCTCCTAATATGTAACAAAATTTAAGAAAAAAATAGTCATCATATATTTAAATCAACTTTTCTTTTAAATAATATTACAAAGGAGTAATGAAAAATGGCAGATAAAAAGAATAGTTTCGTACATAAAACATTTTTGACTATTTCGCTTATCATTGCTACATATATGATCATATTTACCTTAGGATTTAGTTCTGTTTTCCTTGAGATTCTTCGAGATATCTCAATATCACTTGATTTTAAAGTTAGATCTGTTATGCACCTGATAGAGACACTTACCTTTGCAGATGTACAGCATATGGCTTTTTTTATAGGTCTGATATCTGCACTTGTGTTTATCAAATATCCCATTGGAGGAAAAGGTGAAAGAAAAAGTTTACGAGAGAAAGTGCCATTTTATGATTGGATTCTGTGTATAATAATTCTCATTCCATTTTTCTATACCTTTTTTGTCTATGACTCACTTGCCTTAAGGCAGGGAATTGTCTATCCCATCGATGTCGTCCTTGGTTTAATCGCAATAATCTTTACCATTGAAGCTGCCAGGAGGATACTCGGTTTGCCTTTGGTTCTCTTAACTATTGGTTTTCTAATTTATGGTGTTTATAATTCAAATTATGATATCAAAAATTTTGTAGGGATGATGTATCTTTATAATTTAGGTCTATGGGGTACACCTGTTTGGGTTGCTACTTTTTACATCTATTTCTTCATGTTTTTTGCGAGTGTTTTAAAACAAATTGGATTGGGAGAATATTTTATTAATGCCGCAATAAGTTTGGCAGGATCAAAAAAAGGTGGTCCTGCAAAGGTTGCTGTTTTTTCGAGTGCGGCTTTAGGCATGATGACGGGTTCCTCCACCGGAAATGTTCTGACAACCGGTGCATTTACCATACCTCTAATGAAGAAAACTGGCTATTCTGCAGAAACGGCTGGAGCTATTGAATCAGCAGCTTCAACAGGGGGGCAAATTATGCCACCTGTTTTAGGTTCGGCCAGTTTTATTATGGCGGTTTATCTAAGTATGAAATATATTCATATAGCCACTGCTGCTATATTGCCTGCTTTGCTCTATTTTTTTGGAGTCTATATTTTTGTTGATTTAGAGGCTAATAAAGCTGGGCTAGAAGGCCTCCCTTTGGATAAGCTTCCGGCAAAGAGAGAAATTATTAAAAAGAGTTATTATATTTTACCTATCATTGTCCTTGTTTGGGTCCTTGCCCGTGGATTTTCTCCGCAATATGGGGCTATGTCTGCTTTGGGTCTATCGATGCTTATAGAATGGATAACCTATAAGGAAAACCCTAATTTTCATAAAATTATATTTCTAACGCTTGTGGTAGGTTTTACAATCCTTCTATTGTTATTTGGATTTGAATGGCAAAATCTTCCACCCTTCATTTCAGTTATTGCTATCTTCCTTACTATATTTTATGGCCTTTTTGCCAAAAAGGTTAAAAGAATGTCTCACATCATTATTTCTTCTATGGAAGATAGTGTATCGACCTCATTGGGTGTCGTTATGGCCTGTGTTATGGCAGGACTTATTGAGGGTGTTCTTCTTTATACCGGGCTAACCCTCAGAATAAGTAGTATATTTATTAAATTATCAGGGGGAAATCTTTTAATTCTTCTCATTCTTTCTATGCTCATTGCGATTATATTGGGTATGGGAATGCCTACTCCGGCAGTTTATGTCATTACTGTTATTACGCTTGCTCCCGCACTGGTCAAGCTTGGTGTTTCTGAGCTTGCTGCCCATTTTTTTCTTTTCTTTTTTGGTATTTTTGGCCCACTTACACCACCGGTTGCGGTTACTTCTTATGCTGCTGCTGCACTTTCGGGGGGGGATTTTTGGAAAACTGGCCTACAGGCATTTCGAGCAGCCATTGTTGCGCTTATTGTCCCCTTTGCCTTTGCTTATAAACCTGAACTTTTAATTATACCTGTTGAATCTTGGGATTTAATGTCCATTTTAAGACTTGGTTTTTATTTTACCATGTGTTTAATTGGTGTATACTTCACCGCTGTTGCTTTAGGTAATTATCTTAGAGGGGAACTCCCTGCCTATGAGCGATTAATTGTATTTGCTGGTGCAGGTTTTAGTGTTTTATCAATCATAATAAACCCCTGGCTTTCTATTATTGCCTTATTTATCGTAGTTTTTGAAATCATTGCAACCAAGAAAAGAGCAAGTCTTCCTTTAATCAATTAGATGGAATAAAGCCATTGTGAACAATTTTTATTCAAATGATATATTTTTATATAGACTGTTAAAGAATAAAAGTGTATTAAGGAGGTAAAAATATGGGCTTAGGCATATTTCAAAAGATTATCAAAAGTCATTTAATCGAAGGGGAAATGATTGCTGGGGAGAGTATCGGAATTAAAATCGATCAAACGCTTACGCAGGATACTACTGGAACTATGGTATACTTGGAATTTGAAGCCTTTGGTATTCTTCAGGTAAAAACGGAATTATCCGTCAGTTATATAGATCATAATTTGTTGCAGAATGGCTATAAGAACGCTGATGATCATAGGTTTATTCAATCTTCTGCCTCTAAATATGGTGCATACTTTTCACGTCCCGGCAATGGGATATGCCATCAGTTACATTTAGAAAGATTTTCAGTACCTGGTAAAACACTTTTAGGTTCTGATAGTCATACTCCGACATGTGGCGGTATTGGAATGGTAGCTATTGGAGTAGGAGGGCTAGATGTAGCTTTAGCAATGGCCGGAAATCCTTTCTATATGAAGATGCCCCAAGTCGTCAATGTTATTCTTACCGGCAAGCTAAAACCTTTCGTTTCAGCTAAAGATATTATTCTTTTCTTATTAAAAAAGTTAAGTGTTAAATATGGCATTAATAAAGTATTTGAATTTACTGGAAGTGGTCTGTATTCCCTAAGTGTTTCTGAAAGAGCAACTATCACCAATATGGGAGCAGAATTGGGTGCCACTACTTCTATTTTCCCGAGTGACCATAGGACCTACGAATTCATGAAATTACAAAAAAGAGAAAGTGATTGGGTTGAAATAATTGCAGATGAAGATGCTATTTATGATAAAAGCTTGAAGATAAATTTAGATTATTTAGAACCAATGATTGCACAACCACATTCTCCGGATAATGTTGTTAAAATCAGAGATATTGCTGGTATAAAAGTAGATCAAGTAGCTATTGGTAGTTGCACAAATTCTTCTTTAAAAGATTTAATGAAGGTTGCCTATATGTTAAAAGGGAGAAAGATCCACCCTGAGGTAAGTGTAGCGTTAAATCCTGGTTCGCGACAGGTTGTTCGTGAATTAGTTCGAAGAGGTGCTTTAGATTGGTTACTTTCTGCTGGCGTAAGGATATTAGAGATGGGATGTGGCCCTTGTGTTGGTATCGGATTTTCACCACGTTCGAAAGGAGTAAGCCTGAGGACTTATAATCGGAATTTCCCTGGCAGGAGTGGAACAAAAGATGCTCAAGTCTATTTGGTCAGTCCGGAAAGCGCTGTCGCTGCTGCGATAACAGGTAAAATTACTGACCCTCGTGATCTTGGGATAGAATATCCAGAAATTGATATTGATAAACCATTTATAATAAATGATTCAATGATTATTCCGCCATCAAAACATCCAGACAGAGTTAAAATCGAAAGAGGTCCGAATATTATTTCAATTCCATTAAAATTTTCTTTAAGTAATTATATCCAAGCGAAAGTTCAATTAAAATTGGGGAATAATATCAGTACTGATGATATCTTACCAGCAGGGACAGAAATTATGTCATTAAGATCTAATTTACCCAAAATTTCTGAATATTCCTTTCACTACATTGATCCTGATTTTTTTCAAAGAATGAAAAAAGAAAAAATAGGTATTATTGTTGGAGGAAATAATTATGGACAAGGCTCTAGTAGAGAACACGCAGCTCTTACGGTAATGTATTTGGGGATTAAAACAATTATCACAAAATCATTTGCTAGAATACATCGCGACAATTTAATTAATTGTGGCATTTTACCACTTGTATTCAAGGATGAGAAGGATTTTGATAGGGTAGAGCAAGGTGATATATTAACATTTGAAACAAATCATCTAAAATCAGTCAATATAGAAATAAGAAATATATCAAAGAATTTTGTTTTTGAAGCACTTCTTGATCTTAACAAAAGAGAAAAGATAATTGTTAGCGCTGGTGGGATATTACCTTATTATAGAAATAAAAAAATAGATTGAAGGAGAAACAAGTCAATATGTTAGAAAAAATAATAGTTCCTTTTATTGAAGGCGATGGCATTGGATCAGACATTTGGCGAGCATCTCAGATGGTATTTGATAGGGTAATTCAAAAAATATACCAAAGGAAAAGGGAAATAGAATGGAAAGAGATTTTCGCTGGAGAAAAATGTTATCAAAAGTACGGGAAATGGATTATCGAGGATACCTTCGAAGCAATAAGAAAATACAAAATTGCTATTAAGGGACCCTTAACTACTCCCATAGGAGGCGGCTATAGAAGCCTTAATGTAACACTAAGACAACAACTTGATTTATATGCCTGTGTAAGGCCTATCAGGTATTTTGCCGGCGTTCCTGCTCCGGTAAAGAACCCTAAATATGTTGATGTAGTCATATTTAGAGAAAATACTGATGATATCTATTTAGGCATTGAATGGGAAGCCTATTCTCAGGAAGCTAAGAAGTTATTGGATTTTGTCAATAAAGAATTTAAGATCAAAATTGACCAGGATGCCGCAATCGGCATCAAGCCTATGAGTGAATATAAAAGCAAAAGATTAGTTAGAAAAGCAATAGAATATGCTATCAAAAATAATAAACCAAGCGTTACTTTAGTTCATAAAGGTAATATTATGAAATATACCGAAGGAGCTTTTAAGAATTGGGGTTACGAAGTAGCTCAAGAGGAATTTAGGGATGATATTATTACCGAAGATGAATTAAAGACGAAATATCATGGTAAAGTTCCAGAGAAGAAGATTGTCATAAAGGATAGAATCACTGATGCGATGTTTCAACAGATCTTGCTTCGACCAAGAGAATATAGTGTTATTGCTACACCAAATTTGAATGGCGACTATCTATCAGATGCCATTTTGGCTCAAGTAGGAGGATTGGGATTAGGTCCTGGCGCTAATATGGGAGATAATATTGCTTTATTTGAGGCAACACATGGAACAGCGCCTAAGTATGCCAATCTGGATAAAGTCAATCCAGGAGCTATGATTCTCTCTGGTTGTCTGATGTTTGATTATTTAGGATGGAAGGAAGTGTCCAAGGCAATTATTAGTGCTTTGGAAAAAACAATTTCTTCTAAGATAGTCACTTACGATCTTGCCAGACAGATTAGAGGAGCGCAAGAAGTTAAATGTTCAAAATTTGCTGAAGAAATTATTAAAAGGATTTAATGTAAACTCATACCTCAAGGTTAGTTGCTTAAGGAATGGAAAGTCAATGGGGTCTCAACAGGCTGTCCGAAAATGAGAAAAATATTATTTGAGGTAAATTTTCTACTGATAGCAGTCATTATCCTACCTACAAGAGGTATTCTGATACCGAATATCAGGATAAATATCAGGCCAAGATGGCTCATATCAGAACCTATACCGAGCAGCTATTCTTCCTGATCATAAGTGAACATCCTAAAGATTGGAGCAGGACCGTACAGGGGATACTCTCTTTGCCAAAAACTTATCCTAAGGAAGTGATTGAGGTAGCCTGCAGGCGCGCCCTGTTCTTTGGAGTAGTCAGATATTCGGTGATTAAGAATATCTGTTATAATGGCAGCTACCTTATGCCGGTAGAATTCGAAAAGGAGGCCACTTATGCAATTGGTTAATCAAAGATTTACGCTACGATTCAGAAAAAAAACAAATACAGTATACTTTTCCGGGAGAAGGGCAAGCGGGGGTTAAGCAAATTATTAAAGATTTATTAGATAAAGGTTATGATGGCGGATTTTCCATCGAGCCTCATATGGCAGTGGTATTTCATGATCCCAGGGTTATATCAGGGGCTCGAGAAAGATTTGAAAATTATATCAATTATGGTCGTTATTTTATGAAGCTTTTAGGAGAAATTAAGCATAAGGAGAGTAAAAAATAATTGAATGATTTAAATATAAAATAATACCATCTGAAATAAATTGGCTAAATGAATGAACAAATAATTAAAGGAGTTAAAAGTATGAAAAAATACTTCAGGAAAGATAAATTAACAGTGAAAATATACCAAAATAAAAATTCTATGGGGAAAGCTGCAGCAGATGAGGCTGCTAGAATATTAATAGATGCAATAAGGGAAAAAGGTGAGGCTACTTTTATAGCAGCAACGGGTGCATCACAATTTGAATTTTTAGAAAATCTTACCAGTATTTCTTCTATTGATTGGTCAAAAACTACTATGTTCCATTTGGACGAATATATAGGTCTTCCAGAAACTCATCCAGCGAGTTTTATAAAATATTTAAGGGAGAGATTAATCAACAAAGTACATCCAGGAAGTGTTTATTTAATTAGAGGAGATGCTAAAAACCCAGCATCAGAATGTGAACGTTTAGGTAAAATTATAAAACAAAAGGAGATTGATGTTGCCTTTGTAGGTATTGGAGAAAATGGACATTTAGCCTTTAATGACCCTCCAGCTGACTTTGACACTAAAAAACCATATCTTGTAGTTGAACTCGATGATGCCTGCAGAAAACAACAGCTTGGTGAGGGATGGTTTAAAAGTTTTGAAGAGGTTCCAAAAAGGGCAATTTCAATGTCTATCAGGCAGATTATGAAGTCAAAAAATATAATTTGTACTGTTCCAGATAGTCGCAAAGCACAAGCGGTAAAAGATTGTTTTGGAAATCAAAATATTTCACCTGACCACCCAGCATCTATATTAAAGAGTCATCAAAATTGCGTTGTTTTTTTAGATGAGAACTCAGCAATTTATCTATAACAGGGTAAGAGTAAAATGAGAAATAGATAAAGAATCGTATTTTTGGTCTATAGTTCGGTATATATAACGAAATCCTATTCGAGCGAAAACTGAAGGAAGAGAAGAAGAGATGGAATAAATAATAGAAAAATCTACTATTAGCGGGAAACCTGTAGGGTTCGAGGAGTTTCTTAGCCTGATGGTTGATAATTTGAAAAATAGGGACACATCCTATTTTTTTAGAAAAAATGGGATGTGTCCCTATTTTTTATTTTATTTTTAACAGCTATCAGTTTATCTTTTTCTTTCAGAAATATCTCTCTTGCTTTGTTCAAAATATTATCTTCGTTAATAGATACAAATTTATGATTTTTAACAATTAACTTACCATCTATAATTACATCTCTTACCACTTCGTTTCCTGAGCAGGAGTAGATAAGATTATTAATAAACACATCTTCGGAAAACAATTTTGAGGTGGGATATTCCAGAACGATTATGTCTGCTTTGTGCCCTTCTTTTATTCTGCCAATTTCATCTTCCAGATTTAAGGCCCGAGCTCCGTTTACAGTTAACATATCATATACTGATGAAGCATTAAAAATTTTTTCATCCATAGAGGAAACTTTTTGCAACATCGAACCAAGCCGTGCTTCTAATAAAACATCATAATTACTGCTGCTGGCTCCTCCGTCACAACCTATAGTTATATTTACTTTTAATTTTTGCATCTTATACATAGGTGATAAGCCATCAGTAATTTTACAATTGGTATAGGGACAATGAATAACCGAAGTTCCTGTTTGGGCGAGAAGTTTAATCTCTTCATCATCTATCCAGATGACATGAGCAAGTTGAGTAGATGGTCCGAGTACCCCCAGATCATATAGAGTAGAAATTTCCCCTTGATTAAATCTTTTTCGGACTTGATTAGTCGGTTTTTGGCCTTCTGCTGCATGGGCATGTATTCCTACTCCGTATTCTTTAGATAATTTTACTAGATTTTTTATTAAGATATCGGTGCAGGCAGGAAGTCCAGCGAAAGACAGCTTAACTTTTAAACGATCACCATATTTTCCCTGCCATCGGTTGAAAAATTGTTTACTTTCCTTAAGACAATCTTGAGTAGATTTAACTGGCGTATTTTTTCCTTCGGGATAATCATTTTCCATTTTTCCGATAACTGCTCTAATTCCAGAGTCGATAAGTCCTTGAATTATCGGTTCTTGCGCGCTTCCAGTCAATAATTCACCTACCACAGTGGTCCCTGATTTAATTGCTTCCATAGTTCCCAACAATGTTGAGTAGTAAAAAGCTTCTTCTGAAAAAATATGGGAGAATTGCCAGATTATTTCTAACCATTTAGTAAGGTGCAAATCATCCAATAATCCTCGACCAAAAGTTTGGTAAAGATGAGTATGACCATCAACTAAACCCGGCATAACCATCCTTCCGGAAATATCAAGAATTTTATGCTTATTTTCATCTGAAAAATTTTGACCTATCTTGATTATTTTATTTCCTTCAATGAGAATGGATTTCCTACTCGATAATTTTCTGTTCTCATATATAAGGGCATTCTTTATGATTAAACCCATTAATTATTTTTGTTCCTTTACTCTCCTAAATTTTTAAAAGCCTCCAGACAAATATCAGTCAGCAGGTGAAATATGGGATTAACTTTTTCCTCATCAGTAATAACTTCCCGGGTTAGGTGGTTGGCTACTGTAGTAAGGATGGTTCCTACTTTAACTTTTCGGAGGTAACCGATAGTAAAGATGGCAGAGGATTCATTTTCTACACTTAAAACATTTGAATCAATCCATACTTGCTCTCTTTTCAGGAAATCCGGGTCTGCAAATACCGAGCCTTTATAGAAGGCGTCATGACTCATAATTATTCCTGTATGAAATTTCTCATTTTTAGTGTGAGTTATTTTTATAAGAGCATCTACAATATCGATATCTGCAATAGCGGGGAATTCAATTGGTATATATTCCACTGAGGTACCCTCTAACCTTACTGCTGAGGTCGGGATTATAATATCTCCCAGGTTTATATTTTTCTGTAGAGCTCCAGTAGTACCAAGACGAATCAAATATTTGGCTCCAGATATAATAAGTTCTTCAAGGGCAATTGCGGCAGAAGGACAACCCATACCGGTAGAGGTAACACTGACCCTTAATCCTTTATATTTACCAGTATAAGTGGTATATTCGCGGCTTTGAGCAATTAATTGAGGATTTTCGAAATGCTCAGCTATGAGATGACAACGCCCGGGGTCACCTGGCATGATAACGAATTTTCCTATTTGACCTGAGGTTATTTGCAGATGATGCATTTTTTTCATATCTTTTCCTCCTCTTGAAGATCGACCAACGCTCCCGCGGCAATTATTATGGCTTTATCAATACTTTTTTGCAGCCGATTTTTAGGACTTTCTTTGCCAGTGATTAAATTTCCCGCAGTGACGAGAATTGTACCCACTTGTACTTTTCTCAGAGAGCCTATCACAAAAAGTGTTGATGACTCATTTTCGATAGCTAAAGTTCCTGCTTCAGCCCAGAGGGCAATTTTTTTCTTATAATCTCCAAAGGCAAAAGGAGATTCCATATAAAAAGCATCGTGAGTTCTTATTATTCCTAACTTATAATCAGTATCCTCTTTTTTAGCCCTGTTTCGCAGGGTATTGACTGTGCGATAATCTGCCACTGCCGGGTATTCTATAGGGACATATTCTTTAGAGGCTCCGTCTCCTCGAACAGCTCCGGTTACAATAATTATATCTGCCATATTTACTTCGGGGGAAAGGGAACCGCAGGTTCCCACTCGGATAAAATATTTACACCCTATATTGGTTAGTTCTTCTATGGCTACGGCTGCTGACATACATCCAATTCCGGTAGAGCAGACTGCCAGGGGTTTATTCTCATAAAGACCATTATAGATATGAAATTCTCTATTCTCAGTAATTTTTTTTGATTTATTAAAAAATTTTGTTCCGATATAGTCTGCTCTCTCGATATCTCCAGGTAACAATACCGCTTTATTCACTTCACCTTTCTTACATTTTATATGATACTGCACTTGTTCCAATTTCCTCACTCCATTAAATAATTAATGATTCAGGGAAAGTTCTTTGCATCACTATAATATTAACATTTGAATATTATTTTTTAATATGTTTAATAATAATCTATTTTGAAAATTCCGTCAATTTTTTTGGTTTGAAAAACGCAGTTTTAAAAATTTGTAGAATATTAATATGGTGTGTATAATTTAGTAAGTGATAAATAAAATACAAAATTAATTATAAAAACTTAAGGAGGTAAAAATTATGGCTTTTACATCGTTATTTCTGGCCCATACCCCTGATGCCGAACCAGAGAAACACCAGTGCTTGGTCGAAACATCCAAATACAAACTCCTGGTAAGATTGGTAAAGAATCAGGAACAAGCGGTGGAAGTGTGCAAAAAATTGGTTAGGGAAGAGGGTATTCATTCCATACTCCTCTGTCCGGGATTTACCCATCAGAATGTGGCAGAAATATCCAAAGCAGTAGGAGAAAATGTAGGAGTTTCGGTAGCCAGAGGAGATGGCCCGAGTAGCAAGATAACCAAAGAGGTAATGAAAAGAGAAGGTTGGTTCTAAAAGAATAGTAAAAAAATAGTAAAAAAATAGGGACACATCCCGTTAGGGACAGATACAGAAAAATGGGATGTGTCCCTATTTTTTATTTTACCAGTAGACTACTGGTATTTTCTATTTTGTTGGTCAGCCACCACCACTTGAAGTAATAGTAATATTTACGGTATCACTTTTAGTTACATCCTTTTCTGTATAACTTACGGTAATAGTTGCGGCAGTTGCTGCGCAGGTTGTCGATACTGAAATTTTTCCATTAGTAACCGTGACCTGAGTGTTATTTGATTCATAAATACAAGCAGTAAGTGCTATATCGGCCTCAGTACCATTATCATAGTACGCAGTAACTGAAGTAATTGTGTCTGTTTGACCAGCTGGTATACTCATATTGGCAGGGAGTACTACTATCGAAG
>Ga0209610_1000725_pt1 | contig 17164 bp, 14 predicted proteins | sample LakKivw275mmetaG_FD_184137 | JGI IMG/M metagenome (GOLD analysis project Ga0209610, IMG submission 184137) | Anoxic lake water microbial communities from Lake Kivu, Rwanda to study Microbial Dark Matter (Phase II) - Lake Kivu water 275m metaG... | ecosystem: Environmental > Aquatic > Freshwater...
AAATGATGGTATCCGTCAGAAAGACCATGCCCAGGGCCATGGCCATACGAACCGCATCAATATCATTGATGGCATGAGCCATCAGATCCCCTATCTTCGTGCGTGAAAAATAGGGGGGGGAGAGGGATTGCAGGTGGCAGAAGAGTCTATCCCGGAGAGCCCTCTCCATACTGCGGGCCGCACCCATTAAAAGGTATCTCCACCCATACCGGAACCCTCCAATACCCAGGGCCAGGAGGAGAATCTCCATCCCATAAAAGAGAAGCACTGCGGGAGAGGCCTCTCCTGAAGTGAGATCATCGACCGCAAACTTCACGATCCTCGGGATGAAGAGCTGGAGAACATCAACGATGAGAAGGGCCATGAGGCCTGCGAGGATTCGCCATCGGTTTCTGAAAAAATCATCTTTCAAGATGTTGAAAGCCTTCATCTCTTCTTTTCCCTCGATGTTTAAATTTAATAGACCCCTCTTGGAAATGCAACCGGAAGGCTCCCCCTCTTGACTTCCTTTTAAGATTTTGTGAAATTAAAACTGATTAAAGGAAAAGAGATGCCCCCTCAGCCCGAACATTTCATCCTAGAGAAAAAGCTGGAAGGAATCCCTGAAGGCCTTCCCCCTGAGGAGACCGAGCGGCTCCGTAGGCTCCATGCCAAGCTCACGGACTTCGTGCTCCACCTCATTCAGGCCTTTTTGAGAACCGGATATTATACCCCCGATCATCCTGAATCGAAAAAGGCAAAGGAGGGTCTCTATCAAAGATTCCGGGAGCTCTTTGAGGAGGAAGATGAACTCGCCTTCCTGGTGAGGGAGGACCAGGAAAAACAGGAGGTCCTGGTCGAGGGGATTCTGCCTGAGGCCCAGAAGTTGAGTCGAATGATGATGAAGGGCATGGGAGAGCTCTATGTTCCAAAGTTTGCAAAATATATGGAACGCAAGGACCTCATCAGCCTCACCCTTAAAAGCCGGATGGGCCAGGAGGAATTCGCTTCGTTCATCGATGTCATGAGCGAGCCTTCTCTCGTCGATACCCGCCGGAAACAGGATCAGGAGCGCTTCACTCAGGTTCTTTACCGCCGGGGAATCTTCAACATTTCCTATGTCTTCAATGAAGAGCTCCTTGCCCTGGACCGGGAGATGCCCTGGAGGGCTCGCCTTACCCTCTCCCGGATGAGGAAAGACCTCAAGATGATCCCGATGTTTCAGAAAATGATGGCCCAGGAAGTCCATGAAATCCGCAGGAATCTCATCAGGGATGCACTTCGACCCATTCGTCAATCCGACCTCCTCTGCGCTGTTCTTCGTAACAGCGACCTCGCCTCCACCTCTGAAGGCCATGAGGAGATCATCGAAAATGAGATCATTTCTTATCTGCAACGGCAGTACCTCCTGAACACTTCGAAGATCTTTCTCCGTGACCATCTCGAGCTGAAAAAACTGCAGAAAAAGGATGCCTTTGAAAGAAAATCGGATCGACTGGGTCAAAAGATTGCCCGCCGGTTGAAAGAGGTTGAAATCAGAGAGACCGAGGTTTTGCTCGAAGAATTCTTCAGAAATCAGCTGATCGGTCTCGATGACCTCACCCCCGCACTCAAAGATAAGATTCTTTTGGAAAGGCTGACGGATAAATTCCTCGGATACACCGACCAATTTTTCCAACAGCTCGATCAGGCAAAGGACAAGGAGACCTTTCTCACAACTGCGCTCTCTTTTGTCAAGATGATCCCTGAGCTCATCCGAAGGGAACGATATCCCGAAATTCTCCGGATCTTTGAGACCATGAAGCGCCATTTTCATGAAAGAAGAATGTGGGCTCTTCTCGCCGGTCATATCCTGGAGGAGATTGGAAAGGGAGCGGTTCCCCAGCTCCTTAAGGAAAAATTTTTATCGGGAAAGAAGGAAGTTCGGATTGCCATCGTTCCTATCTTTGCTGCCCTTGAACTGGGGGCCATCCCTGTTCTTCTGGATATCTTAAAAACGAGTGAAGACCAATGGGTGAGAAAGAATGCCTGTGAGGCGCTCATTCAGATTGGACCCGTAGCGGCGGCTCACCTCCTCAAGGAAATCGAACAACAGCACATCTCTTCGGAAACGACCTGCGATATTCTCCGGGTTCTCGGTGAGATCAAGTCCCCTGAGTGGCAGGCCCCCCTGATAAAAATCTCAAAGGCTTACTCCTCTCATGAAAATCCCAGGCTGAGGGAGCAGGCCCTCCATACTCTGTGCCAAATCGGAGGTCCCGCAGGAGAAGACGCCTTTTTAAAAGGGTTGGAGGATCCGGATATTGATGTGCAAAAGAGGGCCATTAGGTGCCTGGGAATGGTTAAAAGCCAAAGGGGTATCGAAAAGATGATGGGAATTTTAAAGGAAATAACCCTCACCCCCTCTCCGCCGTTGGACCGGCTTGAAAACCAGATCTACTATGCCTTCGGCCTTTCAGGAAATTTAACCATCGAAGGGAAGACACTGGAGCGGATCCTCATCCAGGTGCTGGAGAAAAAGGGGGCGAGGGGGGTGCTGGGATTCCTTCAGAAAAACCCCTTGAGTGAGGCTTCGATGGCGGCAATCTGTGATAGTCTGGGAAAGATCGGGACCGATGAATCCATCAAAGTCCTTGCCAGATTGGAAAAATCTCAAAAAGGCATGCTTGCAGTCAAGATAAAAGAGGCCATCAAGAAGATTGAAGGCAGGCTCACCCTCTCGCGGCGTTAATCGTTCCGATGGGGTAAGACGAGACACTCTTGATCGAATCATGATCCGGATAGAACAAATCCAACGGAAGATAGGGGCTTCCAATTAAAGTTTCATCGGGTCAGGAAGCCTTAACCACATTGGTGGCCTGAGGGCCTTTGGGACCGCTCGAGATTTCGAATTCAACCTCTTCTCCTGCGCGAAGAGATTTAAATCCATCTCCGGTAATACCTGAGTAGTGGACGAAAACATCATCCCCATCCAATTGTTTGATAAAGCCATACCCCTTCTTAGTGTCAAACCATTTCACCGTTCCCTTAGCCAATCTCGTACCCTCCCTCGCTAAAAGAATCTTACAGGCGTTTTTGATAACATTAATCAAATAGGATGTCAATATTTTTATCCAATCCTGTCCCTCTCTTTAGGGCTGATTCATCTTCTCGTGGTTAGAAAGACTCCGGATAGGATCATCCCTCCCCCCATCAGGGTGATCCAATGAATCCCCTCATCCAAGAACAGGTAAGCTCCGATTAAAGTGACAAAGGGTTCAAGGTAGAGATATACCCCCACGGTGCTGGAATCCCTCTCCTCCAGTGCTGCATACCAGAAGAGGTAGGCCAAACCGGAACAGCAGACCCCGAGAAAGAGTATGCCCATCCAGGCCTCCATGGTTAAACCGGGAAGAAGGTTCCATTCCCATCTGAAAAAGGTGAAGGGGAATGAGGTGAGGGCCCCTAAAATCATAATCGGTGTGATGGTACAAAGAGGAGGATATCGTGAAAGAAACCCTCTTCCTCCGACCGTGAAAGCGGTCCACGTAAAGGCGCTGGTGAGGGCGAGGAAATCGCCGAATGTGGAACCTAGGCGAAAGAGCGAAAGAGAAAATACCCCTTTTGAAATAACAAGGTAAACTCCTAAAAAACCCAGGGCAATCCCTCCGATCTTCCCCCAGGTAATAAGCTCCCTCAGGTAGAAACGTGCGGCGATGGTAATGAAGACGGGCATGATAGCAACGAGCCATCCGGTATTGATGGCAGTGGTGTAAAGCAATGCATAGGCCTGGAGAAGAGTATGACCTGAAACCCCAACAATGGAGAGAAGAAGAATGGAGAACCAATCCCGGGATGAGAAGGTCTTAAGAAACCTTCTCTCTTTTCGAAGCTGAAAAAGAAGGAGGAGCCCTCCACCGATTCCAAATCGAAGGACTAAAAGGGTAAAGGGGTGAATCTCTCTCAGTGCCACTTTCGTAGCAATAAAAGAAAATCCCCAGAAGATAATCGCCCACAATGCCGGCCAGGACAAACTTATCTCTCCTTTCTTATCCTTTCTTATCCTCTCTTATCCTCTCTTTCATATCACAGGTTAGAAAATTTTGTGAATATTTTAATTCGAAATACGTCCCAAATCCCGATATAGAAAAAATGGATGTGACAGACCTTGGGGGTTTAGAGAGAATTTTTTAGAGGAGGAATCCCCGGTTCTTCAAGTTATCTCCCTATCCCGTATCAGGAAAGAACCCCCCGATGAGGCTTGGCCATTCATCAGTTTTTGCGCAAACTACTTCCTTGGCTTTGTTTCTTGTCCGATCATGTCCACTGGATTCGTCCGTATTCTTCTCCTCCTCCAACCAATTCGTCGCCACCGCATGATAAAAATACTGCCCCTCTCTCTCAAAGAGTTCCCCCTGTCTCCGAATCTCTCGCTTGACCACCAAACGAAAAGCATTCTTCGTTTCATTCATTCAATGCACCGTCTCGGCTAACTCATAACCACAGCTCCTCTCCGGCTCTTTCCAATCTCCACGTGGTATCAAAGCAATGGCCGATTTGACCGCTTTGTCCTGATCCGCCGTGATCCCATAGATCACCCCATCCTCTTCCATCTGATTGAAAAGTCCTGTTTGATACGAAGCACTGTTTCCTCGATAATACTCAATTCTTTTTCCTCGAGTCATCCCCTGTTTACACCGAAGGTAAAACTCCTTCTGCCCAAAAGCCGGAACCACATTGCCCTCCCGAAATTCATCCAAAAGACAAACCCCATTCTCATACAAAAAACCAAGCATCGGCATATAACCCTTGTTCCCCTTATAGGTAAACAAGGCATCCGCTTTCCCTCCAATGATCTCGGTCGCATCGGCGTCTAACGTGTATTCCTTGATCCCATCCTTTTTCAAAAGCCTCTCGTTTATCTTACCCCGAACTCTATCCAACCCCTCTAACCCCAATTGCCCACCCTTCGGGTCTCCCATTCGCCTCAGCCAATCTCCTGCCGTATCTGGCTCTGGAATCTCATCCCGTCCAATCAGCTTCATTAAGCCTTCCTCTTCTTTTAACCTCCTTAAATCCTCCAGGCTTCTCCCTCCCCCTTGCAACATTAAGACCACCGCATCCACTATCTCCAATGGTTCAAATCCCCGATTGCTCCCAGGCCCCGGAAGATATCGATCCGTTAGCTCTCTCAGCCCTATTCCGTGATTGAATTCTGCCATCAAGGCCAGACCCCCGTGGGCCGTTAGTCTCTCCTCCGTCGTTTTTATCTTGAATGGGAAGATGGTTTGCTGTATCATGACTATCAACCTTCTTTTGGTCTTTTGATTTCACCTGACAGGTGATATTATATATCATCGAAACCTTTTGCCCAAAAGGAGTTTTTTTATTTTTGTGGATTCCTACGTCTTTTTTAGGGTCCAATCATTCGATGTAAAATCATTGGATGGTGAATATTTCTGTTGTCAAATCCGTCTAAAAAAATATTTTAATATTTTTTGAAAATGTTGCATAACCTTATTGCGCTTAGTTCCATTGACGTGTTAGATTGGCCCCAACAGGAGCATAACTCCTTTTTTGTTTGGTCCCATTTAGAAAAAGATCTCTCACAACAAGGAGGCAGAAGACATGAGAAAGGTAGCGAAAATCATTCTTTGTCTGATGTTCGGAATTTTGACGGTGTCGGAGGGCGTTTTTGCACAGGAGGACAGAAAGGGTTGTAAGGATCATCCGCTCTTTTCAAGAATGCAGGGCTACGTAATTCATAGTTGCGAAGAAAAGGAATTTGATGCTGAGGATTTCAAAGACCCTTCAACGAAACAGAAAGTGACGATAGAAGGGCGCAAATTTTATGCGTTCTATTACACAAAGAAGGAATTCCGGGGTAAATATTCCAGGCTACAGGTATCCCGAAATTATACAAATGCGATCACAAAGATAGGGGGAACCGCATATGAGAATAACCCCAAGGATCCAACAGAAACATCCATGAAACTTATTAAAGATGACAAGGAGATATGGGCGAAGCTCACGTTTAATTTTGGAGCCAATAACGTCTTTCTTACGGTTGTCGAAAAACAGGCCATGAAGCAGGAAATTGTGGCCGATGCCAAGTTCATGGCCGAGGGCATCAACACGACTGGCCATGTGGCCATCTATGGGATTTATTTTGATTTTAATAAAGCAAATATCAAACCCGAATCTGAACCCGCTCTGAAAGAAATAACTAAACTGCTTCAGCAGGACGCCAAGCTGAAACTCTACGTGGTGGGACATACCGATAATGTGGGTGGCCTCGATTACAATATGAAACTCTCCCAGCAAAGGGCAGAGGCCGTCGTGAAAGAATTGGTTTCGAAATACAAGATTGCACCAGACCGTCTTAAGGCTGGTGGTGTGGGTCCCCTGGCACCTGTTGCTTCAAATGATACAGAAGACGGAAAAGCCAAGAACCGCCGTGTCGAACTGGTAAAGCAATAGACACCCACAAAACATAACTTCAGGAGGGGGTGAATATCATAGTGAAGCAAACTGGTCTGAGAGGAGGCATCTTATTGATAGTGGTTTTCTTGACGGCGTTGTGGCTTCACCCTGCCCTTGCAGGCAACTCTCAGGTGACAGGGCAAATCACGATCAAATACGAAGCAACCGAGACGAGCGGACCTCTTCATGCCCCGTCGGGTGCTACAATTACAGGTAAAGGCCGCTCAACACAGCATTCAATGACAACAAAAGTAAAGGTCTGCATACAGGATGGGAAAGCGATGGTAGGGGATGTGACTCATGACCTCAAGTGGCTTCAGGAAGCGGATGTTAAAACGGTTTACGACAAGACCGATTGCACTCCCATCCACCGTACCCGATCAAATTTAGATATTCGGAGACCTGGAAACTGGGAACAAGAAACGTTAAACCTTAAACAAGTGATTCTGGAACCGGAAGTGGCCCAAAAGAAATTCAAAACCAGCATAAAATACAATCCTGCTTTTTCTATGAACTGGGTTGCTGATGGAAAATATATAGATAAAACCAGGACTGCCAGACAAGGCGGGATGCCTGCGGGCAGATACAGTCTCTTTTTAGAAACCAAGATATTTCAGGCCATGTCCGGTTACTCCCTCATTCAACGACACAATGTGTGCAAGGGTATCACAACGGAGAAAAGACTCGAGTGGAAACCTGTTCCCCCCGGATCAAAACCAGATCAGGTAAGTTTTGTTTCCGAAAATTCCAATACCGTTATCTTTGCCAACCCCTACACGCTTACGAGGCCCCTGGGAGGGTATACCACTTGGTTCATAGAGTTCAACCCCGATGGTTGCAGCGGTTCTCAAACCCTCCTCCAAGAGAAAAAACCTCGTTTTGAGCAGACCCTGACCGTCCACTGGAAGTTTGAACCCAACGACCCTTGTTCGCACTTGATCGAGGCGATCCAGCACGATCTGGCATATACCCAGGCCTATTTGGACAAAGCTACAAGACAGAAAACAACAGATATGGACCAGTATAAATGCTATGTCGATCGAAAAGCCTATGAAATACTCTACGGCTCTCCACCTCCTGCAGGTGCTTTAGAGTGCGACAAAAAACCAGGTGGCCCGGGTGCTGGTAGTAGCTCTCCTGGAGGAAATGAGGGAGGCGAGGTGTTGGGGGTGGGCGATGAAATCGGAGTGGATGGAAACTGCAATCTTGTAAACGAACAAGCCTACCGCGAGAAGGCCAGGAGGAACTGCATACCCGAGGAAGTGGTCGAAGGGATTATCGCTCACGAAAAAACACATGTGAATCAATGTAAAACGGACCGTGGCCGTTATAATACTAATGACATGGCGATATGGGGTAACATGGAAGTGGCAGCCCATCTGATCGGTATTGACCATATGCTTAAAAGTCTCAAGCGGTTATGCCCCGAGTACTGGACGGGCCAAATTGAGGAAAAAATAAAGGAGATCAACCGTGAACGGATGAAACCCTAATCCAGAGTAACCGAGGAGCTATAAGACGATCCGGATGGAAACCCTCCGCAGGAGATCGTAAGAATATGACCCATACAAACCCAAAAAGGAGGTAACATGAAGAAGACAGCCATTGTTAGTCTGCTCATTGTTCTCGTATTTTCTCCATTTCTATTTGCCGCAGAGTTTAAACCCTATCCTAGTGCTAAACTCGATGAGAAGGCCACTAAAGAAGCAAATGAGGCGGCTGCAGCAGCCAAAATGTCCGGAACCAAAGCCACGATCTACACAACTAACGATTCCTTCAAAAAAGTAGCTTCATTCTACAAGGGAATTGCCAAAGAGTATATGATGCCCCGTGCATCCGGAACATCAGGCAAACCTAAGAAATATGAAAAATACGACCTGTGGGAAGCCTACTTCATATTTGACGGCGCAAAAGACCTTGCCAGTTCCAAGCTCTGGGTCAAGGTTCAGCGCCCCTACATAGGAGAGGAAATCCGCGATGTGACCGCCATTGTCGTATCGGAAAAGAAGTAAGGTGATTGCGAAATTCAAGTGCAAGGAGGAAAGACTATGAAAAGAATGCTTTGGCTTATCGCAACGCTTTTCATTTTATCTCTTGCTGACTTTGCTGATGCACAGCTTGGACAACCATCCGGACCCTCGTTTTATGGTGAATTCAAACCCGTGATCGGCGGGTGGTCGGAGTATCAGATCACCACCAAGCGCGAAGGGGCAAGTAAGATGAAGATTACAATCGTTGGAAAGGAAGGCGATGCCTACTGGTACGAAACCGCAATGGAGGGTGGGAAAAGAGGACCAATTATTACGAAGATGCTCGTCTCCGGAAATCCGGAAGATTCAAAAAATATCAAGAGGTTGATCGTCAAGGAGGGGGATAAGCCTGCAATGGAGATGCCGATTGAGATGATGAAGCAAGCATCGCCAAAAGGACAGGAGGCTAAGGGCAAGATAGTTGACAAAGGGATAGAAACGATTAATGTCCCCGCTGGGACCTTCAAGGCTCAACATATGCAGTATCAAGCGCAAGAAGGCAGTGCCGATGTATGGATCTATAAAGATGTTTCCCCCTATGGACTGATTAAATCTCAGTCAAAAGATACGGAGATGGTACTCACAGGCTATGGGACCGGGGCAAAAACCTTGATCACTGAGACACCTCAGAAGTTCGAGATGCCCCAAATGCCTCAGATACCTCATGTGCCCGAGAGGCGTCCGAAGAGGAGATGATGATAAGCTGATTGAATATTTTCACTGCAACCATCGTCAAAAGAATCAAAAGACCAAAAAATTTTGACTTCTATTGTATTTTTTGATTTACTTGTACCATGATTAACCCATTTTGAATAGTTGGCTTGGGACTACGGGGTAGAGGGATGAAAGGTCCTAACCCAATTACGAACAAAAAAACCCTTGCAGATCTGAGATGGTTAAGATTGCAAGGGTTTCTTTGTTTTCAGAAAAGGACGCTCCAAATTCTAGCCAAAAATATTTGAAATTTCAATTAGTTAACCCCTCCACTCTTTCATGGGGAGGGAAGGTTTCTTCATGATTCTTTTGATAATGTTAGAGATAAATTCTCAGATTTCAATATGTAAGAATCTAACATTATTCTCTCATCTGGGATGAACCCTGAATAATAGATGAAGGAGGGTTGATTCATGAAAAGGTCGATGTTCTTTTGGGTAATCTTAGCAGTACTCATGGTGTTCATTAGCGATGTCTCCCTGGCTCAGCTCATCAAACCCAAGGCCAAGGGAACCCCAACCCAAGGGCCAACCATTGACCAGGCCCAGAAGGAGGACGCCATGGGACCGAAGGTCAGGGTGGCGGTCACAAGATTTGAGAACAAGTCTGCAAAGGGAGGCGGAGAAATTGGTACGGGAATGAGCGAGATGTTAGCCAACGGCCTCTTTGCCACCAACCGGTTCATCGTCCTTGAGCGAGAGGCCATTGGTGATGTCCTTGGAGAGCAGGATTTTGGGGCATCGGGCCGTGTAAAACAAGAAACCGCCCCTGTCATCGGCGAGATCGAAGGAGCTGATATTCTCGTCATGGGGACGATCACCGAGTTCGAACCCGGAACGTCAGGGATTGGAGGAGAAGCAGAGAGAGCCTTTGAGTTGCCAGGACATATTTCACGAAGGGTTGGTGAGACTTTGGGAAGGATAAAGGCTGCTGGCACGATTAAAAAATCTCATGTGGCATTGATTATTAAAATGGTTGATTCAAAAACAGGTCGGAGGCTTGCCTCCGAGCAAGTGGAAGGGACAGCCACCGATATTGAAGGCCTCGCCGGTCTGTCAAGGGGCACACTTTCGGGAGCATTGTCGGGATACTCAAAAACTCCTATGGAAAAGGCAATTCGGATATGTATCGAGGAAGCTGTGAAACTGATTGTCGCAAAGACACCCGAAAAATATTTCAGAGGGTCGGATGCTCCTCAACCTCAGGCGGTTCCGCAGCAGCCCGGTGTCGCTCCTTCGACATCGGTGGTCCCTCCCGGGCAATCGCCCTTCCAGGCTTCGACACCCTCATCCCGGGTGGTCTTCGTCAAATGGCCACAGGCCAGCCTTCGTGAGGGACCCGGAACCAATTTCAAGGTGACTGGTAAGGTTCAGAAGGGAACTGCCCTTGAGGTGGTTGAAGAAAAGGGCCAATGGTATCGGGTTAGACTCGAAGATGGTCAGGAGGGTTGGATTGGCAAGGTGACGACATCGGAAAACCTATGAGATGAATCAAAGGTGACTTTTCAGAGGATGAAGATGAAGAATAGAAATTTAATGTTGTCCAAGGCTGGGATTATTGTATTCTTTTTTTATCTAATCCTTTCATTTGAAAATCCCTTGACTGCCTCGGCCCAACAGCACGGAGATCTCGTTCGGATTCAGGGAGAAGAAAAGATCTACCTGATCCAGAATGGACAAAGACGCGCCATTGTAAGTGAGGATGTTTTTAGACAGATGGGGTTTAAGAATGAGGATGTTAGAGAACTTGATCCCCAAACCGTCATGAGCATCCCTGAAGGGCCTCCTCTCTGGTCAAAAGAGATTATCGCTCCTTATCCTGACGGAACTTTAATCAAACTTAAGGGCAAAGCCCAAGCCTATGTGATCAGAGGTGGAAGAAAGTGTTACATCCCGGATTCCGAGACATTTCAGGTCCAGGGGTTCCAATGGAATCAGGTTATAGAAGTGGATCAGGTCATCTTCAATAAAATACCAACAGGTATTCCTCTCGCTTCTGTGAAGCCTCCCTATCAGTACGGCCAACCGGGTTCAGCCCCAATGCCGCCCCCTGGTGCATCGCCTTACCCGTATCCCCCTTCGCCCTACCCTTCTCAAACTTATCCCCCTCAAGCCTATCCTCCTTCAACATATCCGCCTTCGACCTATCCACCCTCTACGACTCCCCCTCCTCAACCTTATCAATATCCTTCTCCCGGCTCCCCGGCTCCATCTTATCCGCCTCCTTCTGCTCCTCCCTCTTATCCGCCACCGCCATCATATCCGCCGTCTGCTCCACCTTCTTCCAAGCCCTCCTCTTGTCTTCCAGGAGGATCTGCTTTTGTTGTGAAAAAGTCTTCCCCCGCTTTGACGGGTTTTAATTCTATAAAACCCGAAGAAATAGCAGAAACTCAACTTTTTAACCAAGTCCTGAGGAAAATCGTATAAAAGGAATCAACGAAGATGAACATGAAAAAAGCAATTCTCTTTTTGATCGGATTTCTGGTTTTGCCCGCCGCCTTGGGTCACGCTCAGCCGAAGCTTTTTCGAATCATCGGGCCAAGCCTCGACCCCCGTGATCTAAGGGTTCTTCAAATCGAGATGACGCCTGATCCCGCTCGTGAGGGACAATTGCTTCGCTTCTATGTAACGATCTCCAACCTTTCTCACTTCTCGGGGTGGGCGAGCATCTTTATCAAGGATCGGGACGAAGTGATTACTGCCGCTCACGATGTGCTTCTTCGGCCGGCATATAATCGCATCGCCTTCCCCGAGACCCCCTACCTCCTCTCCCGGTATGAACATTGCTTCACCGTTGAGGTGGATATCGAACGGACGAGAAGACCTGTGGATGTCGTTAAGGAATTTTGTTGCAGGAGATCCGCCTATGGATGGACGTTAGGTCCGATTTCCGTTGGCCCTTTTTTTGTTGAGGATCTGGAGATGTTTCCGGATCCTGTCCACCCGAATCAGGAGGTTCGATTCAAGCTTCGCTTAAGAAATGATGGGGCCCCAATCCATGCTACCATTCTGATCCAGGATCGGGATCAGATCGTAGCCCAGTTGACCAATGCGATCCTTCACCGCGGCTCTGTAGAATATCATTTTCCTTACACCCGATATCCATTTCAACAATTTGACCATTGCTTCACGGTGTTGGTGGATGTGGAGAGGATACCGTACCGGGTTGATTCAATAAGAGAGTTCTGCGCCAGGCCCTTGGGCTGGACCCTGAGGCCTTAATTCATAAGAGATCAAAAATACCCAAAGGAGGTCGTTTCATGAAGAGAGTTGGAATCATCCCAATCATCAGTGTTTTTTTCTTTATCACTGCTGCGGCAGCGTTGGCACAGCCCAAGCCAATCCAGTTTAAGAACCTTGATGCTCCTCCAGCTAAAATTCAGCCCACCAGGATAATCAAGCACACCCCCATCCCTGTACAGCTAAAACCAGAAACGATCAAAATCAACAAATTACAACCGATTCAATTCAGGCCATTTGTATTGGCGGAATTGCGCCATCCCAAGACGCATCCCTCCAAAGCAGGCCAGCCTATTCATCTGGATGAGGAGATCACCATTACCCACAAAATCGATCAGGAGGTTAAGACGTTTAAGATTAAGGGAAGAGATTTGCTCAACGAAATCAACAAACTGGAACAACGATACAATGCTCTGGGGTACTCCCTCCGTCGTCCCGTAAAAACTCCTATCGTTATTAATGAGACGATCATGAAGCGAGATTTGCTTCAAAGGCAGCGTCAAGATAGCATACGCAAATACCGTCCTCTCACACAAGCAGTCAGAGCCCCAAAATTTGCAAACCTGCAGGCCAAGTTCGCCCAAGATCTCAATCGGATGCCCTCCATCGCCAACGATCTCAATAGGATTCAGTCCTCACTGCCAGAGGCCCTCCCTAAGCCCATAAACGAGGAAAAGGCTTATGATGATTACTGGGGAGATAGGGATTTCTTTGCCGCGGGGATCCACGGTAAAGTTAAATTATACGCTGACAAGGATAAGATGACGGCATCGGCAGAAGGGCGGGCAACAGCAGTCGTATTTAATCATGAGTGGACGGTCGTGAGCATAAACGGAAGCTCTGAAGCACCTACGGCAAAAACGGACGGACAGTTGCGTGCCTCTCTTAAGGTAACAGCATTGGGCGATGACCTTTTGACGCCGATCAGTCTTAGTCAGGCTGGATCGCTTCAGTTAGAGGACGATAAGCCCATCACCGTTGACGAGAGTGTAAAGATCCCCGTAGTCGATCTGGGTCCGTTTTCATTGAATGTAACCTTGGGGTTTCATGGGCAGGCAGGGATAAGATATGGCATCTATTTGACTCCTGCCAGTCTCCAGGCGAGGTTTATGCCCTATTTAGAGACGAGCGCTTACGGTCAAGTCGGCCTAAATGTCTGGCTTCTCGTCAGCATTGAAGCAGGGGTTGGGGCGAAATTGACCCTGTTAACTGACTATCTTCCCTTGTGCGTAACCGCTGGAATTGGGTTTGACCAACCTCAGCCATATTTTTACTATGAATACTACGCTCAAAACACTTTCGAGGCGCTCAGTGGAGAGGTATATGTCTATGTTACCGTCGATTATTACATCGATAGTGACACATGGAAATGGACCATCTTCAGTTGGGATGGGTTTCGCTACGATGGATATGTGATCGGACCTGTCGGTCAGAACGTTCCAATTCGGCCGAAGGAGGAAGCAGGCGCTTGGACAGTCACCGTTTATGAGCACGCCAATTATGGCGGCAAAAGCAAAACGTTTACGATTAACCCAGGGCGATGTCAGGACATGGAGGTAAATCTTGCAGGCAAAGAAATTGGCTGGAACGACAAGATCAGTTCTGTGCAGGTTGGCAAGAACGTTTCGGTTTATTTGTTTGAACACGCCCGTTATAGCGGCAGATACATGCGTCTTGATGCATCGACCCCGTACGTCGGAAAAGACTTCAATGACAAAGCCTCTTCCATCATTGTGTTCCCTAAGTCGATGGGCCATCCTGTTGGTATCTGGCTAATAGGGAATCACACTACGTTCCGCTACGTTTCTGACCCGGATCATCACAATAATTGTTCTTGCAAGACCGGGGTAACCCACCATCCCAAGACCCCTTATAACGACGACGCGACAAGGGTCATCATACCGAGGATCAATCCCCAATCTCCGCCATGGGGATATATCGAAGTCGAGCTTTTCGAGCATGAAAATTACCAAGGACGTTCAGTGAAATTTAGAGCAGGTCCTGAAGGAAGAGAATTCACTCTTCCCCCGGAGCTGAGCAGGAAGGTTTCTTCGCTCAGGATATTCCTTCATGTCAACGAACCCAATCGGCTAATGAGGCCATGGTAGGAAATGGTAACGAGTTCGATTTCTGACCTTCCTTCCTTCCCCTTCAAGGGGAAGGAAGGATTTTCAATATTCGACGGTGACGCTCCGTGAAGGGTTACTCTGACAAACGGCAGGGACTCTCAACGAAGGCAATCCTGAAGCTCCTCGTTCTTGCCTTTCTCTTTCTGGGGGTCCTATGGACCACGAAGTTTTACGGCAGGCAGCAGGCACAGCCGGTTAAGCCAACCGGAGCCAGTGGTCCTTCCCCTTATCAGTGGTCAGTAGGCGAGCGGACTACTTACCAAATCAGTTATCGTTCTTCTTCCTCTTCAAATTTTAGAGGTCTTTTTGGCGATCTGAAAACTTCCGAGCCAGAGGGAAAGGAGAGGTCTTCAGGCCTTGCCTTCTCTTTCGAAACGACAGTGAAGGGCAATCTGACTTCTACTGTGCTCGAGCAGAGGGGAGACGGAATCCTGGTCGTTTACAGAATGCGGAGCCTTTTAGTCACCTTGATTGCGAATGGATATGAAGACACTCAACAGGCCGAATCTATCAGGGCTGAACTGGAGAAAGAGGTCTTTGCCTTTGTTAGCCCCCTGGGCAAGATTCATTCTGTCCTGTTCGATCCCTCCATGGGTAATCTTGCTCAAAGCTATGCCAGGGCGATCCTGGCCCTCACCCAGTTTACCTTTCCTGGGGAGCAAATCTCTGAAAGCGACTCATGGGAAGTGCAGGAGGAGGATCCCAGCGGGCAATATATCGCGGCGTATCAGAGATGTCAGGATACAAAGGGAACTGAAACTTCCATGAAGACATTTTGCAAGAAGAAAAACCGTTACCTAGAAGAGCACCCAATGGGCGCAACCGGACCGATTACAATTCCGAAAAGAATCATTCCCAAAGGTGAGTTCGTAGCTCTTTTTGATTTTGCAGTTGGAGGACTCTCTTCCCTGAAGGGGTCAGAATCGCAGACCATCCTCATTCAGAACAAAAAGGTAGGGCAGGTTACAAATAGTCTTCACATCGCTTCTCTAAGAAAGGAGATGCTGAAGGCTTCTGAAGTTGCTTCGTTAAAAAGTCTGTTTTCGGCCAGAGAAAAGATGACGACACCTGTATCCCTTTATGTCAAACCTTCCCCTGAAAAAGCCGAGGCATCGATTCATGAAAGGGAATTGGGAGAAGCCACGCTGGAGAGTCTGCTGGCGGAACTGAAGGAGGCTGAGTCTGGGGCTAACCCCAACTTTGATTCCACAGCCCTTTACCTAAAATTCAAATCGCTCATCTATCTTCACCCGGAGTCCTGTGAGACTCTTGGAAAGGTTTTGAGTCGAGCAGGTGCGAAGAGTCTGACGATGAGCCTACTTCCAAAGGCCCTAAGCACGATAGGTCATCCCCAGGCGCAAGCAGCCCTTGTGGAGGCGATCAAAGCCCGTTCGTCGGATAAGACCGCCCTTTTTAGGCTGATCAACCCACTGGCAACGGTCAGTGAGCCAACAGAACAGGCAGAAAAAGCTCTGCGAAACCTGGCATTTGACTCGAAAGACCCAGACATTCGGGCGATGGCCCAGTTGGCCTTGGGTGCTCAAGCAAGAAGAATTGCCACCTCCTCTTCCGAAAGGGCGGGGAAAATTGTTGATCGCTTCATCGAAAAGCTCAAGCGGTCTTCTTCCCCCGAATTGACCAAACAACTCCTTCTGGCCCTGGGAAATGCAGGCTCCTCTCGGGCTCTACCAGAGATTTCTCGATTGGCGGCAAGCTCTTTGCCCGATATCCGGGCTACCGCCCTCCATGCTCTTCGCTTCATTGATTCGCCCGAGGCGGAGGCGCTGCTGATCAATACACTTAGCTCAGATCATGACAATTCGGTAAGAGTGGCAGCGGCCAACAGCTTGGGTTACAGGGAGATGACAGAAGTTTCCTTCAAGGTGCAGAAGCAGATATTCTTGAGGGATTCGAGCGTGACGGTTCGCATGAAGGTTCTTGAAAATCTCTGGAAAGCTGAAAAAGCCTTTCAAGAAGTACGCAGTCTTGTAAAAAAGGCTGCTTCAGAGGATCCCTCGGAAGACGTCCGCAAGACGGCAAAGAATATCATGAGCCAGTATCCTGAGAGTTATTTCAAATAATGAAGTCTTGCACTTCAGGAGATGGTTATGCGGGGTTTACTCAAATTATGCCATTGCCTTCTGATTTAGAAGGGGTTAGATACTGCAGGATTTGGGCTAGACTTAGTTCCATATATTTATTCGCCAGTTCCACAATTACTCGTCTGTGAAATTTATAAATGGTGCCATTTCAATTATGAGAGGCTTGAAAAACACATTGTACGAAGGGTGAATCACATGTTTCACCTAAAATCAAGTAGTTACCATTATGGGGAGGTGCAGGAAATGAACAGAAGAAAAAGAATAATTTTGATATTGGGAGTCTTTGTATTTGCAGTGAGTGGTATTACCTTTGCACAGGAGGATGCAAAAGGCTGCAAAGACCATCCGATGTTTACAAGGATGGATAATTTCTATATCGCTCATTGCAAGGAGGAAAAATTCGATCAGATTGATTTCAGGGATGAGAAGGGGAAAAAGATTAAAGTCGAAGGGAGGGTATATAAAACTGACTACAATACGAAGAAAGGATTCACTCCTCCCAGCGGATT
>Ga0209610_1000726_pt1 | contig 17156 bp, 15 predicted proteins | sample LakKivw275mmetaG_FD_184137 | JGI IMG/M metagenome (GOLD analysis project Ga0209610, IMG submission 184137) | Anoxic lake water microbial communities from Lake Kivu, Rwanda to study Microbial Dark Matter (Phase II) - Lake Kivu water 275m metaG... | ecosystem: Environmental > Aquatic > Freshwater...
GGACCGAAGCGCCAATTAGGTCGTTCAATACTGACCCTCTCCCCATTCTTTGGACAGTTTAGGGGCTTTCTGAAGGTGGATCGAAAGCCTGCCGCTCATGACGATTTTATCCATTTTGTAGGCCCAAAGCCATTGTCGCGGTGAACCTCGGAAAAGCGGCCTCGCCATTGGCCCCAGGAACGACGATCTCCATCCTGTCCATGCTAAACCATGGCCGCTGAAGCCAGCGCCGCCGCTGACTGTCGCCCAAAATAGACCTCCTCCGGCGTCCGGTAGCCCAGCGCCTCGTGCGGGCGTTCGGTGTTGTAGAACTCGAAATAATCCAACAGCTGGGCCCTCGCCGCCGGGACCGTCTGGTAATCGTGAAGATAGACCTCCTCGTACTTGACCGAACGCCAGAGCCGCTCAACGAAGATGTTATCGTACACCCGGCCGCGGCCATCCATGCTGACTTTGATCCCCACGTCTTCCAGAAGACCCGTGAAGTCCAAACTCGTGAACTGCGGCCCTTGGTCCGTGTTGAATATCTCTGGTTTCGAGCACTGAAGCGCCCGCCGCAGCGCCTCCAGACAGAATCCGGTGTCCAGCGTCGTCGAAAGCTCCCAGGAGATGACATACCGGCTGTACCAGTCCAGGATCGCCAGGAGATAGACGAACCCGCGAGTGAGACGGACATAGGTGATATCGGTCGCCCAAACCTGGTCCGGCCGATCCACCGTAACGTCTTTCAAAAGATACGGATAGACCTTGTGATCGGGCCCCGCGGCCGACAGTCTCGGCTTCGGATAGATGGCCTCCAGGCCCATCTCCCGCATCAACCGCCGAACACGCTTGGGATTGACCCCGTAGCCCATCCTCCGCAGGCCGGCCGTCATCCGCGGCACCCCGTAGAAGGGGCGCTTCGTGAACTGTTCGTCGATCAAGCGCATGAGCCTTAGGTTATAGGCGTCCTCGCCCACGGGCTGATAATAGAACGTCGAGCGCGACAACTCGAGCAATCCGCATTGCCAGACAACCGGCATCGCCCCGGGCTCTTTTTCCACTTCCGCCCGCTTCACCGCGATAGGAGCTTCTGTGATTTTTTTTTAAGCCACTCCAGCTCCATCTTGAGCTGCCCGATCTGCTGGTATAGATCCGCCTCGATCTCCTCCCGCGCTCTCTCCTGCTGCGGCCGGCGGCTCGAAAAAAGCTCGGGCAACTGCTCCATCAGATGGTTCCGCCACTGCCGGATCTGGTTGGGATGGACCCCAAACTCGCTGGCGATCTGGGCGATCGTCTTCTCCCCCTTGGCCGCTTCAAAGGCCACTTTAGCCTTGAAGGCCGCGTCGTACGTCTTCCTCATACGCGAAAGCATACCATACCTCCTTTTGAGATATGGCAGGCTTAAAATCCACTTATCCCCCCTGTCCAGTTTTTGGGGAGTAGCTCACATGGCCAGGAAGGGGTCGGGTTCCGTGATGAACTGCAATAGCGCCTTTTTGAAGGGTGACTTATAATGCTGCTGGGCCATCGTAGTAAAACTCCTCCTCTCTTTCGGATTGCCGTTCGAAGAGAGTTTACGATGGCCTTCCTCCTATGCCAAATTGCAAACATCACCATACATCAGCTTGGTCTTTCCAAGCTTGCGGCAAAGGCAACAATGGCATTTCCCACTAGCGGAGGACCTGAAAAGAGCATACGAAATAGCCGATACCACTTTTGATCCTAAGGAATTCGGCAAAGCCCTCTACGTCATCCAAGATTCATTTTGCCATTCTGCTTATGTGGAATCGGGGAGCCATCTTTTCGAAACCTTGAATAATTTGTTCGGCGGGCGCGATCCAGACAATCCCCTGGACTTTTGGGACGCCGCCCTCGCTATGGCTTACATGGCTCTGGACCTATGTTATTCATACGAAGGACGGTTGAGGGATTCCTACGGACATAAGCTCTGATTCAATACCGGCAGCACTTTATGCAAAAGGACTTCTTCGTCTGAAAGCACTCTGTTTTGTGAGGGACTTATGAAGACAGCAACGATAGCTCTCCGGAGGGTTGCCCTTCTCGGGCCTTATGGGACTCTCTTGTTTGGAGTCACCTGGCTATTCGGAGCGGGAGGAGAAGGGACCTTGGTTCCAGCTGTGGTCTTCAGTTCATGGGCGATCCCATTGACCAGACTAATATGGCCGCCGAAGAAGGGGGCGAGGGGGATCGTCGATGGAAGCATAAAGCGGTGATTTAGCCGACAGCGCGACGGAGACGCGGCGTCTTTGACCCGGCTTGGGAGTGTGGCGGCGTCTTTAAATCACCGCGCGGACGGAGATGATCCCGGAGGTCCCTCGGCGGTCGGCCGTGCCCGGTCTGACGGGTGACCTATGCCGGGACTTATGCTAAAATGGCTGGACCATGAAAGTCGCCTTCCTTGCATCTGAGGTCATCCCTTACGCCAAAACCGGCGGCCTGGCCGACGTGGCCGGCGCCCTTCCGAAGTTCCTGGCCGGCCTGGGAGCCGAAGTCCGTGTCTTCATGCCCTTCTACCGGGACGTGCGCAAGAAGAACCTGGCCCTCAAACCGGCCGCCGACGCCGCCCTTATCGAGATGGGCGGCAAGAAGCTGGCCTACCGCGTCTACACCCTTACGGCCGACGGCGTCGACTTCTATTTCATCGACCGGCCCGAATATTTCGACCGGGACGGCCTCTACGGCACCCCGGCCGGGGACTTTCCGGACAACGGCGAGCGCTTCGCCTTCTTCTCCCGGGCCGCCCTCGAGACTATGCGCGCCATCGGCTTCCCGCCGGACGTCATCCACGGCCACGACTGGCAGTCGGCTCTGGCCTTCGCTTATCTCCGCACGACCTATGCCGCCGACCCCTTCTTCGCCCGGACCCGGACCCTCTTCACGATCCATAACCTGGCCTACCAGGGCCTGTTCGAGGAAGAGGTCCTGGAGCGCGTCGGCCTGCCCCATGCCCTCTTCAACATGAACGACCTCGAGTTCTACGGCAAGGTCAACGCCCTCAAGGCCGGCATCCTCTACGCCACGGCCGTGACCACGGTCAGCCCGACCTACAGCTACGAGATCCAGACCCCGGCCTTCGGCTGCGGCCTCGACGGCCTTCTGCGCTCCCGGGCGGCGGCCCTCCACGGCATCCTTAACGGGGTCGATTACAAGGACTGGAACCCGGCCACCGACGGGCTCATCCCTCACAACTTCGCGCCCGACGACCTCACCGGCAAAAAGGTCTGCCGCATGGCCCTCGCCGCCCAATTCGGCCTGGACGCGCCGGCGGACCGGCCCATCGCCGGCATGGTCACCCGCCTCGCCGGCCAGAAGGGCCTGGACATCGTCTGCGACGCGCTCGCCGACCTCCTCGCCCTTGGCCTGAGATTGGCCATCCTCGGCACCGGCGACCAGAAAATCCAGGACTTCCTCATCGCGGCCCAGAAGAAGAGCCCCGACCGGATCGGCCTCAAGATCGCCTTCGACGAAAAGATCGCCCACACGATCTACGCCGGGAGCGACCTCTTCCTCATCCCCTCGCGTTACGAGCCGTGCGGCCTGACCCAGATGTACGCCATGAAATACGGCACCGTCCCGGTCGTCCGGGCCACGGGCGGACTCGTCGACAGCGTCGAGGAATTCAACCCGCGGACCGGGACCGGCAACGGCTTCAAGTTCGTTGAGCCGGAGCCGCGGCCTCTCGTCGAGGCGGCGGAGCGGGCGATCGGGGCATTCGGCCGGCCGGCCGATTGGCGCCGGCTCGTGGCGAACGCCATGGCCGCGGATTTCTCCTGGAAGCGCTCGGCGGCCGCCTATCTCGACCTCTACAAGACCCTAGCTGCGTCCTAACCCGGACCGTTCACGAGAACGCCGGGTCTCCCGGCTCCATCAAGCCTGGCGCAGGAACTGCGCGCCGGTCTCCGGCGGCACCGGATTGATGTAGAAGCCCGTCCCCCATTCGAATCCGGCCACCTTTGTCAGGATGGGGATGATCTCGAGATGCCAATGGGACTTGAGATGGAGCTCCGGCCAGTCCTTGGCCGAGAGCGTCGGGTTCGGGGCCTGGTGCAGGACCATGTTGAAGGGGGGGTCGTTGACCGTTCTCTTCAGCCGCGTCAGGACGTCTTTGAGGATCTCGGCCAAGGGCAGAAGCTCGTCCTCGTGAACGTCGGTGAAAAAGGCCGAATGCCGCTTGGGCATGAGGGTCATCTCGAACGGGAACCGCGAGGCGTAGGGGGCGAAGGCCGTGAATCCGCCGTTGCGGGCGATGATCCGTGTTCCGGCCGTCTCCTCTTCGCGCAGGATCCGGCAGAAGCCGCATTCCTTGAAGGTCCGGTAGAGCCGGTCGGCGCCGTAGATCTCCTCCTTGACCCGCTTGGGCACGATCGGGGTGGCGACGATCTGGGAGTGCGGGTGGCTCAGGGAGGCGCCCGCTTCCTTGCCCTTGTTCTTGAAGATCTGAACGTACTGATAATGCAGCTCCCGCTCGATGGCCTTGATCCTGTGCTGGAAGACGCGCAGGACGTCGCGGATATGCGGGACCGGCAGGTCGCCGAGCTCGAGGGCGTGGTCGGGGTTCTCGATGACGACCTCGTGGACGCCCCGCCCCTCCATCGACTGGAAGATCCCGCGGCTGGCCCGGGGCGGCGGCGGTCCGGGGTTCAGGGCCGGGAACTTGTTGGGCACGACGCGGACCGTCCAGCCCGGCGAGTCCGGGGTGGTCCCGGCCGCGCGCAGGGCGTAGACCTCGGGCGGGGTCTTCGTCTCGTTGCCCTCGCAGAACGGGCAGAACCCCGCGGCCTCGGGCGCCGCCGGCGCCTGGCCCGAAGGCCGGAAGTCGTCCGGCCGCTTGCTCCGCTCCGTGGCGATGATGACCCAGCGTCCGCTGATCAGGTCCTTTCTCAGTTCCGACATCATTCCCCCAACAGCTGCTTGATCTTGGACTTGAGCTCGTCGAGCGAGGACGACTTGACGACGTAGGCGTCGGCCGCCCAGGTCATGAAATCCTCTTTGTAGCTCTGGTAGGCCGAGTTGATGATGATGGGGATGTCTTTGCGCAGCCCCATGATCTGGGTGATGAGCTCGATGCCGTTCTTGCCCGGCATGCGGATATCGGTGACGATGAGGTCGTAGCCGTTCTGGGCGAGCTTGGCCAGCGCCGCCTCGGCGTCGGTCACCGCGGTGATGTCGTAGCCTTCCTTGCTGAGTTCTTCCTCGTAGAGGAGGCGGAGGGTCTTCTCGTCCTCGACGACCAGGATCTTTTTTTTCATGACGTCATCTCCCTTTCACGACAGAGAAAAATAAGCTTGAAGAGGGCCCCCTTGCCCACGCGGCCCTGGACCTCGATCTTGCCGCCGCACGTGTCCATGACCCGCTTGATGAAGGGCAGGCCGAGCCCCATGCCCTTCTCCTTGGTCGTGAAGAAGGGACGGAACAGGCTTTCCTTGTCCGGATTGGACAGGCCCCGCCCGGTGTCGCGGACCGACAGGACGAAGGCACTGGGGCTCTTGCGGTAGCCGCGGACCGAGACCGCGCCCCCGGCCGGCGTCGCGTCGAAGGCGTTGTCAAGCAGGTTGCGCAGGACCTCTCCGAAGGAGGTCGGGTCGCAGAGGATCTCCGGCGGGCAGGGGTCCAACTTGACGTTCAGGGCGTAGCCGCGGGCCTTGCTCTGGATCTCCGGGCTCTCGAGGACGCTCCCGAGGACCGGCCCGGGATCGAAGTAGACGGGCTCCTTGAGGCTGACCTTGAGGAAGTGGCCCATCTGGTAGATGATGTCCTCGAGGCGGCGGATCTCGTCGCGGATGATGGTCAGGTTCCGGGCCCTCTTGTCCTCGGCGACATCGGGCTTGAGGAGCTGCTCGGTGAAGCCGCCGATGGCCACGATGGGATTGCGCAGCTGATGGGTGACGAACATGGCCATCTCGCCCATGGCCGCCATCTTCTCGACGTCGAGGAGCTTGCGGTGCAGGGCCGCCGAATAGATGTAATTGCCGGCCATGAGGCCGCAGATGCCGGCCAGCTTGATGTCGGCCGCCGTGATCGGCGTCCGGGTGATGGCGTTATCGAGGATGATCTCGCCGACGACGTCGTCGCGGGCCAGGAGCGGGATGCAGAGGAACTGTTCGACCCCGATGACGTTCAGGAAGCGGCGGTCGACGAGCGGCTCGCTCGAAGCGTCGTTGACGAGCAGGATCTCCTTGCGGCAGGCGGCGTAGGCCGGGATGAGGGCCTTCTCGTCGTCGGCGGCGTAGACGAGGCCCTTGAGGCGGGCGCTCAGCGTGTCCTCGTTCTTGCTGACCAGGGCCCGGTTGTGCTCGACGATCTCGACGTAGCCGATGCCCGGCGTCGACAGGACCTCCCAGATCAGTCCGGCCTCCTCGGCCGAGCGCGGCCCGAGCCACATCTCGCCCCGCAGCCGGTCGCCCTGCTTGAGGAAGAGCATGGCCCGGTTGAAGCCCACCCCCGATCCGGACGTCAGGGCGGTCAGGATGACGAGCAGGTTGTCTTCGAGAGAGAAGGGTTGGAAGAAGCTCTGCGAGATGATCGAGAGCAGGGTCAGCTCGCGGGGCGCGTCCCGCTCGAAGTCCGGCGAGAGGATGCTGAATTTCTCGATCATGCTCAGATCCAGCCCTTCGGCACGACGCGCACCCCGGCCTTGCTGATCTTGAAGTTCCGGCCGTCCTTCTCGGCGTCGAAACCGATGTCGAACGCCTCCGGGATGGACGACGTCTTGTCGATGATGACCTTGCGGATCCTGGCGCCGCGCTCGATCTTCGTGTCCTCGAACAGGATCGAGTCGATGACCTCGGCCCCGGCGGCGACCTGGACGCCGGGGCCGACGATCGAATGGACGATGCGGCAGTCCGTCAGTGAGCAGCCCGGGCCGATGATCGACGTCCTCAGGTCGCAGCCCGAGACGTAGGTCGGCGGATACTGGGGCCGGTAGGAGCGCACCGGCCAGGCCGGGTCCCTCAGGATCAGCGGCGGCGAGGGCGACAGGAACGCCATGTTGGCGTCCCAGTAGGCGTCGATCGTGCCGATGTCCTCCCAATAGTCCTCGAACGTGTAGGCGAAGACCCGCGTGCCGTCGATGAGCGACGGGATGATGTCGCGGCCGAAATCGTGCGTGCTGCGCGGGTTGCGGGCGTCGCGGATGAGGGCCTTGATGAGGACCGGCGTCTTGAACAGGTAGACCCCCATCGAGATCAGGCTCTTCGCCGGGTCCCACGGCGCCGGGAACGGCTTCTTCGGCTTCTCCATGAACTGGCCGATGCGGCGCTCGTCGTCGACGCCGATGACGCCGAAGCGTGACGCCTCTTCGACCGGGATCGTCCGGGTCATGATCAGCGCCTCGGCCCCGGTCCGGGTGAAGAAGGCCATGAGCTTGCGATAGTCGGCGCTGTAGATGTGGTCGCCCGAAAGGACCAGGACGGCCTCCGGGTTCTCCTGCTGAATGGTGTAGATGTTCTGGAAGACGGCGTCGGCCGTGCCCTCGTACCAGTGGTCGCCGACGCGTCCCTGGGCCGGCAGGGAAATGATGAAGTCGCCGCTCTCCGCGTGGAAAATGCTCCAGCCGTTGAGGATGTGGCGCTCGAGCGACAGCGATTTGTACTGGGTCAGAAGGGCGATGCGGCGCAGCCCGGAGTTGAGCGCGTTCGAGAGGCTGAAATCGATGATCCGGTAGGCGCCGAGGAAGGGCACGGAGGGCTTGGCCCGGTCGCGGGTCAGCGGGTAGAGCCGCTCCCCTTTGCCGCCGCAGAGGACCATGGTCAGGATCTTCTCAGATTGCAGTTCCATCGGGCAACACGACCTCTTCGAAAAGATGATCTTCGCTCTCGAAGGTGCGGAGGAGGGTCTCTTCGGCCTGGCTGAGCGGGCGGCCGGCGTCGAGCCAGCCGGCCAGCGTCAGGGCCCGCTCGAAATGATCGGCGGCCCGGTTCTCCGCGTAATCACGGGCCGACCAGGTCGAGATCAGGAAGGGCCAATCGGAGCTCTCGAGCAGCAGCTTCTCCCGGAAGAACTGCTTGAGGAGCCGGCGGTCCAGCCGGTCGAGGCGCGGCTCGAAGGAGGCGGCCGCCGCCTCGATCCGGTAGATCTTGGCCCAGATCCAAGACGTGTCGTCGTTGAGCCAGATCCAGTGAAAGCCGCCCTTGCCCCACGAGCCTTCGGGAAGCGCGATCACGGCACTGGGTTCGAAGCGCTCGAGGGCCTCGCCCGCCGTGGCCGGCCGGATCGGGCTCAGGGCCAGCTTCTTGAGCACGTGATACAGCCACTCAGGGCCCTCGAACCACCAATGTCCGAAGAGCTCGGTGTCATACAGGGCCGCGATCGTCCCCGACTCCCGGCCGTCGAGCGCCCGTTCGAGGACCGACACGAAATGGGCGGCATGGCCCTCGAGCCGGTCCTGAACCGCGTCAGGGGCATAGGGCTCCTTCAGACCCAGGTCGCCGTCGCTCGAAGTGATCCGCCAGTAGCGCAGGCCCCCGGGGAAGTGCTTTTTGTGGAACTCGAGGTAGGCGCCGTCGCCGGGGTACCCCAGATGGCGGCTCCAGACCTGCGATCCGGAGACGTCGTCACGAGCGTAGAACGGCAGCCGCGACGGATGGGCGAGATAGGGCGTGTAGGGATCGTTCGGAAGCTCCCGGGCGGGCTCGTAGGCGTCGCGGAACTTCTCCCACAGCAGCTTGAGCCCGGGGAAACGGTCGACGTAAACGCCCTTGGCCTCTCCGCCTCTGAGCAGATGCGAATCGACGAAGAAATAATCGAACCCTTCCTCGGCCAGGATCTCGTCGACGCCGAGGCGGTCGTAGGGCGGACCGCTGACGAGCGGGTTCTTCCAGGCGTAGCCCGGCCGATAGGCGCACTCGGGGATCCAAAAGCCGCGCGGCTCGCGGCCGAAATGCTTGCGATACGTGAAGCGGCCCTGCCGGACCTGCTGCCGGACGCTTTCGTCGCGCGAAAGGAGCGGGAGATAGCCGTGGGTGGCGCCGGAGGTCAGGACCTCGACGGCGCCACGGTCCTGGAGGGAGCGGAAGGCGCCGATGATGTCATGGCCGAAGCGGTCCTTCAGATCCTCCCGGAGGCGGCGGTACCAGCCTTCCCAGAACCGCGTCAGGGCGAGAAGGGCCCCGTTCCCGGTGCGCTCGAAATAGGCCCGGTCGCGGGCCGCGGCCTCGAGCTTCATCTCCAGGTAGTCCTCGAAACCGCCGACGAAGGCGGGGTCCTTGAGCTGCTCCATCAGGACGGGCGTGAAGCTGATGTTGGTCCGGGCAGGGATCCCCTCCCCGGCCAGCCGTTCGAAGACGTCGAGGAGCGGCAGGTAGGTCTCCGCCGCCGCTTCGTAGAGCCAATCGCACCCGTGCGGCCAGCTGCCGTGGGCCAGCACATAGGGGATGTGGCTGTGAAGCACCAGGAGGAAGGACTTACCGGCCATGACCCTCCTTGAGAACGATGGACAGACGTTTCACCCCGTTCGCGGACCACTCGAGGGACCACACCGGGCAGAGGCAATACCCTTGATGGATTATATCAAAACCCTCCTCGGATTGGGATAGCGTCCGGAGGGGGAAGGCCCAGATCGCGTCCGCGCCCGCCGCTTCGAAACGGAGAGCGGCGCCGTAGAGCTCCACGGCCTGGGGTCCGGGGATCTCGATCTCGTGGGGAAAAGCGAGAAGGTTCCACTCGGAGCCATAGGTCACGCGGAGGGCGCGACCGGAGAGGTTCTCGATCTCGAGATCGACGCGCAGGGCCCCTTCGGCCGAGGAGACCGTTTTCCGCACGGCGACGGGCGCGTTGTCCTCGCCGGCCGCGACGGTCCCCCGGCGGCCGAGATGGAGCCGCCGCCCAAAGGCCTCGAAGCCGAACCCGGCCTCGACGAAATCTCCCTGTTCCTCGGAGTCGATCCGGCGGAATTCCTCGGCGGTCGTTCCGGGGCGGAAGAAATGGTCGATGAGCGAGAGGCGCCGGTACCGGTCGTAGCGTGTGAGTTCGGCCGCGTCGGGCGGGAGCCTTTTGGCCAGCTCATGGATGCTCTTGCCGGCCGCGTCCTCGCCTTCGGGCTCGGGCGGGCGGTGATAGGCTTCCGGCCGCCGGCCCAGGACGTCGGAGAGGTTCCTCGAGAAGGGGCGGTAGTCGATCTCGACCAGCGCGCCGCCGGCCGACGGCTTGGCCAGGAGGCCGAAGACCGGATCGCGATAGACGAGCTCAGGCCGGCCGTCGCAATCGTAATCCAGGGCCTTCCAGCCGCCCGTGTCCGGGACCGCCTTCTCGGCTTCGAGGAGGTGGCGATACGCGGATTCCCGGAGGTGCGGCAGGTAGAGCCCGCCGAAGACGCCGTGCCAATAGGGATCGTTGCACTGGGCCTTGTAAAGGCTGCGCAGCGGCTCCTCGGGGCGGCCGGCCCGGTCGATCTCGCCCGAGACCATGATCATCCTTTTGTGAAGATGGTTGGCCTCGGCGTATTTGCGGTTGAAGTCGCGGAAGAAGCCGCCGCGGAGAAAACGGCGGGCGCCCGGCCCGGCCTGGGCCTTAAGCCTCCGGAGCGCCGCCTGGTCGTCCGGCTCGAGGACCCATTCCATCATCTCTTCGTAGGACGCCGGCGGCAGATAGACCCGGCCGGCCGGCGCGTGGCTGTCGAGGTAATCGGCGAACGAGGTCATCCGGATGCCGCGGTCCTCGACGAAGGTCAGGAACCTCTCGAGCCAGCCTTCGTCGTAGACCCACTTGTGGGTGCCCGGCCAGACGCCGAACTTCTCCCCGTCGTCGCCGAGGATGGCCGTGCCGCCCCTCTCGCGGATCGCGCCGAGATAAGCCTCGAGGTCCTCGAGCGGATGGAACGGGATGTCGTAACGGAGGGTCTTGTCGATCGGGAAGACCCGCAGCGGCCGGCCCTGGTCCTCGGTGATGTAGGTCGTGGCCAGATCACGGACGCCGGCGTAATGGAAGTGCTCTTCGTCGAGGAGCGTGTATTCGATGCCCGCCTGGGCCAGGGTCCTGGGTAGGTCAGGCTCCCAGACCCGCTCGGTCAGCCACAGCCCGCGCGGCCGCTGGCCGAAGTTCTCGCTCAAGTAGTCGCTCATCATGCGGATCTGGCCGAGCCGATCATCCTCGGGGATGAGCGACAGGATGGGCTCGTAGAAGCCGCCGCCGAGGAGCTCGACCTGGCCGCGGCCGGCGAGTTCCCGGACAAGGTCCCAGCACCCCGGCTCGTTCTTTTCCATGTGCTCCCAGAGGGGCCCCGAGAAGTGCAGGGCGAAGCGGAACCCGGGGTGGGCTGCCAGGCCCTCGAGCAGGGGCCGGTAGCAGGCCTTGAAAGCCGACTCGAAAATGGACGGGAAGTTCCCGACCGGCTGGTGGTTGTGGATAGCGAACAAGAAGACGAGGTCGTTCATGCCGGCTCCTCGAGGCTCAGGTCCCTTCCTGGGCCAGGACATAGGCCAAAGCGGCCAGGATGACGGCTTGGAGCTCGAGCTCGCGCGGCTCGACCGACGCGAGCCCGTCCAGGCCCGAATGATGGACATCGAAATACGTTTGCGCGTTGACCAGGACGGCCGCAGGTAGCGAGCCGGCCGTGACGAGCGGGCCGACGTCGACCCCTCCCCCGCCGGGGGCCATGAAAGAGATGCCGAAGGGCTTGAGGAGATCGGCATATCGCGCAACGCGCTCGAGGTCCCGGGCGTCCCGCCCGAACGCCAGGCCGACGGGGGCGAAGCCGCCGCGGTCGGACTCGGCGGCCACGAGATGCCGCTCGCCCTTTCTCTGCGGCGCCGCCGCATAGGCCCGGCCGCCCGTGCCGCCGAACTCCTCGTCCATGAAAAAGACCGCCCGGACGGTCCGGCGAGGCCGGAGGCCGAGATCATGAAGGAGGGCGACGGCCTCCAGGGCCGCGGCGCAGCCGGCGCCGTCGTCGTGGGCGCCGACGGCGAGGTCCCAGCTGTCGAGATGACCGCCGAGGAGGACGATCTCGGCGGGGAGCTCCGAGCCGGTGATCTCGCCGACGACATTCGCCGAGACGACGCGGCCGAGGTCGCCGCAGTCCAGGCGCAACCGGACGGCGGCGGTCTTTTCCCTGGCGAGGGTCTCGCTCAGTCGGTCGGCAGCGATCGTGCTGATGGCCGCGGCGGGGATGGCCGGGACGCCGGCCTCGTAACGGAGCATGCCGGTATGCGGGTTGTCGTCCTCGCGGAACGTCAGGGACCGGACGAGGACGGCCACGGCGCCGAGCTTGGCCGCGGCCGAAGCCCCCGCGACCCGCTGGTCGGCGGCCCCGCCGTAGGCCGCGAACGAATCGGCGTTCCGCCGGTCCATCGGCCGGTTATAGAAGACGATCTTGCCCCGGATCGAGTCGCCCCGTGACGCGACCTCGGCGACTGAGCGGACCTCGACGACGGGGGCGGTGAGGCCGGACGACGGCGTGCCGACGCTGCCGCCAAGGGCGCATGCGGCCAGAGGGACGGCGGCCCTCGATGAGGCGGCCACGATCGAAGCCTCGGCGATCCGTCCCCGGCTCCAATGCCCGACCTCGACGGCTTCCGTGTGGACCTTCGCAAGGCCCAGCTCTTCCATGAGCGCCCTGGAGAGATCGACCGCCGCGGCGGCCTGGGACGATCCGGTCAGGCGCGGCCCGACCGACGTGATCCGGCGCAGCAGCTCGTAGGCCCTCTCCGAGGCCAGACCGGCCTCGCGGAGCCGGTCGACGACGGCCTTCGCATCTCCGATCTGCCCGGACGCGGCGGGCGGCCGGGCGCCGACGATCAGAACGACGACGGCCAGAGCGGCCAGCTTGGTACGATAGAAGTTCCTCATGACGCTAAAATACCACGATTTCCGCCGCCCGGCTCTCCGCGCCCGCGTCCCGGGCCTCTCCCTCCCCCGCTCAGCGGTGAAGGAAACAGCGCTCGGAATCGAGCTCGCCCGGCTTCCGGGTGATGATCATGGCCAGCCCGAGCTCGTCGGCCCTGTCGATGACCTCCCGGTCTTTGACCGAACCGAGGGGATAGATGATGGCCGTGATGCCGTGCCGGCCGGCCAGCTCGACGACGTCCGGGAAGGGCATGAAGGCATCCGAGGCCATGACGCACCCCGCCGGGCCGTAACCGCGGCGGGACAGCCGGATGGCGTTCTCGGCGGAATCGATCCGGCTCCTCTGGCCGGAGCCGATGCCGTGGGTCTTGTCCGCGGTGCCGATGATGACCGCGTTCGAGCGGGTGAAGCAGGCCACGGTCCAGGTGAACAGGGCGGCCTGGACCTCCTCCGCCGACGGCCGGCGCTTGGAGACGACGTCGACCGACTCGGGCGAGACGGTCTTCGAATCGAACCGCTTCTGGACGAGCAGACCGCCGGCCACCCGTTTGACCTCGAGGCCGTTGTCGACCGACGCGACATCAAGGGGGGCGCCCATCTTGATCACTCGCAGCACCTTGCGCGTAGCCAGGACCTCGAGCGCCTCGGGCTCGAAGTCGGGGGCGTAGACGACCTCGACGTTGCGCGGGCTCTCGACGAGCAGGCGGGCCAGGGGCGCGGTGACGCGGTAGCTGAAGATATCGACGCCGCCGAAGTTCGAGAGTGAGTCGCACGCCCAGGCCTTTTCGAAGGTCCCGACGGGATCGTCGCCGAGGGCGACGCCGCTCGGCATCTCGTGCTTGATGATGACGCAGACGTGGCGGCCGGGAAAGACCTGGACGAGCTTGCGGGCCAGGCGCTGGCCGAGGTCCATGTCGCCGACGTTGATGTAGCTCAGGCCCTTGGTCCCTTCCTGGAGGATCTGGAGATGCCCCATGTTCGGCCCCGAGGCGCCCGCCTCCTGATAGAACGCGGCCGGGTAACCAGGGTTCTCGCCGTACCGCATCGGGAACTTCTTGAGGAACGTGTCGTCGCCGACCGGGAGCGTGTCCGGGAAGTCCTCCCGGACCTTGGTCGAGTACTGGCTGCGGGCGGTGCGCTCGGGCTTGCTCATACGGTCATGTCCTTTCGTGACGGTTGATGATGTGAACGACGTCCCTGTCCGGCTCTCCCGGAGGGGCGAAGACGCAGGCGACGGCGACGCGGAAGTCCTTGGCCGACGGGGCCGGCCCGAGGTCCCGGAAAACCGCCCCGGCCGTTTCGACGGCGTTCGCGCCGGGAATGGCGACGAAGCGCGGCTCTCCGGCAAAGACGGGCAGCGGGTCGAGGTTCGGCCCTTCGTAGGTGGAGACGAGACGGCCCTCCCCCGGGCGCGGTCGGGCCTCGTAGAAGTTGCGGAGCGTCTCCCCCGCCGGGCCGCGCCGGAGGACGCTTAAGGCGGCCCCGGCCTCGCCGAGGCAGCCGCTGATGCGGGGCGTGAAGATCGGCGCGTCGGGCTCGAACTCCCAGTTGGCCAGAGCTTCCGACAGCACCGCGACCGGATCGACGCCGGGCTTGAGACGGTCCCGGATGTCCGTCGTCTGCTTGCCGTTGGAGACGGCCGTGCCGGCCCGGCCGAAGAGCACGGCCGGGTAAACGAGAAGATCGACGTTACCCTGCTTCAGCGTAGCCTCGTCGGTGGGCTGAACCCAGATGCCGCGGTCGCGAAGAACGAGCTTTCGGGCTTGGCTCGATGGCGAGCGCCCCGTGATGGCGTAGATGACGACGTCCTGGAGGCCGTCGGGCGAAGCGCCGATGACGATGAGCCGTCCGGGGTATTCGAGCGAGCGGAGCGCGGTCTGCAGGATCTCCATCAGCCGTTCCTTTCGCGCCTATTGATAGCATACGCCCCCGGCCAAGTCAAAGCTTTCCCGACTACCCGGAGTGACCGAAGGGAGCGGAGGTCAGATGCGCAGCGGAGCGACTCGGAGCTGCGCATCTGGGAAATATCTGCAAAAATATGCGGCGCGGAAAAAAACGGCGTTTTCGGGGATCAGTTGGGCTAGAATCCTCTCGCATCCCATCAAAGGAGCCGAACAGACATGACGCCGATCGACCATCCCGGAGAATCCTATCTCGACCCCGAGTTCCTGGAATCGCTCGAAGGGCGTACCCTGCGCATCCTCAGCGAGTACCTCAGCCCGATGGCCCGTCTCGAGAAGGCCAAGATCAACAGCACCGTCCTGTTCCTCGGCTCGGCCAAGGCCGACCCGACCAACGCCAAGTCCGGTCTCCACCGCTATTATTGGGAGGCCGAGGAACTGGCCTATCTTCTGGCCAAATGGGCCATCGGCCTCAAGAAGCCGCGGGGCAAGGACTTCGTCGTCTGCACGGGCGCCGGCCCCGGCATCATGGAGGCGGCCAACCGCGGCGCGGCACGGGCCGGCGGCAAGACGGTCGGGATGAACATCCTGCTGCCGCAGCCGCAGCGGCCGAATCCCTACATCACGCCGGACCTCTCCTTCTCCTTCCACTATTTCTTCATGCGCAAGTTCTGGCTGACATACAAGGCCAAGGCCGTCATCGCCTTCCCCGGCGGCTTCGGCACCCTCGACGAGTTCTTCGAGATCGTCACCCTGCTCCAGACGAGCAAGATCTCGAAGAAGGAGCTGGCCCTCGTCCTCTACGGGGGCGACTATTGGCGCGACCTGATCGATTTCGATTCGATGGTCCGGAAGGGCGCGATCTGCGCCGAGGACCTCGATCTTTTCCGCATCGTGTCGACGCCCCGCCAGGCTTTCAGCCATCTCAAAAAAGAGCTTTCGGGGTTCCTTGTCTGATCGGGACGCGACGGACACGCCGGGCCGGCGGCGGCGACGCTTGGCGGTCGGACTCGCCGCCTCTTTTATCCTCGGGACCGCGGCGTGCGCGCGCCTGCCGAGGCGAGACCGGCCGCCGCCGTTTGGGTCCAGATCGGCGCCTTTTCCGTTCAGGAAAAGGCCTACGCGGTCAAGCGGCGACTGGAGCGGACCTATGCAGGTGTCGCGGTTTCGACCCTGGTGACGGATCAAGGGCGCTATTATCGCGTGCGGATCCGGACGAGCGAAGCCGAGGTCCGGTCCCTGGCCGAGCGTCTCGCCGCCGAAGGCCTTCCCGTCATCATCATCCGCGAGTGAATCGCCTCTAGCTCCGCTTGAACAGGTAGGCGGCATCGCGGAACTTGTTCTCGACGCCGTCGTGGACCGCGTAGCGGCTGCCTTGGTAGAGCCCGGCCGATCCGAACTCACCCTTCTTGTTGAGCGCGTAGAAATCCAGGCCGAAATTGGGCCGCCCCTGGGCGTCGCAGAGGCGCGGCACGAGCCTGGTCTTGGCGGCGACGGCCTTGCAGGCTTCGAGGCAGGCCTGCTCGGGGCTCATCCCCCGGCCCATGGCCTCGACGACGCGATAGCTCGCGCAGGTCTGGAGGTTGGCCTCGCCGCGGCCGGTCGAGCCGGCGGCGCCGATCTCATTGTCGACGTAAAGGCCGGCCCCGATGATCGGCGAGTCGCCGACGCGCCCGGCGATCTTCCACGACAAGCCGCTCGTCGTCGTCACCCCGGCCAGCCGGCCGGCGGCGTCGATGGCGATGCAGTTGATCGTGCCGTGGGTGCTCATGACCTGGCGCAGGGACTCGGGCAGCTTCTCGGACCGCGGCGGGAACCAGTTGTCGCGGTCCGACATCGTCTCTTTCCAGCGCAGCCAGGCCTCGCGCGACTTTTCGGTCAGGAGGTCCTCCTCCTTGAAGCCGTGGGCCTTGGCGAAGCGGAGGGCCCCTTCGCCGACGATCAGGACGTGGTCGGTGCGCTCCATGACCAGCCGGGCGACCTTGGAGGGGTTCTTGATGTTCCGGAGCGCGGCCACGGCCCCGGCGGAGTGGGTCGGGCCGTACATGACCGACGAATCGAGCTCGACGACGCCGTCCTCGTTGGGCAGGCCGCCGTAGCCGACCGACATGTCGTTCGGATCTTCCTCGACGATGTTGACGCCGGCGATGACGGCGTCGAGCGGGTCTCCGCCGGCCTGGAGGATCTCCATGGCCTTGGCCGTGGCCCGGATGCCGTTGCCGCTCGAGACGACACGCGGGCCGGCCGGGCCAGCCAGCGCGGCGACGCGGTCGGCGGCGCGGAGCGGCGGAGCGGCGGCAAACAGAGCGGCGGCTCCGGCCCCGGCGCTCGTCTTGATGAAGTTCCGTCTCGAGGTGGGTTTCATGGTCGTTTCTCCTTGATCACGGGGATGGGGGCTTGGAGGGAACTCGGCCCAGGTCCTCGAGCAGCTGAACGAGGACCGTATGCTCGCCTTCGGGGACCTCGAAGGCG
>Ga0209610_1000730_pt1 | contig 17105 bp, 14 predicted proteins | sample LakKivw275mmetaG_FD_184137 | JGI IMG/M metagenome (GOLD analysis project Ga0209610, IMG submission 184137) | Anoxic lake water microbial communities from Lake Kivu, Rwanda to study Microbial Dark Matter (Phase II) - Lake Kivu water 275m metaG... | ecosystem: Environmental > Aquatic > Freshwater...
AGTAATGCTGAGGCAGGCGACAACAGTCGCAACTGCCTCGGCCATTATAGTGAGCAACGCTGAGGCGTCCGACAGCAGTCGGATGTGCCTCGGCATACGATGGAATTACTTTATATAGAGATGTTCTTAATATTTGCAGTAAAAAATGAAAAATACGGAAAATTCAGGGAAAGAGGACAAAAAACCGGACGAAGAGAAAAAAGAATTCACGCCCGTAAGGATTTCACCATCAACCGTTGTGATAGGCATACTGCTGGTAATCGTAGTCGCAATGGTTCTCCGCGGCGATAACGTAAAAAGCCCGGAGTGCCCGAAGTGCAGCGAATGTGAAACCTGCACAGGAAAGTTGAGTGGAAGTTTAAGTGCCCTGTACCTGTATCCAGAAAAATGTAAGGATTGTAATTTAAGTATGGTCAAACAGCTGAGCAATGACCTTGGTCTGGATATTGGAATCTTTCTGAGCAGAGACGTTTCAAGGCCGAGCGTTCTTGTCGCAAACAAGGACAAATCGTATTTGGGAATAGCAAACAGCAGGTTCAATATCGCAAATATACTGTGCGGAGTGGCGAATTATACAAAAGCATGCGTAGTTATCGATGACGAACTGGCAAAGGCAAAATCGTGCCTGAGCGAGTACAAAATAAATCCTGAGAATGTGGTGTTTTACTATACGAGCGACTTGTGCGAAAACTGTGACCTCATGGTCTCATGGGTTAAGGAACTTGAGAAAGAGAGCTATAACTTTACTGGAATAGACATGAACAATACGATGCAGATGACTGTTGCAAAGCAGTGTTTAAACCAGTTGATAGACGTTAATGGTTATGTGCCACAATTCGTGTGCCCGACAACAGGGCAGACGCACATTGGCAAGTTTGATTTTTACGACGACCTGAAGGAGTTTGCGGATAAGTGCAGGTCATGAGCCCTCGATGTAGATTCCGGGCTTCATGGGCAACGCGTACTTTGATTTTCCTTCGGGGTCGTGGGTTGGCTCCTTTTGGATTTCAACCCTGCATGAAAATTCCCTTTCCAGGAATGCCTTTGAGCTTTCCAGCAACTCTAATTCTTGTTGCTGGTTGAACAAAAACTCCGGAAGCTCTTCCTTCCGGGTTTGCATGAGTTTGGCGGCTTCCTTTCCGTGCTTTCTGATTTCGAGATCTTGCATGAGCACGCGGATTGTTTTACCTTCTTTTATCGCCTTGTACAGCGAGTACTTCCATTGGGGTGCGATGTATAGATAGATGGTTTTCGGTTTGATTTTTGAAACCTCGAGTATTTTCTGTATGTCCTCCATGAGCTGCCTTATCACTTCCTCTCGGGATTCGACCTGCGGATTTAACATTCCTTCGTCGCAAACCGGGTATGACGCATTGGACACAAACCCCTTCTCGCCGGATAACTCCCACAGTTCCTCTGCAAGGAATGGTGTGAAGGGTGCCATGAGTTTTATCCACTCCTTTGCGAATTTTTTTACGACTGCTGCGTTTGGCTCACATCTGCGTGAGTACCATATCCAGTCATTCAGAAGGTTGAAAAAAGCGAACTGCAATGCCTTTCTGGTCTGGAATTTCTCAAGTGCTTCGGTAGAGTTCTTTATTCCCGTATAGAGCCGGCTCAAGAGCCACAGGTCGATGTCTCGCTCCTTCATTTCGTTTTTCAGGGTGAATGCATAATTCACATTTTCGTAGAACTGCTTCAGTTTTCTTGAAATGCTCTCGACAAGGTTTTCCCTCCAGTCGAAGTCCTGCCATGGTTCTGCATTGCTCATGAGAAACAGCCTTACCGTGTCTGCGCCATGCTTCTCGATGGCCGTTTTTGTCAGGATGACGTTGCCCTTGGATGAACTCATCTTCTGGCCGTTGAGGAGACCCATGCCAAATGTCGCTATTCCCTTTGGCCACTTTTCCGGATTGAAGAGCGCGGTGTGGTGATACATCATGAAGGTCAGGTGGTTTGGAATGAGTTCGAGGGCAGAACACCGCCAGTCCTGCGGGTACCAGTAATCAAAACTTTCCCTGATTTCCTTCAGCTTTGATTCTGAGATTTTGGTTTTTTCGGAAATTTCTTTTATGGAACCCTCATTCTTGAAAACAAAGTTGAAAAATTCCTCGGTCAGCTGTTCCGGCTTTAGTTCTTTCAGAAGATGCGAAATTGTATAGTAGGCCATGTATATAGTCGAATCTGACAGGGGTTCAATCATGAAGCGGTCATCGAAAGGCAACCGGGTTCCCAAACCGAAATTCCGGACGCACGGCCATTCGTGGAGCCAGTCAACGGTGTGCAGGTAGTCAGATTTTGTACGCTCGGGTATCGTGTTTAATTGCTCGATTGCCGTTTTTGTAACTTCCTTCCAGTCGGAATTTGCGTAATCCAAAAACCATGAGTCTGCCTTTGCAACAATCACGTTGCCGCCGCACCTGCACATGACGTGTTCCGAAAATTCCAGCATGGTATCGGCTTTCCCTTCATCAAGCAGCTCCTGCTTCACCTTTTCCTTTGCGCGTGCGACTGCCATACCCTTGTATTTTCCGCTGTTCTCGTTCATCACGCCCTTGTGGAATCCTTCCTTGTAAACGATTTGCGTGGCTTCCTCGAGTTTTTCGGTATCCTTCTGGCTTTTTATTCCCATGTCGCTGCAGATTTTCAGGGCAGCTATGTCCCCAAACGCATCGGTTTTTATTATCGGGATGACTTTGATTTTCTTTATTTCCTCGTGATTCAAACCGTATTTCTTGCACAGTTCCTTGTTATCCTGCAGGTCCTTCAACCCCATCCAGTCGTATGGGGCGTTGGAAGGTACAGACGTAACGAGACCGCTGCCGACATTCGAGTCGCAGAACTCCGACGGCAGAATTATTATTTCGCGCTCTATTCCCGGGGCCATGCAGTATTTTCCTAAAAGCTCTGAGCCTTTTACTTTGCCGATAATCTCGACATCCTTGCCCTGATGCTTGAGTTTTTCCGCACATTCATTGCTTATTATCCAGTTTTCGTTTTGAACCTTTGCTTTGACGTATTCCGTATTGGGATTGACCCACATGTTCGTCTGTCCAAAAACGGTTTCGGGTCTTAGGGTGGCAGCGATGATGAACGAATCCCCGAACCGGAACTTGAGCAGAACAAATTCCTGAACCTCCGCGTTTTCACCCTCAAGAAGGTCGTGCGTGGTTACGGGGTTCTTGTCCTTGAGACAGTACTTGACCGGATGCAGGCCTTTTTTTACCAGACCCCTTTTGTGTAAAGTCTTGTACTGCCATGTCACGAACATGTTGTAGTGCTTGTCGTTGGTCGTGAACTGCCTACGCCAGTCTATTGAATAACCCAAGGCTTTCATAGATGCAAGATAATGGTTCTCGATAAAGTAGCGCGCGAAATCCATGGGCTCCTTCAGATTTTTTATCTCATCATCCGTGAGACCGTAAACGCCCTTTAGCACGCGGAGCTGTTTTTCCTCGCCTTCCTTCAGCCTTTTCAGAGCACCTATTATCGGCGTTCCGGTGACGTGCCAAGCCATCGGGAAAAGAACGTTAAAACCCTGCATCCTCTCGAAGCGCGTGATTATGTCCGGAACCGTGTAAGTGCGGCCGTGGCCGACATGCATTCCGCCCGAAGGATAAGGATAAGCAACAGTTATGTAGAATGCCTTCCTTTTGTCGGGTTCTGGCTCGAAGATTTTTGCATCCGCCCATTTTTTCTTCCACTTTTCCTCGATTTCCCTGTGGTCGAATTTTTTCATTTCAGATTGTTTGTGAATTTTCTCATCCTTTCAAGAGCTTCCTCGATGGTTTCCCTTGAGACCGAATAACTGCAGCGTATGTAGCCCTCACCGCTTTCACCGAAGGTCGAACCCGGAACCGCGGCGACGCCCGCCTTATTCAGGAGTCGCTCTCCGAAGTTTTCCGATGTCAATCCGGTTTTCTTTATATTCGGGAAAGCGTAGAACGCACCCTTGGGCATTATGCAGCTCACGTTCTTCAACTCGTTCAAACCCTTGACAAGTAACCTTCTCCGCTTGTCGTATTCCTGCACCATTTCCTTAACGTATTTTTCGCAACCGAATGCTGCAAGTGCGGCATACTGCGATATCGTCGGGGCGCAGAGCATCGTGTACTGATGGACTTTCATCATGGCCTCTATGATTTCGGAGTTGCCTGCGGCGTAACCAACACGCCATCCCGTTGAGGCATATGCCTTTGAAAATCCGTTTATGGTTACAACGTTTTTTTCCATCCCCTTGAATGAACCGATGGAGTAATGTTTCATCCCGTCATATATCAGCTTCTCGTACAATTCGTCAGAAACAACCATAAGGTCATGCTCGATTGCGATGTCCGCGATTTCCTCAAGGTCTTTTTTTGTAAGAACGCTACCTGTCGGGTTATTCGGCGAGGCAACGATTATCGCACGGGTTTTTTTGGTTATTCGTTTTTTGATGTCCTCCGGCCGGACTCTGAAGTCGTTTTCCTCGCGCATCGGAACCGGCACCGGCTTTGAGTGTGCGAACCACACGCACGGCTTGTAGGAGACGTACGACGGCTCCGGAACCAGAACCTCGTCACCCGGATCGAGAATTGCGCGGAACACCAAATCGAGGGCCTCGCTCGTTCCCGTGGTCACGAGAACCTGCGTTTCCGGATTTACGGAAATTTTGTTGTCTTTTTTTAATTTTTTTGAGATTTGTTCCCTGAGTTCAAAAAGGCCGTAATTCGACGTGTAGGTCGTTGAGTCGTTCTCTATTGTATCTATTGCCTTGGATTTTATCGGGTCCGGAGTAGGGAAGTCCGGCTCTCCGACGCCCAGACTCACAACATCCTTGCTTTTCTCTACAAGGTCGAAAAACTTCCGAATACCAGAAAACGGTATTTCATCAACACGCTTTGAAATCATTTTCTAACAGTGTTCTAAGGACTCAGCGCCAGCCGTTTGTTTTCCTCGTCGAAGAACAAGGCACCGTCACGCTTGAACTCCCGCATTATGATTTGTGTGTTTGTGCCGAGAACCTCTTTTTTCGGAGCCAGTTTTTCGGTAACAAAGTCGCCTATCTGGTCAAGATTATCGACCTCGACGATAACTGCCAGATCGTATTCACCAGTAACCACGAAGATGTCCTTGACCTTGGGGTCCTTTGAGATGTCCTTGCATATCTTTGCGAATCCCGTCCTGCTTTGCGGCACTACCTTGACGTTTATTATCGCGTGCGCTTTTTGGAGACCAAGTTTCTTCCAGTCCACAATTGTCTTGAAACCGCGGATTGCGCCTTTCTTCTTCAGTTCCCTTATCTTCTGTTCGACCTTTTCCTCGCTAATGCCAAGCATGGTTGCCATGCTTTTTGCGGATGCACGAGCATCGTTCTCAAGTAACTTTAAGAGTTCATTTTCCATTGTTACCACCGTGTAAAGGTAATAAATTTTGGGTAATAAAAAGAGATGTTTTGAAGAAATTAAAGCAATTTCTTCTTGTAAGCCAACTCGGCGTTCAAAACGCTTGCTCCCGCTGCCCCGCGGATGGTGTTGTGCGACAAACAGGTGAATCTTAGTACACCTTCCCTCTTCTTGGCAATCCTGCCGACTGTTGTCGCCATTCCGTTTCCAACCATCCGGTCCAGCCTCGGCTGCGGCCTGTTCTCTTCGTCGCGGACGACTATCGTAGGGTCCGGTGCAGACGGCAGTTTTAGTTTTTGGGGTTCGCTCTTGTATTTTTTGAGAGCGTTCTTTACGTCGTCCACTTCGAACTTCTTTTTCAAGCCCGCGACAACCACTACGATGTGACCGTCCAGGACTGGAACCCTGTTACAGGATGCGCATATCGAGAATTCCGCATTCTTTACTTTGCCCCCGGAAAGTGCACCCAGAATTTTTAGTGGTTCTAACTCGACCTTCTCCTCCTCCCCGCCGATGAACGGTATAAGGTTGTCAAGAATCGCCATTGACGGCACACCATCGTAACCCGCTCCGCTCAGTGCCTGCATTGATGTCACGTTGACCCAGTCTATGCCGAAGCCATCCATTATCGGTTTCAATGGAATCACGAATGCTATGGTTGTGCAGTTCGGATTTGTCACTATGTAACCGTTCCAGTTCCTGTTTTTCTTCTGCTTTTGCACCATATCCAAATGCTCTGGATTCACATCTCCTATCAGCAAGGGAACGTCATCGTCCATCCTGTAGGTTTTTGTATTCGAAAAGAGGGGAACTTCCTTTGCAAATGATGCCTCTGCCTCGCGTGCGATCTCTGCGGGAATTGCAGAGAATATCAGGTCGAGTTTGTTTTCCCTTACAGACTTTACATCGATAAGATCAACTTCCATGTCTGCGATTTTTTCAGGGATTTCTCCTGCAAGGTACCACTTCGCTGCTTCGTTGTATTTCTTTCCCGCGCTTCTCTCGGATGCCATTACTGAAGCCACCTCGAAGTAGGGATGACCCTCCAGCAATTCGATAAACCTCTGCCCCACCATTCCTGTGGCACCTAAAATTCCTGCTTTGAGTTTCATCCTTCTACAAAAAACTGACAACTTTAGTTGCCGGTTTTTGTACGCGAGTAAATCAACATTTACTCGCTGTATAAATTAGAAGTTCGGAATAAAAATATCACTTTCTTGTTAGTTCATGCAGATTTACCAAAAGAACGGATAAAGGAAAATCCAAAAGCATCTTCAACCTGCTTCTCGATTTTATCCGAACCCTTCCGGAACGTATCGCCTCAAGAGGTTCGTCATCGGTAACAACGCAGACATTCCCGACCTCACGCAGGATATGGGCGTCGCTGCCGCCAACCATGGGCTTTCCGATCTCCTCTGCAACGGCTGTTGGATTTTTTTTGTTCACGAGCGTGTGGCCGTTCATGACTTCTATTGCGTCGAAATCTAGTTTTTTTGCCAAATCCTCAAAACCTTTTCGATAAGTGTCGTAGGGATGCGCTGCAATTCCGAGAGCGCCAGTATCATGAATCGCATCAAGAACTTTAGAAACAGGATGGCATTTTTCCCTGTTATGGACATCACCTAAATATTTTTCATCAATATCGTTTGTTCCTAAAACCAAGAGATGCCCTTCCCTGCACGAAATTTCAACGCCGGGTATAACCGTAAACTCATCAGAGTTGAATTTCATCGCCTCCCGGCTACCGTCCAGTTTGTCATGGTCGGTTATCGATATTCCATTCAAACCGATTTTCCTTGCATATTCTACAATCTCTGCCGGAGTGTTCCATCCGTCCGAATGACTGGAATGGATATGTATATCAAAAATCATTTTGGCTTTATAGGATAAGGATATAAGTTCCCAAGTTATAAATTAATACGGGCCCGTGGGGTAGCTCGGATATCCTGGGGGACTTCGGTGAGCCCTTTTTCTTTTTCAAAAAGAAAAAGTGCTTCACGCTCGAAATCCTAAAAAGGATTTCGGCGCACCAAAACACAAAGTTCGCAAAACTGCAAAGCAGTTTTGGAAACCAAATTCCTTTCAGGAATTTGCGTTGTTTTGAGTGTCCCAAAAAGAAAAGATGCGACCTACGGTCGCATGGGTGAGGAGATAGATGTTCGAAGAGATCCCTTGACCTGGGTTCGAATCCCAGCGGGTCCGTTCCGCCCTTTTTCTCTTTTTAAAAGAGAAAAAGTGCAGGTTGCCCAAAAAGAGAAATACTAATGATCCGAGATATTTTTCCTTTTTGAGAGCGACAACCAGATTTAAGTTAACTATTCGTAGTGTATTACATGCGAAAAGAGATGCACAAGGGGGCGGACGTACTGCGAGAAGTTGGACCAAAAGAATTGAGATTTACACCCCCTATTTTCGCAGGAGGCATTGGCTGCGGAGCGAAAGCGCCAGCCGTCGGAGATGTAAGAAGGTTCCATGACTCGGAAGAACTGGAACATCTCACCGGTGATGAGCTACAGGGACGCATTGCAATGCTCCCGGATGTGAAAGGGGAGGATTTGCTGATGTTTCTAAGAGCGGCGCAACACGGTGCATCCGGTGTCATTACCTTAGGTAGCAGCAGCGCAAGTCACGGTCCGATGATCATAAGGGAATACGGCATCCCCGGTATAGTAAGGGTACGCGGTGCACAACGGCTTGAAAACGGACAGCAGATTACAATATATGACGGAAACATTCACCTTGGAGATGTTACGGGCAATCTGGATTACAAACCATTTGTGTTTGACGAAAAAACCCTCATGAGACCAAAAAGGCCGGTAATGCTTTATCTATGGTGCACGGATTCCATCAGGAGAGAGCCGAGACTTGTCGAATATTCTGATGGGATAGCGTTCTGCCGCGTTGAGATTGAGGAACTGAAGATACTTGGGAACATACATCCAGCGCATTATGTTGAAACGCACGGTGCCGAGGAATTGGCAGACAGACTTGCGGATGGTCTCAGACCGGTTGTAAGTGCGTTTCACGAGCAGGGAAAACCATTTCATCTTAGAAGCCAGGATTTCGCGCGCGAGTATAGGATGAGCATGGAGGGTTCAGAAGAACACGAACCAGACGAAAGAGCGATAATTGAGATAGTTAGAAGACACCAGAATATAGCAGACGAAAATGGAGCAGAAAGCAGATTGCTTGATGTCCAAGCAGACCCAATGAAAATTCCTGTCTTTAGAAGGGTCATCGACGATTACCGCGGGGTTTTAACATCAATAAGCGACCCGGAGCACATGTTCATGTTCGAATTGCTTGCCTTGAAGAGACTAACTGATGAAGGCTATGATAACATAGGGCTCTTCCCGCCGATGGTAAGAACAACGGGCGAGTTTAAGGAATGGCGAAGAATCGCCAATGATGTTCTTGGAGATGCTGTAAGATATGGTTTGATGATAGAAACCCCGGAGGCAGCGGATTCCATAAGGGAATTCTTTGGGGAAGGCGTTCAATTCATAGTTTTTGGCCCGAATGACCTTACAGGATATACCTTAGGATTGAAACGAACAGATCCTGGATTTGATGAAAACGACCCGAGGGTTGTGGGGAAGATAGAACATGTGATAGACGCATGTAATGAACAGGGTGTTCCGAGCTGGATATGTGGTGCACGGGGTGCGGACCCACGCTATGTGAGCCAATTCATTTATCCTGGAGGCAGGGGCATTGCTGCAGTTTCGGTATCATCAAATCTGAGGCGACTATGCGAAATGAGAAACACCATATACGATGTTGAAAGGAGTATAGAGCGCCGCTAATTCAGAGTGCAATATATCTGTGATCTGATTTTATTAAAACATAATGCCAGTAGTATAACATGACTGTAAAAACCAGACATAAGGCGGTTTCTGACAGGAATCTGCCACGTGTTCTTCAAGTCGGAACTGAAGGGGAAATTTTTGCTGCAATTCACGAGAATGCATATCCCCAAGAACATGGAACCATATGTGTTGACAGGGGAGGAGTTATACGGGTTTACACAGGGCAACAGTTAAGGCGCTGGGGGAGGAGACCGGATAACGCCATTGGCAGTAGATATCGAGATATACTAAGCGGTGACGAAGGTAAGCGCAGACAAGAGATTATAGATAGGGTTATAGCTGGTGATACGGAGCTGCTTGGAGAAAGGGGATATTACGAGGAACGCGGTGTTAAGTATTACTCGGAGAGGAGGGGGCGTGAGATAACCCAAAATTTGACATATGTGCCTGTAAGGAATGAAAGTCAAGAAACTATCGGAGTCAGGATTATTGTGGATGATTTGACAAAGCCTGTTTTCTTGGATCACTTGCGAAGCGACATATCAAACATGACGCGCATCGCCACTGAGGATACATTCATAACCAGAAGGGATGTTGAGATCTGGAGAAACTCGATACTGCATGGGATTGCACATGGTGCGTTTGAGTTGGCCGGCTTATGGGTTCCTGGTGAAGAGGAACAGCCAAAGGCCGCGGTTAGACCCATTGGGCCAGATGGCATGTTGGGTGAACCTATTCTTGCTGGCGGCTGGGATTCTGACCAGAGACAAAAATTTATGAATAGACCGGGCATGGGGGAGAGTGGGCGTGAACCGGGTTTGCTTTATCAGTGGATGGTAAACAATGGTGTGAGAACACTTTTCCTGAACCGGCAGGAATTTGAGGGCATGATATATGATGCAACTACTCCGCCTGATGAGATTTATAATCCAGAAACAAATCCAAACGGCAGGAGGTGTATACCGCGTCAGGATGCTGTTGAGCGCGGCGTGTGGTCGGCGGCAGTTATTCTTGTCGGTGACGTAAATCCTGAAACCGGCAGGATTGAACCGATTGCAGATATCCGCGCACACAACAAGGGGAATTGGGATGCTGAAGACAGGGAGTTCCTCACACAGTTGGGATTGATAGCAAAGGACGCGCTTCAGAACTCAGACCTTCTGCTGGATGCCGTTGGGGCAAAGGAGGACGCAGAACTCCTGACAGTTTTTATTTTACATCTGACGCGTGAGATATTGCACGAAGTTAAAAATCCTTTGGTTACAATCGGTGGCTTTGCCGATATTATAAGAGGAGATGCCGGAAAGCCGGAGAGTGTAGAAAGAGTGATGCGAAATGCCGGTATAATAGTGGGAGAAATTGCCAGACTTGAGCAGATACTAAACAGATTTGGGGATATGTTGAGGCGTGAGGACTTTACGGAGGAGGAACAGGAGTGGGACCTGGCAGAACTGGTTAAAATTTCATTGAAGATATATGGTGAACGTGAAATCAGAGGGGATGTGAGACCAGCCATGCCTTTGGTTGATGTTTCACCCTCACTACCACTTGTGGTGGAAAAGCCGAGGAACATATACTTCCCGCTAAGGAATCTTATGCACAATGCGTTTCAGAATGCGGCAACCAACAGCAGAGTGAGGATAAGAGCGGAAGAAACGGATGAGGGTTTGCTGTTAACGGTCGCGAACGCAACACTTCTGGCTGAGGGTATGGGGGCAGAGGACTTGGCCGAAGGGATAAGGAAGTCCGGGTTAACTGTAACGATTGCCAACGGTGAGGAAAAAGCAGAAGTGATAGACGGTTACGGAATGCCACCGCAGCGGGAGGGTTGGGGTGTCGGTCTGAGGAATATAGCAGAGAGGTGTGCAGAGGCCGGATACAATGTAGGGGTTGAGATAATCCGGCTTAGCCCCGTTGGTGAGCAAACCACGGGGAACAGGGCCGTTGATGTTTCTTTCAGGGTGATGATACCGAAGGAAAAGCTAAGGGAAAGACCCCAGCAACCATCTGCCGGGGAAAGTGGATAATTAAAATTTCAGTTTTGTTACATCCTCGAAAATAAAATTTATCCCAAGTTTTTCTGCACGTTTTCTGTCCAGCACGCCGGTAAGAACCACAGCGATTTTAACGCCTGCTTTTTTCCCTGCGATTATGTCATTCGGGGCGTCGGCAACGAACAGTGTTTCCTTCGGTTTTACGCCGAAGTGCTCTATTGCCTTCAGCAGCATCTCCGGGTCGGGCTTTGATTTTTTCACATCGTTGATGCCGATGATCAGGTCAAATACATCATTAACATCAAGATACTTCAAAATCTTTTCTATGAATGAGTTTGGATTTCCCGACGCAACTGCAAGTTTTATTTTTTTCTTTTTTAATTTTATGAGAAATTCCCGAAGGTTTGGAATTTTTTCTATCCTTTCAAGAAACCAGTCCGAAAAAGTTAAAGAATAATAATGCTCAGCAGCAACTTTTAATTTTTTTTCTGTGTATCCCGAACCCATCGAGTTTTTTAGCGTTACGAGAGCGTTTTCACCGAAGTGTTTTATTATTTCTTCATCTGGAACATCGGTAATACCGACCTTTCTCAACGCAGACTGGCACGCCTCGACATGCGCGTCATTCGACTTAACAAGAACTCCATCCTGATCAAAAATTATTAACTTGGGATTCATGTGTATCTCGCCCGCTTTTCGATTTTTTCGATGCGGTTGACAACTTCCTTGTGGTTTGGGTATGCGACATAACCTGCAAGAATTCCGTTCCATATGGTTTCGAATTTTTTCGGATGAGTTGCCTTGAGGGCTTTTTTTAATACTACCAGGTCCATGGATTTGTCTTCAACACGCGTGGAGACGAAACCCAAACCAAGGTCAATCACGAATATTTTTTCGTCTTTGAGAAGCATGTTGGAGGTTGTTAGATCATTGTGGACTATGTTCGCGGAATGCATCTTTGCGATTAGCGTTCCTATTTTTTCACTAATTTTTTTAATATCATTTTCATTGGCATTTTCCAAAAAAACTTTGACCAATACGCCATCAATGAACTCCATCACAATTGTATTTTTATTTTCGTCGTCCTTCAGAACCACGGGTACGGAAACGCCGAGTTCCTTCAGCTTCTTCAGGAGTTTCGTCTCGTGCCTCGTCCTGCTCTGCCTGAGTTTTTTGTCCAGGTCGGGGATGCGGTATTTTTTGGTTACCCGCTCCTTCACGAGTTTTCCGCTGTCAAGGTAGAGATTTGCCTCCGCACCCTTGTTCACAAGCTTCATTTTTACTTTTATTTAATCGCATAGGTATCCTAGCGAGTTATAAACTTCCGAAGGACGTTTATTTAATAGAATTGTATTTTTTAGGATTTAATGCAAATAAGTAGATTCTACAAGATGGAACTAAGCGATGTAATAACGAAAATCGAGGAGACCCTGCAGAACTGCTCAATGCCAAGACGCGTAAAAGGTACACTCACGCACGTGAAAGAGGAGCTGATGAAAGACAACCCGGAACTGGCAGTTCGTGCGACAACTGCAGTTTATGAGCTTGACGAAGTGGCGAATGACATAAACATTCCGATGCACGCAAAAACCGTCCTTTGGGACATAATAAGCGACCTTGAGGCGTTAAAGAAGGCAGTATGATAAACACTGAACTTGTCAAAAGAAATGTCGAGGAGATAGTTACCGAGGAGGAGCTGGACACCCTGCTAAAGGGGAAAAAATCCCCGGTCACATATTGCGGTTACGAAACTTCGGGGCCTGTGCACATCGGCACACTCATAGCGGTTGGAAAACAGCTTGATTTTCAGAACGCCGGGCTGAAGGTGAAGGTTCTCCTTGCGGACGTTCACACACATCTCAACCGCAAGGGCGGCGAGGAATGGATCGAATCTATGGTGGAGTATTGGAAGGAATGTTTTGTCGGTTATGGATTGAAGAAGGCAGAGTACATCAGAGGAACGGAATTTCAATTTGATGAGGATTACGTAAAGGATGTCCTGAATCTCGGTTTAAATTCCACCCTGAACAGGGCCTTGCGGAGCATGCAGGAAATCGCGCGTGATATTGAACATGCCACGGTTTCGCAGGTGATTTATCCGCTGATGCAGGTTATTGACATTAAAGCGTTGGAAGTTGATATCGCACACGGGGGAATGGAGCAGCGCAAGATACACATGCTGGCGCGGGAAACTCTGCCATTGATAGGTTACAAAAAACCGGTATGCATTCATACACCACTTTTATGTTCATTGCAAGCACCCACGAAGGAGGATAAAGAAAAAGAACCATTGAGTGAATACGGAGTTTTCCCGAGACCAAAAATGTCATCAAGCAAACCTGAAACCATGATTGCGTTGCATGAATCTGAGGATTCGATAAAGAAGAAGATTAATAATGCCTACTGTCCACCCGATAGCGGAGGAAATCCTATCTTAGATATTTGTAAATTATTGTTATTTCCGAGAATTGAGAGGATTAAGATTAAGAGAAATGAGAAGTTTGGTGGAGACATTATTTATAATGATTATTTTGATTTAGAAAAGGATTATTTGAACAAGAAATTACATCCGGCAGACCTCAAAAATTCTGTTGGTGAAAACCTTTCAGAACTTTTAAGACCTGTGAGGGAACACTTGAAAAGGAAGGGAATCGAATACAAATCCGCAAACTAATCCAGTTTCTCCTTCAGCAATTTTATCACAACACCCGCATCCGCACGACCTTTCATTTTTTTCATGACCTGGCCCATGAGGAAGTTCAGTGCCTCTGGTTTGCCGGATTTGTAGTCCGCAACTGGCTGTGCATTTTCGCTTATGACAACGGTGGCAACTTGGGATAACTCGTCCTCTCCGGAGATTCTTCCGAGTTTTTCTTTTTGGATTATTTCTCTTGGACTTTCACCGGTGTCGATGATTCTTTCCAACAATTTTTTACCCACGTTTTCCGTGATTTCTTTTTTGATGAATAACTGCAGGAGTTCAACAATGATTTTCGCGTTCAGCTTCGATTCCCGCAGTTCTATTCCACGATAGTTCAGCTGCCTCAAAACCTCGCGGCATATCCATTTAGCTGCGGTTGTTCCATCAACCTTTGATGCCACCTGCTCGAACAAATCTGCAATGTCCTTGTCCGCAACGAGAACCCTTGCGTAACTTTCTGGAATACCGAATTTTTCTACAATCCTGTTTCTCCGGTCCTGCGGTGTTTCTGGCAGTTTTACCGCATCAACTGCGGATTTTTCAAAATGCAACGGCGGGATGTCCGGGTCTGGGATATAACGGTAATCCGCTGCGGTTTCCTTCACCCTCAGCGCTATTGTGATTAACTGCTTTTCGTTGAAGCCACGGGTTTCCTGTTTGACAGTTCCGCCCCGCTGCATCAGGTTTTTCTGGCGCATCAGTTCGAACTGTATTGCCTTGAATGCGCCTTTTACTGAGTTTATGTTTTTTATCTCGACTCTTGCACCGCCTGCCATTGAAATGTTGACGTCAGCACGCATCACACCTCCGATATCGACAATTCGCTCGGTGTATTTCAAAAGGTTGACAAGCTCCTGCATGAAGTTCCTTACGTCCTCCGGAGAGTGCATGTCCGGAGCAGTTACGATTTCTATGAGCGGGACCCCTGAACGATTGTAGTCAACCCTGCCGGTCGGTAAATCGTATCTTCCCGGGTCTTCTTCCAGGTGCACTTCCCATATGCCAACATTTCCGAGTTTTCCGTTTGTTCCGACGGGTTCGGAGGTTCTTTGGTAACCCGACGGAAGGTCCGGATAGTCATAATGCTTTCTTTTTACGAAGATGTTTTGTGTGATGACTTCGCAGCCCAGAAGCTTCGATATTATGATTGCAGATTCGAGGGCATAATTGTTCAGTGGATACGGTTTTGAGCCGGGCATTCCCGTGCACACCGGGCATGTGTTTGTGTTCGGGGTTTCAACTTCGTAATAGTTCGTCGGACAGCTGCAAAATAATTTCTGTTGAGTTTTCAATGGAACATGTATCTCCAAACCTACTTTTATGTTTTGTGCTTCAGTCATTGTTTAGAAATTCGTATAAAACAATAAATACAGATTACACATTATCGCCAAAACGTTCCACAAATTCCCCATGAATACGCTCCTGTTCCTTCACCTCAATATAGTTACTATTTAGACAGTTTAACAAAATAACTCATTTAGTGAAATGAAATTCCTTTTCCAATTCTCGGGTGAGCATCCGGAACTCCCGAAAGCCGAATTGCTTGCGGTTCTAGAAGGCGAATGTATGAGGTGGAGGAGAATTTATGAGAACAAAAAATCCCGCATTCTCATTCTTGAAGTAAAAACGGAAAAGAAAAAATTCGTGCAGCGCCTAGGGATGACGAAACTGGCTGCGGAGATTATTGCTGAGGGTGATGACTTAGCATCATTATCACCAAAGATTTTCAAAAAAATAAAGAATTGTAAATCATTCAAGGTTAAATGCAAATCAAAGAAAATTGAAAATGAACTGGGCGGATTGCTGCATGAACGCGGGCTGAAGGTAAACCTCGACAATCCTGAAAAAACGGTTTTTTGTTTCCTGACAAAGAAAAAAATTTTTGCATGTATTAGAATTCCGCTTGAAAGGAACTTTGAAGAAAGAAAACCGCAGTTCAGGCCGTATTTTCATCCTACGAGCATGCACCCGAAGATTGCCCGGGTGCTGGTGAATCTCGCACGTGTGAGGAACGGTGATGTTGTACTGGACCCGTTCTGCGGAACTGGTGGAATCCTGATTGAAGCGGGGCTCGTCGGTTGTAAGATTGTCGGACAGGATATAAGCAGGGAGATGGTAGAGGGGTGCAAGAAGAACATAAAATTTTATGGGTTGAAAGGAAAAATCCGAAAAGGTGACGCATTAAAAGAAAAACTTCCGGAGGCGGATGCGGTTGTTACGGACCCTCCGTATGGAAGAAGTTCCTACAGCTCTGATGATGTTTTATTGTTATATAATAATTTTATAAAAAAATCTCATGAATCAGTAAAGAAAAATGGATTTATGGTTGTCGTAGTGCCTAACGACATCAAACCAAAACTTGGCAATTTCAAACTCGTTGAGAAATTTGATTTAAGAGTTCACAAGAGCCTTACACGGAGGATACTTGTCTTAAGGAGGTGTTAATGTATCAACTTGTACGGCGTCCCTCTGTAGCCGGTTTTTTTGACAGGCGGTTTTTTCTCTTTTGTCGCATTCTCCTGTTCGTATTGCCTTAGAAACTTAAGGGTTATCAGTTTTTCGTGCTTAACCGCCTTTCCCTCATCGTCGAAATACCTGCAGTGATAGTACGGCAGAAACATCACGCCCTTTTCGCCGACATCGGCCCTGAACGCGCTTTTGAGAATTCTCGCAACTTCGCTTGACTGGTATTTTATGGGCTCCTGCCTGAAGCTTTCATCGATTCCGGACTCCGTCAGCAGATAATCCTGGATGTTGTAAATCCCGCCTCCGAGATGCGGCATTTTTAGTTCCACGGACACCACTTTACCCTCCTCCTTTGGTTTGATTTCGCTGGGCTTGGATTTCGGGGAATACTCGGCACCGAAGTGCATCAAATCAAGGAGCTCGTCTGAAAGTTTTACCGCAAGTTCTGAAAAGGTTCTGAGGAGGCGGTCCCTAGTTCCTGAACTTGTCTTTTCGTGTATCTCAACCATGCCTTTTTTTTCGAGTATTGAGAGGTGCTTCCCTTTAAGCTCGTCGTAAGGCAGGCTTCCGTGGTCCATGAGGTCCAGCAGATGTTCTTTGGACTCGGGCGGAAGTTCCAGAACCTCTGCCAGCACATCGGATTTTTCGACGGAGTACACATAATCACGCCGGTCGCCGCCGAAAAGCCTTCTCGGTTTTTTGCGCCGTACGTAATAAAGTTCCCCGGAATTCAAATTGACGTGGGTAAAAA
>Ga0209610_1000733_pt1 | contig 17082 bp, 20 predicted proteins | sample LakKivw275mmetaG_FD_184137 | JGI IMG/M metagenome (GOLD analysis project Ga0209610, IMG submission 184137) | Anoxic lake water microbial communities from Lake Kivu, Rwanda to study Microbial Dark Matter (Phase II) - Lake Kivu water 275m metaG... | ecosystem: Environmental > Aquatic > Freshwater...
CATTATGAGCATATGCTCATAATAAAGAGGATAAAACTAATATGCCGAGACCGATAATATGCCGCCGCGTTACCTTCCTTCCGGGAGCTACTTACTTTAAACCGGCGGGAATACCCCTGCAATTCCTGCAAGAGGTGCGCCTGTCGCTTGAAGAAGCTGAGGCCATCCGGCTCAAGGACATTGAAAACATGGATCAGGAGCAGGCAGCACTGCACATGAACGTATCACGGCCTACCTACCAGCGGATATTGGAATCGGCCAGGAAAAAGTTAGCTGATGCACTGTTGCATAGCAAGGCCATCAGGATCGAGGGCGGCAATGTCGAAATTATACCGCAGCGTTACGTTTGCGAAAACGGCCACCAGTGGGATGTGCCGCTTGAACAGGCCATGGCAGAACCGCTGCAGGCATGCCCTGTTTGCAATACCACCGCACCAGGTTTGCTGACAGAGATTAATTTAACCCGAGGGCGTGGAAGAGGGGGCAGGTGCCATCGAGGAGGACCAAGCCGCTGAAATGGTCGGTCGGCGTGTATTGAAAATGAAATGGGGGGGGGTGGAAGGCAGCTAATTTTAGATTTGAATATTCTCAGTTACAGGTAAAACATAGGCACTAAATTAAGTATCAAAATAGGAGGTAGTCATGGATCAAAATACGACTGACAATATCGCAACAATGCCCAGAATTGGCGAAAAAGCTCCGGCATTTAAGGCTGTCACCACGCAGGGTGATATAAATTTTCCCGAGCAATATGCCGGCAGCTGGGTAATCCTTTTCAGCCACCCCGCTGATTTTACACCCGTCTGCACATCGGAATTTATGACCTTTGCCAGCATGGATCAGAAGTTCGCTGACGTAAACTGCAAGCTTGTTGGATTATCCGTGGACGGCCTTTACAGCCACATCGCCTGGTTACGCACAATCAAGGATAAAATTGAATACAAAGGAATGAAAAACGTAGAGGTTCAATTTCCTTTAATCGAAGACATAACCATGGAAGTGGCCAAAAAATACGGGATGATCCAGCCGGGAGAAAGCAACACCAAAGCGGTACGTGCCGTTTTTGTAATCGATCCCAAAGGGATAGTCAGGACCATAATCTATTACCCTCTCAGTCTGGGCAGAAATTTCGATGAACTGTATCGAATAGTAGTGGCTTTACAGGTAGCCGATAAGTTTTCCGTTGCGCTTCCGGCAGATTGGAGACCGGGAGACGACGTAATAGTACCTACAGCGGGCTCCTGCGGAGTTGCAAAGAGCAGAATGGAAGGCAAAGAGGACATGCACTGCTACGACTGGTTCTTCTGCACCAAGAAAATCGACAAAGATACGGTTTTAAAAACGGTCACTAAAAAGAAGTAATGCAACTTAGACTGGTTTCGCTGAAATGGTCGGTCAGCGTGTATTGAGAATGCAAAAGGAGGTGAACAATGCCCTACGGAAGAGGCTACGGAATGAGAGGAGGTTTCAGGGGAGCCTATGCTGCGTGGCCGTATATCGGCCGCGGGCGTGGAGGCCTTCCCAGGTGCGGGTATTACTTCGATTACCCGACTTACTATATGCCCGCTTATCAGGCTGAAGCGCCCGCTACCGCAAATTATGATCTGGGCGACCTGAAAAACACCGTGGCCACCTTGAAAGAAAGGCTGGCACGGATGCAGGCAACGATCAGCGAGATAGAACGGCAGAGGTCTTAACCAGCCCAAATATTTTCACTTCCCGCTATTTCCTGAAAAAATAAACCAAAGGAGGGTTTAAAATGCCAGGATTTGATGGAACCGGGCCAAGGGGTCTTGGCCCCATGACAGGTGGAGGAAGGGGTTTTTGCGTAACGCCGGCAGGCAATGTCGGCGCCTACGGGCGCGGCTTTGCATCCCGCGGCTACGGACCGGCTTATGGGCCGGTTTACCAGGCGCCTGCCAATCAGCAGGAGATCGATCAGATCAGAAACGATTTTAACCAGTTGTTAAATGAGCTTCAAAATCTGGAGGCAAGGATCAATCAAATGGAGAAACGTTAACCCGGGCATTGCCGGAAGGGCTAAATAGATAGATAAAGGGGGTAAAATATGAAATTAGCAGTGACCGCCACCGGACCCGGCCTTGATGCCGATGTCGATCCGCGCTTCGGCAGGTGCAAATACTTCATTTTCGTTAACCCGGATACGCTGGAGTTTAAAGCAGTGGAGAACACACCCGCCGGTGGAGGCGCCGGGATCGCCGCAGGCCAGCTTTTGGCATCTCATGGGGCACAGGTGTTGCTCACCGGTGATTGTGGTCCCAATGCCTATCAGGTCCTATCGGCGGCCAATATTCAGGTGATAACCGGCATATCAGGCAAGGTTATGGACGCGATTAATGCGTACAAAGCCGGCCAATTCAAGGCCATCAGCCAGCCCAGCGTCCAGCCTCACCACGGTTTAACTACTAAATAATACAGAGCATTGACTATTAATAAAGGAGGTTTATCATGCCCAGAGGAGATATGACAGGACCGCCAGCCGGAGGTGGCAGAGGTGGAGGTCGCGGCGCCGGCCAGGGTGGAGGAGGCAGGGGAATGAGAAGCGGCGGCAGGATGGGTGGCAACCGTCCCGGAGCAGGACCGGGCGGAGATTGCGTTTGCCCGAGCTGCGGCGCAAGAGCGCCGCACCAGGTAGGCCAGCCCTGCTACAGCATTAAATGCCCTAAATGCGGCGCCGCCATGGCGAGAGCATAGATGATTATATCGGTTGCCAGCGGCAAGGGGGGAACGGGCAAGACACTGGTTGCCACCAGCCTTGCCCTTTCCCTCGGCAATACGTGCAGGGTTCAGTTGCTCGATTGTGACGTCGAGGAGCCCAACGACCACCTGTTTATCCGGCCTGTTATTACCGACCGCGAGACGGTCTGCATACCCGTGCCGAAGGTTGACTACAACAGGTGTACTTTTTGCGGCGACTGCGCACGAATCTGCGCCTATAAGGCCATCGCCGTAGTGCCTAAAAGCGTTCTCGTGTTTGATCAGCTCTGCCACGGCTGCGGCGCGTGCAGCTACCTCTGCCCCGAGAAGGCTATTACGGAAGAGGGGCATGAAATCGGAGTGGTTGAGTCCGGCCGGGCCAATGGCATAGCCTTCGTCCAGGGCAGGTTGACCGTCGGCGAGGCCATGGCTACGCCGGTAATACGACAGGTAAAGACCAAGATCGATCACGCAGCAACAGCCATACTGGATGTGTCACCGGGCACCTCCTGCCCCGTGGTAGAGGCTGTGCGGGACAGCGATTACTGCCTGCTCGTTACCGAACCCACCCCCTTTGGTCTGCACGACCTTGAGCTGGCGGTGCTAACGGTCAAACAATTGGGCATCCCCTGCGGCGTGATCGTCAACCGCGCTGTACCGGGAGAGGATATGGTGCAGTCTTACTGCTCCCGTGAAAATATTCCCGTTATGCTTGAGATACCACTGGACAGGGATATCGCTCGCCTTTATTCGAATGGGCAAACTCTGGCAGAGGGCATGCCTCAATGGCAGGACAGGTTTAAAGACGTTTACACCAGTATTACAGGAGCCGTACATGAAAGAAGTCGTTGTACTTAGTGGCAAAGGCGGAACAGGAAAGACGAGCATTACCGGCTGTTTCGCAGTCCTGGCTCGCAATAAAGTGCTGGCGGATTGCGATGTGGACGCGGCCGATCTGCACCTGTTACTCAACCCTGAGGCCAGGCGCACGGAGGAGTTCTGGAGCGGCCAGAGCGCCTGTATCGACGAAAATATCTGCAACGGCTGCGGCCTGTGCGAGGAGATATGCCGTTTCGATGCTATCAGGAACCTGAAAGTGGATCCCACCGCCTGTGAGGGTTGCGGCTTTTGCTCCCGCATCTGCCCGGTCGAGGCTATCAGCATGCTGAACAACCTTGCAGGACACTGGTATATCTCCGATACAAAGTACGGATCCCTGGTGCATGCGCGACTGGGCATAGCACAGGAGAACTCGGGCAAGCTGGTGGCGCTGGTCAGGCAGCAGGCCAGGCAGCTTGCAGAAGCAGCACAGCACACGTCTATTATCACAGACGGCCCACCGGGCATCGGCTGCCCGGTGATATCTTCACTGTCCGGCGCCGACCTGGCTCTGCTGGTGACTGAGCCGACAGTATCAGGCATCCACGACCTGGAGCGTGTTATCGGTGTCTGCCGGCATTTTCAAGTGCCGGCCACAGTATGCGTTAATAAATATGACATCAATGAGGAAAAAGCCTCTGAGATCAAGCAGTATTGCACGAACAACGGCATCCAGGTCGCCGGGGAGATACCCTTTGATACCAGTGTAAACCAGGCGGTTACACTCGGCCTGCCGCTGGTGGAGTATAATGATGGGCCGGCGTCCCGCGCCGTTAAACAGCTCTGGAATAATTTGGAAAAGTTTTTTCAATAAATTAATTTAGGGGAGCCATATATGCCTATTTATGACTATGCCTGCGCCGCCTGCGGTACCCGCTTTGAGCATATGCAATCGGGCGCGGAAATCAAAGGCCTTACCTGCCCCTCCTGCGGAAGCGGTTCCGTAAGCAAACTCATTTCCATCCCCGGTTTGATTAAGGCAGGCAGTGAACCGCGCGGGGGAAAGACATGCTGCGGCCGGGAGGAACGCTGTGATAAGCCACCCTGCTCCAACGAGGGCAGTTGCTATCGAGGCCTTTAACCGTCCCACCTGAACAACAGTCTTTCAGGATGATGGACTGCTGCTCTTTTATATTAAAGGCGCATAGCGATATCAAATAAACTAAGGAGACGTATTATGAAACTTGCCATACCGGTAAACAACGGTGTCCTATCGGCGCACTTCGGCCATTGCGAGCAATTTGCGCTGATCGAAGTTGATGAAAAAAATAAGAGCATACTTCACAAGGAATTGGTTGCCTCACCAGGGCATCAGCCGGGATTTTTGCCGCCGTGGCTGGCCAAGCAAGGTGTGCAGGTGGTCATCGCCGGCGGCATGGGCGGCAGCGCCATATCTCTCTTTCAGCAAAATGGCATCAACGTACTGCTGGGAGCGCCGGCTATCGATCCTGAAAAGGTCGTGATCGACTATCTAAATGGCAACCTGGTGACTGGCGACAACCGTTGCGACCATTAGTCTCGCTGCCAAAGAAGCACGCCCCTGAAAAAGATTAAGCAGAAGGCATACCATGCGCGTCAGCAGGGAAGAATATCAGCAGATACTTGAATCAGAGCTACTTAAAACTTGCAGTGAGAAGACTGTAGACCATGCTCTAAAGCCAAGGAACATGGGTAGTATAGAGGTCGCCAGCGGTTACGCTTATATAACAGGCCCCTGTGGAGATACCATGGAGATCTGGTTGAGCGTTGATAACCAGATCATAGAGCAAGCCACTTTCATGACTGATGGCTGCATAACCACCATAGCTGCAGGAAGCATGATCACGGAGATGGCTAAAGGCAAGCCGGTGGAAGAAGCCATGCAGATCGGCCAGCAGGATATATTAAAGGCTTTAGACGGCCTGCCGGAGGAAAGCGAGCATTGTGCCCTGCTGGCGGCCAACACGCTCAAAGAAGCAATCCTGGATTATTATGAGTACAGCCGCGATAAGTGGAAACGCAATTATAAGAAACAATGGTAGCGTTTAACGTGTCGATTATGTACGATCCGGTCCCATCCTGGCGTTTGGGAAGGTCCCGCGGTATTGACATGGCGTCCACACGCTAAAAACCTGCTCCTTCGATTGTTTTTACTTCTCAGGTGATACCCGGTCAAATCATTAAATTCATCTGTGCGATCTCAAATAAGGAGGGATTTTTCCGGCTTCAAGCACGTTATTGAGCTCTACGAATCTGCAAAGGCGGTTGCACTACCGCTAAATCAGCAGCAAACGAAACGCCGCAGACCGGAAGCGTATCAAATATGGACGGCATAAATCAGGCATTTAATAGCAGGAAAATCTGCATTAACGGCCTTTCTGCGTTTGTCTGCTTTTCACACATAGAGTACAATTCGATAATGCCGATGTCCATCCTGAGCGACTCTATCGGCAAAATTAAGCAGGTGACGGTGACTGAAATGGAACAGATCGACCTTGAGCCCAGTTATACTTCTAACGAGGTGCCGGGCAAGTGCTTGAAGTGCCTTGCGGAGAAAGAGCTGAACAACTGCCTTTTCGCGTTGCTCAGTGAGCAATCCAGCGACGAGGAACTGCAACAGCGCTATGAGGCGCTGCTCTCACTGTTGCAATCTCCTGACTTTGAAATGTTACGGAGCAAGGTTGAGAGACTGCTGTCCGAAGGCAAGCAGGTCAGGGTGAAGGTAGACCATGATGATGCAGGCAACCTGCAGTATAAACTGATTATTGATTGAAACAGAACTAATAGAGTGAGAATGCATTCGTAGTATTTACGGGGAGTAAGCTATCCAACCCATTAGACTGCTTACATTGAATAAAATCATACATTGAGGAGAAAACGATATGATAACTGCGGAACAAGTAAAGGACAGGCTCGATGAGGTCATCATTCCTCACGTTATACGTAGCCTGACTTTAATGAATCTGATACGTGATATCACAATAACTGATGACTCGGTAAAAATCGCTCTGGCTTCAGCCGGACTGGATGAATATTCGCAGAAATGGATTACAGAAAAAATCGAAGAATCTTTGAAAGGCCTGCACGATATAAAAAACATCAGCATCGACTATATTGATTCCAAACCCCTTGATTTAAATAAAGTCGGCAGTGTAATAGCCGTAATGAGTGGTAAAGGCGGTGTAGGCAAGTCGCTGGTCAGCAGCATCACAGCCGTCGCACTGAGAAGGGAGGGATTTGAAGTCGGGATACTCGATGCTGATATTACCGGCGCCAGTATACCAAAGATGTTCGGTATAACGGAGCGGCCTGGAGGAAACGAGAGCGGCATATTGCCGGTAACGTCCAAATCAGGCATTGAGATCATGTCGATTAATCTTCTTTTGCCCAGCGAAGATGAAGCTGTAATATGGCGCGGTCCGCTTATAGGCAAGGCTATCACGCAATTCTGGGAGGAAGTCCTTTGGGGCCGTCTGGACTATTTAATTGTCGACCTGCCACCCGGCACTGCCGATGCCCCGCTTACCGTAATGCAATCACTGCCGATCTCGGGTGTTATAGTCGTGTTTACGCCGCAGGATTTGACGGCTATGATCGTGAGGAAGGCGGTTAAGATGGCCAGGCAGATGAATAAAAAGATACTGGGTGTCGTCGAGAATATGAGCTACCTTTACGTCAAGGAGATCGATAAGAAAATTGAGCTTTTCGGCAAAAGCAGGGGAGAAGAAATGGCCACAGAGGCAGGGGCGCCTTTGCTGGGGAAAATACCGGTTGATCCCGATTTGGCCGCCCTTTGCGATGCCGGGCATATCGAGCAATACCAATCCGATCTCGTTGAGCAAATAGGCAAGTCGCTTCTGTCGTCACTCTCCTTGAAATCTACCGAAACCGGGAGATAACACGACGGCAAAGATGTCACAACAGGAAAATACTGATAAAAGTGATTGGCCTCCCGTTTTTTCGGCCGACGCCATTGAGCATATGGAACGCCCGCGGAACGTAGGCAGTATAGATCGTCCCGACGGCGTGGCCATTATCACCGGATCATGTGGTGATACCATGGAATTCTGGCTCCGCATCAATAACGGTAGTATCATCGATATCAAGTTCTGGACGGATGGCTGCGAGACCACTGTAGCAGCAGGCAGCATAACCACACTACTGGCAAAAGATAAGCCTGTTGGCGAAGCATTCAAGATAAATCAATATGACGTCTTAGACGCTCTGGGCGGGCTGCCCGAGGGCAGTGAACACTGCGCAGCGCTGGCTGCCAAAACACTAAAAGCTGCGCTGTCAGATTACCTGGAGTTTAAAAACGATCCATGGCAATGATTGAATTGATACCCAGCCTGACACATTGTATTCATACTGTCACCAAAAGGGAATATGAGGATACCCTCCGACAGATGTTATCAGGCGCAGCCGGGAACGAGCAACTTAATCAGAGGCTGGAGTTGCTCACAATCGTATTGAAAGGAATCGATTTCAAACATCTGCGTCTCGAGTCTGAAAAATACATGGTACAGGGCAAAAAGGTCAAAGTTATTTTCTTCCTGGAAAACAATACTCCCGGATACGAAATACAGGTTCTATAATCATTCGGATACTCTGATCTTACACATGGCACATCAAAATCCACATATAACCTGATAATTCACGCCTGTTTGTATCGCTTTCAAGTCCTCTGTCACCTGTTCAAACTCGCTGTCAAAAATAGTATATAATAACTACAATTATGGCATGTTAAGGCTAAATATATTCCGGCATCGATTACCCTAAATGGATAGAATCTCTACAAACAAAGTTCCGCGAAAAGAGCAGATAGTCAATGCTGCGAGGAAACTGGTCATAGAAGTCGGCAGCGAAAATGTTACAGTCAGGAGGATCGCCGAAGAAGTCGGGTTCACCGAGGCGGCGATTTACCGGCATTTCAAAAGCAAAAAAGACATCCTTTACCTGCTGGTTGAAAATATCGAGCGAAGTTTGCTCTTGGATCTAACGATCAAAATTGATCATCGCGGCGATGTGCTTGAGACCCTCCTGATGCGCCATCTTTCTGCAATTGAAATGCGGCGCGGCATATCTTTCCAGGTCATCGCGGAAATAATCAGCCTCGGTGACAGCAAATTGAACAGCCGCATATATGACACAATTGTAATATATATAGAAAAGCTGAAAACGATATTGCAGAAAGAAATCAGCCGGGGTGAATTGCGGAAAGATGTAGATATCGAGGCAACAGCTTTCTTGATGTTCAGTGTAATGCAGGGAATATCCAATGTCTGGACATTGAGCAATTACAGCTTCGACCCCAAGAAGAAGTTCAACGCAGTTCTTAAAACACTGAGAAAAGGATTAGTTTAAAATATATGCTCTGTTGCATGATTCATGAAGTGCCTATCAGGATAAGGTTATAACATACGATGCATGATGCAGCTCTTATCATCGGATTAGTCGGAGTACTTATCTTTGCCGCCCATCTGTTCGAGGCGATATTCAGGCACACCAGGATACCGGATGTACTGCCCCTGGTGGTCATCGGCATCCTGCTGGGGCCCCTTTTAGGCATAGCCACGCCTACGAGTTTCGGCGCGGTCGGTCCCATCTTCACTGTAGTCACCTTCGTGTTAATCCTGTTCGAAGCAGGAACTGGCCTGAGCATTTCGTCTTTGCGGAAAACTTATCAAGAGACGTTAATACTGACTACAGTTACCTTCATATTGAACGTGGCGCTGATCGGCGTTGCCGCCCATTATCTGACGGGATTGGGATGGGTCAGGTCATTTATTCTGGCATCGGTAGTAGGGGGAATATCGTCCGCCATTATAGCGCCCATGCTGGGTCAACTTAATATGCAGGAAGATGGGAAGGCCGTACTGCTATTGGAATCATCGATTACCGATGTATTTTGTGTGATAGCTGCCCTCAGTTTTATTGACATTTCCGACTTTGGCGATATAACGCAGTTTGATATCGGGCTTGCGATGGGCAAGATGATTGCGTCATTTTTACTTGCTGCCATGATGGGCACCGTCGGAGCATTCGGCTGGTCATATATATTCAACAAAGTGCGTGGCCTGCAAAACTCGATGTTCACCACCGCGGCCATTGTTTTCGTTATCTTCGGCATCGCTGAATGGCTGGGTTACAGCGGCGCGATAGCGGCCCTGGCCTTTGGCATCACGCTGGGAAATATCAGTTCATTGAGATTGCCCAAGCTTTATAGCGGTTTTAATACCGACTTCAGCGGTCTTAATATCTCAGAGAAAGCGTTCTTTGCCGAGCTGGTATTCATTCTGAAAACGTTTTTCTTCGTATATATCGGCATTTCCCTGCAACTGGCGAACTGGTGGCTGATAGTGGTTGGACTTATTCTGACCGCCCTCATTTTCATAATACGCCTGCCTGTTGTGAAATTCACCGTACTGAAATCCACGCCGGTGACGGATGCATCGATGCTGGCGATTGTTATTCCCCGGGGACTGGCGGCGGCCGTCCTCGCGTCCATACCTTTTCAACAGGGCATGGAGGGCGGGGATATCATCCAGAATGTTGCGTATGCAATAATATTGATCAGCATCATAATCACTTCTTTGCTAGTTTTCCTCGTCGATAAAACCCGATTCAGCAGATTCTATGCCTGGTTTTTTCCCAATCTCGGAAAACAATCTAAAGCTGTTGATTAACCCGGGCGGCGGTGCAGTTACCGGGCAGAAATACGGCCGGTAATCCACCTGTTGAAAACAAAAATATATTTAATAGTGTAAAATAGTATGTAACCGTTCACTAACCTATTCCCGGATATAAAGCGGGTATACAGCTCCATACCGATGACCGGTAATCTACATCCAAATATCTTCCAACATCTATCCATGACAAAGTGTTGCCGCTGAAGCTCACAGGAAACGGCCTGGCGATAGCCGGGAAATGTGGATGAAATGGTCGTACTGATCAATTAGAAGGGGAGATGTCCCATGTTTAAGCAAATTGATTTACAGAGACTGGTCAAAGAAAAGCTTGCCGATTATGTTTTTGTCGTTGTTTCAAACAGGCAACCCTACATACATACTTATGTCGGCGATAAAATCGAGTGCTCAGTGCCGGCCAGCGGCCTGACGACGGCACTTGACCCTGTCATGCAGGCTTGCGGGGGAATCTGGGTAGCTCACGGCAACGGAAACGCTGACAGGGAGGTGGTGGACAGCAAGAACAGGGTATCGGTCCCGCCTGAATCCGGCAGCTATAAACTCAAGCGTGTATGGTTGTCGGAGGAAGAGGTCGACAGGTATTACCTGGGTTTTTCGAACGAGGCCATGTGGCCGCTCTGCCATATAGTTTTCCAGCGTCCCAAATTTGATGACGAGGACTGGTATACTTATAAAAACGTCAACAGGCGTTTCGCCGATGCTGTTCTCGAGGAAATAGGGAATCGTAAAGCTTTTGTCTTTATACAGGATTATCATCTCACCCTTGTATCGCGGCTGATCAAAGCCAAAAATCCACGAGCCATCACCGCTCAATTCTGGCACATCCCATGGCCAAACAGGGAGGCATTCAGGGTCTGTCCATGGCAAAATGAAATACTCTACGGGCTGCTCGGCAATGACCTGCTCGGTTTTCATATTGCTTACCACCGCCACAACTTCCTCGATACCGTAGACCGGGCACTAGAGTGCAGGATCGATAATGAGAAGTTCTCCGTCACCCACGGCAATCATACAACATATGTCAGGCCGTTTCCCATCAGCGTGGATTTTGAGTCCATCACTGAAAGAAGCCAGGCGACTGAAGTTGAACGTGAGATGGCGGCCATTAAAAATAAATACGGCATCACAGATGAGATAATTGGTATCGGCCTGGACAGGATCGATTACACCAAGGGCATACCGGAAAGGCTGATGGCCATCGACCAGCTACTGACCAAATATCCCAAGTACAAGTTCAGCAAAAGAATGGTCTTTTTTCAACTGGGTGAACCAAGCCGCCTGAAAATCAAGAAATACGAGGATCTTAATGTCGAGATCGACAGGCTGATCGCCGATATTAACGGCAGGCATGAGAGCGACGGGTGGCGGCCCATAATATATATTAAGGAGCATAAATCGCCCGTTACATTGCTGGCGTTTAACAGGCTTGCGCACTTCTGTCTCGTTAGCTCCCTCCATGATGGTATGAACCTGGTCGCGAAGGAGTTTATATCCAGCAGGTTGGATGGGGACGGTGTCCTTATATTGAGCCGGTTTACTGGCGCATCCAGGGAGCTGGAGGATGCGCTCATGATTAACCCGTTTGCATTGGAAGAGATCGCAGAAACTATTCAAGCAGCGATAGAGATGCCTGAAGAGCAGCGCCGTAAGAGGATGGATAGATTGCGCGAAAAAGTTCGCGAATACAATGTCTATCGATGGGCTGCCGATATTATCACGGCCATGGTAGATATTAAATAAATTGTCTCAGGATTAATGGAATATCTTTTTAACGATTGGAACAGCATCTGGAAGCAGTTGAAGGCCGCGAAACATAAGGTAATTTTATTCGACTACGACGGCACATTGACACCGATAGTGGACCGGCCGGAGATTGCACGCCTGCCGGGTGAAGTTAAAGTTTTGCTGGAAAAATTGACTCACAAGCAGGGCATTACAGTCGGTATTATCAGCGGACGGGCGATCTCGGATATACGGGAGAAGGTAGGCATAGACAGTATCATTTTCGCCGGAAATCACGGTTTGGAGATCGAGGGACCTGGCATAAGGTTTATCCATCCTCTGACCGACGAAATTGAATCGCTGATGCATGTTATAGGTATTGTTTTAACCAAGGCCCTGTCCAGAATAAGAGGAGCGGTGGTCGAAGATAAAGGCCTGAGCCTCAGCGTGCATTACAGGCAGGTTGATTCCGATCAGCTGCCGCAGGTCGACGCCATATTTGACAATACCGTTGATATTGGCAGAAAGAGGGGCAAGATCAGGACTTCATCGGGGAAAAAAGTGCACGAGGTAAGACCCGCCGTACCCTGGAACAAAGGAAAGGCTGTGCAGATGATCATGGAGAAGTTCCTTCCTAAAAATGTGCGAGGTTCATATCTATCCATGTATGTCGGGGATGACTTAACGGATGAGGATGCTTTTCAGGCGATCAACAATGCAGGAGGGATATCGGTATTCGTTGGAGATGCAGGTCAAAAGTCCGCTGCCGCATATTATTTAAATGATACGTCAGAGGTAAGCAGTTTACTTGCTGAAGTACTTAAGATTGCGTAGGATAAAAATATGATTGAATGGTTTCAACAAAACTGGCTGCTTGTAGTGGTGCCGCTTGCGCTGTTTCTGGCCTTCTGTATTATCGGCTTGTGGGCGAGACGCGTTCTCTATTTCAATCTGGACAAGCACCTGACCAGATCGGGATGGGGTGGCCGGGATGTGCTTATTCAGACTACACGCGGGCCTTTCTTCTTCTGGTTCGTTCTGCTCGGTTTATACGTTGCTATAGCATTCTCCAGCATCCAGGATGACCACAAGGCCCTGATCATCAAAATCATCGCCAGCGTATTCATTATCTCCATAATCTGGCTGCTTATCATCCTCAGCGAAAGGCTGCTGAGCATTTACCTGAGCGAATACAAAAGCGTAGAAAGGACTGCGAAACATGTGATGACCGCTCTGCGTTCAACGCTTATTATCATCGGATTATTAATACTGCTTGATTACTGGGGCTGGCCGCTCACACCCTTAATACTGCTGATAGCCGTAGTCATGCTTGTAGTCATCATAGCCTCACGTGACGCGATACTGAATATTTTCTCGGGATTCGAGATCTCAGCCAGCCGTCTGGTTAAAGAGGGTGACTTTATTAAAATCGGCTCCGGCGACGCAGGCTATGTGACCGATATGGGATGGAGAAATCTAATCGTCAGGACACCCGATCAACACACCATCGTAATACCGAATAGCAAGCTGGTCAGGGAAACCATCGTCAATTATGGCCGCCCGCTGAAAAAAGCTGAGGAGCCGTTCCATTTCTATACCAGGCTTAGTCTCAAGGAGCTGACCGGGCTGAAAGCAACGAATTTGATCGCACTGGTAAATATACTCAAGGCGGCGCCGGACTCTATAGTCTATTACCACACGCATCATTTTCTGGAGGAGTTCCAGTACCTGACGCCTGAGCCCGCCAATGATTTCGCCTTATGGATCGGCGATGCGCTGGACAATCCTGTGTTGTCTGAAAAACTCGCCAATATCGACACCTTTGAGTTCACCAGCCTGGGCTCTTTAAAGGCCGCACTGATCTCGGTCATCGAGCAATATATGGCAGAGAATCCGGATATAAGGTTTACCCAGGCCGAGCGCGATTTTCATTTCATTAAAGTAGTCAACGTCATCGCGCCGACATCTTACTTCGCCTCCGACCTGCGCGAGTTCGTCGAGGTGCTGCGCAAGATTACTCTGGATTCGCTTTACTATCATGTATTCGAATCGAGGTTGAGGCTGCAAAGACGTTCCAACGATTTCTCCGTATGGATCAGGGACTCATTTGAGGAGGATGATCTTGCTGAGAAGATCGACAATCTCGTGCCTTATACTACAACCCTCGAGGGTTTAAGGTCAGTCATTATTCAGCTCATCGAGAAACGAATTAAGTAGGAAACACCATGAATGATACGGTAATCAGCCATTATAAGACCAGGTTAGAGGAGTACCAGCCGATCGTAGGCAATAATATAATCGATGAACTGAAGCTACTTGGTTCACACCTTGCCGGCAGGAAGGTACAAAACATTAATTCCACATTCTCCGGCGGTGGCGTGGCGGAGATACTGGCGCGTATCGTCCCGCTTCTGCAACAACTGGGCGTCGATGCCACCTGGGATGTGATCCAGGGTGACGATGCATTTTTCAATGTTACCAAGAAATTCCACAACGCCCTGCACGGCAGGGATGAGAGCATCACCACAGACGACCTGGATGTCTTCATGGAGACAAGTCGCAGGAACAACGAAAGCATGGCTTTAGATGCGGACATATTCTATATCCATGATCCGCAACCCATCATGCTTATCGAGAGAAAAAAATCGCTGGGCGGCAAATGGATCTGGCGTTGTCATGTCGATGTTTCGCATCCGGATAAGGTGGTGTGGAAATTCTTAAGAAAATATGTGGTTGGATACGATGCCACGGTATTCTCTTCCCCCGAATTTTCTCAGCAGTTGCCGTCCCGGCAATACATGATCTCCCCTTCCATCGATCCGTTGAGCGACAAAAACAGGGAGATATCGCAATCTGTAATTCAATCGGTACTGGACAAATACGGCCTGGACAACGGCAAGCCGATGGTGGTTCAAATATCCCGTTTTGATTATTTAAAAGACCCGCTGGGCGTTATACAGGCTTTCAGGATGGTCAGGAAAGGCATCGACTGCCAGTTGGTCCTGGCTGGAGGAACGGCCACCGACGATCCAGAGTCGACTCAGGTGCTGGAAGAAGTCAGGGAGAATGCCGGCAATGACCCGGATATCAAGATACTCCCCATTCCACCCGGCAGCGACCTTGAGATAAACGCTTTGCAGAGGGCCGCCACAGTGGTGTTTCAAAAATCGCTCAAAGAGGGCTTTGGCCTGACTATAAGCGAAGCGCTATGGAAAAGCAAGCCTGTGGTGGCGACCGCCGTGGGGGGAATACCGCAGCAGGTAAGAAACAAGGTAACAGGTCTTCTCTGCCATAGCGTCGACGGCGCGGCCTATGCTCTGAAGCAGTTGCTGAGCAATCCCGACTACGCCGCATGGCTGGGCAAAAACGGACATGAGCATGTGAAACAGAACTTCCTGATAACCCGGCATGTAAAAGAATACCTTCTTCTATTCTTAGCCGTGGAAAATCCGTCGGAAATCATAAATCTGTAGATGTGCCGGCATAGCACAGCCAAATATGACCAGCGATAGGCGCCTCCGAGCGGAACTGGAATTATGGTCGATTCCATCGTCACGCAGTCTACAAACGTTGTCCATTGACAACTCTGATATACTTTTATAGCTGAGCGGAGGTTGGAAAACCTGTTTGGATCTTCGATGAAATTACGTAAAATCCTCATCGCCAACCGGGGTGAGATAGCCATACGAGTCGCGCGGGCGGCAGCCGATCTCGGCATCCAGGCAAATACTATATATTCCGAGGACGACGTGAAATCCCTGCATGTGCTGTCCGGGGACAAGTCTTATGCTTTAAAAGGGACAGGTGCGGGCGCCTATCTGGACAAGCAGCAGATTATTTCCCTTGCACTTAAAGCCGGCTGCGATGCTGTGCATCCCGGCTATGGTTTTCTCAGCGAGAGCGCCGATTTTGCGCTGCTTTGCGAGCAGGCAAACCTTACTTTTATCGGACCGCGTGCAGAAACCCTGGAGCTGTTCGGAAACAAGGTGCGCACCCGCTATTTAGCCAGAGAATGTGGCGTTGCCGTGATACACGGCGCCGGGGGACCGGTTACCCTGAAAGAAGCCTCGGCTTTCTTCATGTCACTTGGCCACGGTGCGGCTGTTGTAGTAAAGGCGGTTATGGGAGGTGGCGGCCGAGGCATTCGCCCCGTCTACAAGCTTGAGGACCTGGAAGAAGCCTTTAACCGCTGCCGTTCGGAATCTGAAGCAGCATTCGGGGGCAAGGACGTTTATATTGAACAGCTTATACCGCGCGCCAGGCATATCGAGGTACAGGTAATCGGCGATGGCAACCATGTGATCCATCTGGGGGAGCGCGAGTGCACTCTGCAAAGGCACAGTCAGAAACTGATCGAGGTTGCACCCAGCCCGTCTATCTCAAGCAAACTGCGTGCTGCGTTAACCGGGGCAGCTCTGCGCATCGCGAGGCAGGTGAATTACACCAGCCTCGGCACCTTCGAGTTCCTGGTCGACAGCTTCTCCGACGGCAAACCATTATTTGCCTTTTTGGAAACCAATCCCAGGTTACAGGTTGAGCACACCGTAACGGAAGAAGTCACCGCCATCGATCTTGTCAGGGCACAGATCGAAATAGCCGGAGGAAAAACCCTTTCAGACCTTGGCCTTGTGCACGACGCACGTCATCCTCGCATTTACGCCCTGCAGGCACGCATCAACCTGGAACACATCGATGAAAGCGGCAATATACTACCTTCGAAAGGCCGTATCAGCGTCTATGAAGTTCCGTCCGGTCCGGGCATCAGGGTGGACGGCTATGGCTACAGCGGCTATGTCACCAATCCTGCCTTCGACTCACTCCTGGCCAAATTGATTATCACATCTCGTTCAGATAAATATGAGGACGCGATCGCTAGAACACTGCGCACGCTGCAGGACTTCCGCATAGAGGGCGTAGAAACGAATATATCATTCCTGCTCAACCTATTATCCAGGCCGGAAGTCATAAATAACGATATTTATACGCGTTTCATTGAGGACAATGCCGCTGCTCTGGCGTCAACCACGGATAAACACAAGGATAGGTTTCCCGCCGACGGCAGGGCTGTATCATCCAA
>Ga0209610_1000735_pt1 | contig 17069 bp, 9 predicted proteins | sample LakKivw275mmetaG_FD_184137 | JGI IMG/M metagenome (GOLD analysis project Ga0209610, IMG submission 184137) | Anoxic lake water microbial communities from Lake Kivu, Rwanda to study Microbial Dark Matter (Phase II) - Lake Kivu water 275m metaG... | ecosystem: Environmental > Aquatic > Freshwater >...
AGAGCAGGCTCAGCCCGGCGATGACGACCGTCGCATGGTATCCGATCGAGTCAAGGAACCAGATCAGCGGGATGCCGATGATGGCCGCCGCCCCGTAGGTCAGGACGCCCTCCGAGACCGGGATGATGACCGGCAGCAGGAAGAACAGGAGGATGAGCGGCGTCGAGATCACGGCGAACGAGACCAGGCCGCGGACCCCGGTCGCGGTCATGATCTGCTGGAGCATGCCGACGACGACGGTCGTCGCGAGCAGCGGCAGCAGGCGCTTGACGGTCTCCCGGGCCAGGCGCAGGACGGCGATCCTTTTCGGGCTGACCAGGATGGCGGCCAGGGCCGACAGGCTGAATTCCAGGGCCAGGCCGAAGATCGGCGTCGCGAAGGGCCAGACGCGGTAGGCCGCGACGAGGCCGAAGAAGACGAGGAACGGCACCAGGACGCGCCACCAGGTCATGCCCTCGGGCGGCGCGGGGAGCTCGGGCGCGCCGGCCGCGGCCTCCGGGCCTTTTTTCAGGCCCAGCGCGAGGACGGTGAAGGCGCCCAAGATAAGGACCGGGATGCCCAGGGTGAATTCGAACCCGACATAGGGGATGGCCGTCCCGGCGCAGAGGATCATGGCCCAGATGTTGACCGGAGGCGCGGCCGCGCTCAGGCCGGCCACGATGAACAGGATGGCCGCGACGCGCTTCGGCGGCAGGCCCAGACGCCCCAGGGCCAGGGCCACGGGGGCGCCGACGACCAGGAGCGAAACGCTGCCCGCCCCGGTCAGGGCGCCCGGGATCAGGACGATGATCATCAGGGCCAGGAGGGCCGGAACCCTCCGGCGGCCGAAAACGCGCAGGACGGCCCGGACGGCGTAGACGACCCCGCCGGACTCGTTGACGATGGTCATGAAGAACGTGGCGGTGAAGAAGACGAGCATGACGTCGAGGTAGGTGATGGAGCCCTCGACGAGATGGCGGCCGAGCTCCCGGAGCGGGGGAGTGCCGAGAACGGCCCCGGCCAGGCCGCCGGCCAGGGCCGCGGCGAACATGCCGATCTCGACCGAGAGCTTGGCCGTCTTGGCCGCGACATAGCCCGCGACCATGACCGCGAGGATGATCAGGATCTCCGTCGTCATGACCGTCGCCCCGCATCTTACTGAAATCGGGCCCCGGCGTCAACGCGGGAGTGGACAAAGGCCGGGGATTCGGCTAGAATGACGGCGGAAAGGGGTCGAAAGGAGTTTCGACCCATGAGATCTTCTGAGCGGCCTCCCGTCCGGGGGGCATTTTCTTTCGGTCCGACCTTCCGCTACAATAGTCCCTACGTGAGGAGGGCCCTGATGCGTAACCACCCATTCTTGAAAGCTCTCGCCGCCCTGAGCCTCGGGGCGATCCTCTTGGCCGCCTTCGTCCCGGACCTCAACGCCCAATGGTACGGGCGGAACAAGGTCCAATACGAGCGGTTCCGCTTCAAGATCATGAAGTCCCGGCACTTCGATGTCTATTTCTATCTGCAGGACGAGCAGACCGTCAAGATGGCCGCGACCATGGCCGAACGCTGGTACTCGCGCCTGTCCCGGATGTTCAACCACGAGCTCAAGGGCCGCCAGCCGCTGATCCTCTACGGGAGCGGCCCCGAGTTCCAGCAGACGACCGTCATCAACGAGCTCCTCGGCGAAGGGACCGGCGGCGTCACCGAATCGTTCCGGCGCCGCATCATCCTGCCCTACGGGGCCTCGCTCGCCGAGACGGACCACGTCATCGGACACGAGCTCGTCCACGCCTTTCAGTACGACCTGATGGCCCAGGGCCACTCGGACGCCGCCCGGGGCAACGAGTCGGGCCTGCGCATCCCGCTCTGGTTCATCGAAGGCATGTCCGAGTACCTGTCGATCGGTCCGGTCGATCCCAACACCTCGATGTGGATGCGCGACGCCGTCCGGCGCAAGGCCGTGCCGCCGATCAAGAAGCTCGACAACTCCTATAAATACTTCCCCTACCGCTGGGGCCATGCCCTCTGGTCCTACATCACCGGGCGCTGGGGCGACGAGGTCATCGGCAAGATGATGAAGTCGGTCGGCCGGGCCAACGACTACGAGGTCATCATCGAGAGCATCCTCGGCATCAAGCTGAAGCAGCTCTCGGACGATTGGGCCAAGTCCCTGGAAGCGGCCTATCTGCCCCTGGTCGACAAGACCCAGGCTGCGGACAAGAGCGCCAAGCCCCTCTTCAAGGGCGTCGAATCGAACCCCTACAACATCGCCCCCGCGATCTCGCCCGACGGGAAGTCCATTGTCTTCCTGTCGAGCCGGGACCTGTTCTCGATCGACCTCTATCTCGCCGACGCGGACACGGGAAAGGTCCGGCGGAAGATCATCTCGACGGCCGTCGACCCCCATTTCGAGAGCATCCAGTTCATCCGCTCGGCCGGGGCCTGGGACGTCAAGGGGGAGAAGTTCGTCTTCGGGGCCGTGATCAAGGGCCGGCCGGCCCTGACCATCCTCGATATGAAGGCCGACAAGACCGAGCGGGAGATCCCGTTCAAGGAGCTGGCCGAGATCCTCAGCCCCTCGTTCTCGCCGGACGGGCGCTACGTCACCTTCAGCGGCATGACCGGCGGTGTCTCGGACCTGTTCATCTACGATCTCAAAGACAACGTCCTCAAGCAGATGACCCGCGACGTCTACGGCGATCTCCAACCGGTCTGGTCGCCGGACGGCAAGACCATCGCCTTCGTCACGGAGCGGTTCTCGACCAACCTCGAGTGGTTCGACGTCGGGAACTACGAGCTGGCCCTGCTCGATGTCGAGTCGGGCCGCGTCCAGAAGCTCCTGGCCTTCCCGGCGGGCAAGAACATCGGGCCGCAGTGGACGGCCGATTCGGCGTCGCTCCTGTTCCTCTCGGACCAGAACGGCAAGACCGACCTCTACCGGATCGACGTGGCCTCGGCCAAGATCACCGAGATCACCAACCTCTACACGGGCATTAGCGGCATCACCGAGCTCAGCCCCGCGTTCACGATCGCTCAGGAGACCGGGCGGGTGGTCTTCTCAGGCTACCAGGACGGATACTACACGGTCTATTCGATCGACGACAAGGTCGTCCTCGACGGCCAGCCTTTTCTGGCCCAGTTCGACCGCAATCCGGCCATCCTGCCGCCCCGCAACGAGCCCGAGGGCTCGCTGCTCGGCCTGCTGAGGAACCCGCTCTTCGGCCTGCCAAAGGACACGAACTTCACGGTCTCCCCCTACAGCTCCAAGCTCGGGCTGGACTATGTCTCACCGCCCAGCGTCGCCGTCGGCGTCGACCGCTACGGCACCTACGGGGCGGGCGGGATCTCGGCGTATTGGAGCGACATGCTGGGCACGCAGACGCTGGTCACCACGGCCTTCACCGGCAGCCGGCTGATCGACACCTCCGGCGTATTGGCCTACCTCAACAACAAGAGCCGCTTCAACTGGGGCTCGGCCCTCCAGCGCGTCGTCTATCCTTACCCTTATTACACCTATCCCTACTACAACGAGCAGGGCTATGTCGTCCAGGACGAGGACGTTTACCGGCTGATCAATTACGACGCCTCGGTGTTCGGATCCTATCCGTTCAGCCAGGTCAGCCGCTTCCAGCTCAGCGCCGGCTACAGGATCATCGATTACAACCACACGATCTACCGCTATATCTACGATCCCGTGAGCTTCTATCTCGTCGATTACCAGAAGATCAAGCCCGGCGACATGCCCGACCCCCTCAGCTTCGGCTATGCGACGGCCGGCTATTATTATGACACGGGGATCTTCGGGGCGACCAGCCCGATCCTGGGCCAGAACCTCGGCGTGGCCCTCTCGCCCTCATTCGGCTCGGTCAATTTCACCACGGCCTCGATCGACGTCCGCAAGTACATCATGCCGATCCGGCCCTTCACCCTGGCCTTCCGGGCCCTCAACTTCGGCCGCTACGGCCGGGACGCCGAAGACACCCGCTTCTACCCCCTGTACATCGCCTATTGGGACCTCGTCCGCGGCTACGAATCCTTCAGCAGCGCGGAAACGCAATATTATCAACAGAACCCCGACGAGTCGTTCGACTACGGCCGGCTGTTCGGCAGCAAGATGATGGTCGCCAACGTCGAGCTGCGCTTCCCGCTCCTCGGGCTCTTCAAGATCGGCAAAGGCTACTTCGGCGCCTGGCCTCTCGAGGCCTACGCGTTCTACGACTGGGGCCTCGCCTACGCCTCCCACGCCGGCTACTACTGGGGCGGGTTCGTTTACGATCCCGAAACAGGCGAGGTCGTCGGCGAGGACCCGAGCCATTTCAAGCCGTGGTTCGCCTCGGGCGGGGGGCGGAAGCCCCTGCAGAGCGCCGGATTCGGCATCCGGACGAACCTCTTCGGCTATCTGATCCTGGGCGTGAACTACGTCTATCCGTTCGACCGGCCCCACCGCGGCTGGCACTTCCAGGTCAGCCTGAGCCCGGGTTTTTAAGAGAGCCTTTTCGGGAACCAGGGCACGAAGGCGCTCGTCCGGCGGGCGTAGGCCTGGAATTCCGCGTTTCCGGCGTAGCGCCGCTCGAGCAGGGGGATCCCCGAGACCCGGACGAGAAGGAACGTGATGAGGACAGGGCTCACGACCGTCGCCCAGCCGTAGGGGACCTCCAGAGCGAAGAGGAAGATCCCCCACCACATCAGCGACTCGCCGAAGTAGTTCGGGTGCCGGGTGTACCGCCAGAGCCCCCGGTCCATGATCTTGCCCTTGTTCGCCGGGTCCTTTTTGAAGCGGGCCAGCTGGGCGTCGCCGACGGCCTCGAAGAGGAAGCCGGCCGCCCAGACGAGCAGGCCGGCGGCCCAAGCTCCGCGCCCGCGAGCCCCCGGCGGGACGCCCCAGCGGGTGGTGTTGACGAGGATGGCCGGCCAGACGATGACCAGCATGAACAGGCCCTGCAGCAGGAAGACTTGAAGGTAGCTGCGCCAGACGAACGAACGGCCCCACTTGGCGCGCCACGCGGCGTAGCGGGCATCTTCGCCATTTTTCCAGTTCCGCCGGAAGATATGGAAGGACAGCCGCAGACCCCAGACGGCGACGAGGGAGCCCGTGAGGACCGGCAGGAAGAGGGATGTCCTCCGGTAGAAGAACACATAGGCCACGACAACAACGAAACCGAGCCCCCAGGCGATGTCCGCGACCGAATTGTCTCTCTTGATGAGGGCGACGACGAACCAGAGCGTCATGTAGGCGGCAACGAGGGCCGCGCAGGGGACGAGAGCCTCGACGAATCCTGACATGACCGCCTCCCGGGCCGCCCCGCCGAGACCGGCGGGCGGCTAATCGAACATCAGGCCGATGCCCACCACGCCGATGCCGTTGTGGACGCCGACGACGGGGGAGACGTCGGAAACGAAGACGGGCGCTTTGCCGAGCGCGGCTTGGAGGGCTTCGGCGTAGCGTCCGGCCCGGCCGGGGTTCTGGGCGTGGACGAGGCCGTAGTTCCAGACCGGCCGGCCGGCCGTCTCCCGGCGGATGAGCCCGAGGATCTTCTTCATGTTGGCCCGGCGGCTGAACGACTTGCCCAGGATGGTCGCCTTGCCCACGGCGTCGAGACTGACGATCGGCTTGATGTTGAGGACCGCGGCGAGAAGCCCCTTGAGCGGGCTGACCCGGCCGCCCCGGACCATGTACTTCAGGGTCCGGATGTCGACCCAAAGTCGGGTCCTCGCGGTCCAGCCGGCCGCGGCGGCCGCGATCTCATCGACGCCGAGGCCCGCCCGGACAGCTTCGGCGACCCGGAGAACGACCAGCGCCTCGGAGACCGAAAGATGGCGGGAATCGACGACGGCCACCCGCGAGGCGTCGAGGCCGAGGTCGTCCCGCGCCTTGACGAGCTGCTCATAGAAGCCCGTCAGGGCGCTCGAGATCGAGACGGCGACGACGCCGTCGTAATGGCCGGCCAGGAATTCGAGGGCCCGGCGGACGTTGGCCTGGGACGGCTGGGCGCTCTTGGGCATCTCCCGGCGCGTCCGGAGCAGGTCGTAGAACCGGTCGGGCTCGATCGTCACCTTGTCGAGAAAAAGGCTGTCCCCGAAGAACAGGTTGAAGGGGACGACATGGACCTGGTGCTCGTCGAGGACCCCGGACGGCAGATCGCAGGCCGAATCGGTCAGGACCGCGATCCGGGCCCGGCGCGCGTGGGCGGCCTCGTACTGGCGGCGCATGTCGTCGGCCTTGATGTCCAGGATGGTGCCGAGCTTCTGGAGCTCGAAGAAGAGCCCGGCGGCGTCGTCCGTGTGGACATGGAGCTTGAGCTTGCGGGGCGAGCCGGCGACCACGGCCGAGTCTCCCGCCTTACGGACAAGGCCGTGGACCGCCTCGACGTCGATCGATTCCCCGACGAGGAGGGCCTCCGAACAAAAGCGCTTGGTCGCGGTCGGGCGGCCGGCGTGGACGGCGGGAGGCGCCGGAAGCTCGACGGCCCGGGCCTGCCGGGCCGTCCGCAGGCTGCCCTTCTTGATGAAGCCGGCGACCCCCTCGAGGAAATCGAAGAACCCTTTGGCCCCGGCGTCGACGACGCCGGCCCGGGCCAGGACGGCCAGCTTGCGCGGCGTTTCTCTGAGCGACCGCTCGGCGGCCTGGAGCGAGTGCGTCAGCAGCTCGGCGAAATCGGCCTTCTTCAGCCGTTCCGCGTAGAGCGCTTCGGCCCAGTCGTGGAGGACGGTCAGCATCGTCCCTTCGACGGGCGTGAGGATGGCCCGGCGGGCGTGCTGGACCGCCCGGCGGACCCCTTCGGCGAAATGACGGGCCGAGAGCCGCCGCTCCTCCCGGACCTCCTGGCTCAGGCCGTAGAGGAACTGGGCGAAGATGAGGCCGGAGTTGCCCCTGGCCCCATGGAGGGCGGCGTCGGCGATGGAGTGCAGGGTCGCCCGGGCCGAACGTGAGGCCCGGGCCCGTTCCGCGATGGCCCGCATGGTCGAGGCCAGGTTCGTCCCGGTGTCGGAATCGGGGACGGGGAAGACGTTGATCCGGTTGAGATAGGCCTGGTCGCGGATAACGGCCTCGCCGCCCGCGAGGAAGGCGTAATAGAGCCGGGCGCCGTCGAGATAACGGATCTTCATGGTCTCGCCGTGGTGCTCCCTCGTGAGGATTATACCACGGAACCCGGCCTCCCCCGGAATGCCTCTTCGCCGGTCATCCCTGGTCCGGCCGGGCCGCGGCCGGCGGCCGGAACGCCGCGAGAAGAAGGATCGCGGCGCCGAGCGCGGTCAGGCAAGGCAGCAGGAACATGGACCTGAAGTCGGTGATGCCTGCGACCGTGAAGATCGACTGCATCAGGACCGGCCCGAAGATATTGGCGGCCAGGACGCCGAGGCCGAGGATCATCACGTTGAACAGGCCCTGAGCGCTCGAGCGGACGTCCTTGGGGAAATAGGTGTCCACGAAGATGTAGACCGTGGCGAAGAAGAAGGCGTAGCAGATCCCGTGCAGGACCTGGACGGTGATGATCGCCCACGGCGCGGAGGCGAAGAAGGCGTAGACCGCGAACCGGCCGGCGTGCCCGAGGATGCCGATCAGCATCGTGAACCGCCAGCCCAGCTTCTTCAGCACGACCCCCAGGACGAGCATCGTCAGGAGCTCGGAGACCTGCCCCAGGCTCATGACCGGCATGATCCAGTTGCCGGGGATGCCGACGCCGCCGGCCTCCCGGGCGGCGCCGAGGAACGTCCCGGTCCAATTGAAGTACAGGTTGTGGACGAAGGCGTCGATGAAGGTGATGACCCAGAGGACGAGGACGAAGGGGTGCTTGAGCAGCTTGAAGGCCTCGAGCCAGGCGAAGCGCTCGGCGGACGGGGCGGCGGCGGTCTTCTTCTTCGGCGGCGTGTGGGGCAGGACCAGGCTGTAGGCGGCCAGGGCGAGAGAGACGGCTCCGGCGACCACGAAGGTCCAGCGCGTCGCCTGTTTCAGCGCCGGCCCGGTCAGCCCCGAGCCGAGGACCGTCCCCAGCCAGCCGACGAAGCCCTTGGGCGCGGCGGCCTTGACCCGGGCCCAGTCGACGAGGATGAACGTGAAGGGCCAGGCGGCGAGGATCCAGCCCAGCGTGCCGCCCATGCGGATGAGGCCGAACTCCTTCTGGGGGTCCTTCATGTTGGCGAAGGCGATGGAGTTGACGATGGACAGGGTCGGAACGTAGAGGAGGCAGTGCACGGCCATCAGGGCGAAGAAGGGCCAGAACGCGCGGGTGAAGCCCAGCCCGAGCAGGGCCAGGCCGCCGACGAGCTGGCTGAAGCCGAGGAACCTCTCGGCCGCGAAATGCCGGTCGGCGAACTGGTTGCTGAAGAACATGCCGGCGATGGCGGCGAGGGGGAACGCGCTGAGGATCCAGGCCTGCTGGAGGGGCGTGAAGCCGAGGCTCGGCAGGTAGCTGTAGATGAGCGGCAGCCAGGCGCCCCAGATGAAGAACTCCATGACCATCATCAGGAACAGCCGGTTGCGCGGGCTTTTCATCTCAGTCATGTTCAATGCTCCTTATCGTGCGGGCTCTCGTCCCGGGGCGGGCCGCCGGTCAGATCTCCTTGAGATAGATGTTCCGGAAATAGGGCGGCGACGTGCTGTCGTGGTTCTGGAGGCCGATATAGCCTTCCGGCGCGAGGTCGCGGACCTTGCCGCCGGGATGGGCGTCCCAGTCGAGGACGAGCCGGCCGTTGAGCTCGACCTTCAGGCGCATCCCTTTGAACTCGATCCGGAAGTGGTTCCACTCGCCGGCCGGCTTGGAGGCCAGGGCCGCGGGGGCCTCGATGTCGTAGGCGGCCCCGGTGTGGTGGATGCCGGCCGACGTGTCGTCGATCTGGATCTCGATCGAGTGGTAGATGTAGTCGTCGCTCACGGGGACCGAGGGGACGCGCAGGAAGAGGCCCGAGTTCGTCGTCGGGGTCGAGCACTTGAAATCGCACTCGAGGACGAAGTCCTTGACCTTCTTGCCATACCAGAGCAGGCCCATGCCGCCCTGGCCCATGAGGACGCCCGTCTTCGGGTCGCACACGAAATAGCCCGGGCCGTAATGGTTCCAGCCGTGCTTCTCGTAAGCGCCGCCGCTCCGCCGCAGGATCTGCTCGGTGTCCCAGTAATAGGTGACGCTTTTGACGAAATCGATGCTCTTGCGGAAGGCCGGCATCGGATCGCCGACCTCCTTCTCGTTCTCGTATTCCATCGTCAGGTAGCCGTCGTAGTCCTGGAGGGTCAGCTCGGCCAGAAGGTCGCGGACGAAGCCCTTGCCCGAGCCCCAGGCGACGTCGTCGACGCCCTTGGCCGTCCCGAAGTCGGACCGGTCCTTGAGGTGGACGTCGAGGATGCGGCCTTGGAGGAGCTTAAAGGCCTCGCGCGGGTCGTTCAGGCCGCGCATCCAATGGCCGCTGTCGGCGCACGACCCAATGCGCGGGTCCTTGCCGTCGACATGGCTGAAAACCGTCTCGGGCAGGTTGTACTTGGCCGGGGCCGGATGGTTGTGGATAGCGATCTTGATGTTGTAGTCCTTGACCAGCTTCTCGAGGAGGGTGAAGTCGTCGTCGGCCGGCTCGCAGACCAGGATCCGGATGCCCATCTTGCGGGCGAAATCGAACATCTTGCGCATGCTGGCCTCGGTCGTGCCGATGTCGCAGACGCCATAGCCGTAGAGCGTGACCCCGGTTTTTTTCAGGGCGTCCCTGACGAAGGCGACCTGCTCGTCGGTCATGTTCTCGTCGAAGCGGGCCCCGGGGAACTCGGCGGCCAGGGCCTGCCCCGGGAAGGCTTCGACGGCGCCGACGCCGAGCTCCTTGAGCTTCTGGAGCGTCTCGGCGAAGGTGAACTTGCGGAAGGTCCAGGCCTCCGAGGCGAGCGGGAACTTCTTGATGCGGACGGCCGCGGTGTCGGTCGCGCCGACGGCCTTCTGGAGCTCCGGTGAGAGGTGCCGGATCGCGGGCTTGGCCTGGCCGCAGAGAGAGGCGGCGGCCGTGACGATGGCGGCGAGCGCGAGGAGGGCGATCGTGCGTCTCATGGGATCTCCTGTCAGCGGGCCTTGGGGTTCCACTGGCCCTGGGCCACGGGCGGGACGTAGGTCTCCAGGCCCTTGAAGGGGAAGGGGAGGGTCCGGCCGAGCTCGGCGCTCCGGTAGGCGGACATCAGGAGCTCCGCCACGGCGACGCCGTCCGCGAAATTCTCGTCCGGCCGGACGCCCTTCAGGAACGACTGGACCATGTGCCGGTTTTCGGCGATGTAGCCGTATTCCCCGGCCTCGTCGGCCACGACCGGCATGAGGCCGATCTCGGCGTTCTGCTTCTCGACCAGGTCCTCGCCGGCCTTGCCCCGGACCTCGCGGCTGAAGAAGACCTTGAGCCCCGTATCGAGGGTGTTGATCTGGAGGGCGTACTCGGGGCCGAGGAGCTCCAGGCTCAGGCGCAGGCCGGCGCCGACGTAGCACCAGCTCGTCGTCGTCTCGACGACCAGGAGCTTGCCGGCCTTGTCCTTGTATTCGACGAGCGAACGGGCGAAGTCCTCGGCCGGGCGCTTCAGGTAGTCCGTCTTGCCGCCGCTGTTCTCAGCCAGGATGGCGGCGTATTTCGGCTCCTGCCACTTGAGGCAGTTCGTGTAGGCGGTGACGCTCACCGGCGTCAGGACGTCGCGCGGGGCGGCCGGCGGCGTGAGCATGAAGCGGGCCTCCTCGACCGAATGGCACATCATGTCGTTGAGGACGCCGCCGCCCTGCAGCGTCCCCTCCCAGAACCAGGGCATGTGGGGCCCGCTGTGTTCTTCGGCCGCCCGGGCCAGGTAGGGAGGGCCGGACAGGGCGGCGCCGCGGGCCCAGACGATCTCCTTGCCCCGGACGACGGCCGGGGAGAAGACCTGGTTCTCGAGGTAGCCGTCCAGGAGCTTGGCCTTCTTGGCCAGCTCGAGCATCCGGCGGGCCTCGCGGACGGTCCGGCCGAGCGGCTTCTCGCAGGTGACGCCGACGAGCTCCGCCTTGCCGGTGACGACCGCGTGGGCGATCTCCTCCATGACCTCGCCGCGGGTGTAGTTCGGGGCGCAGATCCAGAGGGCCCCGATGCGCGGGTCGGCGGCCATCGCGGTGATCGAGGCGTAGGGCTTGGCCGCGCCGACGCCGAGCGCCTTGACCAGGGCGCAGGCCTCCCGGGCCCGCCGGGTGTCGGGATCATAGATGCCCAGGATGTCGGCGTCGCGGACGCCGACCCAGGACCGGATGTGGAAGCGGGCGATAAAGCCGCCGCCGATGATTCCGACGCCGAGGGCCGATTTCGTTTTAGCCATGGATCGATCCTCCTCTAGAGAGAAACGCCTCGGGAATTCCTCGAGGGGTCTCTACATAACCCAAGTGCCGACGGATTGTCAATTTGTCAGGGGGCCGCCTCGAGCCGGCTGACGATCGCCCGGTTCTGGGGATTGACGATGTCCTTGCCCTCGGGCGTGAAGAGGGTATCGAGCCGGCTGCGGTAGTGCTCGGCGATCCGGCCCCGGACCATCTTCATGGTCGAATTGAGGAACCGGTTCTGCTCCGTGAAGCCCTCGCCGAGCACGGCCACGGCGGCCGGCAGCCATCGGGGCGGGAACATCCCGGCGTGGCGGCCGCCTTCGCGGAAGGCGGCGATATCGCTTTCCATGAGCCTCAAAGCGGCTTCCTGCCCCTCCGGCGTCCGCGGGCTGAGGCCCTTCTCGTGGAGGGCGCGCAGCAGGGCTTCCTTGTTCGGCACGACCAGGGCGACCGTGTAGGGCGACTGATTGTTGTAGAGCATGATCTGGTCGATGAACGGCGACGCTTCGGTCAAGGCCTCTTCGACCGATTCCGGGCTGTATTTCTCGCCGTCGCCCGCGATGAGCAGGCTCTTCATCCGGCCGAGGACATAGAGGAACCCGTCCGGGTCGAGGTGGCCGAGGTCGCCGGTGTAGAGCCAGCCGTCCCGGAGGACCTCGCGGGTGGCCCTCTCGTTCTTCCAGTAGCCGGCCATGACGTTCTCACCCCGGATGACGATCTCGCCGCTCTGTCCCTGTGGCACGTCCCGGCCGTCGTCGTCACAGATCCGCAGCTCGATGCCCGGCGCGACGCGGCCCGACGACCCGAGCTTGTGGACCTTGAGGCTGTTGGCCGAGATCATGGGCGCGGCCTCGGTCAGCCCGTATCCCTGGAGCATGGGGATGCCGAGAGCGTAAAAGAAACGCTGCATGTCGATATCGAGGAGGGCCCCGCCGCCGACGAAGAGCTCGAGCCGGCCGCCGAAGTTCGCCCGGACCTTGCTGAAGAGGATCTTGTCGTAAAGGGCGAGGAGAGGCTTTTTGAGCTTCTTCCGGCCGCGGCCCTTGTCCCAGCCGTTGCCGTTGTAATCGATGGCCAGGGCCAGGGCCCTGTTGAACAAAGCCTCCACTTTGGGCCCTTTCTCCCGGATGCCCTTCTCGATGTTCTTGCGGAAGCCCTTGGCCAGGGCCGGGACGCTCAGGAGGATGTGCGGCCGCGTCTCGCGGATATTCTGGGGGATGTTGCGCAGGGTCTCCAGGCCGGTCCGGCCGGTCTCGACCACGGCCATGGAGGCCCCGCTCTTCATCAGCGTATAGATGCCGCAGGTGTGGGCGAAGGCGTGGTCCCAAGGCAGGATGAGCAGGCAAACATAGTGCTCGGGACAATCGACCACCGCCCGGGACTGCTCGATATTGGCCGTGTAATTCCGGTGGGTCAGGATGATGCCTTTGGGATCGGCGGTCGTCCCCGAGGTGTAACAGATGTTGGCCGGATCGTTCTCGCCGACCGCCGCCCGGGCCGCCTCGAATTCGGGCCGGCGCGAGGCGAGGAAGGCCTCGCCGCGGCGGAGGACCTCGGACCCGGTGAGCTCGTCCGGTTTTAAGTCGTCGACCTCGTCAAGGACGATGGTCAGGCCGAGGTCGGGAAGATCGCCGCGAACTCCCCGAACCTTGCCCGCCTGGCCGCGGGAGACGATGGCCATACGGCATCCAGAGTGGGCCAGCCGGAACTTGAGGTCGGCGAGCTCGTCGAGCTTGATCGAGATCGGCACGTCGATGGCACCGATCGTGAGCAGGCCGAGCTCCGCGACGACCCAGTCGCGCCGGCCTTCCGCGATCAGGGCCGCGCGGTCGCCCTTCCGCAGGCCCAGGCTGAGGAGGCCCGCGGCGAAGCGCTCGACGAGAAGGCGCATCTCCGCGTAGGTCGTCGGCTCGTAGCGCCCGGCCGATTTCTCCCAGATCAGGACGTTCTTGGGGAAGCTCTTGACGCTCGTTTCGAAGAGGCCCGGCAGGGTCCTTTCGGACATGTTCTCCCTCCTTGTCCGGGGGGGGGCGGACCCTCGAATCCTACGTCCGTCCCGGGCAAATGTCAAAGTTCATTCCCGGCTCTTCCGGGACGACTAATCCCACGGGCAAAGCTGCGTGGCGCTCTGCAGGAGGACCTTGATCGACTTCCCCCGGTCCCGAGGAAGCTGCCCGTGAAGGACAGGCGTCCGGACGTCCGTATCGTCGAGGAGAACAAGGTCGTGGTGTCCCTGATGACGGGGGATATCAAACCGGGCCTGCCGACCGTCTATCACTCCCTGACCCGTGACGTTTCCATGAGCGGTGTCCGCATCATGACCGTGGCGCCGCTCGAGGCCGGGAACCGGGTGCGCCTGGACATCACGCTGAGCCGGTCGCGCCGGAGGATCAGCGCAGTGGCCGAGGTCCGCTGGGTGCGCGACTTCTATGGGCGAGAGGTTTTCGAGGCCGGCCTGAGGTTCGTCAGGCTCGATCCCGACGCCGAGTTCGCTCTGATGGACCATATCTTCGGCGGCAAGGACGAGTTCCGGGCCTGACCCGTCGCGGCTTGCATTTCTCTCTTCCCTGGGCTAAAAATGGGGGACCGTGCGGAAAGGAGGTCCCATGTCCAAAGTGCACATGTGCGCCGCCCTGCTTCTCGTGGTCGTCCTGGCCGCGGCGGCCGTCCTGCCGTCGCGGACCGAATCCGAATCGGACCGGCGGGCTCGGATGAAATGGTGGACCGAGGCCCGCTTCGGGATGTTCATCCACTGGGGCCTCTACGCCCTGCCGGCGCGGCATGAATGGGTCAAGAGCAACGAGCGCCTGAGCGACGAGGCCTACGCGAGGTATTTCGCCCGTTTCGACCCGGACCTCTACGACCCCCGTGCCTGGGCCCGGGCCGCCCGCGAGGCCGGGATGAAGTATTTCGTGGTCACGACCAAGCACCACGACGGCTTCTGCCTCTGGGATTCCGAGCTCACGGACTACAAGGTCACCCGGACCCCCTACGGCAAGGACCTGATCAAACCACTCGTCGAGGCCATGCGGGCCGAGGGCCTTCGCGTCGGGTTCTACCATTCGCTCCTCGACTGGCACCACCCCGAATACACCGTGGACAAGTACCATCCCATGCGCGACGACAAGGCCTTCGTCGAGAAGGCCAAGGGCCGCGACCTCGACGGATACGTCGCCTATCTCCACGGCCAGGTCCGAGAGCTCCTGACCGGCTTCGGGCGGATCGACACGCTGTTCATGGATTATTCGTTCCCGGGGCCGGGCGGCAAGGGCCGGAACGAATGGAAGTCCGAGGCGCTCCTCCGGATGATCCGCGAGCTCCAGCCCGGCATCATCGTCAACGACCGGCTCGACCTCATGGATGTCCCCGGCGGCTGGGATTACCGGACGCCCGAGCAGTTCATGCCTAGGGAATGGGTCCAGGTCGACGGAAAGCCCGTGCCCTGGGAGACCTGCCAGACCTTTTCCGGCTCGTGGGGTTACTACCGCGACGAGTCGAGCTGGAAATCCGTGCGCCAGCTCCTGGTCATGCTCATCGAGACGGTGAGCAAGGGCGGGAACCTGCTGCTCAACGTCGGCCCGACGGGCCGGGGCACGTTCGACGAGCGGGCCCTCGACAGGCTCCGGGGCATCGGCCGCTGGATGGCCGTGAACAGCCGCTCGATCTACGGCTGCACTCAGGCGTCGGCCGAGTTCGGCAAGCCCGCGGGCACGCTCCTGACCTACAACCCCGAGGCCGAGCGCCTCTATGTCCACGTCCTCGAGTGGCCCCTCGGCGTCCTGGCCCTCGACGGGCTGGCCGGCCGGGTGGGATACGCCCAGCTCCTCCACGACGCCTCGGAGGTCCCCTTCACGGAGAAGGGCGGGGAGACCGGTTTTATGCCCGGCTCGAGGGGCAAGGAGGCCGAGAACACCGTGACGCTCCGGCTGCCCGTGCTCAAGCCCGCCGTCGAGATCCCGGTCGTCGAGATCTACCTGAAGAAGCCGCGCTGAAACGAACGCCCATGAAGCGAACAAGGATGACCTTCGGCCGAGCGCTCGCGGCGGCGCTCGTCCTGGCCGCGATCCTTCCGGCCGCTTGGGCGGCCACAAAGACCTATTTTTTCCCCGAGGTCCGGATCGAGATCGCGGTCGAACCCGACGGCGCGTTCACCGTGGACGAATACCGGACCTTCGAATTCCAGGGGGATTTCCATTACGCCTTCATCGTGATCCCGCTGCGGATCGAGAGGCAGGGCGTCCGGCGAGACATCAGGATCTCCGAATTCGCCGTGACCGGCGAGCGGGACGAGCCCCTGCGAACGGAGATCGACGAGGGCGGCGGCGAGCTCAACGCGAAATGGTATTATTCGGCCAGGGACGAGCGGCGGACCTTCCATATCCATTACCGCGTGAGCGGCGGCATCACGACCTATTCCGACGCGACCGAGCTCTATTGGCAGGCCGTCGGCGACGGCTGGGACCGTCCGGCCCGCGCCGTCCGGGTCACGGTCACGCTACCCGAGACGGTCGCCGCGCGGTCGGACCTTCTCGTCTGGGGCCACGGACCGCTCGCCGGGTGGGCCGAGGTCGTCGACGAGCGGACGGCCCGGTTCTCGTCGCCCGAGCTGGCCGCGCGGCAGTTCTTCGAGGTCCGGGCGGTCTGGCCGAACGGGATCGTCGCGGGAGTCCCCTCGGACCGCCTCGACCTGGCCCGGATCAGGGCCGAGGAAGAGGGCTATGTGAAGTCGACGATCGAGCGCGTCCGGGCGGCCCAGGCCGGCGAGGAGAGGCGCCGTCAGAGCTTCCTCAAAGGATTCGGCGTCTGGGCGGTCTGGCAGTTCGTCGGGCCGCTTCTCTGGCTCCTCCTGTTCATCCAGGTCTGGTCGGCCGTGGGCAAGGACTACCGCTTCGACGGGCTGCCCGACTATGTCCGGGAGCTCCCGTCGGCGGAGCCGCCGGCGATCGTCCAGACGCTCATGCGCGAGGGCCGGGCCGTGACGCCGGCCGCGTTCACGGCCACGATCTTCGATCTGGCCCGGCGCGGCTTTCTGGAGATGGAGGACCGGTCGGTCGAAAAGCGGGGGCTTTTCGGCTCGAAGGAAAAGGTCGAAACGACGGTCACGCTCAAGAAGGAGCCGGGCCGGGCGGCCGGGCTCCGGCCCTATGAGAGCGACCTCCTCAGATTCCTTTACGAGGAGCAGGCCGGCTCCATGACGGCCGGGGCCGCGTTCACGGTCGACAAGCTCCAGGATTATCTCAAGAAGCACCCCCAGAAATTCCAGGCCTGGTACCGGAAATGGACCAAGTCCATCGGGCAGGAGAGCAAGGCGCTGGGCTTCCTCGAGCCGGAGAGCCTCCGGGCCCGCAACCGGTTCTATGCCTTCACGCTGCCCGTCGCCATCCTGACCCTGAGCCCGGTCCTGTTCATCTTGTCCCTCGTCCTCATTCCGACCCTGAAGCGGCGGACGATGAACTGGGCCCGGGAGAACGAGGACTGGAAGGCCCTCGAGCGCTTCCTCGACGATTTCTCCGACTTCAAGGAGATCCCCCCGGAGGCCTACAAGCTCTGGGAGCACTACCTGGTCTACGGCATCCTCTTCGGCCATGCCAAGAAGATCCTGAAGATGCTGCCGGTCATCCTCACGGACGAGCGGGCGGCAGCTCCGGTCTGGTACGCCGGCTTCGGCCGGCCGGGTTTTCTCTCCGGCGGCGGCCTCGAGCACGTCATCAGCAGCATCGGCCATACGGCCACGGCCATCTCTCAGGCCAGCACGTCGGCCGCCCACTATTCTTCGGGGGGCGGCCGACGTGCTGGCCTGAGAGA
>Ga0209610_1000736_pt1 | contig 17064 bp, 13 predicted proteins | sample LakKivw275mmetaG_FD_184137 | JGI IMG/M metagenome (GOLD analysis project Ga0209610, IMG submission 184137) | Anoxic lake water microbial communities from Lake Kivu, Rwanda to study Microbial Dark Matter (Phase II) - Lake Kivu water 275m metaG... | ecosystem: Environmental > Aquatic > Freshwater...
CTGAAGCAATCCGGTCAGGGCTACCTGCCGGAGATTCATCCCGCCATTCGTCTCGAAAAATGGCTGGAAATAACACATGCCGTACCCTGCAGGGTTGTGGCGGAAGTCGGCGAATCCCAACCGCTCTGGCGCGTGGCGCAAAGTTTAGTCGAAGCCGCGTCCATCGCGCTGATGATCGGTCCGGAAGGGGGCTTCAGTCACGCTGAAATAGAAAGCACCAAGACGGAGGGCTTTTTGCCGGTGAATATCTTTCCGCGGCGTCTGCGCAGTGAACTGGCAGTGGTGGTTATGCTGACCCAGATTTATACCTTAATTGCCATGCAGGAGGTCTGAATGGAGCAGGACTGTATTTTTTGCAAAATTGCCGCCGGGCAATTCGGCACGGAGTTCGTTTTTCAATCTGCAGAGCTGCTGGCGTTTCGCGATATTCATCCCAAAGCGCCCACGCATATCCTGATCATCCCGCGCCAACATATCGCGTATTTGGCCGATACCAGTTCTGCCGATGAACCGTTATTGGGCAGACTGTTGAGTGCGGCGGTCAGCATCGCCCGCCAGGAGGGTCTGGTGCAATCGGGATTCCGGTTGGTGATCAATAACGGACGCGACAGTGGGCAGGAGGTGCCGCACCTGCATCTGCATCTTTTAGGCGGTCGACGCCTCGGTTGGCCGCCGGGTTGAAGGATAAATTACCGGTGAAGTACTTTGCAAGTCGCATAATCGATGTATATCTCTAAACTTTCCATTTACGGGTTCAAATCTTTCGTCAAACGCGCCGAAATCGAATTCGGCCAGGGTATCACTTCCATTGTGGGCCCCAACGGTTGCGGCAAAACCAACATCGTCGATGCCATCCGCTGGGTCATTGGCGAACAAAAATCAAGCATCCTGCGCGCCGACCGGATCACCGATGTGATCTTCAATGGTACGGCCACGCGCCGTCCCCTGAACCTCGCCGAAGTTTCGCTTACCATTCATAATGTCAGTGGACGCGTGCCGATCGCTTATGTGGATATCGAAATCACGCGGCGGCTGTACCGCAACGGCGAAAGTGAATATTTCATCAACAAGAACCTCTGCCGTCTGAAAGACATCACCGACCTGTTTATCGATACCGGTATGGGAGCTAATGCCTATTCGATCATCGAGCTCAAAATGATCGAGGATATCCTGAGCGAAAATCCCGAGGAACGCAAACGCTTGTTCGAAGAAGCCGCCGGTGTCAACAAGTACCGTGTTCAGCGCAAGGCCGCGCTCCGCAAGCTGGATGCCACGCGCGACGATCTACTGCGCCTCAATGACATCATCAGCGAGGTTGATGCCAAGGTCAAAAACCTGAAGCGGCAATTCCAACGTTACGAGAAATATCAGGACACTACCCAGAAATTGATTGAGGCGGAAGTACTCCTGGCGACCTGCAGAGTCGCCGACCTGCGCCACCGCCAGTCTCCATTGATAGAAAACCTGAACCAGAGACAGGCAGAACTCACGACGATCAGTCAGGAGTTGACCGCCAGGGAAGCCGACTGGCAAAGCCAGCAGACAGCCCTGAATGCCAAGGAGGCGGATTTGCAGAACCAGCGTGGTGTGCTGGAGAATCTGCATGCCGCACGGGCGCAGCTGGAGACTGATGCGCGGGTTTTCCAGGAACAGACGCGCAATCTGACCCAAACCATCAACCGGCTGACGGAGGAACAAAACCAGCTGGAGAAAAATAACACCGTTTACCGGGAACGTTCTGCCAAACTCGGTCGCGAAGAAACAGATTTACAGCAGGTATTAATCGATCGCCGTGAACAGTTCAGGCAGATTTCGGAAGCACAGCTGGCTGTGGAACAGCGGTACAAAGCGCTGGAAAGCGCCCTGCAGGCTTTGCAGGACGAGCGTTTCCGTTATTTACGCGAACAGGCCGAGTTTTCTGCACGGTATAACAGCCTGCAGGAAAATATCCAGCAGAGAGAAAAAGAACTGAGTGCTATTACGTATCAAATCGAAGAACAGCAAAGCAATCTGCAGGCCCTCCAGGAGGCGCAGGTTGCTCTGCAAGATGAAAATGACCGATACGCTAAACAGCGAAGTGAGCTTCAGCGGAAAATCGCGCAGGTGCTCGAACAGCGGCGCCAGCTCGGCGAACAGAAGCAAACCACACAGGACCAACTGCGCGGATTGACGGCGGAGATGGATCGCGTGCAGACTCAAATTCAATTTTACAGCGGCATCATCCAGTCCCGGGAGGGTTTCAGTCCTGGCCTGCAGTACGTGCTGGACCACCTGTCGGATTTTCCGGGCGTCCGGGGTGCCCTTTCCGATCTTTTGGCCGTGGATGCGAGTTGGTATTTAGCGGTGGAAGCGATCCTGAAAGACATTTCGCGTCTGTTGGTGGCCGACAGTCGGCCGGCAGCTTTAGCGGCGCTGGCGACATTAGCCCGTAGTGGTCGGGGGCGAGTGGCCATCATCCCCTTGGACGGCCAATTCGATGAAACAGCGGTTAAAGTCAATCGCCCGGAACTCCAGCCGCTCCTGCGTTATGTCAAATCAGACAAACGGCTGGAACCACTCAAGATTTTTCTATTTCGCAATGTCTATTGCTGTCCGGACGATAAGTTGGACGAACTGATTGGCGATCATCGCCTTGATCAGCTCACCCTTGTCACGGAACGCGGGCGTTACCGCGACGCGCAGGGATTTCTGGGCGGTGGTGCAGAAACCGCGGATTCCAATATCCTGGTCGGACGTGCCGAACGCCTTGCGAACCTTCAGCGGCAATATGAAAAAGTTAGTAAACAGCATGCCCAACTGACTGCCCGTCTGAAAGAACTGACCGCAACAGATGAACGCCACCGTCAGCAGGGAGATGAACTGCAAAAACAGGCTGAACAACTCGCCGCCGCACATCATCAACTGGAAGAAAAACAGCATGGAGTCGAAGGACAGATTCTGCAAACCAACAGCGTTTTACAGACTCTGCGCGACAATCAGATAACCCTGAACACCGCCCTGGTCAACTTTCGCGAACGCCTGACAAAAGAAAATCCTGCGCAGGTCAATCTGACCGCCCAGGTAGAGCAATTGGATCAACAGATCGCGCAGAAAAAAAGCGAGCTTGAAAATCTGAAAAGCGCAGTGGATGAAACCGCCCAACGGCTACAGAATGAGCGCGTGGAACTGATTAATCTGGAGAATCAGTTCCGGAACCTGAGCGACAGCCGGCGCCTTACCGAGCGCGACCTGCAAACCACTGCCGACCGTCAGACTGCCGCGCAAGCCGAGCTGCAATCCACCCGTACGATTCTGGCGGAATTGAACATCCAGATTCAGCGTAACGAGGCCGATCTGCAGAATGCAGTCCAGGTTCTGCAGGCGGCTACCCAGCGTTATCAGCAGACGGAAGCCGAGTATCAGGTTCAGCGTACCTCTCTCGAGAAACTTAATCAGGTATTGTACGACCTGCGGCACCGTAGGGAGCGCTTGAGCGACGAACTGAAGAACTTGGAGCTGGAAAATTCACAGTTTGCCGCCAGAGAAAAAGAAATCATTACCGTACTGAATGAGAAATATAACCGTACTATCCCGGACGTCATACCTACCGAACTGCCGTCCTTGGCGGAAACCCAGCAGGCGGTCGAACGCCATCGCCGTAATTTGGAGTTGATCGGCATGGTCAATATGGCAGTCAAGGAGGAGTACAACCAGGAAGACACTCGACTGCGTTTTCTGACTGAACAGCGCGATGATCTGGAGGCTTCGGAAAAAGGTCTCAAGGAAGTCATCACCCAGATTGATAACATCGCCCGTCAGCAATTTCTGGAGATCTTCGAAAAAATTCGTGGTAACTTCAAAACGACCTTCAGTATTTTCTTTGGCGGCGGGGAATCGGATCTGCGGTTAATCGGAGAAACGGATCCCCTGGAGGCCGAAATCGACATCTGGGCCTGTCCCGACGGCAAGAAAATGCGCTCGCTGAAAATGCTTTCGGCCGGTGAAAAAGCTCTCACCGCGATTGCCCTGCTGTTTGCCATCTACCAGGTCAAGCCGAGCCCCTTTTGCATACTCGATGAAGTGGATGCGCCACTCGATGACGAAAACACCCGGCGCTTTACCAATGTCATTCGCACCTTTGCCGAAAAAACGCAGTTTATCGTCGTAACTCATAATAAATCAACGATGGCGATCGCTAATGCCCTTTACGGTGTCACTATGGCTGAAAAAGGCATATCGCAAATCGTCTCGGTAAAATTGGAGTGATTTATGAAAAAGTTGATTATTACTGGATTGCTGAGTCTGCTGACCGCCAACGTTTTAAACAGTGCGGAGTACGACCTGGATTACGCTGTATTCCGGGGCAGTGAGAATTTAAATATCGTGGAAGTCTATCTGCTGTTGCCGCGGAAAATGCTCAAGTTTGTACCTGTCCAGAATTATTTTGAATCAGGGGCCAATCTGCGGGTCGCCCTGGTCCAGTCGGACACTGTCGTTGATATTTTTGAATGGCAAATCGTAGATCGTATCGCGGACACCTTGCAGATCCGCAGTCAGCAGAAAATTCCGGATATTGCTACCCTGCAGGCCAAAGCCGGTGCCTACCAGATAATTGCCGTGATCACCGATTTGCACAGCGGGCGGCAATATAAGGAAACCTGCGATTTGACCCTTCCAGATTACGGACAAACGAGTTTGAAACTGAGTGACATCCAACTCAGCAGTCAGGTCGCCAAAACCGCCAAGGAGAATAAATTCAGCAAATATTTCGGCTACGATATCGTGCCCAATGCTAATCTGATTTTCGGCGATCAGGTAGGAGCGCTGTATGCCTTTGCTGAGGTCTATAACCTTAAATATGATCCGCTGGCAGTTTCCGATTACAAAATCAAATATGCGATCACCGATCTGAACGGCAAAGAAGTCAAAGCCCTCGACTGGCTGACCAAACGCAAACCGGGCAACTCGGCGGTCGAAATCAAGAGTATCGATATCAAAGACTTGAATGCCGGCGTCTATAATTTCAGTATTCAGGTAATTGATCTATCTACCCAACAGCAGAGCATAACCAGTAAACGGTTCTATATTGCGCGGGAAAGCGCTCCTAGCGGGGGCGCAATGAACGCCCTTGCGGATTTAAAACTGGAAGGCAAGAGCGCCACCGAGCTGGATGAGATTTTCGGACCATTGAAGTACGTTGCCACCGATGTCGAGATCAAGCGCTTCAAGAAATCGGACGTTCCGGGTAAAAAGGAAATCATCCTGCATTTCTGGGATAAGCGCGATAAAAATCCCCGCACCCCGGTCAATGAAGATCAAATCGAATTCGAACGCCGCTTGGATTATGTCAATCAGCAATTTTCCACCCAGCGAATCAGGGGCTGGAAGAGCGATTTTGGGCGGATCTATTTGGTTTACGGGCCGCCGTCCGAAATCGAGCGTTTCCCAAGCGCTCTGGAAAGAAAACCCTATCAGATCTGGCACTACCACGCTCTGGAAGGCGGAGTGCAATTCATTTTCGTCGATAAAAGCGGATTCGGTCAATACGAACTGGTGCACTCGACCGCCCGCAACGAATTACAGGATGTTGACTGGGAACGCTGGATCGAACCCAATTCGAGTAGTCCAAACATCCAATGGTGAGGATTTTGCAGAATAGTGAGGAACAATGCGTATCGGAATTGATTTAGGCGGCACGAAGGTTAGTATCGGGCTGGTGGCGAATAACGCGCTGGTCGGGGAGCCACTGCGCTTTTATATTGCCGAATGCCGGGATGCTGACGATTTAGTGAGCCGCATGCAGGTAGCCATCAGCGCTCTTTTGGAACGGGAAGAGTTGACCTGGACGGATGTCGAGATGATCGGCATTGGCAGTCCCGGCCCGTTGGATTATAAAACCGGAACAATCCTGCAGACTCCCAACCTGACGATGATTCGTAATTATCCGTTGGGACCACGTCTCCAGCACCTGACCGCCAAACCGGTTTTGGTTAATAACGACGCCAATTGTTTTACGCTGGGCGAACAACGTGCCGGAGTCGCCCGGAACTGCGCTTATGTTTTGGGGGTCACGCTGGGAACCGGTTTCGGGTTAGGATTTGTTTATCAAGGAGCAATATTCAACGGGGCGACCGGTACGGCCCTTGAATTCGCGCTGACACCTTACCGGGATGGAGTCTTTGAAGATTACATTTCGGGCCGCGGCTTAATGAAGATCTATGCTGGTTTGTCTGAGGAACAGCATTCGCCGACGGAAATTACCCAGTTAGCCGCGCAGGGCGATACACGCGCGCTGGAATGCTGGCGCCGATTCGGTAAACATTTAGCCCAGGCGTTGATCGCTTTGGTTATGGTTCTTGATCCGGACATCATCGTCATCGGCGGATCGGTCGTCGCGGGTTGGGATTATTTCTATGCTACCATGCAGGCCGAGCTTTTCGGGAAAATCCACGCCGGACCGCGCGGACATTTACAGGTTCTGCGCAGTACGCTGGGTGAATCAGCCGCAATTATCGGCGCGGCGGCTTTATCCTGATAAAAATAAATTAAACCGAAACAAACAATGTGGCTCTCGAATCTGTTGACGGGAATCAGCAACCTGGTTTTTCCGCCGCTGTGCAAGAGTTGCGACCGACGTATGCCCTCCAACCGGGCGGTCATTTGCGACCAATGCTGGGATAAACTGCCTTTATTCGATCCCGTAGAGTTCCGTAAGAAGCCCGTTCCCGAATTTCTCGACAGTATCGTCAGCGTATTCCTGTTTGACGAACTGTTTCAGGCTATCGTTCACGCGCTGAAATATCAGGGCAATCCTTCCATTGGACGCCGGATGGGTCTCGAAATGGCCCGTCATCTGGAGGCCGCTACGTTAGTCAATACCACGACGGTTCTCTTGCCGGTGCCACTCCATCCCATCAAACGTCGCGAACGCGGGTACAATCAGGCGGAAATGATTGCGGAAGGTTTGCGACAGGCCTGGGGCACACCAATCGTCGCTGACGGACTTTGCCGTCGCAAGAACACGGTCACCCAAACCAAGTTGAATGCCGCAGAACGTAAACGGAACATGGAGTCAGCTTTTATGGTGCAGACTGGTACCAACTTTCGGGGTGAGACTACGATTATTTTAATTGATGATGTATTCACCACGGGAGCTACCCTGTCAGCCGCTGCCCAGGCCTTGCGTTCCGCCGGGGTACACCGTGTGTGTGCCCTGACCGCTGCGGCGCCGGTTTGATAGATGATATTTTCCTTGGATAAATCCATGAGAAAATTTAAAATTCCGAGTTGTTTTTAGATAATAAAAAGGTACAATATGGCCAGATTAACCGTTGATGATTTGAAAGTAAAGAGCAAGAGTGTCATCATGCGGGTGGACTTCAATGTTCCGCTGGATGATAAATTGCAGGTACGCGACGATTTCCGTATCCGGGCGGCGCTACCGACGATTCAGAAACTGCTGGATGATGGGGCGCGCTTGGTCCTGATGTCGCATTTGGGACGTCCCAAGGGCAAGCCGGTGCCGGAAATGAGTTTGAAACCGGTCGCGGAACGTCTGCAGAAGTATTTAAAGAACAAGGTTTATTTTGCTCCCGACTGCATCGGCATCGAGGTCAAGAATATGGCGCAATCCCTGCAGGAGGGCGAAGTGTTGTTACTCGAAAACCTGCGCTTCCATCCGGAAGAAGAGAAGAATGACAAGGAGTTCAGCGCCAAGTTAGCCGAACTGGGAGAAATCTACGTCAACGACGCCTTCGGCACCAGCCACCGGGCCCATGCCTCCACGGCCGGAATAACGGATTTCATCCCGGTACGCGCCGCCGGTTACCTGTTAGAAAAAGAATTGCATTACCTGCAGGACACCTTGGAAAATCCGGCTAAACCATTTACCGCGATTTTCGGCGGAGCCAAAGTCAGTGACAAGATTGATGTCATCGAACGCTTGCTCGGCAAGGCCGACAATATCCTGATTGGCGGTGGCATGGCTTACACTTTTCTAAAAGCCCGAGGTTATGAAATTGGCAAATCGTTGCTCGAAGCTGAAAAGGTGGATTATGCGTTGGCGACTTTGCAGAAAGCCGCATCGCTGGGTTGCCATATTTACCTGCCGACCGATGTGGTCGTGACTCCGGAAATCAGCGAAACCGCTTCCGTCTGCATCGTGGACGCAGCCAAAATCCCGGCGGATCAAATGGGAGTGGACATCGGGCCGGAAACTACGGCTAAGTTTACCGAGATTATCGAGAAGAGCAAGACTGTACTATGGAACGGACCGGTAGGGGTTTTTGAGACCAAACAGTTCGCCGCCGGCACGGAATCAATTGCCCGCAAATTGGCCGAAGTGACCACCAAAGGCATCACAACTGTGGTTGGTGGCGGTGATTCTGCTTCGGCGATGAAAAAAGCCGGTTTGATGGACAAGGTCTCCCATGTTTCGACGGGCGGCGGTGCCTCGCTGGAACTTTTAAGCGGGTTGGAACTGATCCCGATCACCCTGATTTCGAAGAAATAAAACTTATGCGGAAATATATCGTCGCCGGTAATTGGAAGATGAACAAGGACAACCGCGAAGCGGAGGATTTTGTCCGCTCACTCCTGCCGGCTTTACAGGCCATCCATCCGGTTAACATCGTTCTCTGTCCGCCGTTTACGGCGCTTGCCACGACCAGCGTACTGGTCCATAACACTGCCATAGCGGTTGGCGGGCAGAACATGTATTTTGCGCCAAATGGGGCATTCACCGGTGAAATTTCCGGAGCGATGTTGGTGTCGGCTGGCTGTCAACACGTCATTTTGGGACACTCTGAACGGCGCCACATTTTTGGCGAGGCAGATGATCTGATCCGGCAAAAAGTCAATGCGGCTTTAACGGTGGGATTACATCCGATTATTTGTGTGGGTGAAACACTGGCTGAGCGACAAGCCGGGCAAACGGAGGCAGTCGTGCGCCGTCAATATTCCGCTGCATTTGCTGAGGTCAGCGACACGCAAATCGGTAATTGTGTTATAGCTTATGAGCCGGTCTGGGCGATTGGTACCGGCGTCAATGCGACCCCAACGCAAGCTTCGGAAGCACACGCCTTTTTACGTGAACTAATCCGTCAGCAATATGGCGACGCGGTGGCGAAAACTATTACGATTCTTTACGGTGGGAGCGTCAAAGCCGCCAATGCTACGGAGCTGATCCGGGCGGCGGATATAGACGGGTTCCTGATTGGGGGCGCAAGCCTTGTCGCACCGGAATTTGTCCGTATTGCGGAAATTGTCAATGAATTCATTCTAGAGAAGGAGTAACGGTGTACACGTTTTTAATAATCTTACATGTTTTTGTTTCGATCCTGTTGATGTTGGCGATCCTGATGCAGGCCAGTAAAGGTGGCGGCCTATCCGGCACGTTTGGGGCTTCAGGAGGAGGCGCCTTGTTTGGTGGGCGGGGTGCAGCGACCTTTTTGTCCAAGGTCACGACGGGTCTGGCCATCGCGTTTATGGCGATCTCGGTCATGATCGGGTTACTGTCGGCACCCCGGGGGGAGCCGACGAGCATCATCCGGCAGGAAGCCAATCGCCGGACCTCACCTTCAGCGGAGCTGCCGGTACCGGCGGGTAGCGCGGAACAGACTGAAACCGGTCAGACGCCTGGGAACTAGTTTCCACCGGATCAGTTACCAATATTGTTTTTTCTCAATAGCCGAGGTGGTGGAACTGGTAGACACGCATGTTTGAGGGGCATGTGGGCGTAAGCCTGTACGGGTTCGAGTCCCGTCTTCGGCACCAGATGAAAATTAGTAAAGTGGAGTAAAAATGACAGCGTTGAAACAGCTAAGCATCGTAGGATTACTGCTACTGCTGAGTGGGGGAATTCTCGGTAAAGACCAGTTGACCGATTCTTATGATTTTTATAAAAACGGAGAATTGCAGAAAGCCTTCGAGGTCTGCAAGAGTATGGTAGAAAAGGATCCGAATTACGCGGCTGCGGTCTTTTTACTGGGTCGAATTTATTTTGCGCTGGGTGATTTAGACAATGCCAAGGTTTATCTTGACAAGGCGATTGAACTCGAACGCGCCAACACGGAATTTCGCGAAGTCCGGACTCAGATGGCGGCTTTTGCCAGCAAGCTGACCGAGGCTTCGCGCCTCAGCACCAATGCGGATTATGAAGGGGCCAAGAAACTCTACTTAGAAATTATCAAGGAAAATCCCAATTTCGTCGACGCGTATTTCCAATTAGCCCTCGTGAATGTACGTCTGAACGACCTCTCCGGTGCGGCTGAATATCTCCGCAAGGCGATCGCCAAACGACCGGATGAGGAAAAATACTCCCGTCAGCTCAAGGTATTGGTGCAGCAGTATCTAAAGGAAGGCGAAAATCTGCGTCAGCGGCGTAACAATGCCGCTGCCCTGGAAAAATATCAACAGGCACTAAACCTTGACTCGACCGAATTTCTCGGCTATTATCTGAGTGGACTGGTTAACTTCGATGAGAAGAAATATGAAGATGCCCGGCGGTTTGTGGAAAAGGGGCTCGCACTCAATCCGAAGCATTCCAAATCCTTTTTGGTACTTGGGCGGATTTTGGAGAAACTCAACAAGCTCGAAGAGGCTCTGAACGCCTATAACGAGGCCGTCACTATTGACCCTAAGTTTGATGGCGCTTGGGATAAAATCGGTGTGTTAAATTATAACCGCAAGGATTTTCCGAAAGCGATCGAGGCCTATCTGAAGGTCATAGAGATCAATCCCGGCAACATCCGTGCGTTCGAGAAGATCGGGCAAATCTATATCGATATGAACGACTTCACCAATGCCGCCAGCTATCTTGAGAAGGTGATCGAGAAAGATCCTAACAACGCCAAGGCCTGGCTGAGACTGGCGCAGGCCTATAACAGCACCGGAGAAGCGCAAAAAGCCAAGGACGCCGCCAACACGGCTTTGAAAATCAAACCGAATGATGCATTAGCCCTGATCGAACTGGGCATTGCCGAGCGTTCACTAGGTAATAAAGTGGCGGCGCGGCAGGCCTTTCAGCTGGCCTCCAAAGACCCGATGTACAAGCGCTACGCCGAAGAACATCTGAAAACTGTCCAGTAAAACACGGTGCCTGGTTTTATCAGAGGGCAGGCCGTTGATTCGGGTTGCCCTCTGATTGTTTTAAGGTTTGGATTAATAGGGAAAAATTGATAGTTTATTTCAAAGGCTAGATTTTAATAAGCGATTTTAGCGAAAATGGTGCTGAGCGAAAGTCCAATGCGTGAATATATCCTTACCAATCAGGAAGCCGCCGCTGTCGATCATTATGTGATGAAAGAATTGGGAATCGCCGGACGAGAATTGATGAGTCGCGCGGGGCGTTTCGTGGCGCTAAAAGCCAAAAAGCTGTTGGATGAAATCCCCAACAGTCGCATCGATATCTTTTGCGGAACTGGCAATAATGGTGGCGACGGACTGATGGCGGCGCTGAAACTGAATGACTGGGGCGCTAATGTCAGTGTCTGGATAGTGGGAGACAGCGAGCGGCTTAAGGGTGACGCCCGCTATTTTTACGAAATCTGTCGCGAAAAGCAAATAAATCCTGTCAATCTGCTGAAGCCCGCAGATTTGCAGCAGATACCGGATTTATCTGACAGTGATCTCATTGTGGATGCCTTATTAGGTACCGGTTTCCGGGGGGCGGTGACTGGATTACTGGCGGACGTAGTGGATCGTATCAATACGAGCCAGCGTCCGGTTTTAGCGGTTGACATACCTTCCGGCATTGACGGCGACACTGGACAGATACACGGTACGGCAGTAAAAGCCACCGTTACCGTAACGATGGGTTTCCTGAAGCGCGGATTGCTGTTTTACCCTGGCAAACGCCACGCCGGTCAGGTTATCGTGGTGGATCTCGGATATCCCCGCAGTGCCTTTGACATACTGAAGCGGGAGACCTTTTTAATCGGGAAGGATGATGTTAAAAAGACGATTCCGGGCATTGCCGAAGATACCTACAAGCATCGCCAGGGAAAAGTATTAATCATCGCTGGTTCACCGGGTATGACTGGTGCCGCCACGCTGTGTGCTTTAGGAGCGATGCGCACCGGGGCCGGATTGGTCGTGAATGCCATACCTGCGAGCCTGAATCCGATCCTGGAAGTCAAATTGACCGAAGCACTGACTCAACCCGTGGCAGAGTCTGCGGCGCACACTTTTTGTGCAGATTCGTTGCCGATGCTTGCGACGCGTCTCGCCTGGAGCGATGTGGTAGTATTTGGACCGGGAGTCTCGGCTGAACCGGAAGTCATCGCATTTGGAAGAGCATTATTGCGTGGATGTGACCGTCCGCTGGTAATTGACGCCGATGGTTTACGCATCTTCCACGGGCATCTGGAGTTGATCGGACAAAAAAGCGACCTTGTGCTGACTCCCCATCACGGTGAGTTCGCCATGCTGAGCAACGTGCCGATCGCAGAAGTGCAGGCCGATCCGATTGGTTGCGGATTGCGATTCGTCGCAAATAATCCCTGCACCCTCGTTTTAAAAGGTGCGCCGACAGTCATAATCTCCGCGCAGGGGCAGACGGCGGTCAACTCCACCGGCAACCCGGGTTTGGCAACCGGCGGGACGGGAGATGTGCTGACCGGCATGATTGCAGCTTTAAGGGCGCAAGGGATGCCGGCTTTTGAAGCCGCAATAGCGGGCGTTTCCATGCACGGTTTAGCGGCTGACTGGGGGCGGAAAAAATTGGGGGTGCGCTCGCTATTAGCCAGTGATCTTTTAGAGTACATTCCGCTGATCCTGAAACGAATTGAAAAGACCTACTGATGCGCAGCTTCTGGTTAAAAATTCCCGCCATCGTCTACTCGTTAATTATTTTCACTTTATCCTCTTTGCCCAAGGAAAAGGTTCCGGCGATCGAGATCTGGAACTTCGATAAAGTCTTGCATCTGATCGAGTATACGATTTATGGAATTTTTTTATCATTGGCCTTTACCTCTGCCTCACAGGAGAAAGTCGCGCGGCGCGCCATCCCGCTAAGTCTGCTGAGCGGGTTGTTATTTGCCATTACGGATGAGCTTCATCAGTATTTCGTGCCGGGACGGTTTTGCTCGATTTATGACTGGCTGGCCGATGCGATAGGCATCGGGCTGGGGATCTACTTGTTTCATAAAATAAAATTATTCCGCGCCTGGATAAGCTATGAGTTTGAGCAGTCTTAGAATCGAAAATTTCGCCATCATCGAACACCTGGAAATAAATTTCCAGTCGGGATTGACGATCCTGACCGGAGAAACCGGAGCGGGTAAATCCATCATTATTGATGCACTGAACTTAGCTTTGGGGGAGAAAGCCAGCCCGACCATCATTCGCGCGGGCGCCGAGAGTGCTACTGTAGAATGCGTTTTTCATCTGGGACGAAAAAACCAGCGATTTAAGAAATTACTGTCAGCGAAAGGTATCCGTATTACCGATAATATGTTGACCCTGAAACGCGAGGTTAGTCTTTCCGGTCGCAGTAAGGGTTGGGTAAATGCTAACTCCTGTCCAATTGCCACGCTGAAAGAAATCGGCAATCTGTTGGTGGATTTGCATGGTCAGCATGATCACCAGTCTCTGTTGGATTCCGCCACGCATATTCAGTTTCTCGATGCTTTCGGCGATTATGCCGAATTGGTCAGCGAAACTGCCAGGTTGTTTGATGAAATAAACGTATTAATGACTCGCCGGGAACTCCTGGTCCAACAAATCCGGCTGAACAAAGAAAAACATGAGCTTTGGGAATTCCAACTGCGGGAAATTCAGAAAGTCAATCCGCAGGACGGCGAGTACCAGGAACTGCTGGCAGAAAAAACTATCCTCGAAAATGCCGAGCGTATTCATCTGTTTGTAAATGATTTGATCCAGCAATTGAGCGAAGCGCCGGAATCAATCTACCAGAAATTGCTGACGGTGACCAAATCCCTGTCTAATCTGCAAAAATACGCTCCAACGTTTGAGGAAGCCCGCAACCGTCTCACAGATAGCCAATACTATTGCCAGGATTTGGCCAAACAGCTGGAGCGTTTTGGGGCACAGGTACAGTACAATCCCCTGCGACTGGAAACCGTTAATCAGCGCCTTTATGCTTTTCAGCAATTAATGAAAAAATATGGACCAGAAATCAGCCAGGTTTTGGACTTTGCCCGCGAGCTGACCACCAGTTTGCAGAGTAACGACGATCTCGGTCTGCAATTGACCGGGACTGAAAACGAACTCACCACTCTTCGGGAACGCTATACGGCGGTGGCACTGGAACTATCCCAGCGTCGCGGGGAATTGGCGCGGGTATTCGAACGAGAGTTGGAACGCATTCTCAATCGCATCGGAATTGGCGGAGCGCGGTTTGTGGTGGTTTTGGAAAAGCAGATCGATGCCCACGGTTGGGTAACACTGGATGGAAAAACTTATCGGGGAACCTCGGAAGGGCTCGATGTGGTGACTTTCATGATCAGCACCAATCCCGGCGAGCCTCTGCGTCCTTTGGCGGAAATAGTCTCGGGCGGGGAAGTTTCCCGCATCATGCTGGCGGTCAAGTCGTTGCTCGCCGGACGCGATCAGATTCCCGTGCTGATTTTCGATGAAATTGATACGGGAATTTCAGGGAAAATCGCCCGGGTCGTTGGTGAGGAATTGCGCGGTCTGGCTCAAGCGCATCAGGTCATTTGTATCACCCACCTGCCCCAGATCGCCGGACTGGCCGATGATCACCTGAGCGTTCGCAAGGTGACCGAACAGGGACGGAGTCAAACCCGCGTCAGACGCTTAGCGGCGGAAGAAAGGGTCGCCGAAATCGCGCAGTTAATCGGTGGAAAAAGCATTTCCGAAACGACTCTGGAACAAGCCCGCGAGCTGCTTGGTTAATGATGAATTTCCTGGAATTAGTCAGACAGCGGCGGAGTGTGCGCCATTATCAGAAAAGCCCTGTACCGCGTGAACTAATTGATAGATGTTTGGAAGCGGCACGCCTTGCGCCCTCCGCCTGTAACGCCCAGCCGTGGTATTTCATCGTTCTGGATGATCCGGAAATCCGTCTCCGGGTTTGCGAAGCGGCTTTCAGTGGCATCTACTCATCAAACCGGTTTGCCGCAGAGGCACCGGTTTTAATCGTGGTAGTTACCGACCAGCGCTCTTATAAGGTTAAGGTTGGTGGTTTTTTTCGCAAAATCCAGTATAGCCTGATTGATCTCGGCATTGCCTGTGAACACTTTATCCTGCAAGCGGCAGAATTGGGATTGGGTACCTGCTGGTTGGGTTGGTTCAACCGGCGTGCTGTCGGGAAAGCACTGAATCTGCCTAAGGCGACCACAATTGATATTCTGCTCAGCTTAGGTTATCCAGCCAATCCTTCCGGCAATCCCCGTCCCCGCCGTCCGCTGGCGGAAATCCGGCATTACAATTTCGAAAAATAAGCGCGCAGGATTTTGCTTATCGGCACGTTGAAAAGGCCGGGCATTCGCATTCCAGTCTTAAGGTCAAAATTTTCTTCGGTGCTACTTGCAGATGCAAAGTATGTCGGTCATATAATGGCAGATTCGTCAGTGCCAATTCCTCGAGAGTCAGCTGTGTTACGGATTTGAGGTTAAATAGGGTGCGGATGATGCCCTGACAAGGTTGATCGGTCGGATTAAACAGGCGGAGAACCAGGGTGCCGGAAGCAAACTGCTCCGGTTTTTTAATAGCACTCAGGATCAGATCGGTCGGCTCGATGGAGAAAAAGGATGTTGTCGAATCCAGCGAACCGGTCGCGCGTCCCATCTGGAAAAGGCGGCACTCGTAGTTAAAATCCTGCGCTTCGCGAAAGACATTGCCCTCACGCCAGTTGCCGGTGTGAGGATAGAACGCCAAACGAAAGGTATGCTGACCCAAGCACTGAGAACCTTTCTCGTGACTGAAGTCCTGCAGGGAACTGGGTTGAATCCGGTACTCAAAGCCGCGTAGGAGAGTCAGCGCGATGGTTTCACAATCCGGAAGAATTTCGTATTCTTTCAAGCCGGCGACGATCACCGCCGCACCGCTCTTTTCATTAGAGAGATCCACAAAATGGTGCAAGGGAAAATCGTACATCGGTTGTTCTACCCAGTCGTCAGTGACAGGGCGCGCGGTAGAGCGGCGCACGACATCGAACTGACCTTCGGCCCAGGAATATGCCGCCCGGATACCGGTAGGGAACATAATGCGCAGGCGATGACTTTCAGCGCAATTATTCAGGGTAATCCGGAACTCCACGCGGCGGGCTGTACGGGTCAAGATAACCTCGAGACGGATCGGCAGGCTGACTTTGCCGATTCGAGTTTTTTTCTCCGCATCCAGCCCAACTGGAACTTCGAACTGATGTTCGATTGTCACCACTGCCAGCAACGGGCCTTTGATCGTCAGAGAGATTCGGGGCTCGGCGGATTGTGTGGTCAGAACAGGCGCAACCGGCGTGTGGATCCAGGCGTGTCCGCTTTCGCCTTCACTCAGGAAATAAGCCAAATTATGAAAGACCTGACCACTATCTTTGTCGAGAATGTCCAGGGTTCCATTCTTCCGGATCGAAACCCGTAAATAAGTATTTTCCAGCACTGGTAAGTTTTCGATGATTGTCCCGATTGGTTCAGGATTTTGTTGTATGTAAGGCGATGGTTGCAGCTGCAAGGTTTTAATGCCAAGTGCCGGAATTTCTCGCAAGTCGAAGAAACAGTGATAGCGCCGCATGGCGATATAGAGTGGACGGTCAATAAGCTGCTCAACTACGGGCTGAACCACTTGTTGATCGCAGATCTGAAGCGGGACGTCGAGGTTACCATCGCGAAGAGCGATCCCGCCCTGATCCATTTCTTCAGGGACGTCGAGATATGCTTCGCAGATGGCATCCCTTTTATAGGGTAGCGGATTTAGTACTACGCAGTGCATACTTTCGGGCGCCGCCTGACTTAAATTGATATGTGAGGCGAGATGAGCAACGGCGCGGCACAATAATCCCTGAGCTATTTCGCGCACCTGTTGGTAGCGACTGAACATATCCTGATGCACCGCGTCGATACTGCACCCGCCGATAGAATCATGCGCCGAGTTTTGAATCAACAG
>Ga0209610_1000738_pt1 | contig 17047 bp, 19 predicted proteins | sample LakKivw275mmetaG_FD_184137 | JGI IMG/M metagenome (GOLD analysis project Ga0209610, IMG submission 184137) | Anoxic lake water microbial communities from Lake Kivu, Rwanda to study Microbial Dark Matter (Phase II) - Lake Kivu water 275m metaG... | ecosystem: Environmental > Aquatic > Freshwater...
TAACAATAATAATGATAATATTTTTTTTGTCATATTAATCTATTGCTCGTTTGTGCAAATTAATAAAATCTTCCCCCGATTGCTTTATTTCAAGGGCTAAGTCAATAATTTCTTTTAAAGAGGGGCTTAAAGGACTGGCACATTTTTGTTCAAAAACGCCGAATTTCGCCAACGTCTCTTCCCCCTTTTTTATAGCCGCCTCAAATTCGACTTTTCGGCTCTGATAAAGCACACAAGCGCTCGCCTGTGAAACGCAGGCCTCAGTTGTGCCGACGCAACCCTGATCACATCTTTCTAAACGGTCATTAATATCGTCAAGTTTTCTCTGAATGTCGGTTCTCCCCCTTTTCAATTCTTTTAAATCGCAAATTGTTTTGACGTCGGGCCTTTTGGCTAATTCTTTTTCCAAATCATTTTTATTTTTCAACCATTGAATTTTCAATAAAGTTATCTCATTTTGCCATTGTAAGCCGTTATTATTTAAATCGGTTATTGATTTTAAAAATTTTTCGTCCCAAACCGTGTTCTCACTCACCTTAATGCACTCTTCTTGAACCTCTTTTATTTGATTAAGTAATAATTCTGTTTTTTCTTTAGCGAGAGATATTTGTTCGTAAATATCCGCCACTTTTTCACAAATTGCCCCTGAGCTAAGACCGCATTCTTGTTTTTTAGACTCTATCTCATCTTGCGCCAATCCCATTTGGGACAACCCTTGTTCAACTTGAGGCTTAACTTGAGAAATTTGAGAAACAATTAAAGCGCAAACTTCTATTGGCTTTTGTCTTTTAGCCAAATCTTCTTCCAGTTCACCCTTGATTTTCAGCCATTTGTTTTTCATTTCATCAATCGCTGAATTTATAATCCCTTCATCATCCTGGTCGATTCCTGACTGAATCTTATTTGCCAAAATTTCCCTATCTGTCTGCAACTCGACGATGTATTCATCGCTTGTTTTTACGCTTGGATCATTTTTTCGAGCCTGATCTAAGAAAGATGATTTTTCCTTTATTAAAACAATTGCTTCCCCTATTTTTTTATCTAAAACCGCCATAATCAAACTTTTTCTTTTGGCCATGGCTTGAATTTTGTATTGTTCGTAATGTTTTAATTTATCGCCTGTCGTCTTTTTTATTGTTTCTTCAATTTTTGCCATTTTATCTCCTATAGCCTTGAATTCTTCAACCGGCCAGCCGACAATTTCCGACACCTTATCATTAATTCTTTTTTCTATTTTCCCCTTTTTCTGATCAACTATCTCACGGGCTTTTGTTTCAATTGTCGCCTTAATTCTTCGCGCGCCTGATTCGCCAAAGGCCCGGGCCTGTTCTTCGCTAGCAAAACTCATATTTTGAGCTTGTTGTTCCAATTGGCTCCTTAATTGATTTGTCAATTGATTAATTTCGTTTTTTATTTCTTCTTCTATTTTTGTTTTTTCCTGTTTTTCTAAAACATCCACTTGCTCCAAAATCATTTTTCTTAATTCTTCCCCTTTGATTTTTAATTTCTGTCCCCAATCGCCGTTAATATTGTTTAAATCGTTTCCAACTGACTCGCCAAAATTGATAAAATCTCGGGCCTTTGTTTGCGCCTCTTCCCAACTGATTGCTTGGCAAATAATATTCAGCTTTTCTTGCCCCTGAGATCTATAAGAGCTAAAATTAGGCATTTCCGCCTCAATACCCACTTTATTCAATTCCTGCAAACTTATTCTTAAAACTTCTTCTAAAGCGTCTAGAGAAGCAAAAAACTTTCCGCTTTTCCATTTAGTCATTAAACAAAAAATTTCTAAGAGATCTTTCTCGGAAACCATTTTTCTGACCTCAGCCGGAATTTCCGGGATTTCTTGCGCTTTGATAATTAAAGGATGGAATAAAACAAAAATTAAAATGAAAATACCGATAAAAAATTTTTTTGATTTATCGCTGACCATAGTCATCTAACACTAATAATTAATTTCTAAAAATAACTAACGCGCGTTTTTTATCTCATGTTAAAACTCGCTTTGACCGTCACCATCACTTCTTTTTCTATACTGGAGGTGTCATAGGCGCCGTAATCGCTCACTTCCACGGAATTAACCGGCAAAACCTGGACTACGCCGATGCTGGCGGATTTAATCATATCAACTTTTTTACCACTGCTTTCGGCGATTTTCTCCGCCCGCGCTTTTGCATCTTTAATGGCTTCGGAGAGAAGATTGATTCTCAATTCCGGCAAATTGGTGTAAACGTATTCGACATACTGCGTGGAAAAAAGAATTCCTTGGTTGATCACCTCTTGGATATTTTTAGACACTTCCGTGACTTTCTGCACCTCTGAGGACTTTAATTCGACCGTCTGCCGCAAAGTATACTCCTTGGGCGCACTAGCGTCATATTTATACACCTGATCCATAAACACTGGCGAAATAACGACATTTTGTTCGGTAAACCCTTTTTCCTTAAGGAATTTCGAAACCACCTCCTCGTCTTCCTTCATTTGAACATAACCGTTTTTCAAATCAGATTCCAAAATGGTGCGGGAAAATCCACTTACCCACTTCACCGCGTCGGAAACCACTTTTTGTTTAGTGGAACCGGTTACGGAAAGCGTGTTGTCCAGCTGTTTCACTTTATAAAATGTCTGAGAAACAAGAGCGCAACCGATAATGAAACTTATACCTAAAATTATCGCGCCCGACCTTGGTCTTGAATAACAACTTGTTTTTTCTTCCATATATTTTTTATATTTATTTTATTTAGAATATTATAATTTATCGCTGGACAAAAAAATCAACCTTAATTTAAAATGTTCGAGTTCGCCAACTTATTCATTATAACACTAAAATAAAAAATAAAAAAGCGACTATTTAAAATTCGGCTTATATTCTAAAGTTATTCTTTTTATTAAATCGACTGCCGCAATTCTGAGACTTTTAAAACGGCTTCTCTGGGCGTATTTATGAAATTCGTTTTTACATCATCAATAAGCCAGTCGCGAATCTCAAGCGGATATAAAAGTATTTGCGGTAAATTTTTTATTTCATGCCACTCCGGACAGTAAAAATTATCTTTTTCTTCTCTCATACTTCTCGCTTCATTGGCTTCGCCGAGTTTTGGCTCGCCGGAAATATAATGGCAAAGATAAAAAAACTGCTCCGTATTATCGTCGTAAAAGTGATGGTAAATCAATTTTTCTATTTCCGTTTTGAGTAATGTTTCTTCCCGCGTCTCGCGCAAAAGCGCTTGCTCGACGGTTTCCCCTTCTTCCACACCACCGCCGGGAAGAACGTAATACTCTTTGCCGCGTTTTATGCGATGCATAAGCAAAACCTTGCCGTCGTTCACAATAATGGCAACGGCGCGCATTTTCTTTTTATTTTGTTCATTTGCCATATTCAAAAAATAAAACGCTTAACCGCGTAAAATCTACGCGTAAGCCCGCTTAAATAATAAAGATAGAATAAATATCACAAAATTAATCATTACAATCGTCGCCTCGGTTGGAAATCGCCAAAAAACGAAACAGCCATCCCGATTAAAACCGAGAAAACCGCGACGGTTAATGAAATAATCATCGCTTTCCTAAATCTCTTGACCGCCTGCAGGGCGGCAACAGCCGACAAAATATGCCCCTTGAATAAGGGCATACGATAAAAATGCAACAAATCCATATTAGCGCTGATGACAGATTAAATACTAGGAAGGAATTTTGCCGCAAATATTATACCTATGCCAAATAAAAACACAGCAAAAGAAATAATCGATTTTTTAATAATGGGCTCTTTTCTTATTTCTGGCATCAGGTCAGAGGCGGCTATATAAATAAATCCTCCCGCCGCAAAGGGCAGCAGGTATTTGATTATATTCTCCGATCGAAAAGAAATAAAATAACCCGCGACTCCACCTAATATGACAGTCAGAGCAACAGCATAATTCCATATGAGAGCCTTGATTTTACTAAATCCCGAATGCAATAAAACTCCGAAATCTCCGACTTCCTGCGGAATTTCGTGGAGAGCTATAGCCAATGTAGTGATAATTCCCAATTTAAAATCCGTAATAAATACGCTGGCTATAATGAACCCATCGATAAAATTATGTATGGAATCGCCGAATAAATTCATATACCCAAAGGTATGAATTATGCAGTTATCCTTGTGACAGTGCCTCCAATGCAATAATTTTTCTATTAAAAAGAAAACTATAAAAGATAATAATGACATAAAAAATAATCCTTCTGTTTCTATTTTTTCTGCCGCTTCTGGCAATAAATGAAGAAAAGCGCCGCCGATTAATGTTCCGGCCGATAAGGAAACTAAAAATAACGTAATATTAGAAAGCGTTTTTTCATTGATTAACATCAATAGAACGGCAATCCAAACACACAGGGTTACTGAAAACGTTGCTATTAAAATTTGTAATAAAACCATAATAAATTTATCTTATATTTTTAATATTACCATTAATATTCCCAACCTCGATGCCGCTTATTCAAAAATTTGACGGCGGTTTCATCAGCCTGACGATTTTTTCATATTTGATTGAAGTCAAAAATAAACGTTCAGTTCCAATATAGTAATTAAGTATGGCTTTAATAATACACTATTCTCTGATTTCAATCAAACAAAAAAATCCCCGCAACTAAAAAAATTGCTGGGATAAATTTCTGATTTTAACTACTCTCATTTCAAGTCTTTAACCCGTGGCAGTTAACCCGTGACAGGGTCCGACCCTGTTATACCGTGACAGGGTCGGACCCTGTCAAAACCCTGTCAAAAAACCCACTAAAAACCTTGTTAAAAAATCTTTTTTATTTTTTCTCTTGAGATAATGTAATTTGTTCCCTGAATCTTTTTTTTAAACTCCAAAGGATTATTAATTTGAAAAAAGGAATTGGCACTGCCGCCACTTCCTTTAACAATAACCGCGCCATAATTTAATAAACGACCGAAAATTCCTTGGTTGATTTCAATCGCTTCCACTTGAGTCAAAAAAACTTCTAAAGAATTTCTCCCAATAAAACCCGTTTTAAACAGCACTCTTTTATTGGTCACCCCGAATTCCGAGGTTTTAAAATAAATAAAAGAATATAGCCACAAAATAATAACTATAACCGCGGAAAGTAAGGATATTTCATTATTAGAAATATCGTCGATAATAAAAAACATAAAAACAACTAAAGAAAATATGGTGGGCAAAAGAAAAATTACCCAATGTAACCTGGTGCGATAAATTAATTGTTCGTCGTTTATCAAACTATCTTTAAGGTAACTCATATTATTTTAAAATATTACTGAAAAACTTGACGTCTGGCCTTTTATTCTACGAGGCGAGACCTCGTAGAATTGCTATTTGCAATCTTGGGGGCAATACAAAAGACCGCAATCGTCGGTTTTCATGCAATCAAGCGGCGATGTGCAGTTTATAGCTGAAGAATGGCACGTCTCCATGGATTCGCAAAGTCCATCTCCGCAAGTGGCGCAATACTCCGTTGCCACGCCGTCTCTTTTATAATTAGCGCATTTTTTGCCAGTATTTTGAAATGGATTTGGCGCTGGTTGATTTGAGTCAACTGCCGGTTGATCTATTACTGATTCTTCTTGAATCGCCGGCCCAGGATTCATTTCCGTGGATGCCGATTGAACGCACCCGCTGACCAAAACGGTTAAAAAAATTAAAGCGATAATTAAAATAAAATTTTTCATTTTCATAAATTAAATTTTTATAACTAAATCATCTCTTATTTTATCGTCTAATAAAAAATTTTTTATTTTGCAGTTTTCACCTGTAATCTGAGATCTTGAAATTCCATTTCATTATACCACCATTGAACCATTCGCCAAGACCTGAATATCGTTTTAAAAAAAAGGAGCAAATACATGCTCCTTTGTCAAATGCTTGACTGGACTAAAATGGGTCTGTGGCTGCTTTTCTAAGCGGTCTAATTAGGAATATTACTGCTAATACTACAGCCGATACCCACCAAGTCCAGCCAAAAATTGCTGGTGTTGGGACGGCCACGACCATCCTCCCCACTAACTTCGTGTACTGGAAGAACGGCGTTTTTGAGCCGAGATATACCGCCGAGGTTGTTGAGAGGCCCAATACGGCAAGCAACATCAGTAAACCCATGATACTGTTAAAGAACTTTTGCATTCTTTCTTCCTCCCTTTTGATTATAATTATCTTATTGAATGCATATATCTTATCACAAAATTGCTTTTTTGTCAAGATGCAAAAAGGACCTAAATAAGCCTATTTAACCCACTTGGGTCGGTCTCATTTTCTGCCTTAATCAGCGGGCAAACATGGGAATAATTGACTGCCGAATGATCTAGTATTGGGGTCTGGCTCCATAAACAGATTCTCTAAGTCCCGTATGAATAAAGGATTAGAAAACAAATTTTTGGAAATGGTATAATTTTGATCAATTTTTGTTAGTAGTGAAGTGGTGAGGTTCCACCTCATCATTATAGAACGTTAACTATAAAAAATAAGTTAAAATCGCGCCAAACCTGAATTTTCGTTCTGAATTGCTTTATTCATCAATGTTTTAAATGGGAATAAATGGGAGTCAGGTCCCATAAATCTAAAATCTGTCATTTTGCGCGGGAGAAAATATGCAGTATTAGAACCAACCAAATTGCCGAGGAATAAAGCACGAACAGAGGCTTTGACCTCTGTTCGTGCACAATGGCTCCGGGGGTGGGGCTCGAACCCACAACCTACTGGTTAACAGCCAGTCGCTCCACCATTGAGCTACCCCGGAATAATACAAATGTAAAATGAATGGATAAAATAAAGACAAACAAACAAAATCTCAGTAATAAATTATACCTTATTTTAAATTGTTGTAAATAACAATTCGGGCCGCCTTGCGTTGACCCGAATTTTTTTATTACTACTCCCCTTTCCCCCGGCACAATCGCCGAATGGATAGAAACAATAAAAACGCTATACCACATATTGCCACCGGGGTGACAAAAATTACAATTGCCGCCGCCAAAGGCACCAAAAAACCAATGGCAGCCGTGACAATGCCGAAACCGATAATCACAACCCCTATCCAAATCAAAAAACTCAAAAACCGAATAATAATCTCTTTCAGTTTCATCTCTCCTCCTTTTGTAAATACGATTAAACTCTAATTCTAATAATAATCCTTAACTTTTTCAATACCCTTCAACTCCCTAATCCTTTCAAGCGCCCGGGCTTCAATCTGGCGAATTCTTTCCCGGGTGACGCCGAAAACTTTGCCCACCTCCTCTAAGGTATGGGCTACACCATCAGTCAAGCCGAAACGAATGTCCAAAATTTTCTGCTCGCGCGGCGCCAGCTCATCAACGATCTCTTTTATATATTTTCTTAAAAGCATTAAAGCAGCCGCTCTATCCGGGGCGATACTTTTAACATCTTCTATAAAATCGGCTAACTCCGCATCTTTGTCATCGTCATCGCCGACCGTAGTTTCAAGGGAAATGACATCCTGATTGATCTTGATCAAATATCTAGCGTCGTCAACGCTGGTCTCCATCTCCGCGGCGATTTCTTCCGGCGTGGGCTGACGTCCCAACTGCTGAACCAAATATCTGTCCGCTTGTTGAAACCGCCCCAAAATTTCAACCACATGCACCGGAATTCTAATAGTCCGCGACTGGTCGGCCAAAGCCCTGATAATCGCCTGTCTTATCCACCAGGTGGCATAAGTTGAAAATTTATAACCTTTGCGCCAGTCGTATTTTTCCACGGCACGGAAAAGTCCAATATTCCCTTCTTGAATCAAATCCAGAAAAGTTAAACCATAACCAGCAAATTTTTTGGCGATACTAACTACCAGCCGCAAATTTGCCTCTATTAATTTTTTTGACGCTCGCTTGTCTCCCTTATCTTTTTCTTTTGCCAATTTCACTTCTTCCGCCGAAGAAATCAAAGGAACGCGGCCAATTTCTTTCAAATACATCTGAATCGAATCAGCCGAAAGCTGGCTTAAATCAAAAAGCAATTCATCCGGCTCTTTTTCTTTAGGCGCTTCCAATAAACCCTGACTCGAATCAACGACCCGAATGCCGATTCTCTCCAATTCGTCCAAAAACTCTTCGTATTCGGGCAAATATTTTTCTACCCGGTTAAAAGCGTAAAGCAACTCGTTCTCAGTAACAAAACCGCGCTGGCGTCCTTTGGTAATCAATCTTCCTTTTTGTTCATGGGGGAATTTTATTCTCGACGCTTTTTCAGCAAAATGACCGGCGCGGCGTTCCGACAAACGTCGTTTGACTTGGCGCCGTTTATCTATCAAAGCGTTCCGCTTCCCAATTTTTTTCTTAAATAATCGAAAATGTTTAATTTTAAAAAATTTTACTCCTTTTTTATTTTTCTTTTTTTCGGCATTAGCACCGTATTTTTTAATCTTTCCGATTTTTTTTATTTTTTTAGCCATATAAAAACGTATTATTTTAAATCCGCTATCTCCCGCGAAAGTTTAACGATTCTTTGGCTTATTTTTTCAATCAATTCCTTGTCTTTTCGTTTTTCCGCCTGCGCCAACTCCTGAATCATTTTTTCCATTCTTTTTCCCAAATATCGCCTTTTTAAAAGGACGAAAAAACGGTTCAATTCTTTCAAGGCGTCTTCTGAAGAACAGTTTTTAAATTCTTCGTCGGCCATAAAAGACAAATAATCCAAATAATTGACAAGTTTCTCGTCTTTCAACTCTTCTTTAATTTTTTTTAAATCAATCTCCCCGTCTTCGCCGCGGCGTTCTTTAATTTCTTTAACCGCCATTTGCGTCCGGTCGTCAACAAACATATCTAAAAATAAATTATCTAAAAAATCTTTACCAACGGTCGGATATTTCAAAACAAGGGCTAAAAACTTCTCCCCTATTTGGTATTCGCCAGAAGTTCTCTGTTGAACAATATCTTCCCCCCTACCTCTTGGGGCTGGAACTTTAATCCGTTTTAAACCGTCGCGCAGAGATATTTCCGAAACCCCCAAATCTCCGCTTAATCTTTTTAACCAAAGATCTTTTTCCACCGGGTCGCCCAGCTTGGCAACAACCGGCAAAAGTTCTCTGCTAATCCGCCCCTTATCTTCAATTCCATTCAAATCCTTATCTTTGAAGGCGGAAGAAAAATAATATTCCATAATCGGCTGAGGATTTTTAACTGCCCTTTTCCATTCGTTCAAATTTTCTCTAATGCATTCGTCCGGATCTTTACCGTTCTTAAGCGCCAAAACTTTGACACTCAAACCCTGCCCCAACAACAAGTCAATCCCGCGCTGAGTGGCGTTTTGCCCAGCCAAATCGACGTCAAAACCCAAAATTATATTTTGCGTATAGCGCCCTAAAAGTTTTATCTGCTCTTCGGTTAAGGCCGTACCCGAAGTGCAAATCACATTGAGAAAACCGGCTTGATGGCAAGCCAGAACATCCATATTGCCTTCCACTAAAATCACGCTATCCAATTCTTTAATCTTCATTTTTGCCTTGTCCAGTCCGTATAAAATCCGGCCTTTGTTATAAATCGGCGTCTCTGGCGTATTAATATACTTGGCGACTTTATCTTTATTGTCGCCAGCAGAAGTTTCATTGACAGTCCCGGCCGCATCAGCGGATAAAACCCGGCCGGTGAAACCGACCACTTGCGAGTAGATGTCGCGAATGGGGAAAATAATCCGGTTGCGGAACCGATCATAATACCGGTCTTCCTTTTTAACCGATAAACCCGCGCCTTCCATGTCCCCTTCTTTATAATTTCTTTTGATTAAAAATTTTGTCAACGAATCCCATTTAGCCGGAGCAAATCCTATTTCAAAATTTTCAATCGTCTTTTTATTCAACGCCCTTTGTTTCAGATATTTTCTCGCTGTTTCGGCCAAAGGAGATTCGAGTAGGACCTTGTGATAAAATCTGGCCGACAAGCGGCAAATGTCCAACAATTTCGTTTTTTGACTGACAACGCGACGGTCGGTTTTTTCAAGTTTAATCCCCGCCCTTTCCGCCAAAATCCGCAACGCTTCGGAAAAATCAAGTCCGTCCATTTCCATCACGAAATCAAATATCGAACCGCCCTTGCCGCAGCCGAAGCAGTGCCAAATTTGTCTTTCCGGGGAAACGAAAAATGACGGCGTTTTCTCCCGATGAAAAGGACAAACTGCTTTAAAACTGGTACCGGCCGGCCTTAACTGAATATATTCGGAAATCAAATCAACAATGTCCACTCTCGATTTTATTTCCTCAATTTGGTCCATTTTTATCCGTTTTTTAAAATAAACCGCCTATCTAAATCGCTTTTTTTAATGACAAAATTGCGGCCGACTTTAACCGCTTTTATTTCTCCCCTCTTTATTCTTTTGAACACGGCGATTCGGCTAATGCCGAGAATTTCTGCCAATTCGCCTGTGGAGACAAATTCTTTTTCTTTTTTTTCTTTCATAAATTCCGTCCGTTTCAACAATAAAAAGGTTAACATAGGTTAACCAATTTGTCAATAATTTTATCCACAGAATTATTTCGATTTTTTGGCTAAAAAACCAATTAAATATTTTTTGTATTTCAACTGCTCGGCAATGCTATTATAGGTCTCGATGGCGATGACTTTGCCGAACAAAAACCGGGGTAAGGTTTTTAAATAATCAAAATCTTTCAAACTTTTAACAAAATGAATGTCTTCATTTTTTCGATAAGAATACCCGTTTAAATGATTGCACCCGAAAAGACGGGAAATATTTCTCTTTTGGAAAACATATTCAAACTCTTTTGAATGTTTTTCTTCCGCCGCCTTGAAATGAGACAAATCAACGCAAAATCCGCCGATTTTCTTCACTTTGACGGACTCAGCCACAGCATTATCGAAATTCATTTCCAAAAAAAGTTCTTTATAAAACCCTCTCCATTTCTTCAAATATTTAAAACCGTCTTCATGAATGGTAAAATACCGGCAATAAAAATTCTCCTTCAAAAAAACTAATTCCCATTTTTCCATGTCATGTCTGATATGAGTCAGGGGAATATTTTTAATTTCCGATTTCAAAAGGGCTTGATAAATTTCTTTCCTCTGCGGTTTTTTAAATTGTTCTAAAAACAAAGCGACTTTGACAAGATTGAATTTCTTGACCTCTTTTAGTTTGTCTCGCCAGTGCTTATCTTTAAAACCGGTAATACTGACTAAAATTCTTTGATTAAAATCTTCTTTTGAATTTCTATTGGTCATTTTACATTTTTAGTTTCTTAACTTATACAGAGGTCGGACCCCTGTAGATTAAAATCGTTAAAATAAATTCTTAAGACGGGCTTCGGTCGGTCCTTTCTGTCTATGGTATAACGATCTTTTTCTTTTGTTGTAAGGCGACTGAGCCGGCGTGGACAATGTTTCCACCGCTATCTGACAAATGTACATCTTAGGATACAAAGCCACGGCCAGATTGGATTGATTGCTGATTTCCAAGGTCAAATTGCCTTCAAAACCCGGATCAACGAAACCGGCGGTATGCACCAAAATGCCCATTCGCGCCAGAGTGCTCTTGCCCTCTACCCTTAAAACAATATCCGCCGGGACTTTCACATATTCCAAAGTGCTGGCCAAAATGAAGTTATTGGGATGAATAATAAAGAATTCCCCGGCCCTTATCTTCACTTCGCTCATAAAATGATGGGGCAATCCTTTTTTCGGGTCCAAAAGCGTTTGTTTGGTAATATCGAAAAGTTTAAAACAGGGCGACAATCTCAAATCAACGGAAGCCGGCCCGATTTGCTCAACCTTCAACTCAGGCCTAAAGACCAATTTTTTGTTTTTAATCAATTTTTTAATATCTCTGTCCGATAAAATCATAATAAAAAAATAATTAAAAATTTTAACTTTAATCTATTATTCATTGCTCGATAAATTCTCCTATTGACTTATTCCATTTTATCTGCGATAACTATCAACAGGATAAAAAATAGGAGATCAAATGAAACAATTTTTTCTATGGATTATTGACGTAGTGTCGTCTCTTGCAGACTGGCTCTTTGATTGCGAGTTCGGTTGGTGGTGGAAGGCAAGAAGATATTTCGAGTCCTATCAAAGCTCAGATCCTTTTAAACGCGCCCGCACTGCATGTCTGATTAAAGGATGGATTCTCTTGTTTCTGGGACTGGTAGTGCAGTTCGGTTATGTGATAATACTCCCGACACTTTCTTACCTTATCCTTATCGGAGTTTCCATTGCATCACTCTTCATAACACTCTTCGGGCTCTTTCACATCTTCGCCGCCAGAACCAAACCGCTAGCTAAAAATAAAAACCAATGAACTTAAGCCCAGCGTGAAAACATTCGTTCACGCTGGTCTTTTATTTTAAAAATCTCCTTAAACTTAAAATAAAAAAACAAGCGTGGAAACAACGAAAACTTTAATTCATATTTACCCTGATGTATTTCGCCAGTAAAGGATGAATCTCGTTTATCTTTTGCCAGCAGGCCTGAGCGATGCGGCGATAAGAAGCATGTCCCCTGACTCCGGTTCTCAAAGAAATAAAATGATGCAATTCGCGCAGATTCCAGGTAAAAAGAGTTCTTTTGCGAAAAGCCAAAGGAACGACATACTGCGATTCTTCGGGAAATCTTTTTTGCAATTTATTATAAAGGTCGACAGCCCGGTTCATCGCCCTTTCGTATTCTTTTTCCAGTCCGGCTTCTTTTATTTCCTCCGGGGTATCATAACCGTGAACCACAGTCGCTCTTTGATTCAATTGGGTGCATATCCGGTGGCGTTGAATGTCTCGAAAAGCCCCATAATCCATTAAAATGTCGAGGGTGTAATAAATATTCTCAAACTCCCTTATGGGCTGATCGTACTCCGAGCGGTTTACTAAAGATTTATCAATTATTCTCTCTTTGTCTTTTGATTTCATCGCTCTAACTTTGCTCATAATTTGCCGGTAAGGCAAGGCGGCGTGGCGGTATAAAAGTCCGGCGACGAGTTTATTTTCGGCGTCTCTGTCATATTCAACTATTTCAACCGGCTCGGCCTGATTCGGACGCTTGCCTAAAAACTTATCCGCTAAAAACGCCAAAGATTTATTTGTTTCTCTGATATAGTCGTTAACTTTGACGCGCTTTATTAAAGTGGGGATTATTTTTAACGATTCTTTTTTAATTCTGGCGCCGATTTCCCGCGCCTCTTCCAACGGATGGGACAGCAATTTAACGATGGCATGTTCTAAAACTCGGGCGTTGGCGGTCATGCCCAAATTGGTCAAGGTGGCTGTGGGTAATAAATAACGAATATTATCGCAGACGTGCGACTTGATTGCGGTATTGTAAACTTTTTCGTTTTGATTTTTTCTAAGAGGATATTTTTTAAGGATAAAATTCTTCATCGACTTGTGAAAGCCCACATAGGTGTCGTAAATATAATCCATGGCGTCTTCGTACGTCCGAGCCAAAGAAGAGGCCATAATATTTTTCGGCTTATAATATTTCTCTTTATTGAATATCTGATAGCGGGTGGATTTTTCCGTATAAGAAGCCAGTCGGTTATCTTCGATTATTTTGGTGGCTAAAATTGAAACATTCTCCATGGCAAAATGAAGGGTGGCATGTTCGGCCACACTACTATGGCCGTACCCCACCACCCATTTCTCGTGAAAATCCGCCGACTTTTCGTCAGTCAGCTCTTGGGCGATTTTTCTAAACGAATCCGGAGACCGGGAACATTTGGCAAACGCCACCGCCACCACTTCCGGCTTCAAATAATCCAACGAATAAACAGAGCACTTGTTTTGTTTTATTCGTTTTTTTGTTTTTATTCTCTTCATATATGTTTCAAAAAACCAAATATCAAAAAGCGAGGCAATAAAGTAACAAAGAAATGGCGATCAAAGGCAAATAAAATAAAAAAACATGGGGGAGAAATAAATATTTTATCGCTTTAATTGGTCGATGCTCGGGCAAATTAGGAGAAATAAAATTTTCAGGGAAATTTCCCGTTTGAAAAAATATCTTCAAAGCGCTGGCTATTTCGTTGCGCCTTTCCTTATAAGATTGGCGGAAACTTTTATTGGAAATATCCAAAAATAAAAAAAACAAAACGACAAAAACCGATAAAAATATAATTTCCTCCGTCCTTGACTGAAATGCCCAGCCGGATAAAGCCGCCCAAGCGGTCATGGTCCACGTTTTAATCTGAGACAAAAGACCGTCATATTTATCCATTTGCCGCTGAGTCAGTTCAAACTCCACTCGAACTAAATCAAATTGATTATCCGGTTTCATAAATTTTTTGTTTTGTTATGTGAAATTAATAAAATTGCAAATTATATGAAAATGGTTAACAACTTTTGAAAGTATTCGAGATGACTGTTCTGTCAGTCGGCGGATTTGAAATTTCGCTCCGAAGTCCGCTTAAATAAAAATTTGTTGGGATCGCTTCAGATACTGCTTTTGATTTCAATGACGTCGCCGTCTTTCACTACGTATTCCCTGCCCTTAGTTTGGATCAATCCTTTTTCTCTGGCCTGAATAAATCCACCCGCCTCCAGTAACTCTTTCCAATTAACGACTTCCGCCTTGATAAAGCCTTTTTCAAAATCACTATGGATAACTCCACCGGCCTGAGGGGCTAATTTTCCCCTCTTTAATGTCCAGGCTCTGGTTTCATCCGGTCCAGTAGTCAAAAAGGTGATTAAATCCAGCAAACGGTACGATTCCTCAATTAAATTATTAATCTTTAGCTCTTGGGGTAGCCCGAAAGAAATTCTTTCTTCCGGGCTCAAATCAAAAGCATCCAACTCAGACAAAACATCTATGATTAAAAATGGCCAATTGTTTTTGCGGAAGAGTTCTCTTAGTTCAGGTGTCACATCATCTTCGCCTCCGTTAAACAAATACAGCCGAGGCTTAGCTACCAACAATTGATAGCCGGCCATAATTTTTCTTTCTTCTTCTTCCCATTTTTTTTCAATCAAAGTTTCTCCTTTATCCAGAACTTCTTTTATTTTAGCCAGTATTTCCATCTCTTTAATCGCCTCTTTTCCTCCCGCCCTGGCTTCTTTTCGACAAGATTCCATTCTTTTCCCCACGGTCTCCAAATCTTTTAAAATCAATTCCGTTTCCAGAATTGATTTATCCCTTAAAATGTCTATGCCCTGTTGGACGTTGACAATCTTCTCGTTGGGAAATGCCCGCAAAACATAAATAACGGCGTCGGTTTCCCGAATATTGGCAAGAAATTTATTGCCCAATCCTTCCCCCTGACTGGCGCCCTTGACTAGGCCGGCAATATCTACGAACTCCACGGTGTTATAAATCTTTCGAGCAGATTTAGTCAGCTCGGCCAGCTTATCCACTCTCTCGTCCGGAACGGCCACCACACCCACATTAGGGTCAATGGTGCAAAAAGGATAATTAGCGCAATTCACTTTCTTTTTGGTAATAAGCTGGAATAAAGTTGATTTGCCGACATTTGGCAAACCAACAATTCCGATTGATAAAGACATAAATTATTAAAAATATTTATCTACCAAATACTCTTTGACAGGGTCCGACCCTGTCATATTTTAAAAATTTGGCGACAATCTCCTCTCTTAACTCGTCTATATATACAAATCATATCTATAACATTGGCTTTTTTGTTGCATATTATGCGACCCAATGTTATAATCATTATCGGAAAAATTATTAACAACCACTTAACCAATTTTAGGTTATCATTTTTATAGGATTATGCAAGAATATTTGGGAAAACTAGTATACAAAATATACTAAGGGTTTCTACGCAAAAACAACTCGAAAAAATCGAGTTAATGATCTTTATGAGATTCCTCTTATGGACTGAGTATTAGACCTTATAAATATCGTCCAAAAAATTTAGTATCAACGTTAATTAATTTCTCGAAAAATAAAAATTATAAAATTATATCAGGAAAAAATTATCAAAAACAGAAATATTGGATAGTTTTTCCCTGGGACTAAACAATATGAATAAAATATTTTTTGTAACTGGCAATCAATTTAAATTTGATTTAGCAAAAAGCAAATTAAATTTAAAAGACAATATCGATCTGCAACAAAAAAAATTTAATTGTCCAGAAATACAAGCGGACACTATCAAAGAGATAGCCTCCTTCTCTGTAAAATATTGCGCCGACAATCTCAAGGTACCATGTATTAAAAACGACAGTGGAATGCAGGTTCAGTTTTTAAATAATTTTCCGGGACCGTATAGTAAATATATAGAAAAAACCATAACAGAAAAAGGAATATTAAATCTAATGTCGGACTGTTCTAATCGTGAAGCAACTTTTATTGAGGCATTAGCCTTTTGCGAGCCTGGCAAGGAACCCGTCGTATTTGAATGTACTACAAGGGGTAAAATTGCAAATCAATCAAGGGGCGATAATGGATGGGGTTTTGACAAAATTTTTATCCCCAGGGGATTTGACAAGACATTTGCCGAGTTCAACGATGATGACAGAGTAAAATTATGGGGTTCTAGTGGCTATGAAGAATTATCCCGATATTTAAACAACCTATACAATGATTGACGTTAAAAGTGGGTATTTATTAAGAAAAAATGCTAAAAAATACAAAGAACTTCCCATTCTTGCAACTAAATTGGGTAATATTAGGTATCACAATAAAAAAATTATAGCCATAGAAGGAATAAACAGTTCGGGAAAAACTACACAAGTAAATATTTTAAAAACTTAATATATTGTGTCCCTAAATACATATTTGTATGTATTTGAAAAATCCAAGCAGGAATCGCTGGGATCTATTAAAATATGACAGGGCTGAATCCTGTCATATTTTAATATTTAAATCGTAAAAGTGCTAAGATTATTGAAGGGCAGTGCCTTTTGGACAAAATCCGAACTTTTTTTGACGAAAATCCGGACTGCGAATTTTGAACGCTCCGCCCCGCCACCATGCTCGTTAGGAGCAGGCCGCCAAAGAAAAGTTTTGTTTTCCTTTTAAAAGAAAAAATCGGGCGCGCACAAATAAAAAATTGTAAACAAAACTTTTCTTTGGCGGTGTGCTTTTGAAAAAATCCGAACTGATTTCATTAACGGGCTCGGCGGG
>Ga0209610_1000739_pt1 | contig 17001 bp, 21 predicted proteins | sample LakKivw275mmetaG_FD_184137 | JGI IMG/M metagenome (GOLD analysis project Ga0209610, IMG submission 184137) | Anoxic lake water microbial communities from Lake Kivu, Rwanda to study Microbial Dark Matter (Phase II) - Lake Kivu water 275m metaG... | ecosystem: Environmental > Aquatic > Freshwater...
TGCTTGTATTATTGTTTTTTTTATCACAAATTGTTGGCCTCGCAATAACAAACCAGTATATTGATCATGAAAAAACAGCAGAAACAGGCGTTACAGAATGGGAAGAACTGCCTTATGATTTTGAGAGGCCGCCTTTAGAGGAAAGCAGCTCTTTTATATACATTCTAATAGCTGTTCTTTTGGGAACAGGTCTTTTAATGTTGCTGATAAAATTCAAGAAGGTCAACTGGTGGAAATTCTGGTTCTTTATCAGCGTTGTAGTGTTCCTTACAATAGCGCTAAAGCCATTTATTAAACAAGAGATTGCATTAATAATAAGCATTGTTTTGGCATTGTTCAAGATTGTCAGGCCAAACATTTTTGTGCATAATATCACTGAAGTCTTTATTTATGGGGGATTTGCAGCAATATTTGTCCCTATAATGAACCTGTATGCTGTCTTTATGCTGTTGCTACTTATATCTCTTTATGATATATATGCTGTCTGGAAGAGCAGGCATATGGTAAAGCTGGCTAAATTCCAGACAAGCTCAAGGGCTTTTGCAGGCCTTTCTATTCCATACAAAATGCCTAAAAAAGAAGATAAGGGAAAACCAGGCAAGGTTGAAAAAATTGAAAGAATCAGAACAGCAATCCTTGGCGGCGGTGATATTGCATTTCCACTGGTATTTGCAGGTGTTGTGATGAAAAATGCAGGTTTTTTAACATCCTTGATAATACCAATCTTTGTCTCAACAACACTGCTTATTTTGTTGGTTAAAAGCAAAGAAGACAGGTTTTATCCTGCAATGCCTTTCCTCAGCCTAGGCTGTCTAGCTGGCTATGGTTTTATAATCTTATTGAATACAATTGTTTAGGATTAATGGATTTTTGAAAATCAAAAAAACTTATATAAAACTTATTTTATCAATAATAATATGGAACAATCAACTAAGATAATAAATGGAATTCTGCATGCTGTGGTTTCTGTTATATTTAATAAGGAAAAAAAGGTTCTGATGTTCTTAAGGAAAGGGGAGGAATGGGAACAGGGCTGGGAGCCAGTGAAAGGAGCTGTAAATGTTAATGAAAATGATGGGGAAGCAGCTTTAAGAGAAATAAAGGAGGAGGCAGGACTAGAGAATGTTAGATTAATAGAAAAAATAAACAAGGTTTACTGGGGAGAAAAACCATATAAAAAAGGAAAAATCAAAATTAGGGTTATTGCTTTTGTTTTTGAATATTTAGGGGGAGAAATCAAACTCGGCGAGCCAGAACATATTGACTGGAAATGGATGAGCATAGAAGAAGCTAAAAAGAAGGTATGGTTTAGGCATGGAAAAAACATTTTAAGGGATGCATATGAACTTGCATATAAAACTAAAAATTCTTTAATGTCTTTTGCCTTAATGATGAAGAGTATGATAATGGGTTAATGGCCATTCCATCCTTTGCAGCTATTACCTGAGTGTATGTTTTTTTCTGTATCTCCCTGGCCTCATACATTGGGTCTGCCTCAAGCATCTTAATGCCAAAGTGCTGTATTATTGCAAGCTTTGGCTTTACCTCGGTTATTATCTTTACAGCATCGTCTGAGTTAAGGTTTATTTTTGAATTAATTCCAGACGGGTTTACAATATTTAAAATCAAGATGTCAGAGCCCTTATGCATTTCAGCAAGACCAGTAAAATAGCTTGTGTCAGAGACATATGAAAGGCTGAATTCCGGCGTTATAATCTTAAAGCCAGTATTTTCTATGCCATGTTTTGTTGGAGTTGTCCTTATCTCAACATCAGAAACGCCAATTTTTTGGTTCTCCTTAATAATAATATATTTTTCAAGGCAGTTTTTGTAGAAATTCAGTAAGACTGCACCTGTATTATTATCACCGTTAATAACTATCTTGTTTGATATAAGAACGCCTTTTTTGTCAAGGCCAGAATGAGTCATTGCACTTATAACTGCATTAATATCATTAGCATGGTTTAAGTGGCTATGTGAAACAAGAATACATGTGTTTTCCCTTAAGTTAACATCATATTGCTTGGCTCTTGCTAAAGCACCTGGCCCGGGGTCTATATGAAACTGCATATCCTCTGCTTTTATTATTATTCCCCCAGAGGCCCTTAACTGCTTTCCGACAACAAAACAGTCCCCCCCTGTGCCCAAAAAAATGATTTGTGGCAGCATGAATATTAGGATATGGTTTTTATTTAATAAATCTTTTGGTTTAACACAGAATTTTGGATTGGCTGGCTTAATTTAGGCAAAGTTTATTAACAAGCAGTGAATCATAATCTGGAAAATGGATAATCTTAATGACATGCCTAAAATAACAAAAGACACAACAAAAAATGAGATAATAGAGTATGCTGTCAGACTTTATAGAATACATAAGCCTAATGACTTAAAAGAAGAAGAAGTGATAAAATACGCTGGAAATGCCTGGCAGCACAGCAAGAGCGTACATTTTTACTTGGATAAGCTGGGAATTTCTATTGATGAGGAAAGTGAAACTCCACATGATCTTGCTGGCAAAGGCAATAAACTGGAATGGGAGGTTATGCATGGCCTTGCATATACAGAAAAGGATACGCCTGAAAAAAATAGAATATTTGAGGAGGCGCTTGAAAGGCATAGGACCCAAATACACCATAGGATGTGGAATAATCCCAACTCGCCGGAGGGATGGCTAAAGTATGGGGCTGTTGATGCTGTATGCTCTCTTCTTGAACTCAGGCTGTATCAAGAGGGGGTCCATTACTGGGATGAAATACTAGATGTTATATCCTCCTGCTCAAGCGAAGAGTATAAAAAAGAAAAAATGAGGTGGGCTGTTGAGGAAATGAGGAGGGCCACAACATTGCTTAAGGACTTAGAGATTTGGATAGCATCATTTTTGCAGGGAAATAAGAAAAATTCAGAAGAAAAAAAATAATAATTCTAACTAACTTGCATAAGTTCTTATTTTCATGATGTTATTTTAAAAACCAAAATCTTTAAATATCAGCTTTCATAATTTTCATAAAATACTGAAAGTTCAGAAAGTAGTGAATAAAGATGATAAGCACTTTAAAGAGCCCAAGGGAAGAGTTTATAGAGCTGATGACGGAAAACTGCAGGATGAATGGCCTTGACGAGCTTTCATCAGAACTAATTGCCATTCTTTATGCAGAGCCAGGAGAAATATCACTTGAAGAACTTTCAAAAAGGACACATTATAGCTTGTCTGCTGTATGCACTGCAGCTAAGCTTATAGAAAGGATAGGTCTTATAAAGAGAACAAGAAAGCCCGGCTCAAGAAAGGCATACTTTTATATGGAAAAGGACCTAACTGTATTTTCACTTGACTTAATGAAAAAAAAGTATGAGAAAATAATTATTCCAACAAAACAGAAGCTGCCTTCAATAATAGAGAAATATAAAAAAGAGAAATCAGAAAAGTCAAGACAGGAGCTCAGGATAGTAGAAAATTATTATAAAGAGGTACTTGCTTCTGAGGAAATAATAAAAAATATTATTGAGATAGTAAATAAAGTAAGAAGCAAACTGAAAAAATGACTGATACAATAATTGAATTAAAGGATGTGTGGAAAATTTACAAAATGGGAAAGGTTAATGTAAATGCACTCAGGGGAATGAATTTCAGTGTGAAGAGGAATGAGTTTGTTTCAATAATGGGTCCAAGCGGCTCTGGAAAAAGCACAGCTGTAAATATGGTTGGCTGCCTGGACATTCCCACAAAAGGGGATGTTTACCTTGAAGGAAAGAACATTGCCCATCTGCCTGAATCAACCCTTGCCCAGATAAGGGGCAGAAAAATAGGATTCATATTTCAGACATTTAATCTTATTCCAACATTAACAGCAAAAGAAAATATAACCCTGCCGATGATATTTCAGGGAATTTCTGCAGGTAAAAGAGAAAAAAGAGCTGAGAAACTGCTAAGGCTTGTCCAGCTTGAAGGAAGAATGAGCCACAAACCATCAGAGCTTTCTGGTGGTGAGCAGCAGCGCGTTGCAATCGCAAGGTCATTAGCAAATGATCCCAGCGTGATACTTGCTGATGAGCCGACAGGAAACCTTGACTCAAAAACAGGAAGGATTGTAATGGGTTTTTTAAAAAATCTAAACAAAAAAGAGGGAAAAACAATCATAATGGTCACGCATGATGCTGAGCTTGCAAAGCATGCAGACAGAATTGCATATCTTAAGGATGGAGTAATAATAAAACAATAAGGATAACAGAAAAATTATTTTAAATGGAGGTTAAAAAAATGAAAAAAGAGATAAAATCAACCGGAATATTATATATGGTGCTGATAATTTGTGCAGCTGTTTTTGCAGAGGGTATTTCGAGTTCTGCAAATATTGATGTAAGCCTTATTAACCAGGATCCTGATCCTGCAGAGCCTGGAAAATATGTTGAGGTAAAGTGGAAAGTAGAGAATGCGGGCTCCTCAAATACAGAGAATGTTATTTTTGAGGTTCTGCCTAAATTTCCCTTCTCTCTTGATCCAGGGGTAAGTGCAACACAAAAAATCGGAAGCATGTGGGGAAGGCAAATGGGCGATATCGGGATCATAGTAACATACAGGCTTAAGGTTGACGAGAATGCTGTTGAGGGCCTTAATGAGATTGAGGTAAGATATAGCTTGGATAATGGAGTAAGCTGGCACAAGCCAGGAAAGTTTTACATAAATATAAGGACCCATGATGCAATATTAAATGTAAAAAAAGTTAGTTATGCTCCAGACCCTATGCCTCCAGGCAAGAAAGCTATTTTAAGCATTGAGCTGGAGAACATGGCAAATTCATTGCTTAAGGATATTAAAATAAAACTCAGCCTGATAACAGTCCTGCAGACTGCAACTAGTCTGAGTTACAGCGAGCTTCCGTTCTCTCCCTTTGGAACAACAAACCAGCAGGTCATAAAAAGTATTGATGCAGGAAAAACAAGGACAGTTGAGTTCACACTTATTCCAGACCCAAATGCAGATTCAGATGTCTATAAGATTCCTATAACTATTGAGTACTCTGATAGGATTGGGATAAATTACTCAAAATCAGAGATTATAAGTGTAATTGTTGGTGATGAGCCAATCCTGGAGCCATTAGTTGATTCAACAAATGCATATATGAAAGGGCAGGTTGGAAGAGTCGGTATTTCTTTTATAAATAAAGGAACAACTGATGTAAAGCTGCTTGATGTTGAATTAAAGGAAAGCGATTATATTAAGGTAATATCCTCCTCAAAAGTTTATTTGGGGAATATTGAGTCAGATGATTATGAGATTGCTGAATTCAAGGTTTATATAAAAGACACAGAGGATTCAAATGTTCCATTAATATTGAATTACAACTATCTTGACCCAACCAACAACAAATATGAGAAACAGGAAACCATTTATCTTAATATTTACAGCAAGAATGAAGCAAAAAAATATAGTTTGGACGGAGCCAGCGGGGGATATGGAGGCATTTTTGCAGTATTCACAATTGTTGTGATTGGTTATTTTGGATACAAGTGGTGGAAAAAGAGAAAGGAGCATCAGTAAGATGTTTTTTAGTTGAGCAAGAATGCTGAAAGATTATTCTAGATTTGCAATTGATGGAATAAAAAACCGCAAGCTTAGGTCATGGCTTACTATGATAGGCATAATCATAGGCATAACTGCTGTTGTTTCTCTTATTGGGATAGGCCAGGGCTTGAAGGTAGCGATAAGCTCTCAGTTTGGCGACATTGGCACCGATAAATTGACTGTAATGGCTTCAGGGGGCATGGGGCCGCCTGGAACAGGGGTTGTAAACCCACTGACAAAGGACAATGTGAAAAAGATTGGGGATGTTAATGATGTAAAGGTTGCTGCCGGAAGGCTTGCAAGAAGCATTAAAATTGAATATAATGACAATGTAAAGTTTGGCATGGCTGCAAGCATAGCTGAGGGGAATGGAAGAAAACTTATTGAGTCTGCCCTAAACCTTGAGGCTGAAAAAGGCAGGTTGCTCAGGGATGGCGACACTAAAAAGATAGTTTTGGGCAGTAATCTTGGAAGTGAGAATGCAGGATTTGAAAAACAGATTTATGTAGGCTCAAAGGTTCTTGTACAGGATGAGAGATTTGAGGTTGTTGGCATACTTAAAAAAACAGGCAGTTTTGCTGTTGACAGCCTTGTTTTTATTCAGGAAGATGATTTAAGGAAGATGCTAAGCATTTCAGATGATGAATATGATATTATTGTAGCGCAGGTTCATCCAAATGCTGATATCAAGGCTGTGCAGGAAAATATAGAAAAGGTTATGAGAAAAGAAAGGGGAGTTAAAAAAGGGGAAGAGGATTTTACAGTCCAGACGCCGCAAGCTATACTTGCCCAGGTTAATTCAACTTTGTTTGCTGTACAGCTATTTGTTTATATCATTGCAGTAATATCCATAGTTGTTGGCGGCATTGGAATAATGAACACTATGTTTACATCTGTTCTTGAGCGTACAAAAGAAATAGGCATAATGAAGTCAATTGGCGCAAAAAACAGCACAATTTTTACATTGTTTTTTATTGAATCTGGGATGATAGGCAGTGTTGGAGGAATAATAGGCGCTGTTATGGGGGTAAGTATTGCAAAGGGGATTGCTTTTATCGGAAGTATGCTGCTTGGAAGCGAACTTATCAGGGCAGATATAAGCATTTGGCTTGTGATTGGCTCAGTAGTTGGCTCATTTTTGCTTGGCAGCATATTTGGGATAATTCCTGCTATAAGAGCCTCAAGGCTCAATCCAGTAGAGGCGTTGCGCCATACTAAGTAGGGTATAAGATGATAGAAGATTTAATCAAATATATCACAACCAATATTAAGCACAGGTTTACAAGAAGCTTTCTTACTATTCTTTCCATACTAATAGGAATAATGGCTATTTTTGTTTTAATCAGCTTTGGTGAGGGCCTTAGAAACTACATGGAGGTGATGGGCGAGGAAATGGGGACAGACAAGCTTATGGTCATGCCAAAAGGTATGGAGCTTCCGGGTAGTGGAGGAGTATATCTTACAAAAGATGACCTTGATTTCATAAAAAAGCAAAGGGGTGTTTCAGAAGCTACCGCAATGATACTCAAGCAAAGCGAGGTTAGAATTGATAAAAGAAAGCTGGGGAAATGGGTTTTCATCGCAGGTATGCCTACTGACCCATCTGAGCGAAGGTTTGTTGAAGAGGCTTTCGCAGGCTATGGAATTTTTAAAGGAAGGGCCTTAAAAAAAGGGGATAAAAACAAGGCTGTTCTAGGCTATAACTATATGGTTGCCGACAAGGTTTTTTCTAAGCCTTTAAATCTCGGTGACAATATTTTTATCAATGGTAAATCATTTGATATTGTTGGATTTTATGAAGAAATAGGCAATCCTCAGGATGATTCAAATGTTTACCTGACAAATGATGCCATGAAAGAGCTTTTTGATATTGGAGATGAGTATGGCTACATATATATAAGAGCAGATAAAGGCGTAGTTCCAACTGAGCTCGCAGATAAGCTTAAAGAAAAATTGAGAAACAAAAAGGGGCAGAAGGAAGGGCAGGAAGATTTTTATATCATGTCATTTGAGCAGCTTATGGAGACATTCAGCACGGTCTTATTGGTGCTTAATTCTATCTTAGTAATAATAGCAGGGATATCTGTGCTTGTGGCTGCTGTAAACATTATGAACACAATGTATACTGCTGTTTTAGAAAGAACAAAGGAAATTGGGATTATGAAAGCCATTGGCGCAAAAAACAGCACTATTCTTTTTATGTTCTTTTTTGAGTCAGGAATGCTGGGGTTGATTGGAGGTGGCATTGGTATGCTGCTTGGTTATGGTTTAGCAAAGCTCGGGGCTGTTATTATTGCTTTTACAGGTTATTCATTTCTCAAGCCTTATTTTCCATGGTGGCTTATAGTTGGCTGCCTTGTGTTTTCTTTTATGGTTGGAGCTGCCTCCGGGTTCTTCCCTGCAAGAGCAGCATCAAGGCTGAAGCCTGTTGATGCATTAAGATATGAGTAAGTTGAATAAATTCCAAACACAAATTATATAAATTCCAAAATAAAAATATGTAAAGAGGTGAGCCAAATGGCTTGTTTTGAATGGCTAAATAAAAAAATAAAAAAAATGGAGTGGTATGACATTTCACTGACAAAGCTTAGTACTGCTGCATTTATTCTAATGGTGGCAAAGCTCTGGAATCCAATTCTTTCCTTGGAGTGGTATTGGTATGCCATAATCTTTGTCCTGGCAGCAATAAGGCCCATGTTGAGGGTATTAAGAAAATAATCTTTAAAGCAATCTAAAAGACCATGAGAAAATCCGAGTTATTTATGTTGATAATTATTATTGCTTGTTTTGTTATTGGTATTTATCTTTATCCCAAGATGCCAGAGCAGATGGCCTCGCACTGGAATGCTCAAGGAAAGGTTGATGGTTATATGTCAAGATTCTGGGGGGTGTTTTTAATGCCTTTTGTTTTTGTAGGCCTTGCATTGCTTTTTATTGCTATTCCAAGAATAGACCCCTTGAAAAATAACATTGAAAAATTTAGAAAATACTATGATGGGTTTATTATTCTGTTTTTTATATTCATGCTTTTGGTTTATTTTCAAACAATCCTGTGGAACCTTGGAATTGAAATAAGCCCTAATCTTGCTTTTCCAATTTTGATGGGGTTTTTGTTTTTTTATATTGGGGTTCTTCTTGAAAACGCAAAAAGAAACTGGTTCATCGGCATAAGGACGCCATGGACCTTGAGCAGTGATAAGGTCTGGAACAAAACACACAAGCTCGGCTCCAAGATGTTTAAGACAGCAGGCATAATTGCTCTTATTGGATTTTTGTTCCAGAAATATGCAACTTATTTTATTCTTATTCCTGTTCTCTTTGCTGCTTTCTATCTAATTGTTTATTCTTACTTTGAATACCAAAAAGAAAAGAAATAATTCTTTGATTATAACTTCACAAATTTTTATCGAAAGACTTAAAAAACATAGTGTATTACAGGCCTTTGGGAAGACTAGGCCGGGGGGTTAGCCCTCTCCTGTTACCATCAATGGGCTTTATGGTGGGGCTGAAGCCTGGGGAGAGGTAATTGCCTTAATTATTGGTCTTGGCTCGGACGTTGAGGATCTGTCCTGCAGGATTGGCCTTTTAGGGAAACATGTCAGATCAGGAATGAAGCAGCATTAACCTTTAAGACTGGTGCTTGCGGGGTTGCGGGTCTGAGAAAGAGTTAAGGTAGCTGATAGTTGGGGCTATTATCCATTTTCAGGCATGCCTTCCCGCTTTATTTGAATTTTACAAGCCTTAGGGGGTTTTTAGAAAGGGTTATTTCTATAACAGAGCCTTTATTAAACCTGTATTCTTTATTTGAATCAAGAGCAACAATGCCATTATTCATTTCTGACTTAATCTTAAGAATCTGATTATGGCTAATAAACCCCTTTGTAAGCAGCGGTCTTGTTAGTTTTCCCTTGTATGGCTCTCTTACAATAAAATAAGATTTCTTAGAGCAGGAAGAAAACGGCTTGACACCCACGGACTTTAGCCATGCATTTGAACCTGAGCCAGTTCCAATAAGAACACCGCTGCTTTTCTGTTCCTCAATTTTATTATTTAAAAAAATCTTATAATGGGATGTCTTGTACGGAATTTTATTTCCAATAAATACCTCATTTAAAGCAAGGCATAGTTCCTTCTTGTTAATTTTGCTCTTAAGCCTTGTAAGTTTTTCAACATAAAACCTGTTTTCAAGAAATATCTCAACCTTTTTATCAAAATCATCTTTACAAGAGCCCATAAAAAAGCCTTCCTTGGTTTTTGGGTCAGAATTAACACCTAAAACAAGCTCATTTTTAACAAGGTGTGCTGTCCTGAGAAATGTTCCATCACCACCTACAACGATTATAAGATGTTTTTTCTTAAAAATATTTTTGCTAAGCTTTGACCTTTCTATGCATTTAAAGTTTATGTCTTTTTTTCTTAAAGAACCCTTGATTAAATTAATTGCTTTATCATATTTTGCATAAACAACTAAAACATTAAGCATAGTGCCACATCTTTTTTATGTTATAAGCATTTATTCAACCAAAACAGCTGGCTTTCCAGGCATTGCAGTTCTTGCCTTGGCTTGCTCTGAGTCCTCTGCCTTGACTATCTCAACAGCAGATTTAAACTCATCTTCAAACAGTTTCTTTGAGTTTTGTAAGACATTAAGCTCTGTATTTTGGTCAAGAATCACTGATGGAATCCTGCTTGGATTCTTGACTATTAAAGGAATTAATTTTGAAACATCTTTGCTGTTTTCCTTGAATCTCGGCATTATTGCTTTCATAATAGTGCTAACATCTCTTGTTTTTTCAATCTCTTTCTTAAGCTCTCTGAAAAACTTATATTTCCATTTTTCTGAAACAAACAAAGTCAGTTTTTTTGGCTTTTCAATTTTTATAAGGCCAAGGATGTAGGCAATATCTTTTCTCACACTGTTAATCATTTCCTCAGAGCTCTCTGCCTTTTCATCAATCATGTTTTTATCATATTTTGGCCAGTTAGATAATGAAACAAATCCTTTAAGTCCAGTCATCTTCCAAAGCTCTTCGCATATAAATGGTGTGAATGGGCTCATTAAGAGAATAAGATTTTTTATAAGCTCTCCAAACACTTTTTTGTTTAAATCTTTATTAGCATGCTTTCCAACCTCACTCATAAACTGCATTATCTGGCTTATTGCAAGGCTGAACTTAAACCCTTCAATGTTTTCAGTCACATCTTTAATCAGATGATTCATGATGCTTAGCATATATTTATCCCTGCTGTTAAGCTGCTTAAAATCAATATTTTCAAAGGAAATCTTATCCATGTTATCTTCAATCAAGGAATAAAACCTGTTAAGGAACTTGAATGCTCCCTTTACGCCCTGGTCGCTCCATTCAAGCTCTTTTTCAGGAAGAGCTGCAAACAAGATAAATAGTCTTGCTGTGTCTGGGCCGTATTTTTCAGTTATTTCAGCAGGGTCAACAACATTTCCTAAGCTCTTGGACATCTTTGCCCCGTCCTTTATTACCATTCCCTGTGTCATCAGTCTTTTAAATGGCTCATTTATCTTGCATAACCCTAAATCCCTTAAAGCTTTTGTGAAGAACCTTGCGTAAAGCAAGTGCAATATTGCATGCTCTATTCCACCAATATATTGGTCAACATTCATCCAGTATTCAACTGCCTTTTTGTCAAACGGCGCCTTGTCATATTTTGGGCTGCAATATCTTAAGAAATACCATGATGAATCAATAAAGGTGTCCATTGTATCTGTTTCCCTTTTTGCCTTTCCTCTGCATTTTGGGCATTTTGCATTAACAAAGCTTTTTGAGGTTTCAAGGGGATTTCCGCTTCCTGAGAACTTAACATCCTTTGGAAGTAATACAGGCAGCTCTTTTTCAGGAACAGGCACTATTCCGCACTTATCACAATAAACTATTGGGATAGGCGTTCCCCAGTAGCGCTGCCTTGAAATGAGCCAGTCGCGTATCTTAAAGTTAATGGTTTTTTTTCCCCATTTCTTTTTTTCAATGAAATCAGATATTTTTTTAATTGCTTCCTTATTATTGAGACCATTAAAATGGCCTGAATTTATAAGGATTCCATCATCAATATAAGCTCTAATCATCTCATTTTCTTTAAGCTTTTTATCTTTAGGTGTGATTACAACCTTCAGCTGAAGATTGTATTTTTTTGCAAACTCAAAGTCGCGATGGTCATGTGCTGGAACCCCCATTACAGCGCCTGTGCCATAATCCATTAAAACATAATCAGCTATGTACAATGGAAACTCATCCCCTGTGAAAGGGTTGATGAAATATCTTCCAATGAAAATTCCTTTCTTTTCCCTTGTCTCATCTATTCTTTCAGATATTTCCTCTTTTTTTACTTCCTCAACAAAATGATTTACCTTTTCTTCATATTCTGTTCCTTTCACAAGCCTTTTTGCAAGAGGATGTTCTGGTGCAATAACCATATAAGTAATTCCATAGACAGTATCTGGCCTTGTGGTGAAAGTGCTTATTGCTTCATTGGAATTTTTTATTTTAAATTTAATCTCAACTCCTTCACTTTTTCCTATCCAGTTTTTCTGCATTATCTTCACTCTTTCAGGCCATTCTTCAAAAGTATCAATATCATTCAGAAGTTCATCAGCATAGTTAGTTATTTTGAAGAACCATTGCTCTAAATCCTTCTGCTCAACAACTGACTTACAGCGCCAGCATCTGCCCTGCTCAACCTGCTCATTTGCAAGAACAGTCTTGCAACCAGGGCACCAGTTCACAGCTGACTTTTTCCTGTATGCAAGGCCTTTCTCAAGAAATTTCAAGAAAATCCACTGGTTCCATTTATAATAATCAGGGTCACAGCTTTGAATCTTGCGGCTCCAGTCATAGCTCATTCCCATTGCTTTTTGCTGCTCGCTGATTGCCTTTATGTTGTTAAGCGTCCATTTCTCTGGGTCAACATTATGCTGTATTGCAGCATTCTCAGCAGGAAGCCCAAATGCATCATATCCCATTGGGTAAAGCACATTAAAACCGTTCATTCGCTTGAATCTTGCAAGAGCATCGCCTATGGAATAGTTTCTCAGGTGGCCAACATGCAGCTTTTCAGAAGGGTAAGGATACATCTCAAGGCAGTAGAACTTTTTCTTTTTTGTGTCTTCAGATACTTTGAATATATCTTTCTCTTCCCAAAGCTTTTTCCATTTCTTTGAAATCTTGTTAAAATCAGGCATTTAGTTAGAAAAATAAAGATTATATTTAAATCTTTATATTAAAAAATTAAAAGAACTAATGTTTCTTGAACCTTGCTATATTATCTATTAAATCAACATGGCCCAAAAACAAGGCTCTGCAGCAGTACCTCTCAAGGCCGAGGTCATCCATTACTTTTTTTGGCTCTTCTCCTTTTTTTATCCTTTCATTATATTCTTCCCAGAGGTGTGCAACTGGTTTTCCGCAGCTCCAGCATCTTATTGGAATAATCATTTTCTCACCTGTAGCTCTTCTGCTTTTTAGCTCTTGCCTGGCCATGCCTGTTTGGCTTTGCCGCTTCCTTTCTCCTTGTATCAGCAACAAGCAGGTGCCTGTCATATTTCAAAAAAGTATCTTTTAATGAACTGCTCTTTGAGTATTCAACCAAAGCACGGGCAATTGCAAGCCTTACTGCTTCTGCTTGGCTTATTATTCCGCCGCCGGCAACATTAATGTCTATATCTATTTTTTTTGTTAAGTCTCCAGCAAGAATCAATGGCTCCATTATTTTCATCCTTGAAAATTCTGGCTCAAAATAATCAAGCAACTGGTTATTAATCTTAATAATTCCCTTACCATCTTTCAAAGTGGCTCTTGCTATGGCCCTTTTCCTTTTTCCTGATATGTGAATTATCTTCATTTTCTCTCCTTCACTAAGTTACATATTTCACCAACATAAACATATTTCAAGCTTGAAACATTTGAAACATTAAAATTGTCAAGGGTCTCTATCTTCTCGTTCTTAAATTCATCTGGTATTCCGATATAGCACATAACTCTTTTAAATGCTTTGATTCCTTTTTCCTGTTTGTAGGGCAGCATTCCCCTTATGCATCTCCTTACAAATCTGTCCGGCATCTTTTGCATGAATGGGCCTTTTGTAGGCCTACTTCCAAGTTCATTTCTTCTTTTATAGCCTGCAATAACTGATTTTTTATTGCCTGTTAAAACAGCTTTCTCGCAATTAACAATATCAACCCTTTCTCCTAACATGGCCTTTTTGGCTGCATAGCTGGCCAGTCTTCCTAAAATCATATCTGAAGCGTCTATTATCATTTTGGTTTACCCGATAATTCTTATACCCCTGCCTTTTGGATTCTCTTTAATCAACTCATTAATTAATATTGCCCTTGAATTTGATTTCTTGATTTTGTCTAATGCCTGTTCTGAAAACTGCCATGCTGCAATGGTTAGTTTATGGTCTAAATCTCCGGATGCTAAAACCTTGCCGGGAACAATTATATTCTCATTCTCCTTTGTGTATCTGTTAATTCTTGAGAGGTTAACAATCCTCCTTTGTCTTGTAGGCTTTGAAAGCTCATCTGCAATCCTCTTCCACAGGTTAGAGTTATGGCTAGCTGAATTCTTTTTAAGCTCTGTAACCAGCTCTTTCAAGTGAATGTTTGTTGACCCTGTTCTTTTTGCCATTTTCTTGATGCGGGAGACGGGATTCGAACCCGCGCAGCCACTAAGGCATACGGCCCTCAACCGTATTCATTTGACCAGACTCTGACACCCCCGCGTGAGAGTTATTTTTCCTTTTTGGGTTCCTTCTGTGGCCTTGCTTTCTTTTTAATCTCTTTAATAAATTCGTTTGAATTATCTTTAATTATTTTTAATGCCTCTTCTATTATTTCCTTGCACTTAAGCTGGCCCCATGATTCAACATAAAAGATAAATTGAGTGTCATCTCTGCCAACCTCTATTGCTCCTTTTGGATCACATACATCAACACAGGCATTGCAGAGGTGGCATTTTAAAATTTCATCTTTTTTGAGAGTTAAATTTTCATTTTTTATCTCAAAAATATTCATTGGGCACTGCTCCACAACTGTCTCTGGGTTCTTGCACTGCTTTTTTATTTCAATTACAGGCATTAATTTGTAATAAACAAGTCCGGGGCACCATTTTGCATGCTCTTTTCCCCTGCCTAAAACAGCTGTTGCCTCAAACTCAAGCTTTTGACCCTTTAGAAGCTTAACAATCGGTATTTTTGAATAGACTGGCTTGACTTTTGGGTCAGTTGATTTTATTTCTGATGAATAAACAGTTCCCTGACCATGTGCTTTTAATATAAGCTTAAGCTGGCACTGTGCACATCCCTTTCCATTGCATTTGCATTTATCTGGCAGGTTGTATGATTTAAGGTCAGTTGTTAAAGGTATAAGGCCAAGCCTATGGGCTATAATCTCGTCGTAAAGAACAGAGCTGTTATCTCTGAACTCAATGTCTTCTATTGCCATTACAGGAACCTCTTCAATAGCACTCCTTCTTATTGCATTTGCAAATGCAGCATCAGCATTCCTGAGGATAAATGAAAGCTTATTCTGCTTTTTATCCAATTTTAAAAGCTCTATTTTCATGGTTAATCACCTTCCTAAACCCTTCTGCCTCTTCTGCCGCCTTTTTTCCTGCATCCATCATGAGGTATTGGAGTAACATCAGATATGATGCCTATTCTTATTCCTGCTCTTGACAAGGTTCTTACAGCAGCCTGGGCTCCAGGTCCTGGGCTGCTCGGCCCGTTATGGCCCCCTGGTGCTTTTATATTAACATTAAGTACATTAATCCCCTTTTCTATTGCAATCTCAGCAGCTTTTTTTGCCGCCATCATAGCAGCTGTTGGTGAGCTTTCAAGCCTGTCTGACTTTACCATTTGGCCGCCAGATGTCCTTGCTATTGTTTCTGTCCCTGTTATATCAGTAATATGGATTATTGTATTATTGTATGATGAGTATATATGGGCAATACCTGTCCTTACTGATGCTTTTTTTTCTGGATCCCTCTTATGAGTCTGTGGTATTTCTTTGTCTTTCATTTGTTACCAGCCTTTCTTGGTTTTTTGGGTTTTTTTGTCTTCTTTACTATTACAGCCCTCTCAGGGTGTTCTGCATCTGCAAGTTTGGAGCTTGCAACAAAATCAATTGAGTTTTCCTCTTCAACTGGAACAAGATATGACGGGCTTGTTATCTTTCTGTTTCCAACACTGATGTGCTCATGGACAATCAGCTGTCTTGCCTGTTTAATTGACCTTGCTTTTGCTTTCTTATAAACAAGGGTTTGCAGTCTTCGGTCCATAATGTCATTTATGCTTAAATCAAGTATATCATCAATATCGCCTGTTTTTGTGATAAGCCCCAAATTGGATAGTTTGTTAAGCAATGCTATTTTTTCTCTTTCTGCCTGTTTTGTCTTTGATGCAATAAGATTTTTTGCCTGATCAGCAAATCCCTTTAAGACGGACCTCATCTTGTAAATCTCTGTCTTGTTTTTAAGGCCATACTCCCTTAACAGCACTGCCTCTTCATCTATTCTTGCCTTCTGCCAGGGGTGCAGTACAGTTGAATATTTTTTTCTTTGTTTTTTAGGAGCTCCCATTTTATACCCTTCCTGACTTAACTTTTTTCTTCTGAACTCCGGTAACCTTTCCCTTGTTTCTCCTGAAGTTTGACCTTGTCCTCTGGCCTCTAACCGGAAGCCCAAATGCATGCCTCATGCCTCTGTAACTCTTGATTTTCTTCAGCATTTTTATGTCATTATCTTTGGTAAGGGCAAGGTCTGATGAAAGCAGATGCTTGTCTTTGCCGGTTTCATAATCCCTTCTTCTGTTAAGCATCCATGAAGGGGCACCGAATCCCTCTGGCCTCCTTACAGCTTCGTCTAGTTTTTTTATTTCCGAGTCAAGCAGGTTACCTGTTTTTTTAGCTTTATCAACACCAACAAGCTTGCATATCATATTAGAAAATGCAAAGTTAATTCCCTTGATTTTCCTCATGGCATCTGCTATCTTTTTATTGCCATCTAGGTCTGTGTTTGCTATTCTTACAAGATGCTTGAATTCCTCATGTGCCATAATTAACCCCTGCAAAATAGCCGAGAACTACAAATCATGAACCCTAAAAGCGCTCATTGAACTCGGGCTATTTTACAGAAAGGAAAAAGAGGTCATATTTAAAGGTTACTGAAGAACCTGACTTAATAGCTTTTATTTGGCCTTTCGTTTAATGGGACTAGTAGTTTGATTAATTTATTTCTAGCTTCTTTTAGTTCCTGAATTGAATTTTCTAGGTTATAATAGAAGAAACGACCTTGGTCTGTGATACGACAGGCAGGGTTTCCAGGAAAAAAGTTTCCATATTTATAATCATATTCTGCCCAACCTTGTTTAACACAATAATGGAAGATATCAGCAGCCTCTTTATTTGATATATT
>Ga0209610_1000745_pt1 | contig 16928 bp, 23 predicted proteins | sample LakKivw275mmetaG_FD_184137 | JGI IMG/M metagenome (GOLD analysis project Ga0209610, IMG submission 184137) | Anoxic lake water microbial communities from Lake Kivu, Rwanda to study Microbial Dark Matter (Phase II) - Lake Kivu water 275m metaG... | ecosystem: Environmental > Aquatic > Freshwater...
TCCGCCGCTCGACGGCACGGTTAACACCGTCGCCGACAACGCGGCGCCCAAGGACTACGGCCCGCTGGTCATCCTCCGCCACACGATCCCTTCGGGCGAGGAGTTCTTCACGCTCTACGGACATCTCGACCGGGCGTCCCTTACCGGTCTCGCGCCAGGCCAGGCCGTCCGGGCGGGCCAAGCCTTCGCCGCCGTCGGCGCTCCGCCTGAGAACGGCGACTGGTGGCCGCATGTCCATGTTCAGATCGTCCTCGACCTCCTCGGGCTCGACGAGGACTTCCCCGGCGTCGCCGCGGCCGGCCGGCGGTCGCTCTGGACCGGTCTATCGCCCGACCCCAATCTCATCCTGGGCATCCCCGCGGACCGCTTCCTCCGGCCGGAGCCGGCCAAGGCAGAGACCCTGGCCGCCCGCCACCGGCTCCTCGGCCGCAACCTCAGCCTGTCCTACCGCGAGCCCCTCAAGATCGTGCGCGGCTGGAGGCAGTATCTCTATGACGAGACCGGCCGGGCCTATCTCGACGCCTACAATAACGTTCCCCTCGTCGGCCACAGCCATCCGCGGGTCGTCCGGGCCGTCCAGGATCAAATGGCCCTGCTCAACACCAATACGCGTTACCTCCACGATAACCTGGTCCGTTATGCCGAACGTCTGACGTCCTTGATGTCCGCGCCCCTTCGCGTGTGTTACGTCCTCAACTCGGCCAGCGAAGCGAACGAATTGGCCCTGCGCCTGGCCCGGACGCACACCGGCCGCGAGGACGTCATCGTCCTGGAGTCGGCCTACCACGGCCACACGACCGGGCTCGTCGATATCAGCCCCTACAAGTTCGACGGGCCGGGCGGAAAGGGCCGCAAGCCCTGGGTCCACGTCGCGCCGCTCCCCGACGACTACCGCGGGCCTCACCGCCGCGACGACCCGGAGGCGGGGAAGAAGTATGCCGCGGCCGTCGGGCCTCTCGCCGAAGAGGCCCAAGCCCGAGGCGGCCTGGCCGCCTTCATCGCCGAGACGCTGCCCAGCGTCGCCGGGCAGATCGTCTTGCCGCCGGGCTACCTCGATGAAGCCTACCGCCGCGTCAGGGCGGCCGGCGGCCTTTGCGTCGCCGACGAGGTCCAGGTCGGTTTCGGCCGCCTGGGCACGCATTTCTGGGGGTTCGAGACGCAGGGCGTCGTCCCGGACATCGTCGTCCTCGGCAAGCCCATCGGCAACGGCTTCCCGCTGGCCGCCGTCGTGACGACCGAGGCGGTCGCCGCGTCCTTCGCCAACGGCATGGAGTTCTTCAGCACCTTCGGCGGCAACCCGGTCGCGTGCGCGGCCGGGCTGGCCGTGCTCGACGTCATGAGGGACGAGCGGCTGCAGGAACGCGCTCTGCGCGTGGGAAATCACTTCATGGCAGGCCTAAAAAGGCTGGCCGAACGCCATCCGACGATCGGCGACGTTCGCGGCTCGGGGCTCTTCCTCGGCCTCGAGCTCGTGCGCGACCGGCGAACGCTCGAGCCGGCCGCGGCCGAAGCCTCCTATGTGGTCGACCGCCTGCGCGAGCGTGGCGTCCTCACCGGCACGGACGGCCCTCTCCACAACGTCATCAAGGTCCGCCCGCCCCTCTGCTTCTCGGAGTCCGACGCAGACCTCTTCGTTTCCGTCTTGGACGAAGTCCTGTCCGAAGATCCGGTCCGGATCGCCTGAAGCCGCGGACTTCGGATCCAAAGGTCGGAGGTTCGAATCCTCTCAGGCACGCCACGTTTTCCCCCCTGTTGGCCCGAGAGAATCAGCGACTTGCGAGGGCGCGCCTCGGAAATTGCCTTCTATCGTCTTCCTTCGTTTTCTGCTCTTTTCTCTTTAAATCCCGCAAGAAAGTCGAGAGCTCTTCCCTATCAAGCAAGCGGCTGAGTTTCAAACGAACGTCTGTTGGCATTGAGGATCCCAGGTCAGGCGCGCCTCGGGTTTATGCGCCCATAAGGCCGTGGGGGGTATGGGATGCCGGCTTGGCTCGAGCGATAGCGTGAGAAGGTAATAAATGACTCCTCATACAATAAAGACAGGAAAAACCGCCAAATGTTCTCACTTTTAAATAAATAGTTTCCTGGACATTGCCTCATCTTCAACACATAATGATAATATGAGGAGATGGGGATTAATTTTAGCTCTATCGGTCATCATATTCCTTTCAGCCTTTTTTAGTTACAGGAATCTATCGGGAGGGTGCCGAGCTACAATCTCTCGTTATCTGAAGGACAGCAGACCATCATCGTCTGATCAGATTTCCCTCATATATTTAATCAAGAGCGTACATCTTTGTTGCCGGCCATGCTATGACTATGAGCGATATAATAAGGATGACCAGCTCGATGTTATATTTTATGTAGATGCTGATTTTTCTGATGCTGATATTGAAAACTTTCGCACCGCCTTTCAAATCAACCCAAATCATAAGGTGGCCAGGAAAGACAAAGCCATCAAGGACATCTGCAGGGTATGCGAAAAGAAGAATGAAAATTCGAATTTTCTTCTAATCATTAACGAGAAAGGCGATCTTTTCGATTTGAAGAGGTTCTAGAATGCGTGCAAAATTGATATCATTCTTCTTGCTTTTTTCAATCGCATCCTATCTGACTGCGCAGCCAATTCGTAAAGTCCTTCTAAGACAAGACGAGAGCTTCCAGCCCGTCGCGACTGGCATTGGCTTCAAGGCGACTCCATGGCTGGAATCCGATGGACGATCATTGTTGTTTACGGCGGATAACCGAGCCCATTCTATTTATGTGCTTACAGATAAAGGAAACCTTATCTATTCTAATGATCGGCGTGGTCAAGGACCAGGGGATCTTCAGTCCCCCTGGAAGCTCGAATTTTCTGCGGATAGTCTTTTTGTCTGTGACATGAATGGCCTTTCAATATTTAGCAAAGACTTGGTTTTTAAAGGTCGTATGCGGCTATTCAAAGACGTATATTCGATTGCGGCCTCCGATAAGCACGTATTTATCGTCGAGGGTCAGAGCCAAGCACTAATTACGGCCTATGATTATTCAGGAAAGGAAGTAGGCTCGTTTGGTGACCGATATCACATAGATCCTTATAATGGCGAGGGACCAATAACTTTTAGAACCTACGATACTGTTTATCACCTGAGCAATCTCGTGTACGGGCAGAATAGGGTCTATTTCGTCTCTCAGATACTTGGAGATATCTTTGTTTATGCTGAGGACGGGCGACTCTTAAAAAAGAGAGAGTTCCTCGAAGAGCAAAGAATAATCAATAACAAGAAGGTCCTTCTTTCTCCAGGACTTCCAGATTTGAAAACGATTGGAGCTAATAGCCGGATTTTCGGAGATGCACAATGGGCAGATGGATACATTTATGCACTTGTTTTTCAATTGCATAAAAAGGGCAGTGAGATCTGGGAGATAGACGGGACAAGCTTGAATGTAAAAGCTATTTATGAATTCACTCATAATTCGGAATTTAACACGGGATCGCTTGCAGTTATGCTTGAGAATGGACTCCCCATATTTTTCTTGTCTATCTGGAATCGAGAATCAGGGGACGTTGAAATCGCCAAATACGCAATACCTTCGTCGTCGGCACAAGGTCGGCGATAATTATTTTTGAGGAGGTTATTGATGAATGCCAAAAAGGGCACGCGGTTTCTGGGTATCCTGGCAATGTTGTCGGTACTCTTCATGCTGGCAACATCGGGGATTATGCAGGGCAATAACCCGGTAAAGACCACTTGTAGGGAAGAGTTCCCCACGCTGCTCTGCATTAATGGGGGTTGCGATACTGAGAATTACTGGACTGAATGGTGCAGGATTTGGGGGTGTGTCGGGGCCCCTCTCGGTTATGTCGAGTGTTGGCCGAAGAACTAAGGGCATTCGAGCTGTCGGCGTCGGTTTAAACTCGGGCCCAGGGCATAGCCCGGGCCCAGGCGCCTCATCTGCCTTCGGATAATGTGCATATCGCAGACCTACCTCGTTTTGATCTGCGCCCATCCCCCGTTATCCCAGCGATAATAGAATCGCATTGCCATCATGTACACGAGTCGTGCTTCTTCTTCAGAAAAAGAAGCACCTTGCTTCTCTTTAAGGGCCTTAAAGGACTCTTCGTTTATCCCTTTTTCAGCGGCGATCTTTTTAAGCTGGTCGCGCTTGGGGACCCAAACATACTGATCCGAATTATAGGTGCCGGGCAGGTCTCGCACAAGGGCAAGCGAATAACCCGAGTAATCGGCCCTTACAAACACGAAGCCGAGGCAATCTATTCAGCGATGAAGGCCGACATCCTGCGCGACAAATACGGCCTTCAGAAACCACGCCCCGAAATCCTTTTCGAAACGCACGCGGCCGAGTTTCTTGAGATCTATTCGAAGCAGAACAAGCGCTCCTGGCTGCGAGACGAGGTCTCCATCGGCCACCTCAAGAAGTTCTTTAGTGGCAGATACCTCTCGGAGATCACGCCTGAGCTCATTGAAAAATATCGCCTCTCCCGCCGCGCGGAAGGAATCGCGCAATCAACCTGTAACCGCGAGCTCGCTTGCCTCAAAACGATCTTCGTCAAAGCCGTAGAGTGGGGAAAGACAGATACCGACCCTGCCCGCAAGGTGAAGAAATTCCGCGAGCCCCCAAGCAGAGAGCGGATTTTGACCTCAGACGAAGCCCGACGGCTGCTCAACGCGGCTGGCCCCGAGCTCCGTCCCATTCTCATAACGGCTCTCGGAACAGGGATGCGGCGAGGGGAGATACTGGGTCTCAAGTGGACCGATCTGGACCTTGTGCGAGGCTCAATCTCAATCCCCAGCTCAAAGAGCGGCAAGCCCAGAAAGATCCCTATGTCCGGCCCGGTCGCTGCTGCCCTTGGCGGCGTTCCTCGGCGTGGCGAATACGTATTCCAGAATCCCGATACCGGCGGGCCGATTAAGGACGTTAAGACTGCCTTTGGGACCGCTTGCCGGCGGGCTAAGAAGAACCCGGACGACGACAAAGACCCTGGCATCACAGGCTTCCACTTCCATGACCTACGCCACACGGCGCTGACCTGGATGCTTCGAGGTGGGGCGGATATCCTGACCGTCTCAAAGATCGCGGGCCATAGCAGCATCCAGATGACCGCGAAATACCTTCACGAAACGGGCGAAAGCATGCGCCTGGCGGTCGAGAAAGCGGGCAAGATTCTGGAGCGAAGTCGAAAGAATCCCGAAGGCGCTGAAGTTTCTGTCCCCAGAGCCGATTTAAAATCAGCACATTAGGCGGCCCAACTTCTGGACTCCGGATCCGCAGGTCGCCCGTTCGAATCGGGCCAGGCGCGCTTTTCCATCACCTTGAAAAATCGGTTGACAGGACCGAATTATCAAGGTATGCGGTAGAGCCAGAATTGGATCAGAGATAGGATATGGAGGCGAGTTATGAAAAGGATTCATGTTCTTGTTGTGTTCATCGTCCTAACGGGAATGACGTTAGTAGCGGCAGAAAGGCCCGTTGATGGAAAGAAGTTCGAGTTCAGCACCGCCATCTCATTTAGCAGCGCCCAGCGAACAGATCGTGACAATACGATAAGCGTCCTAACGATACCGGTGCGTTTCGGTTGGTTCATTTGGAGAGGACTCGAAATCGAACCCGAGGTACAATTGAATTCGGCGGACGGGGGACGCCTGAACTATTTTTTACAGGGCAATCTAACCTATAATTTCAAAGCGCCATTGAACCTGGTCCCTTTTATTGGCCCTTTCGCAGGTTTTGGCAGAGAGAACCCTATCACTGGTATAGGTGGCTCAGAAGGCGCTAAAGTTTCTGCCTTCGGTGGCATCCTTGGCGTAAGGTACGTGATGGGAAAATCGGCCGCATTGAGAGCCGAATGGCGCCTCAAGTGGTTAACACACGACGCCCCTTATATGGGCGACCTTGGCCCGGATAAGTGGAGGATAAACGAACTCTTCGTCGGCCTATCGATCTTCTTCTAATCCCGACCGTTGATTCTCGACAAAGAAGTCCGAGGAATTGAGCTGCACACCTACTGCCAAATCGAAAACGGCCCCCGAAGGGCAGCGAGCCGCGCAATGTCGCCCTGAAGGCTTTGCTTATCAGCAAGATGCGGCCTCGTGCGTTTTTGCTGCCGAAATGGTCACGCTTCGAGGGTAAGGCTGTTTTTGTAAACTTTTTAACCTTATTTACAAAAAAAAGTGGCCAAAATCTCCACGGCAAAAACAGGCCCGCCGGCTACTTATTGCTCTGCTTGCACTATTCGCTCAGGCGTGTAGGATAATATCGAATGAACGCTGTCACGGCCTCTAAAGAAACCCTCCGCCCCCCGTTCATGGTCGTCACCGAGACCACGGTCGGGCTGCCCCCGGAGCGCCCCGACCTCCTTCGCGGCTTCCTTCCCGACTCCTTCCTCAAGGCTTTCGCATCGCAGGCGGTGAGGGCGACCGCCCTGGATAAGATCCGCGCCTGGCCGGCTGCGGACCGCAAGAAGGTCATCGAGCGGGCCACGGCCGACTACTGGTCGATCTTCAAGATCGACTACTCCAACTCCGTCCCCGTAGAGCCGTGCGTCAGCCGGGCCATCGTCAAGGTCTTTTGCGAACGTCGGGGCCAGGAGTGTGCGGCGAGGGCCACGCACATGCGGGGTGACTACGACTTGGCCGAGGTCCATGAGACCTACATGCCGTGGGTGAGGTACTGGGTCCGTAAGCTGCTTACCGGCTTCTCCCTCGCCGACCGTGAGGACGCGGCCAACGAGGTCTTCTCAGCCTTCGTCACTGCGACCAGGCAGAGTGCGTTTCGGGGAAAGCATGGCATCCGCTCGGAGATGGCGTTCTTCAAGAGAGTGACCAAGAACGTCTGCGCGAAGAGGATCGAGTTCGAAGTAAAAGAGAGAGAAGCTGGGCGCCGCTACGACCTGGACGCGCCCAAGGTGTCGGACTCTGACGGGGTGGACGCGAACGGGGATTGCAAGAACAGGGGGCGGAACCTGGCCGCACGGTTCCAGATGTTCTCCGGGTCCTACGACGATCCCAAGGATGACGACTACTTCCAGAACCGCAGCTACGAGCGGGTCCGCGACGAAAGCGTGTTCATCACCCCTACCTATGACCGGCGCCCTGCCGGGGCCCGCAGGTACTCCGTCTCCGACCCCGAGGCCCGCTATGACCGCAAGGAGGCCATCGAGGGCATCTTCTCATCCCTCAAGCCCAAGGAGCGCGCCCTGCTCAGTGCGTGGTCGATCGGGGGGCGGTCCTGGCTGCATGAGTTCGAACCTGTCAGCGAACCGGGCCGCCGGCTGAAGCCGACCCGGAACCAGGCCAAGAAGGTCCTCGAGGGCGCCCGGAAGGCCCTGGTCGCCAATGCGGAGCGCCTTGGCTACAAGCTGTCGGATTTTTTTTAAGATCCCCGCCTTTTTTCGGTGCCACCTAGCCGGTTTTAGACACTATTAGGATGAGGGGCCATTCCCGGCCCCTCTTTTTTTGTTTGCCCACCCCTAGCAAAACGTTAACGGAGGACTCTATGTCTGCATCAAACAAAATCCGTCTCATCCGCCAGGTCACCGGCCTGACCCAGCAGGAGCTGGCCGACATGGCCGGGGTCTCGCGTGCGCTCATCAGCCGCATGGAGACTGATGACCTTGGCCCCGGCGAGGTGTCCCAGGAGCTCCTCGACCGCATCGCCAAGGCACTCGCCCAGGTCCAGCTCGGCATCTTCCTCGAGCGTAAGGGTGACTGACGTGGAGCCCAGGTTTCTCAGCGTCCGCTCCGCCGCCGTCTACCTCGACTGCAAGCCGTCGACGGTCCGGGCCTGGATCGCCAAGGGCATCATCCCGGCCGTGCGGATCTCGCGCCGGGAGCCGAAGGGCGTGGGGCGTCACGTCGTGACGTTGCGGGTCGACAAGCGCCAACTCGATGACTTCCTGACGAGGAGGACCGCGTGAGAGCCACGCCGCGCAAGAACTTCCGGGGCTTCTGGCCCCACGTCCAGGCGCTCACCGACCAGCTCGTGCGCGACCAGTTCCCCGACCTCGGGTCAGTCTACGTCAACCTGTCGGTCCTCCACGCCGTCCGCGAAAGCGCCCTGGCCCACTGGTATCAGTGCAAGCTCGACAAGGAGCGCGACTATCGCTCGATCATGCTCGACACCGACACGCCCGGCGGCCGGGAGTTCTTCCTCACCGCCGATGATGATGACCTGCGGAACCTGCTCACCCACGAGCTTCTTCATGGAGAACTCCGCCGCAAGGGTCTTCCCTCCGGCGATAACGACGCCCCTTTCATCATGGAGTGCCTGCGGCGCCGGATCATCGTCAACGACAGCTCCGTCGACGCCTTCGAGGCGGCATACGGGCGGGGCAGCTTCGAGACGTTCCGAGCGTTCCTCCCGGCGCCTAAGACCGAAACGATATCGCTGGCCGGAGAGACCGGCGTATGGGTCCATGAGACCCGAGAATAAGAACCTCTTGCGAGTTCTAAAAATCAAGTCAAGGAGATGAACCATGAACGAGCTTCCAAGCTTTGAGACCAGCCTGGTCCCCGGCGGGACCTACACGGCTGAAGTCATCGGCGAGATCTCGGAGAAACCCTCGAGCTTCGACAAACTGAAGACCTACCTTGAGCTCCCCTTCTCGCTGAAGGACCCCACCCTCGGCGACTACAAGCGGTTCCTCTGGGCCTTTACGCCCAAGAGCCAAAAGTTCGCCGACTTCCTGATCGCGATCGGCGGCCGGCGTCTGCCCAACGGCAACGTCCAGCCCCCGCCCGGCGCCTACGTCGGCAAGCAGGTCATCCTGAACATCGGGCAGCGGACGTCGAAGAACGACAAGAACAAGATCGTCAACGAGGTTCTCGGCGTCTACCCGGCCGCCCAGCCGCCGTCGCCCGAGGACGACATCGAGACCCCGTTCTAGGAACCATGCGATGGACAATTCTTTTCAGATGGTCGACATCTATCACTGGATCGAAGACCGCATCGAACGGTTCGGTCACCACTTCCACAGCTGGGCCAAGGGCTACACGACCGACAAGGAGTTCGCCGGCGAGGCGAGCGAATTGATCTCCTCGCTGACCGAGCTGCTCCGCGCGTTCGAGGACGTCGGAGTGTACCGGCGGCTCAAGGAGAAGCAGGACAAGGTCGACCTGCCGACCCCGTTCTGATCGCAGGAGGGCCGTCTGGTTCGCAGCCAGGCGGCCCTCTTTATTTATCGCACAGGAGACAACCATGACCGAACAAGAAGCGGCCCGGATCAGGAACACCGACCGGTTCAAGGCCGTGCTCGAATATATCGGCAGGGGATGCAGCGTCATCCCGGTCGGCGACGACAAGAGGCCGCTGGTGACATGGAAGCCTTATCAGGACCGCCGCGCAACCGAGGCCGAGTGCCTGGAGTGGTGGTCGACCTGGCCCGGCGCCAATATCGGCATCGTCACCGGCAAGATCTCCAACATCACCGTCCTCGACTTCGACTCGCCGCAGGCTGTCCGCAAGATGGAAGAGCGGCTGCCCGACGCGTTCCTCTGCCCGATCGCCAAAACCCCGCGGGGCGGCCGACACTACTGGTTCCCCTACGACCCCAGCTTCAAAACATGTGCCGGCATCCTCCCGGACGTCGACTGTCGGAGTGATGGCGGCTACGTTGTCGCCCCGCCGAGTCTGACCGCCGTTGGTGCGTATGAGTGGATCGTTCCGCCGGGAGATGACCAGTGAGCGTCATGCCGGAGGACCTCCGCGCCGAGCTCCTCGCCGCCATGCCGAAGGTGCCGGAGAAGCCCGCCGCGGAGACCGTGGTCGACATCGCGGCCGGCGAGGTCGAGCCCGTCGACTCGGGGCTCCCCGTCTACGACTCGACACCCGACCCGCGCTACGCCGAGCTCAAGCACCGCGACCTCCGCGAGCACCTGACCAAGTGGGAGGGCCTCGTCTTCAACGACCAACGGAGCTGCCTCTGCCCGGTCCACGCCGAGACCTCGCCGTCGTTCGAGGTCAAACCGTGGGGGCCCAACCAGTTCTGGTACTGGTTCGACTGGCACAACCAGGGCCGGGCCGGCTTCAGCGGCACGATCATCGACTACTACATCACCATCAAGGGCATGGACAAGGCCGAGGCCATCCGCACGGCGATGGAGCGGGAGGGGATCGTCGAGGTCCCGGCTACCGCTCCCGCGCCGGCCATCGCTGCCGTCTCGCCGGTCGAGATCGTCGCCGAGGTCGTCGAACCCGAGGACGAAGGCGGGCTGGTCGAGCGCGATGCCAGCGGCGTCTGCGTCCGGCCCATCCCCTGGCTCTGGCACGGCGTCATCCCGACGCATATGTCGACCGCGCTCACCGGCGAGAGCGGCGAGGGCAAGAGCCTCGTGGCCGTGGCGATAACGGCCAGGATCACCCAGGGCAAACCATTCCCCTTATACGACAAGTCTCTCCCGGCCATCCGCGGCCAAGTCTTCTACGTCACGTCCGAGGGCGTTCCGGAGATGATCCTCGTGCCGCGTCTCATCGCCGCCGGCGCCGATCTCTCCAAGGTCACCATCATCGAGGGCGTGTTCTTGAAGAAGGGACACTTCTCGGTCCTCGACATAACCCGCGACTTGCCGAAGCTCGAGAGGCGGGCCGCCGATTTCGAAGACCTCGCCTGCGTCGTCATCGACCCGATGGCCTCCTTCCTGCCGGAACGGCTCAACGCCAACCAGCAGAACCAGGTCCGACAGGCGATGGACCAGATCTCGAACCTGGCCTACAAGCGAGGCATCGCCGCCCTTACCGTAATGCACTTCTCCAAGACGATCGGCGCCTCGGCCAAGAATCGAACCTCTGGCAGCGTCCAGTTCATGGCCTCGGTAAAGATGAGCTGGTCGGTCATCCACCGGGAAGGCGACCCGCGCAACATGCGCCTCCTGGTGCCCCAGAAATCCAACATCACCGGGGCGCACCAGAGCATCTCGTTCTCCATCCACCCGCACAACATCGCCAACCCCGCCGACCCCAAGAGCCCGATCGAAACCGTGCGGATCAGCTTCGGCGAGCTCGTGGACGAAGACCCCGAGAAGCTCATCAGCCCGCCCATCGACGACAACTACACCGCCCAAGCCCGAGAGTTCCTGACGGCCAAGCTGCGAGGACAGCCGGAACGATACGTCAACGAGCTGATCGAGGAAGCCGAGAAGCAAGGCATCCCCAGCTGGGCGCTGTACAAGGCCAAGGGCAAGCTCGGCATCCAGCACGACAAGGAGGGGACGTTCCAAGGCCGGACGTTCTGGTATTGGCCGCGAGAAGGGGGGAAGCCGTGATTCCACGACATTCAATATATGTCAACATAGGTAAACATAGGCGAAGTCAGGGGGAGAAGCCATTCCCTATGTTCACCTATGTTAGCGCATACGAAACGCCCTACCCCCGCCAAACCGGCATAGCAAAGGCCTCGTGGCAGACCCTCCATGCTCCAGGTCGGACGGGGTCCACACTTGGGATGACCCCGTCGTGGGGCTGGTCACTTGCGGCAACTTAGGACGGCTTAGAGCCGGATCAGGTGCGGAAAGCGGGCAACTCAGACGGACCCCCGGACCTGCCCAGGCTAGCCGGCTAGTGGCCCCCGTCACTGGCATCCATTGTGCATGATTCTCCCCATATAAACGGCCCCGGCGTGGAGATTTTGGACGCTTTCCGGGGTCAAAAAGTCCTCGCCCCCTGAGGCGAGAGAGGAGCGTGAATGACATGACAAAGTACCTGAAGAAGGCCGAACGGCTCCCTTTGGGGCCCTTGGCCAAGCATGGCGGGTACTCGGTCGCCCGGAAGGACGAGATCCTTCGCCGATACCCGGAGGTCCTGCGCTATCTCAAGGTCGTCCAGCGGGACATCATTCGCGACGTCTGCCCTGAGGGTGAGGAGCACTTGCCGGCGGGCAAGCGGGTGCTGATCGACAGGCTCATGAGCAAGCTGGCCACGATAAGGTTGGTCGAGTGCTACCTCGGTGAACACGGCATCATCCGCCAGGACAAGGTCGAGGAGCGAATCCTCGACGCTGAGCCGATCATGAGCGTCTGGCTGAGTCTCGACAACGGCATCCGCAAGGACCTAGCTCTCCTTGGGCTGGAGCGCCGGGCCCTCGAGGTCGAACCCGAAGATCCGCGCGTCATCCTGGCCAGGTTCTGCGAGGAGGAAGAGGCCGAGAAGGCCGCCAGGGCCGCCGAGGAGGCCCGATCTCAGGCCAGCCAAGGGTCAGGGCAGGGTCAGGCCAAGGAGCCGGCAGCCGGCCAGCGAGATGTGGACGACATGACCTCGAGGAGTGCGAGGCCCGAGCTCACCCGGCTCGAGGCGGAGCTAGCCGAGGAGGAAGGCCGTGAACGCTAGGCTACGCTGGGTCGACGTCCTCTTCGAAGGGACTGACCGATGAGCGCCGCAAGTGCGATCCGCCGCTATTGCGTCGAGTGTATCGGGTCCGGGTACGAGGTCCCGCTCTGCATCGGGTTGGATTGCCCGCTTTGGCCGCATCGACTTGGCTGCCGCACGACCTCCAAGGTCTACCGCCAGCGGGTCGAGGGAGCGTGGGCCAGAGGCGGCGATACGGTCCGGGAGGTCCAAGAGGTAGGCATGACCCTCGCGGATTTTCTCGGCCCAAGCAGTAAAAGGCGCATTTCTTCGTCAAAACAGGCCCGAACGGGCGGCGGTCAGGGGTAGGGCATGAAACCAGACGAGGTTCTGGCCCGCCGTGCCGCCTTCCATGCGGTCCTGCGCCGGAGCTATGCGCACTGGCCGCACCGTCAGCTCGAGGCCTGGGGAGACCACCAGTTCGACCTCATCCTCTCCGGCTGGCGTAGCAAGGCGTCCGACGAGGCGCTGTCGGCCTGGGCGCACTCGGACAAGCCGGCCCGCATGACGACTGTGGCCCGGCTACTGTGGGGCCGAGGCTGGGCCAAGGGCAAGGAGACACGACACCATGAGTAATATCCTGGCGGCAATGCGTTCGCCGCGACTGTTCAAGCCGGCGTTCCGCAACCTGGAGACCTGGCACGCGTGGGAGGTGTTCCTCGCCGCGGTGTTCGGCCTGCCGATCGCTGCTGGTGCGGACCTTGAGCTCTACCGCAAGTGTACTGGCCGGCAATACCCGCCGACGCAGCCGTTTCGGACCGTATTTTGCGCCTCGGGACGGCGGAGCGGGAAGAGCCGCATCGCCTCGGCCGCCTGCGTCTACCAGTCGACAATGGTCGATTGGGCGAAGATCCTGGGACCGGGCGAACGCGGCAAGGCGCTCATCATCGCCACCGACCGCGAGCAGGCGCGGGTCATCCACAACTACATCGCGGGCCTGCTCCATGCGAACCCCAACCTGTCGCGGCTGATCGTCGCCGAGGGCAAGGAGCGGATCGAGCTTTCGACCGGCATCGACATTGAGGTCGCCTCGGCGAACTACCGCTCGATCCGGGGCCGCACGGTCGTCTTCGCCGCGATGGAGGAGCTCGCGTTCTGGCGCTCGTCGGAGGTCTACGCGAACCCGGCCGAGGAGATCTACCGCGCCCTGGTCCCCTCGCTTGCCACCGCGCCGGGCAGTCTGCTGCTGGGCATCTCGAGCGTATACAGCCGCCAGTCGCTCTTGTGGGAGATGGTCAGCCGGCATCACGGCAAGGATGACTCGGACGTTCTCGTGTGGGTCTCGGACTCGCTGACCATGAACCCGACGCTGAGCGAGAAGATGATCGCGCGCGAGCTCGAGGCCGACCCCGCCGCGGCGAAGGCGGAGTGGCTATCGATCCCGCGCGACGACATCGAGTCGTTCGTCTCGATGGACCTGCTCCGGGCTGCCATCGTGCCGGGCCGGGTGACGGATGTCCCGCTGGCCCGGGGCGCTCGGGCGTTCGGGTTTATCGATCCGTCGGGTGGTCGGCAAGACAGCTACACGGCTGCGGTTGCCTCGGTTGAAAGCGGCGGCCGCATCGTCATCAATGCCGTGCGTGAGGCCCGTCCGCCCTTCTCGCCGGAGACGACGACGAGGGAGCTGGCTGCCTTCTTCAAGAGCTATGGGTTAACGCAGATAACCTCGGACCGATTCGGCGGTGCCTGGGTCGAGGAGATGTGGCAGAAGGTCGGCGGATTCACCGTGAAGCCGGCGGAGATGTCGGCATCGGACCTGTACCTGGCATCGCTCGCGCTCCTGAGTTCGGGCAAGCTGGAGCTCCCGGACAACCAACGGCTGACGACGCAGCTGCTCCAGCTCGAGCGCCGCGTGCGGCCGGGCGGCAAGGACGCCGTCCTGCATCCCGTCGGCCTCCACGACGACCTTGCCAACGCCGTTTGCGGGGCAGCGGTCCTGGCGTCCCAATCCGGGAGCCGAGTGCCGGCTATCGCGACCATTCCGTTCTCAGTCTACCCCGACGACGGCGGCGACTATCGACCGCCCTCCCGCGAGGCCCGGCTCGACCCGCGCCTCCGGGACGACTATGCCGACTGGGTTCGGCGCAACCCGAGATGATAACAGGGCCGGCCGGGTCGGAGGTTTTTTAGCGGAGTGGCGACCCGCGTGCAATGCGGCCTCGCGGACCCGGCCGGCCTATCAACTTAACTAGGAGGATGACATGAAGAAAAAGTTTCTGTCGATCGACAAGGACGTCAAGATCAAGGCCGACGATTCGGCCCAGGGCGTCAAGCTCAAGGGCGCCTCGACCCATGAGCTCGGCGGCGTCTCGGACCGCGCGTTCGTCGAGAAACACGCGACGGCCGAGGATTTCGCCGCCATGCGCGCGGCGATCGAGGCAAAGGCGAAGGCCGAAGGGCCCGCGTTCCAGAAGCTGCCCGACGGCCGAATGATCCCGGCAGGCCATGTCCTGGCCTTCTGCACGAACGCGCGCTGCGCCTTCGCTGAGTTCGTCGATCCCGCCCATGTCGGCAAGGGCTGTCCATTGTGCAATTTTCAGGGCCTCGAAACCGACTACGCGGGCCGTCCCGCCGGCCATCTGCGCGAGGCGACGCCCGGCGAACTCAAGGCTCACCTTGAGTGGATGAAACGCGACGGCGCGCGCCGGGCCGAGCAGCACTTCGAGGCGAGCTTTAATAAAAATAATGCCGCCCTCCAGGCCGCCGGCCGCCCGCCGATCACGCGCGAGGAGTTCCGTGAGCTGCAAAAAAAGGATTATGCCGACATGATCCGCGCCTCGGCCCGCGAGCCCATCGGCCCCGGCATGGCCGCGCCCGTTCTTGAGCCGCTCACTCCGGGCGAGACGGCAAACATTCGGAAGCGGCTCGAATGGCAACGCCGAGCCACCCCGGAAGAAGTGAAACGCGGCTATTGATGAACGCCGAAGATCGCCGCAAGGCCGTCGAGCTTCTCAAGGAATCTATGCTCGGCCGCGAGGAACTCCGGGCCATTGACGCCGCCGGCCGAGAGGTCCGCGCCTTTCACGACGCGGGTTTTATCGGCTGCAAATACGGCTCGGATTTCGGATACCTCGAATTGATGCCGGATTCCGTCATTGAGGCCCTTATAGGCTCGGCCCGCGTTGCTGTCGAGAAAGACCGGGCCGCTATTTTGGAACACGGCGCCGACGTCGTTGACGTCAAGGCCGTGACGGGCATTGCCCTCGGTTCGTCTGAGCGCGGCGACAAGCCGGGGTTCAAGGACGCGCGTTGCCTGGGCGAATGTCGGCCGGGCGAGGGCGCCGAGGGCTGCATAGAAAGGCTGGCGGGCGGGGGCAAACCGCCGACAAATCCTTATCTCCCCGGCCAGATCCCGACGCCTCCGGGGAAGGTCAAGACGCCGCCGGCCCATCCGAAAGAGTGGTATTTGGACCCTGAACACAACCCAATGATTCCCGGCGGACCCGCGGCTAAACGCCAGGCCGAGGCCGAGAAAAAAGCCGAGGATCCAAAAACCAAATATTTTGACCCCGCGCGTAACCCATTTATTAAAGTCTGAGAAACGTGAGGCGATCATGGCCGAAGAATTTTTAGAGGTCGCCGGCGTCGAAATGCCGGCCAAGATAACCGACGAGGAGGCGGACAGGATCCTTCTCGACGAATCGGAGCGGCTATTAAAAACGCTCCATGCCCGCGTCGGAATGTTTCTCTCCGAGCTCGAGCAGCGCCGCCGCCGGCGGCCGAAGCTGTAAGTTATGGCCGGCGGCCGGGTGCTATCTCTTCTTCGCGGTCACCCGCGAGGCCATGTAGTTGTCGATGTCCGTACGGCGAAATAAAAGTCGCCGGTCAAGTTTGATGCACGGCAGGCCCTGGCGGACGAGCTTCTCGAGGACGAAGCGGCTCACCTTCAAATAGGCCAGGGCCTCCGCTTTGGTCAGGTAGGGCGAGTCCACGCCCCTGATGATAGCACCCCCCTGGCCGACAGGTCAAAAACAAATAACTTGGCACGCCTTTAATGGTATGTTAAGGTTATTAACGGAGGACAGAATCAAATGGACAGGCTCTTAACCGTCAAGGAAGTCGCCGACCAGCTCAAGGTCGAGCGGCGCACGGTCATCCGCTGGATCATCCAAGGCCGCCTGCGCGGCTTCAAGCTCGGCGGCGGGCGCTTCTGGCGCGTCCGGGAGCGCGACCTTAAAAAGTTCGTCAAGTAAAGGAGGGGCCCATGTTGTGCGATGCGTTCTTCAAGTTGTCGAAGGAGCGGAAGGCGCTGCTCTTCCGTGTCAAGGACGCCAACGGTGGGAGGAGACTGGAGATCGAGGCGGCCGACGGCTCTGCAGAGATCCAGCTCGTTTTCAGCGACCACGACCTCCACAACCTCGCCTACGTCCTCACCGAAGCGGACGAGCTCGGCGGGGAATCCGGGAGCAAGGCATGATCGGCCTCGCCTTTCTCGCCGGCGTCATAATCGGGGCCGAGGCCGGCTTTCTGTTGGCCGTGGCACTTGCCTCGGTTCGGGTCCACCGGGCCGTCGGGGAGCTGGACAAGCTCCGGGCCAAGATCCGCCGCTATCTCCTCGAGCGCGAGGACCAGCTCGCCGAGGAGGGTTGAGT
>Ga0209610_1000746_pt1 | contig 16925 bp, 13 predicted proteins | sample LakKivw275mmetaG_FD_184137 | JGI IMG/M metagenome (GOLD analysis project Ga0209610, IMG submission 184137) | Anoxic lake water microbial communities from Lake Kivu, Rwanda to study Microbial Dark Matter (Phase II) - Lake Kivu water 275m metaG... | ecosystem: Environmental > Aquatic > Freshwater...
CCTCCCGGCTGAGCGGCTGCCTCTTTATCTAATTTCTCTTTCAGCGGTGGTGTTATCTTCCATTTAACAATGCCTGGATAATCTACCGTTCCCCAATCAGGCGAGTATCCCGCTGCCGTATAGGCAGCGGCATAAGCCGGATTCGGCCAAACTGCTACGCATTCACCTTCCCCGTTTGCAGCAGGCTGCCACTGCGTAGCTATGCCAGTGACGAAGCCAGGACCGTATGGTACATCGTGAGGATTATGCAGTTTCGCATCCTGGCCGGTAAACATAAATCTGACAGCCACGGTGCCCGGCTGGTCTGTCTTTTCCAGCGCAGTAACCACAGCGTCGGATTCTAGCGTCCCTGCTCTCTCCAGGGCCGATTTCAGAAGATACATAGCATCGTAAGTTCCGGCATTATAAGCAGGCGCCTCTCCAGCCCTTTTTTCAAACTCAGTGAAGAACGGCACGGTCAATGGCGTTTCGACTACATCTTTGGCAAAAGAACTGAGCGAAGTATCATACATACCCAGTTTGTTAGTATTCTGCATGTAGCCGGGGACAGCCTGTGACTCAACGTTAATGCCTACCGAGGCTGACGGGACCTTCAATTCACCCAGTGACCTGCCATACGGTATGCCCAGCGGGCCCGAGATAACACTGGCGATGATATCGGTATTGGCAGCTTCCATGGCTGTCATTTCCGCGGTAAGCTCTGTGGCCGTAGGTGATGGTCTCCATACGCCTGATACTTCCATCTTGAGTTTGGAAGGGACGAAATTCTTGATGATCTGCGTCATTGAGTCGGCCCACTGCGCGCCTTCAGAACAAACGGCTACTCTCAACGGTCGGGCTATGCCGGTCTCCTCTTTGATTATAGCTCCGGCCATAGCTAGTTCCATCATCATGTTGTCTACCAGATAGGTGCTAGCGAAGGGGGTAACCCTGAACCAGTACTTGTAGCGGTTGTAATCCAGCGATACGGGGGTGTTTAGTGATAAAGTAGCGGAGCCGCAGCCCAGGAAAATCATATGGTTGTCCATGGCAACCTCTATCATGGGAGTCACAGCTTCCGTCCTGAAGCCGCCCATGACAAAGTCCGCTTTATCCACCGTTATCAATTTCTCCATAGCCGCGGTAGCATCGGTAATGCTGTTTATCTCGTTGGAGTCTGACTGAATCAGCTGAATCTGATATGTAGTATCACCGACCTTTATACCGCCATTCGCATTGATTTCATCACGGGCCATCCCAGCGCCAATCCACATATGCTTTCCCTGCAAATATTGCATCGGGCCGATAACGCCGACCTTTATGGTGTTTCCCGCAGGTGCTGGTCCACCACCCTTACAGGCAGGAAGAACAATTGCTACGAGCAAAAGACATGAAAATAATAAGAACAGAACCTTTTTCACTTAGCCATTAACCTCCTAAAACGTTTCCTCTTAAGGAAATATCTGCTGGCAAACACAAATCGACCGCTGTTTGCCCCCTAAACTAAATCTTATTCACTCGATACAACCACCCCCTTCCACCAAAGATTTAATTTTATTATTCATAAGGCGAATCTATTTACATTCAAAATTAAAAGCAGTCGGAGGTATGAACAACATTATACCACAGGATGTCAATAGTAACAGATACAAAAACAGGCATGACATATATCAGTCTGTTATACTTCAAATGCTGCATTTTAAAGCTATATATACATTCCAGCTGATACATTAAGCACCTGCCCGGTTATAAAGGCAGCATCCTCCGAAGCCAAGAACATTACGGGCTTGGCTGCATCTTCCGGTGTCATCGGTTTTACCTGCAAAAGGACTAAGTCCCTTACTTTCTTGGGTATACCCACCTGTTCTCCGCCGACCTCTTCATGCTGTGATTCCTTTTCTCTGGTTAGCCGTGTGTCAACGAATCCATAGGCTACGACATTGCAGGTAATACCAAATCTCCCCCACTCCCTGGCTACGGTTTTAGTCAGTCCGATAAGCCCTGACTTGGCCGCGGCGTAGTTAATCTGGCCCACATTACCCATCAGGCCAGCCACAGAGGCCACATTTATAATTCTGCCGTTGTGCTCGGCCTTCATCATGTATTTGGAAGCAGCCCTGATGCAATTGAAAGTGCCTTTGAGGCTTATGTCAACTGCCAGGTCCCATTGAGCATCTGTCATTTTATGAATTAAAGCATCCCGGGTCAGCCCCGCGTTATTCACCAGTATGTCGATTTTCCCGAATTTTTCAACTGCCATATCCATTATTTTTTGGCAGTCCTCGGGATTAGTTATGTTACCGGCACAGGCATCGGCTTTACCGCCGACCGATTTTATCTCGTTAACAACTCCTTTAAGAGGCTCCGCGTCAATATCGCTGACAAAAACAGCAGCGCCTTCCTTAGCAAATAAAATTGCATCGGCCCTACCAATGCCTCGGGCCGCACCTGTAATAACAGCTACTTTTCCATCAAGTTTACCCATTGATTATCTCTTTCTTACCCTTACATTAAAGGTGTCATTTATTAGAGTCCCACTATGGCGACGCTAACGATATTCATCGCCGGAAAGCCACCCATGTTGTGAGTCAGCCCTAATTTGGGATTTTTCAACTGCCGCTCCGGTAATTGAGCCTTGCCCTGCAGTTGCTTGTACATTTCGTACATCATCCTTAGGCCGGAGGCACCGATAGGGTGTCCAAAGCATTTCAAACCGCCGTCGGGCTGCACAGGCTGCTCTCCATCCAGATTAAACCGGCCAGCTTCGATATCATCCTTAACCTTACCACGAGGGCTAAACTGTAAGTCCTCCATGGTAACGGCTTCAGTTATGGAAAAACAATCGTGAACTTCCGCCATACTTATCTCTTTACGGGGATCTTTAACTCCAGCTTCCTTGTAAGCCAACACACCTGCCCGAAATCCTGTCTCAACATGGGCACCATCCCATTTCGTATACATCAGTTCTTCGCCTGAACTTAGTGCAATCTGGAGAGATTTGATGTAGACCGGGTCGGGCCTAAACTTCTTAGCCAGTTCTGCTGTGGTCACGATAGCTGCAGCCGATCCATCACTGACACCGCAACAATCAAAAAGCCCCAGCGGCCAGGCAATAATAGGTGCATTCATTACCTGTTCAACCGTTATTTCACGTCGCAGATGTGCCTTGGGATTCATAGAGCCATTGTGATGGCTCTTTGCTGATACCTTAGCCAGCATCTTTTTCCCCTCTTCAGGGCTAAGACCATATACCGCAAAATATCTTGTCGCCATCATGGCGAAACTGCCCGGTGCGGTGAGTTTAGGCATTATAAGCGCATTTCTTGGCCCCATAAGTCCAGGGCCTCCGGGCAGGCCACCGTATCCGGTATCCTTTAGTTTTTCAACGCCCAAGGCTAAGGCGATGTCATAAGCCCCTGAGGCCACACCGTAACAGGCGCCTCTTAACGCTTCGGTACCAGTGGCACAGAAGTTCTCTACCCTGGTTACCGGTATAAAAGGAAGCTTAAGCGTCAACGCCATGGATGTGGCTCCTTTTCCTACACTCTGCTCCTCAAAGTGCACGCCAAACCAGGCCGCCTGGATATCTTTCTTTTCTATACCTGCATCCTCAATGCACTCCTGGAAGGAATCGACCATAAGGTCTTCAGCGCCTTTGTCCCACAATTCACCAAATTTAGTACAACCCATGCCGATTATTGCTACTTTATCTCTTATGCCTTCTGCCATTTTTCATATCCTCCCTAAAGTCAATTTTACTGTCTAAGCACGGACGGGCATTGCTTTCCAGGAATAGCCGTAGACACCACCCCCCTCATCGACATACCTCCTGCGGAAGGTCATTTCCACGGGCATGCCCACTTTAACCGAATCGAGGTCACAATCAGTAATATCAAACCAGAACCTCCCTCCCCCGTCAAAATCGACAAGTCCATAAATGGCCGGCGGGTCAATGCTGGCTGCAAGATTATCGCCTGTATATGTGAAGAGAACACCTCTTTTATCCGAAAAACGATAGCCTTCCATCTGATCTACAGCACCGCAGTCAGGATTAACGCATACTCTTTGGCGCGGATATTGCGGCGTCCCGCACTTCTTGCACTTAGACCCGCATAGAGCCAAAACAGTCTCACGTTCTCTAAATAGAGTTGACATTGGTGTACGGAAAGCTATTTCACCTCTTCCACCTAATTCCACAGGCGCCAGGTTACGAAACGCCAGGTATTTCTCATAACTCGCCAGTTCCTTTTTTGTCTCCAAGTTCTTCCTGACACCGCGACGTCCAGTTATATTTTTAATTTTCTCTGTCACCTGGAAAAACATGGCGTCGCTGCCACTTCCAAAACTGGCGACCAATATTTTATCTCCTGGTTTGGCTTCCTCCAGCGCTGACACAAGCATCATTAACGGTGAAGCCGAACCGGTATCACCAACCTTGTCTAGTAACGATGTTTGAATCTGCCGAGCATCAGCGCCCAACCGTTTGACTATAGCAGCGTGCTCTCGAGGATAAAGATCAGGGAATATGATCTTGGTAAAATCCGTGATAGCCAGATTGTATTTTTTCAATAGTCCAGAAATGGCCTCCGGTATCATCTTAGTATAACCGGCATCCCTAATAAATCTGTCTTCCCAGGAGTGTTCAAATTTCTCACTGGTTGCCCTCCACCGGTCAGGAAAATCATAGGATACTGAATAGGACCCTTCAAGGCTAGCGACGATGTCGTCACTGCCCATTAGTATGGCTGCAGCACCGTCACCATAGAGAGGTTCCTGAGAGCTACCGGGTTTGCTCACACGGCAATCGGAGGCGCAGACAAGTATATTAGAAGTATCGGCCTTCACTGCATCGAATGCAGAAAGGAGAGCGCTTGTTCCGGATTTATTAGACCCAAGGAAATCAGCAGTCCGTATATTATTTTCCAGGTCGAGCGCAGCGGCTACCAATGCCGAGTTCTGACGCAACATGTAGGGCTGACTCGTTGTTGCCAGGTAAAGGCCATTCACTTCCTCTCTTTTTAGTCCATCCAGGCAATCTGAACCAGCGGCTACGGCCATGCTGAGTGTATCCTCGTCATGATTAGCAACTGCATTCTCACCAGGTGGGGGAAAAGTACCAAGGAATCCAACGGCGGAAAAAATCGTATTATGATTTATCCGATATCTGGGGATATAAGCGCCGAATGATTTGATGCCTGCCATAAAGCAACCTCCTTGATTAGTAATAGATTAAAGAAAGAAGACAGCCAATGTAGACTAGCATAGCCTCAGCTATCAGTCAAACCCGCATAACTATAGGCAGCGTTGAATAGTACAAAATTCCTATTGTTCTTAAAGACTTGACGAGTAAAATCTACAAGTGTACTATCCTATCAATCTTTCACACAGCCGACTAATACTAAAATATTGAAGCGCCGGAAAGGGGAATAATGAATATTGGTAGACTAATTGAGGACAACGTTAGAAGATTCGGGATAAATGAAACTATCTTCTTTGAAGGCAGATGGTACACCAATGCCGACATAAACCAGACAGCTAACAGACTGGGAAACGTGCTGAAGTCGCTCGGCATACGTAAAGGAGACCGTGTGGCAGTGCAGATACCCAATAGTCCCCCGGTGTTTTCCGCTTTTCCAGCTATATATAAGATAGGCGGCGTTGTAGTACCATTGAATCCACTGCTGAGGCCAGACCAGGCAGCTTACATTTATCGTGACTGCGGCGCCAAAGCCCTGCTTACTAGCTCGGATTTCTTAGCCTGGGTTCTTGAGGCTCGGAAACAAGCCCCGGAATTAAAGCACATTATATTAACCGATAAAGATGACGTCCCCGATACCGTGTCATACAACAAACTAATGTCAGAGAGTTCACCTGAATTGAAAATCGAAGAAACGGAAAACGATGACATTGCGGCCCTAATCTACACCGCCGGCACTACCGGCCGTCCCAAGGGGGTTATGCATACTCATTACTCTCTCTATATTAATGCTCTGTGCTTCTTTGAATATGTAGCTTTTAATCTCGGCACGACTGTTCAGCAAACGAGAACTTTCATGGACCCTAAAACACTTCAACCTATGCAGGAGTCGGTGTTCGTTAACGGGATTAGTCGCAGCAATATCAGCCTGGGAGTGCTACCTCTCTCCCATTCATACGGTATCGCTTTTAGTATGATGGGTACTTTTGTGGGCGGGAAAGCAGTCGTACTTAAATGGTGGAATGTTGAAGAAGCTTTGAAGGCAATTCAATCTTTTCGCATTACACACATGGCGGCGGTACCGACAATGTATATCCAAATCCTCGACTATCCCGAGTTGGATAGATACGATATTAGTTCGCTTTTAGCCTGCAATTCGGGCGGCGCTGCACTACCAGTGGAAGTCGCCTTGAGGTGGAAAGAAAAAACGGGAGTCGATATAAGAGAGGGATGGGGACTAACCGAGTCAGGAGCAACTACCACAGGTCAACCGGTTGACCTGCCACCCAAATACGGCTCAGTTGGCAGAAACCTGCTCAGGTGTAATTCTATCAAAGTTTTCGATGAGAGTGACCACAAACTACCCCATGGACAGTGCGGAGAAATAGTAGTCAAGGGGCCTACATTAATGAAAGGATACTGGAATCTTCCCGATGAAACCGCCCAGGCTATTAAAAACGGTTGGCTCCACACAGGTGATGTGGGCTATATCGACGAAGACGGATACGTGTACATTACCGACCGGAAAAAAGATATTATCATCCGCGGTGGAGAAAATGTTTCTCCGCGAGAAATTGAAGAAATCCTTTATCAGAATCACAAGGTGGCTGAAGCCGGTGTTATTGGAGTGCCTGACAAAGTTTACGGAGAGGAGATAAAGGCTTTCGTTGTTCTTAAATCTCAGGAGCGGGCCACAGAAGATGAGATGATAGCCTTTTGCAAGCAAAGTTTGCCCACCTTTAAGACGCCGAAGACTGTACAATTTATTGATGTACTACCCAAGAACCTGTTGGGTAAGATTTTGAGGGAAGAACTGCGTAAGCTGGGCTGATTTTACTGAGAATATACGCGTACTCTTATTTAAAAACAGGGCATATATTTAAGGAAGTCTGTCTTTAAAAGCCTAATGTCGGAACATAATGGCGACCCCGATGGGATTCGAACCCACGATCTCCACCGTGACAGGGTGGCATGTTAGTCCGCTACACCACGGGGCCGCGCAAGCACCGAATCAGCCTTCAAAGTCTATCAATATGCTATTCGCTATGTCAAGGACATAGATATCTGGCGAAGCCACCCTATCCTGAGCATTTTGTCCTTCTAAATTTGATTTTTCCCATCGGCCAATATAAACTACTCCTTTCGTTAAAATCAAAAAGAGGTTAGAGTTGGTTCGCTCCAGTATCTTACATACTCTCTTACTCCTGACTATAATTGTTCCGTCTCTATTGTTATTGTTAACATCACCTGCCCCCGTTCGTGCTTCCGACATGACTATAACGCCCACATCTGGGAATACGGGCACAATTGTGCATATCGAGGGCAGTAGATTCGCAGGCCGACAGGCTACCGCTTACTGGGACAGCCGGATATTGCTCAGTAAGATACCCATATCCGAGAATGGCGAAATGAGTTTCGATCTTCAAGTGCCCTCGGATTCTAAGGGCAGTCACACAATTAGAATTGCCGATGATAGCAACTGGGCCAGTAGCACTGCATCGGCCGCGTTTACGATAATTCCGGGTATCTCAATGTTTCCGAGTGTGGGCCGACCGTATTCATCAATTACCATAACCGGCAGCGGTTTTGCTCGCCTTGAAAAAGATATAAAAGTCACGTGGGATAAAAACGTCCTGCCAGTCACGGCTACTGCGAATTATGACGGCGTATGGAGTATCAGTTTTGAGGCCCCAGGGCCAGATAAAGGCATACATTATATCAGTGCTTTCAGTAGTTCCACTACTGCCTCTGACATAGGAGAACATAAATTCATCGTCGGTCCGTTGGCCGAGATAAAACCGACGTCCGGTCCTGTTGGCACAGAAATCACCATGGATGGTTATGGTTTTCGCACCAGCGAAGACGGGATTACTATTACCTGGGACAATCGAATTATCGTGGTAAACCTCATAGCAGGAACTGATGGCGTTCTAAATACGACGTTTAATATTCCGGTTGGAATTCAAGGACATCACCTGGTGGGCCTTTTTGGAAGTGACTTTACGCCTGTAGGAACTATTCCGGATATGGACTTCAATATTATTCCGAATATCGAGTTGCAGCCATCTTCGGGGAATAAGGGGACAAAGGTTGCCGTTTACGGGACCGGATTCGCCAGCGGTGAAACAATCACACTGAGTTTTGAGGGTGCCAGTCTTAACGCCGCTGCTGTTGCTGATAGTAATGGCAGCTTCAGCACCAGTTTTATAGCGCCTCAAAGTGGCACTAAAGATAATAAAGTAAAAGCGACGGGGGCAACCGATAATTCTGCAGAGGCCGCTTTTATTATCGAACGAGCTGTACCTACTACACCCACACCCATCTTTCCCAGCCAGGGAGAAAAATTAGAAGCTCTTAGCTCTGTCGGTGCGGTATTCCTCGGAATTATTAAGGAGCTCTTTAGCATGATAGCTTTTCGGAACGCTGGACAACGAGGATTTGGACTTTCCAATATAACATTTGATTGGTCGGATAGCAGTGCCCAGGGCAAATTAACGTACACACTGGAGATTGCCAATGGTAAAGATTTTTCATCGCCACCAGTCTTAAAATCAGGTATAGCAGACTCTGAGTACAAACTATCTGCTGATGACGTATTAAATATAGGAAGTCATAGCTGGCGAGTCATGGCGATTGACGATATAGGCAACGAAAGCTCGTGGTCGGAAGTCCAAGAATTCGAAGTAGTTCCAATGTCCAGCCGAGTTCGCATCTTATCATTGATCATTCCTTTAATATTTATGTGTGCCATAGCGATACTAAGTGTAGTAATTTGGCGGCGATATAGAACTCCATTATAATTTAGCAATTCATACTGAATTTATTTGTTTCTATACGTCGTTATGTGATATATTGATTACTGGTTTTAGATAACCGCTAGGGGTGCCCTGAGAAGCAAATCAGGCTGAGACTCTGCTATTGCGGAGAACCGTCGGAACCTGACCTTGGTAATGCAAGCGTAGGGAAGCGGTAAATTTAACCAAGGGTTTGTTAGTGGTTACTAAAGCTCTTGGTTTTTTTGTTTAGGAGATGATGTGAGTCAATTAGAACAGGCGAAACGTGGCGAATTAACACCACAAATTAAACGTGTGGCGCAGCAGGAAAGCATAAATCCCGATATTGCCGGGCAATATGTAGCCGAGGGTAAAATCGTTATACCCGCGAATGTTAATCACAGCAACCTGATTGCTTGCGGCATTGGTACGGAGCTATCGGTTAAAGTAAATGCCAACATTGGAACATCGTCTGAATTTGGCAACCTCGAGAGCGAATTAGAGAAATTAAGTATAGTCACGCGCTTCGGGGCTGATGCTATTATGGACCTGAGCACCGGAGGAGACATATCAGCCATCAGGCAATCCATAGTAACTGCCAGCACCATACCTGTCGGTACCGTACCTATATATCAGGCTGGCATAGAGGCTATCGAGAAACAGGGCGCTATAGTAAACATGAGTGTAGACCACATCTTCAACGTTATTGAGCAGCAGGCAAAGGACGGAGTCGATTTTATTACTGTACATTGTGGTATAACAAGAGCGGCTATAGAGCGATTGAAGCAGCAAAAGCGGTTGACCGACGTTGTCTCACGTGGCGGTGCGTTTCTCATTGGCTGGATGCTATATAACGAACATGAAAATCCATTGTATGAATATTTCGACCGTTTGCTTGATATTGCCCGAAAATATGATGTGACACTGAGCTTGGGCGATGGCATGCGCCCCGGAAGTATAGCCGACGCCACTGATCGACCTCAGGTTGAAGAGCTTATTACACTCGGAGAACTGGTAGATAGAGCTCGAGAAGCCGGTGTACAAACAATGGTGGAGGGACCAGGACACCTGCCGCTAAATCAAATCGCCACAAATGTTCAGCTGGAGAAGCGCCTTTGTCACGAAGCTCCATTCTATGTTCTCGGACCACTGGTGACGGACATCGGAGCCGGCTACGACCACATTACAGCGGCTATCGGAGGAGCTATTGCTGCGGCCTCAGGAGCCGACTTCCTATGTTACGTCACCCCTACAGAACATCTTTCATTGCCCGACATTGAAGATGTAAAAATAGGTGTAATAGCTTCGCGTATTGCAGCTCACGCTGCCGATATCGCTAGAGGCACAAAGAGAGCCAGTGAATGGGATAGAAAAATGTCTATAGCCAGGAAGAATCTGGATTGGGAATCTCAAGCCGCACTGTCATTGGATCCCGAGAAAGTTAAGACAGTTCACAGCAAATATAGCAGTGGCGGACCCGCCTGCAGTATGTGTGGGAAATACTGCGCCATGGCACTGGTAGAAAAGTATTTAGGAATTTCCACTATCAGATGTTAACCTAATAAGTACTGTTCACGATGAAAGCAGAAATAATTTCCATTGGTACCGAGCTTCTTCTCGGTGACATCATCGATACAAATTCAGCTTATCTGGCCAGCCAACTTCCATTATTGGGTATAGACCTTAATTATATATCAACGGTCGGTGACAATCAGGCCAGATTAATTGAGACCTTAAAACAGGCGTGGCAAAGGTCGGACATAATTATAGCAACCGGCGGTCTAGGACCGACTCAGGATGATATAACTCGAGAAGCAATAGCTGAGTTCCTTGGAGAAAAACTTTCTATTGATTATGCTCTTGTTGAGAAATTCGAGGAATTATTTAGATATTTTAAAAGAGAAATGCCACCGACTAACATCAAGCAAGCCACAGTAATCCCTTCGGCACAAATTATCGCTAATCCCAGAGGAACTGCACCCGGCTGGTGGGTAGAAAAAGGGAAAAGAATAATTATTACAATGCCTGGCCCACCACGCGAGATGGAATTAATGTGGGCTAAAGAAATAATGCCTAGATTGCAGAAGCACTCATCAGATGCGGTCATTATATCCAAAACTCTAAAAACATTTGGGTTAACTGAAGCTGAGGTAGATGAAAGAGCAAGCCCGTTTCTGCACTCAAAAAATCCTTCGATAGGTACTTACGCTAAAGTTGATGGTGTTTATTTACGTATTACAGCTAAGGCAAAGACTGAAGCGCAAGCACAGAAGCTTATCAGCCAGAGGGAGGCCGATATTAGGGCAATTCTGAATGAATACATATGGGGCGTAGACAGCGATAACTTGGAGAGTATCATAGGAAATCTTCTTTCAGCCAAAAAAATGACTCTGGCCACTATGGAATCCTATACCGGCGGATTCTTAGCTAACGTTATCACTAATGTTCGCGGCAGTTCGAATTATTTCCTCGGGGGATTGGTTGCCTACAATGAGGCTTCGAGATTTGCATTCGGTCTGGACCCTGAATGTATATCCAAATACGGAACTGTAAGCGGTGAAACATGCCAGGCCATGGCAACGATAGCCAGAGAGAAACTTGGGGCTTCTGTTGGTCTCGGCCTTACAGGAGTAATGGGCCCATCTGAAATCGAGGGAAAATCGATCGGCACCATTTTTATTAGCCTGGATAATGGACAGCGCCGCCAGAGTTATGCTAAAAACTATCCTGGAAACCGCCCGCAAATCAAGCAAAGAGCAGTCACAGCGGCACTTTTTGAATTAAGAAGAATCTTGATCTAGGGGGACATATGCATCTGACTATTGATGGTTACGGAAATGATCCAGGACTAATGCAGGATGAACAATTTATTTACCAGCTGCTCGACTCATATCCCGCCCAGATCGACATGACGAAAATTTCCTCTCCACATGTCTTTAAGTACATTGGATCTAAGCCTGAAGACTGGGGAATATCCGGATTTGTTTTCATAGCCGAAAGCCACATAAGTCTTCATACTTTCGTAGAGCGCTGTTACATTAATATAGACGTTTTTTCATGCAAGGACTTCGATGCCAGGCAAGTCGTAAAGGATTTCAAAGAGAAATTCAAGCTGACAAGACTATCTAGCCGTCTTATCAACCGTGACTGGAAAATAACCGAGCTAACTGAAACCGTCGATACAGTAAAAATCCATCCGGTTTAATTAATGGAAAAATTCGAGGATTTATTTTTACCCTCTCAAAATTTCGCGGGTCTATCGCCCCCTTTTTCCAACCTATCCCGAGCCAGAGCCGTAATCATACCGGTTCCTTACGACGGCACCACGGAATGGCATAGCGGTACCCGTCATGGCCCACAAGCTATCATAGAGGCTTCACAATATCTGGAGCTCTACGACCCCGAAATCGAACGGGAGATACATAAGGTTGGAATTCATACCTTGCCACCCGTAGAACCATCTTTAAATAGCCCCGAAAGAATGATTGATAGAGTTTATCGAGTGACTAGCCGAGTGCTTTGGCGGGAAAAGCTTCCCGTTATGCTCGGCGGCGAGCACTCGCTTAGCCTAGGCGTAGTGCAAGCCTTGAGAGAAAGATTCCATGATATTTGTGTACTTCAACTCGATGCGCATGCCGACCTCCGGGATGAGTACCTGGGCACCAAATACAGCCACGCCTGTGTTATGCGGCGTATTTGTGAACTATGCCCCATAGTTCAGGTCGGCATACGTAGCCTGAGTTTAGGGGAGAAGCAGTTTTTAGACAAGAATAAAATGCATCCGTTTTACTTCTCAGTCCAGAGCTCCGATTTAGCGCCTGAGAATATAGCTGGCATGTTAAGCGACAATGTATATATAACCATAGATTTAGATGTCTTTGACCCTGCAATTATGCCGGCAGTAGGTACGCCGGAACCGGGCGGTATGCAATGGCAGGAAGTCTTAGGCCTCTTAAGATATGTAACTCACCACAAGACGGTTATTGGTTTCGATGTCGTGGAACTTTGCCCGGAGGGCGGCAACCATTCGTGCGCATTTCTCGCAGCCAAACTTATCTACAAGCTGATCGGCTACATTACTCCAAAGTAGCAGTATATAACCCAGCTCGGATTCCACTTCATTTGACATCCCCTCTTTGTCTGTTTTATTATTAGTTTCGCTCAGAGCAAAGGGATGGCCTCAAAAAAAGCACCTGACTTGGCTTCATCTGATACCAGTTTAGGACAGGCTGCAACACAGTTTCTGCTAACATTATCCTCAGAAGAAAGACTAAAAGCCCAACAGGAGGTCTATAAATTTGTACGTTGGTATGGGGAAAAACGGCCTTTAATGGGATTAACTATACCCGAAGTAGCTAACTACGCCGAACAAATTACCTCATCGACGACGGAGGCTGCTGAGAAACTGGGGATAATCAAAAGCTTCCTAACTTACACCCATAAGAGGGGTATGACCAAAAAGAACATGGCTGTCCATCTAAAGAGTAAAAAAGCGCCTCCTAAATCTACTTCGTCCGTGAAACGGCGAGCTCATCGAAAGGTCCTATTAACCGATCAGGGCTATTCAGATTTACAGGCGGCACTGGAAAGCTTAAAAAAAGAACGCCCCAGTCTAGCAGAGGAAATAAAGAAGGCTGCCTCCGACAAGGATTTCAGAGAAAACGCACCGCTCGAAGCTGCTAGAGAGCATCAAGGACACGTGGAGGCACGTATTAAGCAGCTGGAATCAACTCTAAAAATGGCTGCTGTTGTTGAACAGGAGTCCGTCGGCTGGGAGATAAGTTTCGGCGATACCGCGGTACTCAGGGACACAGCCTCAGGAGAACAGGTAAGCTATACACTGGTAGATATCAGCGAAGCTAACCCAATGGAAGGTAAGATCTCCGTAGCTTCTCCAATGGGACAGGCTTTACTTGGCCGAATTAAAGGGCAAAAAATCGAGGTTAGGGCACCAGCGGGCATCTTGCATTATACGATAGAGGAAATTCATCACCGGTCAAGCTAACAATCAACGTGCCAGGACTTCCAAAACAAGGAATTCTATATTATAATAGGTGGCGATAATTCGAGGGTTTGGCTTGGGGAGTCTTTCCTAGAGCAACCGTTCGTTGAAGATTGCCGGTAATCTTCATCAGTCTAAACTAGGTAAGATAAATTAAGGTGGACTTCAAACCTACGCTGACGCTTGACTAGTAGTCGATACAGTTACAAATCTTGTCAGAAGCGCTTACATAGGAATTAACATTTCAGGAGGTACACATGGATTTTGAGCTAACACCAGAAGAAAAGGCGCACAGAAAGGAATACTTCGATTTCTGTAAGGAGCTCGAAAAGAAAAGGCCAGCAAGTTCCGTCGGACTTGAGGCTGTATTCGAGGTAGACGAATGCTGGGACTTCCATCTTTATTGCGCCAAAGAATTCGCCAAAAAGGGATGGCTTGCCTTAGCCTGGCCACCCGAGTACGGCGGCAGCGGCACCATGATGGACAAGGTCCTCTTTGCCGAAGCTAGGGGATATCACGGGATCTACGGAGTCGATATCTTCGGCATCCAGATGCTCGCGCCTACACTTTTACAGGCGGCAAGCGACCCAATTAAGAAAGAATTTCTGCCTCCGATTGCAAAGGGCGAGGTCATGTGGTGCGAATTATGGAGCGAGCCAAATGCCGGTTCCGACCTGGCCACACTGTCCACCACAGCCATTAAGAAGGGCGACGAGTACATAATAAATGGTCAAAAGACCTGGAACACAGCTGCGCATCGAGCAGACTGGGGATTCGGTGTTTTCAAAACTGACCCCGCAGGCCGCAAACATCACAATATGACCTTCCTATTACTTGATATGAAGACACCCGGCGTTACCGTACGCCCGATTCCATACATCGACGGGGATGCACCGTACGCCGAAGTTTATTTCGACGATGTTCATGTACCCGCTAAAAATGTTGTCGGACAGGAAAACGAAGGCTGGGCTATAGTGAATCTTCTCGCAGGCTTCGAAAGGTCGGGCATGAATGAAATCATGAGCATGTACCGTGAACTGGAAGAACTCGTCGAGTTTTGCAATACGACGAAACGAAATGGCAAGCCTCTATCCAAAGATCCGTTAGTACGGAACAGAGTCGCTGAGCTGGCTTGCGATCTGGAAGCTGCCAAGGCAATCGCCTATCGAATAGCTGACTTGCAGAATAGGAACGAGATGGCTCTTATGGACGCAGCCGCTGCCAAGATATTCTACAGTGAACTTGGTAAGCGCTTTTCCTTCGTAGCAACCGACATAGCTGGCCCCTTCGGTCAGGTGAAACGCTCTCGATGGGCTCCCGTGCACGGAACCTGGGAGAAGGGTTTCCAGGAATGCTTCGTAACCATAATCTCCATGGGTACTAACGAGATACAGAGGAACATCATCGCCTGGTACGGACTGGGCTTGCCCCGGATGAAATAAATCGAGTTCGATAGGAGGAATCATGGATCTTAGATTTACGGAAGCACAAGAGATTTTAAGAAAAGCTGCGCGGGACTTCCTTACAACGGAATGCCCGAAGACCTTAGTTAGAGAGCTTGAGAAAAGTGAAAAGGGATACTCTCCAGAGCTATGGAAAAAGATAGCCGAGTTGGGGTGGACAAGTCTGGTTATACCTGAACAATACGAGGGTATCGGATATACTTTCCAAGACCTGACAGTTCTTTTGGAAGAGGTGGGTAGAAACATACTGCCCGGTCCATTAATCCCTACTGTAATATCCACTTTCTCTATTGTAGAAGGTGGTACCGAGGAACAGAAAAAAGAATTCCTCCCCAAAATAGCGAGTGGAGATTTGATTTTGACTTTGGCACTAATTGAAGCTGAAGGAACATTCGATGCTTCTGGAATAGCCCTCAAAGCTACGGCCAAAGGTGAAGATTTTGTCTTGAACGGTACCAAACTCTTCGTTGAAATGGCTCGTGTTTCCAACTACATGGTCTGCGTAGCCCAAACTAAGGAGGGAACTACCGATAAAGGAATTACACTCTTTTTAGTGGATACTAAGTCTCCGGGAATCCAAATCGAAGTAATACCCACTATAGCGGCAGATAAACTGTGTGAAGTGCGCTTTGAAAACGTCACCGTACCCAAAAAAAACATGTTGGGCAAGTTAGACGCAGGCTGGACATTGGTAGAATCGATGATGCGTAAAGGATCTGTAGCTAGAAGCGTAGAGGCTGTGGGAGCTATGCAAACGTGTATCGACATGACAGTTGCCTACTTGAAAGAGCGTGTTCAGTACGAAAGACCTATCGGAGCTTTTCAGGCTCTTCAGCATTTAATGGCTAATATGTGGACCTCGATGCAAACGGCTCGCTATCTGGTCTATCAGGCTGCCTGGATGGAATCAGAAGGCCAACCCGCTGCCAAGGAAGTGTCATTGGCCAAAGCATATATCAACGAAGCCTACAAAGATGTTGCACAATGGGCCATCAGACTACACGGTGGCATTGCCACCAGCTCTGACCACGACATACCTCTATATTACAGAAGGTCATTAGCTGCAAGTACATCGTTTGGCGGCACCGATTTCCATCGAGAGCTCGTAGCCGAAAAAATTGGCCTGAAATAGAATCTTGAAGTTGTAATACATTAACTTAGCCCCTCCTGAGGAGGGGCTAAGTTTTTTCCTTGAAGAGCCCGCAGCTTCTTGTCTCGAAATAATTACACAAGGCATATACGAACCTAGCAGTTTCTGCATCGTAAATTGCCTCAAAAATCGCCGTATGTTATACTGATGTTCGATTTGCGCAAAAAAAGACAGGGATTAGAATCGAAAAAATAAGTTCATTTTGATCAGGAGGTTTCAATTTGGCGGAGTCTATCTCGGTTAAGCAATTACTGGAAGCCGGAGCCCATTTCGGCCATCTTACCGGGCACTGGCATCCACGTATGAAAAGCTATATATTCACTCAGCGTAATGGTATACACATTATTGACCTGGAACAGAC
>Ga0209610_1000748_pt1 | contig 16877 bp, 20 predicted proteins | sample LakKivw275mmetaG_FD_184137 | JGI IMG/M metagenome (GOLD analysis project Ga0209610, IMG submission 184137) | Anoxic lake water microbial communities from Lake Kivu, Rwanda to study Microbial Dark Matter (Phase II) - Lake Kivu water 275m metaG... | ecosystem: Environmental > Aquatic > Freshwater...
TCCCAACTTGGGAGTTGACCGGTATTGCCCGTTGAGATAGGTTTAGAGATGTACGGGGAGAATGAGGTTGTTCTGCCATCTTTTACAGGTCATGTGGCTCGGGGTCTGCTGTTGCATGTTGTTAGGCAAGTCGATCCCAGTGCGTCAGGACTGTTACATGAATTGAATACTGCCAAGCCCTATTCCGTTACGCCTCTGCGGTTCAAGAGTAAGGCACGGACGGAGAAGGGTTATGTTTTGGATCCGTTGTTTCCTTGCCGTGTACATTTCAGATTCTTGAAGGACGAGTATGCAACATATCTGCTCAATTTCTTTCAAAAACAGAATAGTGTGTTGGTTTTTGACACGACCTTCAGAATTGCTTCTTTGAGCGTGAATTGTGAGAGCTATGAAGGGTTGGAGAAAGAAGCGCAGGTAGTTGATGTGTTTAGGCTGCTTTTTAGGACGCCTACTTATCTGGCTAGTCTGGGTAGCAGTTTTCATTGGATGTTTCCCGATGCTGTGAAAGTTTTTTCGAGTCTGATGCGTGTTTGGAACTTGTTTAGTGATGGTAGACGCTTCGATAAGGAGGCGTATTTGGCCTATAGAGAGTGGTTGGCTAAGAGTGTGGGTGAAAGCGAGTATGAGCTGTGGACTAGGCTGGCGGCGATGAAGCGGAAGAAGGCAACCGGTTTTGTCGGCTGGGTAACATATGAATTAAAGGATTTGGAAAGCGAATGGAACAAAGTGACTTATATGCTGGCAAAATTTGCAGAGTTCACCAATGTCGGAGGAAACAAGACAGGAGGATTCGGAGTAACAAAGTTTATAGCGAAAACAATAAAACCAAAGTCATCTCGTTTTAAATATTAGGTTAAAAGGAGACTGCTGCAGAGATGAATACCCATTGAATGGAGATATCATAGCAAAAATAGAAGAACGCTATAAGGACGTCGTTTATCCCAGACTAGTTAAGGAAGGTTTTCATGTTAAAGCAGCAAAATGGGGAGAACGATATTCTGAGCAGTCTCTTCTAACCCACATTCTTAATGGAGTCTTCTCCATTCTAAGGCTCTTTAATTTTCTTGAGGAACTCGGTTTAAGATTTTCAGAGGATTTTATGGAAAATTCGATAGCTTACATAACGCTTCACGATGTTCTAAAAACTGAAAAGGAGACGAGAAAGAATCATACTGATGTTATCTTGGATGATGTAGATCAATGGATTGGAAAGCTTTCTCTGAGAGAGTTTGCAAAACACTTGGATGAAAAGGATGCTAGAGCTGTCATCGCCGCGCACATGAAGTGGAGCCAACATAAAACAGCTATTTTAACCTCTAATATAGACATCAGATTGTTATCTTTTGTTAAACTAGGTGACTACCTTGCATCAATGGAGAAGCCAGAGAATTATAGTCAAGTTGAAGCAGTTCTAAGACAGGTAAGCGAACACGTTGGCTTAACATATCACAAAGTTGGCGACATCAGAGGTTACACAACTGGGTGCATACACTCAGCATTAATGGAGTTACTCGCCACCAAATACGCGCTTACTCCCTTGCTTTACTTTCCCAGCGGGATACTCTACATCGGACGATTAAGAGATATAGAGCGTCTTCGTTCCGACCTTAAGGAGACTGATTTAACAATTGAGGCTCTTCAAAAAACTAGGGCACAATTAGAGAAAACAATCAAATCGGATGTTGTCTCAACTACTGCCATCTCAACCATGGTTAACCCACCTGCTGCTGGTTCTTTAATTGATTGGACAGTGTTTCTCTTTTTTTCAATAGATAGAGTAATTGATGAAGCCTCAGCGATCTGTATCAACAATTATGGCAAGAAAAAAGAGAGATGGACTGGCAAATCTCCTTCGGACTATCGCAAAGAAATAGAAAAAAAGACTCGTGGAGAAATCCAAATCTCACTCAATGAAGAAGCGGTTATGCTTGCCCCGTTTTTAAGAGTTACACGATCTATAATTAATCGATGCGAGCCCGGACTTGGATCCATCGGTGCAACTTGTTTTCTGGCTGAAAAATTAGGCATAGTATTAAGCAAAGATCTCGTGGAGAGTATGCTGGAATATTCTATGCATCTCGCAACAGCCGCGGCTTTTGATGATTGTAGAATATTAGCGGCAAAATGCATTGACAAATATGGGCCTTCTACGAAATTTCAGTTCAATAAAATCATCGCTCAAGTTAAAGAAGTTAGCAAGAAAGTGCTAGCGGAATACAATACGCCCAAATATAAAAACAGGCTTCTGGGAGCTGAACTCAAAAGATTCTGGGATGAGTTAGATGCATATACGTTACACACGTTATCATTAGACGGAAAAACGCTAAGCTTGAATCCAAAAACTACAAAACGTATTGAAACATTCATATCACATACCTTAACTGGTGGTACATCATATTGCCCCATTTGCAATAGAGTGACAAAGGGAATTTTACAGAGGAAGGATATCGCCTGTTTAAGCCCAAGGGTCTTCTCAAACAGAGAAGCACCAGGGAGCAGAAAGACTATGAAAAAAGTATGCGCTCCATGTTGCACAGAATTTCTGCTCAGAAGCTTATCATTCCCCAACCAGAAACGTGACGAAGCCTGTTACCTTTTCTTATTCATTTTTCCACAGTACTCCTTTACACCAACTCTTCAAGAAAAATTAGACGAAGAACTACGCTACCTACTTAGTACTCCGGTAGCTGGTTTCAATGACATGCAAGCCGCGAGATCGATTCTTACGGAAGGATTGTTTAACCCTCTTAAACTCGAGGATTTCGGAAGAGTGTTAGGTAAAGGGTTGAGCGTTCTTCGCCCTAAAATTGTCACCAGGTTCCTTTCTGGGCTCTTCATTATTATTTGGCAAATTCCAAGAGCCCCCAAGGATGTAACGCAGATAGAGAAATGGTACTTAGCTACATTCTTTGCCCTACTGATCCAACAGACCTTAGACGTTAAGGTTTTGGTTACTCAAAGTATCTATCCTGAAGTGAGAGATTCCGATGAAATATCAGGAATGATTAAACTTTCAGCTCCTCATCAATGGGTCAGAGATATCTTTGGAGAGAATATCAACCTTGATGAGATGGAAAAGTACTCTCTGTTAGCTGCTGCAATTTGGTATTGTCACATAAATACAAATGCTCCCCCGGGAAAAATTCCTGATTCAGGACGAGTTGCAATAGTTCTTAAAACGTTAACAAGCAAAATGTTCCCTGGCTCTGTTTTAGCTGCAAGGTATGTGCGACTAATGGAGAGTGGAGGAAGACCCCCACTCATAAATAATCTCATCCGTAAAAGTTGCGAGACTTTAGATAAGTGGAAGACTTTTAAATAGTTAATAGCTCAAGTTTTAGATTTAGAAGAGATTGCAAATGGAAAAACCTTGGATAGAAGAACTTGTAGTGAAAAGCTTAAGCTTTTACCTGCCATATCGCCCGCCTACGGCTAGTACCTATGTTCTTGAAAGGCCACTAAGGGAAGCATTTAAGGCGATACAGGATTCACCTCCAAGCATTAAAGGTGAAGCGCTGAGACAAATGCTTGAAGGCTACGTTTACAATGTTATGGAACGGCTATTAGAAAGGAGAGAGGTTGAAAGACACGCGAGGATTATGAGTTCCGGCGAAAGTCTTAGAAACTCCGTAAAGTGCTTTGTTGACTACTTTTATGACGAAGTTTTCATGAAGATCTGCGAAGGAAAGATAGCGAAAGCAAGACGATTTCAAAACGAGATTCTAAATGGCTACACCTTCATTTTGTTAGGTAAACTTCCAGATGAGTGGGCAAAAGAAAAAGAGAAAAAAGAGGGTTGATTAAGCATGTCTAAAATCGATATATTGAAAGATCTGGGGATAGAAAAATATAAGGAGCATTTTGCTGAAGAGATTCCATTAACACCAAAAGCAAAATACATTTCCTTAGTTGTCATAAGAGAAACAAAGAGTCATTGTATATTCACGACAGAACAAGATGTCCTTAATACGGCTTCAGTTCAATCTGGGAGAAACTGTCAGGAAGTCATGGAGCGAGTTGTGCTTTTCAAAAGAAAACAAGTGGCGCCAGAAAGAAGAACTGGCAAAAGTCTTCTTCGAAAATACGAAATCATGGAGTTGGACGACTGCTACTTAATGGAAAAGTTGTGTGGCAAATGTCCTGACTGCCTCCTATACGGAGCCATACGGCAAGCAGTTAGTCAGAAATCACGACTTTTAGTGGATAATGCTTACTCAATACGCGACTATGACCGCATACATGAAAGACTCACTTTCCAAGCTATTGATGAGAAGACTGGAAGGCCTGGAGCAGCCTTTAACGACAGAGACCACGTAAGACCTGAAACATTCTTCATTTGCGTTATTACATTGCGAGATGTAACCCCGCTAGAATTTGCGTACGCACTCCTTAATGAATTAAGGACGAAGCGTTACGGAGCTGAAGGCACTAGGATAGGCTATGTGGAGAATCATGTTGTAGGCATCATCTTCTCGGACGCAGAATGCCTATCAAATTTGGATTTAACTCAGAGAATTTATGATAAACTGGTCGGAAATGGAGAGCAACCTTCAACTATAATCTATGAGGATATAACGAAGCACATGGATAATATCGTCAAAGAAGCAATTTCTGAAGAAGCTGTTGTAGCACAAATTATTGGATTAAAAGAGGCAGAAGAAATAATCAAAAAATTCTCCAATGTTTTCAGAAATGAAGAACGTGTGAAAGATTTTCTCGTTGAACTTAAAAGCCAAGCTGATGTCTACCTCACAAATTACGGAAAAAGTAAAGGGATAGAATAGAGCGAAAACGAATGAACGTTTTTCACCTCACATTAGTGCTTCAAGAAACGCTCTTTTACGCGACAAGAGAATTAGGCAGACTTGTGGAGACAGGTAGATATTTACACAACTATGCGCTAGCTTATGCGCTAGGTTATGTAAATAGTCCTGTGAGAATATGGGGTCGACAACCATCCTACGAAAAAGACCTCAAGGGTTTAACGATATATGTTACTCCAGCAAAACCCATAAATGTTTCCTATGGTCTTGAAAGATACGCAGCAAGATCAGAATTTTTAAGAACAGTTAAAACAAGAGAGGAACTTAATATCCCTGAATATGGCTTCCATAAAGTAATACTTCCCGAAAGTGCCTTCCAGTGCTTTTTATTTAGTAAAGACAACATAGAAATCCCGAAGTACGTCCGTCTTGGGAAAAACTCGGCTAAGGCTAAAATCGATGTTGAGCCATGCGATGTAAAAGTGATTGAAGTGACTCCACCTCTCATAATCAGTTTTCCATTAAATCCACGAGACCTCTCAGTTGCACCGACTAACTATGAGGAGGAACGAATGCTTCCAAATTCATTATATACCAAAACCGCCTTTGACGTTCATGAAGCGTTAAGTGTAACGTGGACCAAGGGATTAGTTTACCTTCCAACAGAAATGAACTTTTTTGCTAGTAGAAAGTGCAGCAAGTAATGACTGATGAATGTCTACGAATCCATGTAGAAAAAGAAGAGGCTGAAGTCTACTCACATCCGAATTTTCCTTCATCACTTAAGCCTTTGGCTCATCAATTGTTGACCCTTGAAATTATTAGAAACTATCTTACAGGTCAAAAGAATGAAGAGTGCAAGCTGACTGAGGATTTCAACCAATACTATAGGGAGAACATTCCTTTAGTTTTGGTGAATATTGCCGGCACAGGGCAAGGTAAAACTTTAGCTGCTTCGGCTCCTATCTTCAGGTTGAAAAATCTTGACTCAGTAATTTTTTCGTACCCAACAAATGAATTAATACATGATCAAAAGCAAACAATACAAGGCTACATCGAATCCTTCGAGGCTGAGCATGAAGTTTTTGAGGTAAATAGGCCCACTCTCTTGCAACTTAGAGAGGAATCGCCGGTCCACTTTAAAAATCAAGGGGCAATGTGGGAACACATATTATCCAGCTTTAAAAAGAAGATTATCTGCACTAACCCTGACATCCTATACTACAGCCTGATAGAAAGGTATGCAGGGACTATTGTAGCTCAAATAATCATGCAGGCATATCCAATCATTGTTTACGATGAGTTTCATTTATGTAACTCTAAACAAATTTCAGATGCATTAATCGCTATCGCATTGGCCAAAGCTTTTCGAAAACCTAAAATCTTTATCTTCCTATCAGCAACCCCTAATGATCTATTTATACACAAAGTGGAATCCATTGAGGTTCCGATCATTCCTATACAGTCCCTTGAAGACCGTATAAAAGCAAAGCCTGAATCAATGAAGTTGTTACTAGTTGGAGAAGTGGAATTAGAAGTTTACCCATACCCTTCAGGCATTTGGAGTGCTTTAGAATGCATCGAACAACATATTGCTCAAGTGCAGAATTTCTTAAAATCGAACCCTAGAGAGAAAGTTGTTGCAATCCTCGATTCTGTTTACGAAGCAAAATGCCTTGCGGAAAGTTTTGAAAGAGTACTCGGTCTAGAAGTGGGGCAATGCCATGGCTGGATGAATGTGAAGGAGAGGCATGAAGAAATCAAGAAGCAGGTAGTAATCGGATCTTCAGCCATAGAGGTTGGGATAGACTTTAAGTGCTCCTTTCTTATCTTTGAAGCGAAAAATTGGGATACTTTCATGCAAAGATTCGGAAGAGTGGCAAGAAGAGGAATAATGCATGGCAAGGCAATAGCAATAGTCCCTAAACTGGTATTTCAAAACCTTTGTCATGCCCTTCCTCAAAAGACGACTATTAGTCGTGGAATGTTGTCAGAACACGTCAAAGAAGCTTTCCACTCCTTCGAGGATTTTCAATCATATACACGTTCCTGGTTGGGTGTAGAGGCAAAAATCATTTTTGACAAATACATTTCGACATTAACTCGAGATGAAAGAGAAGAATACAAAAGTTTTCTCTATCAACTCCTTTGCAAGCTTACTGGAAAAGACTTGGTAGAAATAAATCAGCTGGTAGATGAAGCTAGGGACCTCGAGGAAGGACAAGGTGACGCCATCTCCAAAGTTTTGACCTCGTATAGAGAAACCGAACCCCAGCTCGCGATATATGACAACGAAGATGCGACAAAAGGCTGGTTTCCCTTCAAGTTTTATGATATGAACTTCGTTCTCAGAAGATGCAACTTCAGCTGCATAGCATCACTCAAAGAGCTTCTGTCCAAATACGAGTTAGATAGCCGTTCGCAGACATTCCAAGTAGATCTGGACGAGATGGAGAAGTGGGGCAACTTAGTGGCTCAGGTTCAAGTTTATTCCACAACTGTAAAACCAAACATCTTTACCTACACTGTTGACTCAGAAAACTTTGAAAAGATAAACTGCCGACTTGGAATCGCCGACGGATTTAGGCTTAAACTACACAAAACATCGTTGAATCATGAGGCTTACAGGAACTTTTTTATTCTCAGCAAGAAGCTCAGATCAAGAAAGATAGTAGCCTTCACTTACCCAAGACCTCCTATATATTTATCGGAAGAATTTGATTTACCACCTTTATTTCGAGTGTATCCTCTCGAATTAGCTTTCCAACCCACAAAGAATCCACTTTCTGTTTCTTTCGGATTAAACGCTATTATGCTTGACAGTCTACGAAGGGTAGGTAAATTGAGAATCGAATGAAAAACGAATATTTACTTTTTGGTCGCTAATAGAAGAATCAGATGTCCATGAAGCAAAAACACTGATTAAACAGTAAAGCGAGTAGATTCTTTGTTTTCATATACGGCATATTTGTTTGTGTCCGCATCCTCCCGCACATTTCTTTTTTGCCACCCGTATAGGCGGCAACTCCTCTTCCTTTATAATTTGTTTAATGTGTCCCAACACACGCTTCACATAACTCTTCATGGTAGGCGTAATCTCCAACTGCAGAATCAACGCTTCAGGAATATGATTCACGAAACCTCGCTTCACAACTGTGCCAAACAGAATAACATGTATGTTAGCAAAATTTGCAGAGTTCGCCAACGTTGGGGGTAATAAGACGGGCGGATTCGGAGTGACCAAAGCTTGTTTTGAGGAGTTGATCTCCCTTGAATTGGACGCCGAATTGTTCATACGAAATTTGAGGATTTATTTGTAGTCTTCTAGGAAGATTATCTCTATGTCGAATGATTTCCTTTGCATCTCCGCAGCCAGATCTTTTTCTCTTCTTGCGAAGGTAGCGCGACACAAGGATCTGTGGGCTAACGCCAGGCAGAAGCAGTCTGCTAGGGAGATGGCTCTTTCACATTTATACGCTGAAGCATCGAGGATGAGAGGTGAAGTGTCTTCGGTGGTGATGTAGCCGGATGCTAAGAGTTTGTCGACTCTTTCGTTTGACTCCGTCGAGCCTAGTCTTCGGCAGAGTATGTACCTTAGCTCGGCGATGTGTAGCTCTGTTGTGTAGGCTTCGACTGACCCGTTTCTCAGGGCCTCCTTAAGTTCAAGGCCGGTCGGGGTTGAAAACATCAGCTCAATCATCGCGCTTGTGTCTAGCGATAATCTTCCGCTCAACTCTTTCTTCATCGCGTTTCCTCTCGGCATATAGCTCTTCAAGCGTCTCTTCAGCGCCGGGTATCGGCTTACAGCCCTCTTCCAGCAGCTGCGGTTTCTTTTCTCTTCCACCTATCAGAAAGCGGATGGCCTCATTGAGGTCTACTCGTTTTCCAAGCTTGATTTGGAGTTCGGAAGCTATTTTTAGCAGTTTTTCTTTTACGTCTTCTGTAACTGATATAGTTGTCATAATGACCATATACGATATGCTTTTCCTGTGATATATGCCTATCGGTCGTGCAGAAATTAGATACTTAGACACTGTGGCATCCTTCTCGTTGCAAGCCAAAACTCGCTCTGCATGTAAAACATTTCAGAATATGTTATTCTTCCAGATCTACCCGACATACATCATAGAACAGAAAGATTTGACTTAATAAAACAACGACGATATATGTTATATGATGTAAAGAAGATATACTTAGTAAAGTTTAATAGCGTGTCTCTCCCCGTTAAAGGTTGGAAGAGAAATGTTGACTCTGTTCCAGCCTTCACCCGAAGGCAAGATAATATACGCCTTGTCCGATGTAGAGAAATCGTTCTCAGAGTTGGTTAAGGCTACAGGCCTGAGTGAAAGGTGGCTTTCAATAAAACTTAAGGAACTCATCTTCCTAGGCGCGGTGAAGCATGAAGACAACAGGTATCGGGTCGATTATGAGCGGCTACATGCCCTATTAACCCCCTCTCTGAAGGATTTCGCTTGGATGGCCACCTACGAAGTTGTCAAGGAGCATCCTCAAGTTCTGTGCGTTTTGTTGTTTGGAGGTGTGGCGAAGGGAAAGATTCATGAGGAAAGCGATGTCGACCTCTTGGTTGTTGCTGAGGAGCCGCTGGACCTATCTCAAGATGAATATGAGGTTTCAATGAAATTTAAGGTGCAATTTGAAATAGTCGCCATGGACGCAAAGGAGTTTTTGGCCATACTCCACCTTAAATCCTCTCTCCTTTTCGGCATCCTAGAAAAATATTTGATTCTCTTCGACCGCGCCGGCATCGCAACCCTGTTGAGGACAGCTATGAAGGAAATTAAGGACACATGGCACTACGATGAGGATGAAGAATTATGGCTGAAAACGAGGAAATAAAAGCATTCATTAGAAACGCGAAAGAACAGTTGATCGACGCAGAAATCAGTTTACGTGAGAAACGGCACCACCTCTCCTTCCTATGTAGCTCACTAAGCGCGGAGAACGCAACATCCGGACTAATCATAGCGCTTGGCGGAAGAACCAGCAAAAAACACAACAATTGGATGGTCCTCGGACATCTAGCCAGTGAAGACGAGAAAATGAAGCCAAAAATTCTCGAAATATCCAAAATGCTACATGAAATCGAGCCACACATCCCAAAACTTCTACGTTACCCATTCCGCTACAATCAAAAATGGATTATCCCAACAGAATACTACACGAAAGAGATGGCCCAGCAAGCCCTGGAAAAAGCCAAGCAAATTCTAAAAATCACTCAAGAATGCCTAGAAAAACTAGGAATTAAAAATAGTTGAATCCAGAGTATCAGGCTTATGAGTCAATAGTTTATTCTCAAGATTGTTGACATATTTGTTTATGACCGTATCCTCCCGCACACTTCTGCTTAGCCACCCGTATTGGCGGCAGTTCCTCTTACTAACTTCTACCAAGTTCTTGAGCGCAAGGAGCTAATGTGTTAGCTTTGGGAGGCATTAATCCTTAAATAGTTGCATCTGAAGTATCATACTTATGATTCAACTTTTCGTGAATAGGGAGGAGGAGCTTCGATTCCTCGAAGAGCATTACTCATCAAGATCCGCCGAGCTCATAGTGGTATATGGTAGAAGGAGGGTTGGCAAAACCGAGCTCTCCGTGAAGTTTTCTAAGGGTAAGCCTCACATATACTTCCTTGCGGATCGCAGACCTGAATCTGAACTGATAAAAGATTTGAAGCTGAGGATGAGTTATTTCCTTGAAGACGAGAGCTTCGCAAAGCTCGATGTCAAAGACTGGATCGAGCTCTTTCAGGAGTTCTGGAAGTGGAAGAAAAGTGGAAGAACAATCATCATTCTCGACGAGTTTCCTATACTCATCGAGGGAAACCGAGCCGTCCCGTCCATCTTTCAGAGGATTTGGGACCTAAACCTCAAGGACAAAGATGTGATGCTCATTCTGCTCGGCTCCTCTGTGGGAATGATGGAGACCGAGGTATTAGGCTATAGGAGCCCCCTCTACGGTAGGAGGACCGGACAATGGAAACTGGATCCCCTAAGGCTCACTCATTTGAAGTCTTTCTTTCCCAAATACGATTATGAGGCGCTGATAAGCGTATACGGATGCTTAGGCGGTGTACCTGCCTACCTGCTAAAATTTGATCCAGACAAAGGCTTTTGGGAAAACTGCGAAGAGAGGGTTCTGAAAAGGGGCGAATTCCTCTACGAAGAGGCTGAATTCTTATTGAGGGAGGAGCTCAGAGAGCCCCGCAACTACTCTTCCATCCTAAAAGCGATAGCCTCAGGGGCTAAGAGCTATGGCGAGATACTCAGCCTCACAGGCTTGGACAAGAGTATGCTCTCAAAGTACACCAGCGTGCTGGAAGACCTCGGCTTCATCAGAAGAATATATCCCATAGGCGCTAAGTCCAAGCCCAGGAAGGGACTCTACACAATAACTGACAACTACCTGAGGTTCTGGTTCAAATACGTCTTCCCTAACAGAGCCGAACTTGAGATCGGAAATACAAGCTATGTCTTGAACATGATTCGAGAAGATTACAACACCTATCTAGGCCAAACATATGAACAAGTTGCATTAGAGTTCTTGACAGAAATGAAGCGGAAAGGCCTGCTACCATTCTCCTTCACAACCTTAGGAAGGTGGTGGTTCAAAGACAAGGAGATAGACATTGTTGCCATCGACGAAGAAAGTCTCGCTGTAGCCTTCTTCGAGGTGAGGTGGAGCTCCCTCAGCAAAGAAGACTGTGAAAGAATCCTAAAGGACCTAAAAGCTAAGGCCTCAGTCTTCCGTTTGGACCGCAGGAAAGAGGGCATCGGAATTATAGCAAAGAAGGTTGCCAATAAGGAGTATCTGCGAGAAGAGGGATATCTCATATTCGACCTAAAAGACTTCAAGTCCATTTGAGAACCGGAAACAAGGAATTGCATACTCAACAGCCTGCTAAGATTGCCTGCATATTTGTTTGTGTCCGCATCCTCCTGTGCACTTCTGTTTTGCCACTCTTATGGGCGGCAGCTCCTCTTCCTTTATAATTCGTCTAATGTGCCCCAACACACGCTTCACATAACTCTTCATAGTTGGCGTAATCTCCAACTGCAGAATCAACGTTTCAGGAATATAATTCACAAAACCTCGCCTAACAACTGTGTCAAAATTCTCCTCAACAAGCAAGGCATACGCAACCAACTGATACTTATGATCCATCCAAGCCCGTCCCCTGTCTGAAGCCATATTCTTATAATCCACAGGAACATACTCGTCGCTGGCAGTTTTGATTATGCAGTCCACGTTTCCCTGCAACTCAAGATTACCGGAACTAAGCGTGGTAAACAGCAGCTTCTCAGCCCCAACAAATTCGGGCGAATAGTATATGGCGTCTTTTCTCCTCAGCTCCTTCTTCACATAGTCCTCATGCAGCTCCTTGCTATCCTCTTGCTGAGAACCAAAAACAGGCGTTGCATGCAAAACCTTATCAAAATAAATCAGCCGCGGACAGTAAATGTAATGCTTAATATCCGTAACAGAAACAAAAGGCTCCGCAACATCAGAAATAGGCAACCTCTGCTTCTTCTTAAGCCAACTCTCCGGCTTTGCCTTACCAAACTTACTCATAGGCCCCACAGCAACTAGCGCATCACAATCGCTCTAGCCTTAGTTAGAAGGTCTTCGGCGAACCGCAAATTCTCCTTCAACTCCTCAATGCTAAAAGTCTTACTAGGCTGATAACCAGCCATATGAAGCTCCGTCGCCAAACTCAAATACTTATCATACACCACCCTCTCCAACCTGCCAGCCCGTACAAGGTTATCTCGAATAAGAAACTGCAAAGCAAGACTCCCAGTAAACTTTGTCCGTGTGCCAGGATACTCGATCTTTCTAACTCCAAAATTATACAAAAGAGCCTCAAGACTACTCTCAACAGATCTAAAAACCTCCTCTGCTGCTGGAAACAACCTATCGGCACGAATGTTTTCTTGAGCCGACTGCAAATATTCTTCAGCCTTCTTTAAACACCATTTAACCGAATCTTCTCGGCTTTTCACCATAAAGAAACTCTCCCCTCGTATGCACATCCATAATGAACACATCCTTAGACAGTCCAGACACGTACTCATCAACCGACAAAACTATAGGATAGATATTAATCCCATACACAGGAAAAACTTCCGAACTCACAAAATCTAACACGTCATCTCTTATGGACTTAATCTGACTTTCATCCTCAACAATAATCATAATGTCTACGTCACTAGGTTCTTTCACAAAGTCCGACCGCAACTTCCTCAACGCCAGACTACCAAATAGCACAACTGCTTTCACTTCATGCTTCTTGGTAATGAACCTAGCAACTTTGTCCGCAATCTCTCTATAGATCTCTCCCAAACCTCTGAAAACACCTTTTAAAGGTTCATACAAAAAATGTTGCTGATTCGCCCGATACACCTTGGACTTACCGACCCTCTCCATGGCAACTAAGCCAACATTAACCAGATCCTTTATTTGCCTATTGACCTCAGAGACAGACACGCCAGCTTCCTTAGCCAACTCATTCTCAACAATTCTTCTCTCTGGGTGCGATACTAAAACAGACAACAAATTTATCTTTGTTTTACTCCCCAAAATCTTGTCCAGATACATAGCTATCATCCTTTTTCGGTTTTCCGAAATATGTTTTGGTTTTCCAAAATAAGAACCTTATAGTGCATCAAAAATATGCTATCTTTTCGGTCTTTCAACTTGCCATAACCTATGCGTCCGCTACAATTTTTCTATTGCTTCCATGATTTTGGTATAGCTTTCTATGCTGCATCTCCAGCCCGCAAAAATCATCTCGTTTATCGCTTGTTTGGCTCTTTCCTTTGTAACCAGCCCTTGAAAGACAGCTTTCATCAAAATGTATGGTGTACTTACATAGGATATTCCATAGATTCTCGCGGTTTTTCTGGCCACTTCATCGTCTATAACCGCTATTCCATCACGCTCTTTGGCAATGGTCAAAACCTCAGCATCAGTTATGTGAAGCCCCTTTGTTTCCAAAAGGCTTTCTAAAAATTTTTTGTTCTTGGCTTCAGTCACTTTGAATACGTTGTTTTTGAACATTTTCTCCAAGATGATAGCATCTGGGACGCCTTTGAGCTTTCCTTCATCTATGACTTCTCTCTTTACCTGTGGCGCTGTCAGTTTTTCATTTCTTAAGTCTTCAAAAACCCCGCTCAGCCCTACCTTGGTTATGTAAATTAATGGCGTGGCATTAAAAACGAGTGGCTTCACTTGGACTCCGCCACTGCTTCCTTAATTTCCTTCTCTATTTCATCCGGCGTATACCTGACCCACTCTATATTACGCTGTTTCACCAGGTCAGCGAACTCCCAGAGAGAAAGCTTAGCCATCTCTGCAGCCTTGGCAAACGTTACTTTTCCCTCTCGTAACATCTCCAAGGCGGTTTGTTTTCTCCACTCGTCGATTCCCATTTCAAGGAGAGTCCTAACAACTGTGGCCTTGTCCAACTTTTCACGCTCAGCCACTTCCTGAATTTCTTTCTCAATTTCTTCGGGTATCCTTACAGCTAAAGGTTTAAGTGTCAAGCGCGCTCACCGTATACAAATGATATCACATGCATACATAAATACCTTGCGATAAGCCCCTTGCAGTCAGTCTTCTGTTTTCTCCATCCGATCAAGGAAACGTGGCGAATCAGAAATAAGTTATTTTTTCTTTCTCTTCTTTAAGCTCATACTTCTTAGGCTTACCTACTTCTCTTCTTCCCTTAAAACATGTATCGCAAACAGGGTACAGTTGCACGTTCTCAATCAATTCCTTAATCAAATTCTTCAAGTCAACAATCAAACTATTCAACTCATTCCTACGAAGATTGCCAATAAATGCGCTGTACTGAATCCTCTGCAACCCATAATCCTTCAAAGTCTCAGCAACCAGAGCGCGCAAGTTGTCATCCGTAATATCATAAATCACCACATACCGCATGAACCATCACCAACCTAAACTGAAGGGCACATAATCGGTTTCTTGCAAAAGGAAGCGCACCGCACGCCTAGCCTGGTGATAAATAAAGCTCTTTATGGGTCCTCGCTGCCCATCAAACATAACCTCTGCGTCTAGGCGTTCCTGAAAACTGGTGAGCAGAGTTTTAATCACCTCTCTACTCAATACTCGACCTTTCTCAACCACCTCAACAGCAAGAATCTTATCAGGTTTAATCACGTCCTTCGTTATGAGACCTATTAAGGCCCTATCCACAACTTGCTGTCGAAACTCCTCCATCAAATCCAAAACCAACGAAGGCTTACCAGGTCTGTCAGCATGCAGATATCCTGCATAAAAATCTAGACCAGCATAACTCACAGCCTTCCAAACCTCTGGAAACAAGATCGTCTGATAACCAAAATTCAGCATCGCGTTAAACGGGTCACGAGCGCCACGAGTTTCGCGTCCTGTGAAATTTAATTCAGCCGGCAAAACCTGCCTAACCGCATCCCAGTAAAACCTAGCGCCTTCAGCCTCCCAATTCATCAACTGCTGCCGCTTCTCATCAATATTCAAGCCATGCTCATTGTCAATCTTCTCATACGGCTCGTCAATGGCTTTTCCTGCACTATAAAGTCTTTCAGCTAATACCGGGTCAGTCTGGCGTCTGTTCTTCGCCATCAACTTCAAAAGATTGGCTTGATTAATGAGCTTTCCAGCGATAAATTTCTTAGCTAGAATAAAACCTCGTTCGTCATTATAAGCTATAAACTGTTCTCTGCGGGCTCTGACTGACCCAGTCATAGACGCAGGCATCAAAACAGCATAAGGCCAGCCGCCATAACGCGCAAAAACAACTTGAATATTATTTTGAACCGCCAAATCCAACGCACTTGTTGACATGGCAACGCCAGAAGAACAACAGATTATTGAATCAACATCATCTGCCACAATCTCTTTCGTTTCTCCTTCTCTCCTTACAATGAATCGGTTTCTTTTTCTACCCAAGAAGATGCCAAAATCGTCCAAGAAAATTTTCAGTGTTCATCCCACTGATTTAAGGTTGGCTATTCATAGCAGACGTTAAAATACATGCAACCTTCTTTGCACTGAGACCGCTCGGGCATACCAGGGTCTCTCCTCTCAGCCACTATTTCCAGTTTCTTGTCTCTCTCCTCGATCCACCATTGCCGCAATTCGTCGTTCGCGAAGAACAAGTCCTTCTTGACGATAACCTTGCCGTTCTTGACATCCAGATAGATGATGCAACAGATGTCCACAGGAACCTCATGAACGCTTTCAAACACAAGAGCATATCCCACAGGAGACAGCCTATGCCACTCCTCAGGCTCACTAGCCACTTTCAGATCAAACATGATCGCTCGAAGATAATCGTAGCAGTCTAAGCTGAGAATGCCACTCAAACCGAGAAGTTCACCTGAGATTTTGTGCTCAATCAAGAATGGTACAGCAGAGGCCATAAGATCTAGTTCTGACGCATATGGTTGTCTGCTCGAGACCTCAGCCAGCCTTGCTTCACAAGTCTTGGACATAAACTCCCAGACTTTCTTTGAGGGTTCTCTCACGTTCTCGGGCTTCTCTGGGATCTCAGACCAGCGGATGGTTTGCCACCATGCCTCAAAGTCCATATTACGACGTTGAAGGAAGGCTTGCAAGCTGTCGCTGACTACGCCGTGAAGAACTTTGCCTAATGCCATCTTGGCGCTCGGGGTCGGGATCTCCTTTTCGACACTGCGTAAATACACATCACGATTTGTGGGGCAATACTTTGAGGTGACTGTGTACATTGGAAGTTTCACATTGTTGTGGTAGGGTTTTAGTGGTGGCTGATACCAACTCCACCCCCTCAACTCCTTGCTGACCCCCACCTCTCTGGCAGTGGGCAAAAGCTGATTGAGCAAGTACTTGTGCTCGATATCTGAGAGAAAGTACAATGATGGTCGACCATCATATCAACTAGAATCGATTATCTTTATAAACCAAGTTACATCCAAACAATAATCGAGAACACATATCTGAAAGCATAGTGAAACAAAACCCAATGGTCAAAAAAGGCAAAATTCGCGTTCGGATTCAAGTAAAAATCCCAAGTAAGGGGAATTGAAAGTACTATGATTTGTTCTCCTAGCG
>Ga0209610_1000749_pt1 | contig 16864 bp, 11 predicted proteins | sample LakKivw275mmetaG_FD_184137 | JGI IMG/M metagenome (GOLD analysis project Ga0209610, IMG submission 184137) | Anoxic lake water microbial communities from Lake Kivu, Rwanda to study Microbial Dark Matter (Phase II) - Lake Kivu water 275m metaG... | ecosystem: Environmental > Aquatic > Freshwater...
ATTTATAATTGATCTAAAAATATGATTTTTTAAAGAAAATTCGTAAGTTTTAAGGCAAAAAAAGACTTGACAGAAGAGATAAAAGTTTGGTATTTAAAAACCCTTATTTAAAGCTTTTCCATACCCTGCCAGGGGTGAACGAGGAGGGGTCTTTTGGATAAAGAATATATCAATATCCTTATTTTCGGTCACAAAACTTCCAAAACAAGGCACCTTAAGATTCGAAAGAAGACCTTTAAGATTATCCTTTATCTTTCAGGCTTTGCTCTCCTCTCGGCGACTTTCTTCTTTTGTGACTATATCCAGGTAAAGAAGAAAGCCTTTGAAGTATCACGGTTACAGAAGGAGACGCAGACCCAAAAATCACAGCTCCATTTCTTCTCATCAAAGATAGAGGATTTGGAGAAACAGATCTCAAAGTTGAAGGAATTCGACAGGAGGATCAGAATCATCGCTAATCTTGAAAAGGGTCAGGAGACCACTCCATTTATGGGAATGGGTGGTCCTTCTCCTTCGGATATCCGAGACCAATTAAGAGGGGAGAAGGATGAAAAGGGACTGGTTCGTCAAATGAAAGGGGATATTGAACGACTCGAGTCGGAGGCAACTTCCCGTGAGGCGAGCCTTGCTGAACTCGAGACACTTCTTCAGACAAAGAAGGACATGCTGGCTCAAACCCCGTCGATCTGGCCAGTCTTGGGATGGGTGACATCAGGTTTTGGATTTCGGACGAATCCATTCACAGGGTTGAACCAGATGCACGAAGGAATCGACATCTCGAATCGGGCAGGGACTGTGATTATAGCCCCTGCGGATGGGTTCGTTTCTGATATCGGCAGTGATGTGGCCCATGGGCGGCTACTGGTGATCTCTCACGGATTTGGGATGACGACCCGTTACAGCCATCTCAATAAGGTTTTGGTTAAAGTGGGGCAGAAGGTGAGGAGGGGAGACAGGGTTGCCGAGGTGGGGACCAGTGGAAAGACGACAGGGCCTCACCTCCACTATGAGGTCAGGCTCCACGGGATACCGGTCAATCCAATAAGATATATTCTGAACTGATGAACGGTTCCCTAGGTATTAGATGAAGGCCCGGTTGAGAAACCCTTAATCGGGCCTTTTATTTTGTAAGTTGAAACCGATTCTCATCCGTTATATAATTTTTGGTAATTAAAAAACTTTCAGGAGACAAGAATCCAATGCTTGGTTCGTTATTAAAGAAGATCGTTGGAAGCAAGAACGAGAGGGAACTTAAAAGAATTCAACCGATCGTCCAGAAAATCAATGGATTGGAGTCAAAAATCCAACCCCTCAGCGATGACCAGCTCAGGGCAAAGACCGGTGAATTTAAGGAACGATTGGAACAGGGAGAGACATTGGATGAGATTCTCCCAGAGGCCTTTGCCGTGGTCAGGGAGGCAGGGAAGAGGACGCTCGGGGAGAGGCATTATGATGTCCAGTTGATCGGTGGCATTGTCCTCCATGAAGGCAAGATTGCTGAAATGGCCACCGGAGAAGGGAAAACCCTGGTAGCGACTTTGCCCGCCTATCTCAATGCCCTTTCCGGGAAAGGGGTCCATATCGTCACGGTCAATGACTATCTGGCCAAAAGGGATAGGGATTGGATGGGAGAGATCTACCGATTTCTCGGCCTTTCAGTTGGGGTGATCGTCCATGAGTTAAATGATCAGGAACGAAAGGCGGCCTACCGCTGTGATATCACCTACGGGACAAATAACGAATTCGGGTTTGATTACCTGCGGGACAATATGAAATTTTCTATTGAGGATTATGTCCAGAGGGAACTGAACTATGCGATCGTGGATGAGGTGGATAGCATCCTGATTGATGAAGCCCGAACCCCTCTCATCATCTCCGGTCCTACTGAGGAATCCACAGATAAATACTACAAGATCAATCGTATCATCCCTTCCCTGAAGGAGGGAAAGGATTATCAGGTGGAGGAGAAGAGCCATACAGCCTTTTTGACAGAGGAGGGAGTGGCCCATGTGGAGAAGTTGATCCATACGGAGAATCTTTACGATCCCAGAAATATCGAGACCCTCCATCATGTCAACCAGGCCTTGCGGGCCCATACCCTTTTTAAAAGGGATGTGGACTATGTCGTGAAGGAAGGGCAGGTGATCATTGTTGATGAATTTACCGGCAGACTCATGCCGGGGAGAAGATGGAGCGATGGGCTTCATCAGGCGGTGGAGGCCAAGGAGAATGTGAAGATCGAAAATGAGAATCAGACGCTGGCCACCATCACCTTTCAGAATTATTTTCGGATGTTCAAAAAATTGGCAGGAATGACCGGAACCGCGGACACCGAGGCCGCAGAGTTTCGAAAAATTTACAATCTGGATGTGATGGTGATCCCTACCAATATGCCCTTAATCCGGACCAATCATCCCGATGTCATCTACAAAACGGAGAACGAGAAGTTTCGCGCGGTCGTCAGGGAGATCGAAGAACTCCATCAGATGGGCCGCCCGGTTCTCGTGGGGACCATCTCCATCGAGAAATCGGAGCGATTGAGTCTGATGCTCAAGAAGCGGGGGATCCCGCACAATGTCCTCAATGCAAAGCATCATGAACAGGAGGCTGAGATCATTGCCCAGGCAGGAAGGGCAGGGGCGGTCACCATCTCAACCAATATGGCCGGAAGGGGGACGGATATCCTTCTCGGGGGAAATCCCAAATTCCTGGCACGGACCTTTGTCGAAGACCCATCCGATGAGGAGGTGAAGAAGAAGGCTTATGAAAAGGCCCTCGGAATTGTCCGGAAAGAGAAGGAGAAGGTGGTCGAACCGGGTGGCCTCCATGTCTTAGGAACAGAAAGGCATGAGGCCAGGCGCATCGATAACCAGTTAAGGGGGAGGTCCGGAAGACAGGGTGACCCCGGTTCTTCCCGATTCTACCTCTCCCTGGAGGATGACCTGCTGAGGATTTTTGGTTCGGAGAGGATCTCCAACATCATGGGTCGTCTGGGGATCGAGGAGGATCAGCCCATTGAACATCGCCTGGTCAGCAAGGCGATCGAGAATGCCCAGAGAAGGGTGGAGGCTCATAATTTTGAGATCCGGAAACATCTTCTGGAATACGATAATGTGATGAATCAGCAGAGAGAGGTCATCTATTCTCAGAGAAGAGAGGTGCTGGGAGGTGAGGACCTCAAAGAATCGGTCCTGGAAATGGTTGAGGAACAGACGGAGGGAATGATTGACCTCTATACCGATGAAAAGAAAGACCCGGCGGACTGGGACTGGAAAGGGCTTCAGGATGCGATTTACCAGCAGTTCTCCTTTCGGTGGGCTCCCCCTTCGTTGGAAGAAAATGGTTTGAATCAAGCACGGCTGAAAGAAATGATCTTTGAGGATGCCAGGAAGGTCTACCTGAAGAAAGAGGAGGAGTCCGGAGAGACCACTCTCCGATACCTGGAGAAGGTCTTGATGCTTCAGTCCATTGACTACCACTGGAAAGACCACCTCCTCGCCATCGATCAGTTAAAGGAGGGGATTGGTCTGAGGGGGTATGGCCAGAAAGACCCTCTCATTGAATACCAGAAAGAGGCCTATCAGATGTTCCTCGAGATGTTAGACAGGATTAAAGGTGATACAATCCAGAAACTCTTCGCCATCCAGATTGCCAGGGAAGAAGAGGCAAGAGAGATGAAGATGGAACGGAAGCAGGTCTTCGTCATGAGCCGGGGAGCAGAGGCCTCACAGAGGAGCGGCGGAAAGACCGAGGAGGGGAAAGGGGTGACGGTGCGGCGGGAAGGAAAGAAGGTGGGCAGAAATGATCCCTGTCCCTGCGGAAGCGGTAAGAAATATAAGAAGTGCTGTCTGTTGAAGGAGGAGGCAAGGGCCTAAATCGAAAATTCGAAGCACGAATTTCGAAGCACGAAACAATTTCAAAATAAGAATTCTAAATGTTCAAAACTCTTTTTGAATTTTCGTCATTTGATATTTGAGTTTGTTTCGGATTTCGATATTCGAATTTCGGATTTGCCCGGAGGAAACTTAAGATATTCCATTGCTGAATTTACCTCCTTAGAGGAATTAGAGTGAGAGCCTCAAATTTTAAAGTAAAGGGATTTCTCTTTTCCGGGATTTCAGCAGGAATCAAGAAGGATGGAAAGAAAGATCTTGGGTTAATCTATTCGGAAGTCCCTGCCCGGGTGGCCGGGCTCTTCACCACGAATAAGGTGAAAGCTGCACCTGTGCAATTGGATATGGAGCGAATGAAAAGAAGTCTGTGCCAAGCGATCCTTGTGAACAGCGGCAATGCCAATGCCTGCACAGGGAGTCAAGGGTTGAGAGATGCCAAAAGGGTTTCGTCGTGGGTTGCGAAGCAGCTGGGAATCAATGAGCAGTTGGTCTTTCCTTCCTCCACCGGAGTGATCGGAAGCCAACTTCCTTTAAATAAGATTGAGAAAAGAATTCCTGAATTGATAAAAAATCTTTCACAGGAAGGGTGGATGAATACTGTCGAAGCGATGATGACCACCGATACCTTTCCAAAAGTTGAAGTGGCAACCTGTCTCATTAAAGGGAAACGGGTGAAGTTGTGCGGGATGATAAAGGGCGCAGGAATGATCCGTCCCAATCTGGCCACGATGCTCTCCTTTCTGGTAACTGATGCAAACATCAAAGCTTCACTCCTGCAACAAATGCTCGAAAGGTCAGCCGAGGTTTCCTATAACCGAATTACGATTGATGGCGAGACCAGCACCAATGACACGGTTTTGCTTTTGGCCAATGGAAAGGCAGGTCATCCAAGTCTAAATCGAATGGATCGGGACGGAAAAGCCTTTCAATCCATGCTTTTAAAGGTTTGTCAGAATTTAGCCAAGAGCTTAGTTCAGGATGGAGAAGGCGCAACCAAATTCATTGAAATTCTGATTCAGGGGGCAAGGAACAAAGAAGATGCAAAACGAGCCGCCTATGCGATTGCTCATTCTCCACTGGTGAAAACGGCTTTCTTCGGAGAAGATGCCAACTGGGGAAGAATTCTTTGTGCCTTGGGCCATTCCAATGCCCAGGTCAATCCAAATCGGGTCGATGTTTTTTTTGATAAGGCTCCGATCGTAAAAAACGGGATGGGAGTCAGTCCCAGATTAGAGGGGAAAGCCGCAGAGGTCATCAAAAAGAAGTCCTTTAAGGTAACCATTGATCTCCGTCAGGGGGAACATCAATTTTCAGTTCTCACAACAGATCTCTCCATTGATTATGTCAAGATCAATGCCTCCTACCGGTCTTAACTGACAGTTCATTACTTTAAATTCTCGATTCTAAACTTTTAATTCCTCAATTTTTCTAATTTCACAGTCCAATCACGGCTATTGCTCCACGGTTCAGATAATTGTCAATTCATTGCTTTTTTGGTATAGTGGGGCAAAATCCGGTGGGGGGATTTAAATCATGAAAAATATTGGGATCGAATTTGAGCCTATTCTCAAGAAGAATGGGCTTTTTTATTTTGAAATCACAATTTGTGATTTCAAAATAGCTTACTTTCGTATTTAAGGTCATAGATTGTGACCTTATTGCGTAAGCAGATGAGGTAAAGAGGGGGACAAGTAAGAAGGCCATCATTCCAATTGGGCAGATCGAACAGCGAATCCTTTTGATTCGTGGGCAGAGAGTCATGTTGGATGCTGACCTTGCAATGCTCTATGGTGTGCCAACCCGTGTTATTAACCAAGCGGTGAGACGAAATATGAAGCGTTTCCCTCAAGACTTTATGTTTAAGCTTTCCCAACCTGAAAAGGATCAGGTGATCACAATTTGTGATCACCTCAAAAATCTCAAATATGCCAAAGCCCCGCCCAATGCATCCACCGAACATGGGGCAATTATGGCGGCCAGCGTTCTAAATACAGAAAAGGCGATTCAAATCAGCGTATTCGTGGTACGGGCCTTTGTCAAGCTTCGGGAAATGTTGTCGACACATAAGGAATTAGCTCACAAGCTGGCTGAGTTGGAGAGGAAACTCCAAAACCATGATGAATCAATACGATCCCTGGTGGTTGCTATCCGACAATTGATGGCAACGCCGGAATCCAAAAAGCGTCCAATTGGATTCTTGGTAGAGGAACCTAAGGTTCCTTATATCACGAAAAGGAAAAGTTAGGTGTTACGCTAAACACTTTACACTTAACCCCTTACGGTTCACACTTTACGATAAAAAGAACTGGACACGAAACACGGACACACCTGCCTGCCGGTAGGCAGGGGCACGTTTTTAATGTTTAACACTTTAATCTATACGATTCACGAACCACGCCTGCCCGCTGAAACTTAAGTGTAGGTGGGAGTCACGATTCACGTTCTTAATAGGAGTAGGTTGAAAGGTGAGGGTGGATGGGAAAAGTGTTGAAAACTGTACCTAAAAGAGGTACAATCGTACCCATGATGAGTACAATCTCTGAAACCGACAACTTATCCAAGACCCTGTTTAGTAAGACCCGTCGGGCGGTTCTCTCTTTACTTTATAGCCATGTGGACGATGCTTTCTATCTGCGCCAAATCGCTCGTGCCGCCGGAGTTGGACTGGGGGCAGTGCAGAGAGAATTAAAGCAGCTTTCAGACGCTGGAATCATTCAGCGCATCGTCCGTGGTCATCAGGTCTATTACCAGGCGAATCCTAAATGTCCTGTATTTCAAGAACTGAAAACCTTAATCGTCAAGACGGTTGGAGTGGGTGCTGTACTGCAAGCTGCCTTGGCCCCTCTGGCTGACCGCATCAATGTGGCCTTTATCTATGGATCCATTGCGCGCAGTTCGGAAGGCCAAAATAGCGATGTTGATGTCATGGTCGTGGGCAAGGTAACCTTTGCTGAAATTGTCTCATCCCTCAGAGAGGCTCAAAAAACAATTGCCCGTGAGATCAACCCAACCGTTTATCCTCCTGCGGAGTTCCGATCAAAAGTGGCAATAGGGCACCATTTCCTCAACACTGTCTTAAGAGAACCAATGTTTTTCCTCGTCGGGGACAAACGTGAGCTTGCAAGATTGGCTAAAAAGCCACTGGCTCATTGAGCACCAAACGAGTCGCCAAGAGATTATAGATTTGCTAAGCATGGCAGATCGTGACTTGGCCCAATGCCAAACGCCCAATCTCAGTCCGGACTGGCGACTCAATATCGCTTACAACGCGGCGTTGCAAATGGCAACGGCAGCCCTGGCTGCCGCTGGTTATCGAGCTGTGAGAGAAGCTCATCACTACCGAGTAATTCAATCGCTTGCTGATACCATCAAGGCCGACGAAAGCCTCATTGCTCAACTGGATAAATTCCTAAAGAAAAGGAATATTGGCAGCTACGAACGGGCGGGTGTGGTATCTGAACAAGAGGTAAAGGAAATGGTTACATTGGCCAAAGACCTAAAGGATGAGGTCATCGTCTGGCTTAAGAAAAACCATCCGGAGCTTTTATAAAGACGCGGAGGGGCTTTTTGTTTTCTGATATTTAACACCTTACGTTTTACTTGCCTGCAGAAGCCTATTGGCGTAGGCGGGCGCTTAACACTTCACGGCATTAATAGAATGGATTGAAAGATGAGGGGGATAAGATTTCTGGAAGGGAAAATGAGTGAAAGAATTCGACTACTTCCTAAGATTATTTTATTAGGGGGGCGAATTTGGGTTGATTCTATTTATCTGTCAATGTATAATATTGACAGTAAAAAAGATTCATCTGGCTAATATGGAAAAAATGATCGCATATTTCAAGAAACATGGAGGATATGCCTTGATGAAAGAACTCAAGGCCGCCTCCTTTCAGACACGGGATATTGCCCGCCTCCTGAAAGAGGGGAGAATTATCAAGGTTAAGCCAGGAATTTATCGGCTTGCAAATATCGGAGCGGGCGTGCTTCCCCTTCTAAGGGGAAAGGGGGTTGGGAGTACGGTTAGTCAGGGGATTATTGATGTATGTAAAGCACTCCCCAATGGGGTGATCTGCCTTGCCTCGGCTCTTGCCTTTTATGATCTTGCTACATTTAATCCATCGGAGATCTATGTTGCCATTCCAAATGCAGCAAAGGTTCCTAAGATTGATTTTCCGCCGCTGAGGGTTTTCTATTTTAGAGAAAGATTTTATAGGCCTGGGATTGAAAAGATCGAAGTGCCAAACTGCACCATAAAGATTTACAACAAAGAGAAAAGTATCTGCGATATGTTTCGTTACCGTAACAAATATGGAGAAGACCTTGCCCTTGAGGGCCTTAAAAACTATCTCTCCCGCAAGGAGGCAAATATCAATAAGCTCAGAAAATATGCTGAAATTTGCCAGGTGAAAACAGTCATGATGCCCTACTTGAAAGCCCTTGTTAAACAATGAAAGAAGGATCATGAAGAAAAAGGAAATAAAGAATTTAGGTGCATCTATCAGGGCAAGGCTTACGGATATTGCAAGAGAAACAAAAAGAGATTTTGATGCCATTCTTCTCCAATATTTTCAGGAAAGGTTCCTCTACCGACTTTCTATCTCACCTTATCGTTCGGTTTTTATCTTGAAAGGCGCCTTGTTATTTCTCGTCTATGACATGCCATTTCTCCGGCCGACGAAAGATGTTGATTTTCTGGTTAGAGCCAAATCGAAGAATATCGCGACCATAAAAGGCATGATTCAGGATATCGCCAGAATGGATGTGCAAGACGGAGTTAGATTCCTCCCTGAGAGTGTCAGCCTCGAAAGTGTCATGGAAGATGCCGATTACGAGGGTATAAGAGTTAAAATCCAGGGATCTTTGGATAAAGCGAGAAAGATGCTCCAAGTTGATATTGCATTTGGGGATGTATTGGTAGCAGGGCCAGTTGAAATGGAATTTCCTTTATTGCTTGATGACCAGCCTGTTCCTCGTTTGAAGGTTTACTCCAATGAATCAGCCATTGCGGAGAAATTTCAATCTCTCGTAAAATTGAACATCTTAACCAGCCGGATGAAGGATATCTATGATATCCTGTTTCTTGCATCACACCAGCCTTTTCAAAGACCTCCCCTCCGCACTGCCATGGTAAAGACTTTTGATAGAAGAGGAACCCCAATGGATGATAGAAAATCCATTTTCTCCAAGGAGTTTAAATTTTCAAAAGAGAAACAAGCGCAATGGGCAGCATTTTTAAAGAGAAGTAATCTCGAATCTTATAAGACTTTTGCTAAAGCGGTCGATCAACTGGAGCTCTTTCTTGAACCGGTTTGTTCTGGAGGATCAGTTTCATCAGGAAACCAGTTAAGTTGGAACCCGAAAAACTGGTTGTGGCAATAACAAAAAAGAAGTTAAGATGGACATGCAATTAGGAAATAGACACGCCTGCCCCGATATGTCGGGGGACACGAATCACGGACACGGTTTTAATTAAAAAAGGTTGAAAGGTGAGGGTGGATGAGATTTCTGAAAGGAAAAAATAAGTGAAAAAATTCAATTACGTCCCCCGGCCTCCGCGGACTCCTTTGGTACGTTAAGGTATCACAAATTGTGATACCTGTTTTGGATTCCGAATTTTTTGTCGCTATACTGCATGAGGTCTCAATAAGAGGGGATGGGGGTTTTGTTTTGAGTGATATGGATGAACTAAATTGCCAATAGTCGGAAAGGCATCTTGAGGTCACAATTTGTGACCTCAAGATTAAGCGGCCAGCTGGCCTTATATGGGGTCATTAGGATGGACAAAGGCGTAGCCATATTTTCTGCTGAACGCATAGAACAATCAATACTGTGGATTCGTTACCATAGGGTAATGCTTGATGCCGACTTAGCTGCACTTTATGGCGTAGAAACAAAACAGCTGATTCAGGCTGTAAAAAGAAATATCTTCCGCTTCCCATCAGATTTTATGTTCCAGCTAAACGAGGAGGAGTTTGAGAATTTGAGGTACCATTTTGGCACCTCAAGTCAGTGGGGAGGACGTCGGTACCCACCCTATGCCTTTACAGAGCAAGGGGTGGCCATGCTGTCCAGCATTCTTAAAAGCAAACGAGCCGTTCAGGTTAATATTGAGATCATGCGTGCTTTTGTCAGACTTAGGCAGATGCTTGCTTCGAACAAAGAGCTTGCTAAAAGGCTCGATGAGCTTGAAAAGAAATACGATGCTCAATTCAAAGTTGTTTTTGATGCTATTAGGGGATTGATGAAGCCACCGGAATCCAAAAGGCGCCCAATTGGATTCCTCGTTGAGGAACCTAAGGTTCCTTATATCAGAAAAAAGAAGAAGAAAAGTTAGGTGTTACGCTTAACGCTTTACGCTTAACGGCATTAACAGGATGGATTGAAAGGTGAGGGTGGATGAGGGGTCTAAGGAATAAAATAATTGGAAGAATTTAACAAACCCCAGTGTGTTGAAGGAGAAATAAAATGCCTCGTATCTTCGACAACATAGAACAAACACTACTTCCTGCATTACAACAAACCCTTGAAGTTTCAGATCGTGCTGATTTCTGTGTAGGTTATTTTAATCTTCGAGGTTGGAAACAAATAGACTCATACATTGAGCGGTGGGGTGGTGGCAGTGGCAATTGTTGCCGTCTTCTTGTCGGAATGCAGCACCTACCGCAGGAAGAGTTACGTACAGCGTTGAGTCTCATCAAAGGCGACTTCGCTATGGACAACCAAACCGTCTTACGTCTTAAGAAGAAATTAGCTGAAGAATTTCGGGACCAATTGACCATAGGGATTCCCACTAATGAAGATGAATTGGGATTGCGTCGACTGGCTGCTCAGATCAAAGTCAAAAAGGTTATCGTTAAATTATTTCTACGTCACCCACTACATGCAAAACTTTATTTGCTCTTCCGTCAAGATCCCATCAACCCAACCATAGGTTATCTCGGCAGTAGCAACCTGACATTGGCAGGCCTTAAACAGCAAGGTGAGCTGAACGTAGATGTCCTCGATCATGATGCCTGCCAGAAGCTGGCAAATTGGTTTGAAGACCGTTGGAATGACAGATGGTGCGTTGATATATCAGACGAACTGGTGAGCATTGTTCAGGAAAGCTGGGCCCGAGAAGACCCGATTCCTCCGTACTTTATTTATGTGAAGATGGCATATCACCTTTCCCAGGAGGCCCGGGCAGGCCTATCTGAATTTCGTATTCCCAAAGACTTTGGAAATAAGCTTTGGGAGTTTCAGACTGCGGCGGTAAAAATTGCGGCGCATCATCTCAATAAACGTGATGGTGTGCTTATAGGGGATGTAGTTGGGCTGGGTAAAACCCTAATGGCCACCGCCTTAGCCCGCATTTTTGAAGATGATCAGGGACTTGAAACTTTAATCTTATGTCCTAAAAATTTGGTGAAAATGTGGGAAGACTACCATGCCCAGTACCGCATGCGCGCCAAGGTACTTTCGATAAGTCAGGTCATTAATCAATTACCTAATCTAAGACGATATCGCTTAATGATTATTGATGAAAGCCAAAATCTTCGAAATAGAGAAGGAAAGCGTTACCGTATCATTCAAGATTACATTGAGAAAAACGAGTGTAAGGTGATCATGCTCTCCGCAACTCCATATAACAAAACTTACCTCGACCTTTCCGGCCAACTGCGTCTTTTCGTTCCTGAAGATAAGGATTTAGGAATCAGGCCAGAACAAAAGCTCAGGGAGTTAGGAGAAACTGAGTTTATTCGCCGGCATCAGTGCCCTGTTCGTTCGCTCTCTGCTTTTGAAAAGAGCGAATATGCGGATGACTGGCGCGAATTGATGCGGCTTTATCTAGTCCGTCGAACACGAAGCTTCATCATGGACAATTATGCAGAAACTGATCCAACTAACGGTCGTAAGTACCTCACCTATGAAGACGGCAGACGCTCTTATTTCCCTACCCGTAAACCAAGAACGGTGAAGTTCAAGATCGATGACGCCGATCCTGAGGACCAATATGCTCAGCTCTACGCAACGGATGTGGTGAACACAATTAACCATCTCAACTTGCCTAGGTATGGATTGGGGAATTATGTCGCCCCTACTCCCCATGAACCGCCAACCCAATCCGAAGCAAAACAATTGCAGGACCTGTCTCGAGCAGGAAAGCGCCTGATGGGTTTCTGCCGTACGAACCTCTTCAAAAGGTTAGAGAGCAGCGGCCAATCCTTCATTCAGTCAGTTGAACGGCATATCTTACGTAATTATGTCTTCCTCCATGCGATCGAAAACAGTGAACCATTGCCTATAGGTACGCAAGGTGCAGAACTTTTGGATGCCCGTATAAACGATGGAGATGAGGATTTGGGCCTATTGGAGGAACTATTTGGCAATGAAGACACAAATGAAGAAGGTAAGGTTTCGAAACCTACTGCTCTCCGGAATGAAAATGATTTCAATCGCCGGGCTGCTGAAGTTTATGCTGAGTATGTCAGTAGGCTGAAGAGAAGATTCAAATGGTTACGTCCTACTCTGTTTGATCACGTGTTAGAAAAAGACTTGCGAGACGACGTCAACGCTCTTTTAAAAATATTAAAGAAATGTGGGGAATGGAACGCCAATAAGGATGCCAAACTTGAGGCACTCTATAACCTTCTGATGAAAAAACATCCGACTGACAAGGTCATTGTCTTTAGCCAATTTGCTGACACCGTCTACTACCTTGAATCGCAACTTCGATTACGTGGGGTTCCAAAACTTGCCGGTGTGACAGGTGATTCGACTGATCCAACAGCCTTTGCTTGGAAGTTTAGTCCCGTTAGTAATGAAAAGCAGGATATCGTCAAGCAAGAAGATGAATTAAGGATATTGATTGCAACCGATGTCCTAAGCGAAGGCCAGAACCTTCAAGATTGCTACATCGTTGTTAATTATGATCTCCCTTGGGCAATTATCCGTCTTATTCAGCGTGCAGGCCGTGTGGACCGTATCGGACAGCAAGCAGAAAGCATCATTTGTCACTCTTTTCTTCCTGCAGAAGGTGTGGAACGAATTATTCGTCTTCGTTCAAGGGTGCGGGCGCGTCTAAGGGAAAATGCCGAGGTCGTAGGAACTGATGAAGCTTTCTTTGAGGATGATCGAAACGACCAGGTTGTCGTTGACCTCTACAACGAGAAGGCAAACATTTTGGATGGAGAGATTGATACAGAGGTGGATCTTGCCTCTTATGCTTACCAGATATGGAAGAATGCTATTACCAAAAAACCGGATCTTCAAAAAATTATTCCTGAATTACCGCCGGTAGTCTATTCCACCAAGGCCCACCAGCCCAAAGACGGAGATCCCAATGGGGTCCTTGTCTATCTCAAAACAGTTGAAGATAACGACGCCTTGGCCCGGATTGACCAGAACGGCAACAGTGTCACCGAATCTCAATTTGAAATCCTTAAGTCAGCGGAATGTTTGCCTGACACATCTGCATTGCCACGCTATGAGAAGCACCATGAATTGGTTAAGAAAGGGGTTGAACTTATTCTTGAGGAAGAAAAATCTGTTGGGGGACAATTAGGCAGACCATCGGGAGCCAGGTTCCGAACCTATGAGAGGCTAAAACGCTATGCCGAAGAAGTAAAAGGTACACTTTTTGAGTCAAAGGACCTGCTTAAGGCGATTGATGATATTTATCGTTGTCCATTACGTCCCGTAGCTGTTGATACACTTAATCGCCAATTACGAAGCGGTATCTCCGATAAAGCTCTCGCAGATCTTGTAATTACTCTCAGGGATGAGGGCCGCCTTTGCCGCACCCTTGAGGAAGAACAACTTCAAGAGCCAAGAATTATCTGCTCTATGGGCCTTTCTTCCACCAAGTAAGATTGGAATCTAATGATGAATTTGGAAGCAAAAGCTCGACAATGTCTTAAGGAGTTCGATCTTCGTACTCTTTTTATTGAAGAAATGGGATGGGATCATCACGTTTCTTCCCTCGAGGTCTTTGTTGATGGTTTAACCTACAACTTAAGCGCGGTGGCTCAGAAACGCGGGATGGTAGTCTTTGTCTGTTCGTCAGCGGCTCTTGGACCTGTCCCCGACTACTCCACAAGGCGAAAAATCGAAAAGCAGGTTGCAAAATCTGTTCACGAGCATCTGATCATTTACACAGATAAAAGTAATCAATTTCAAATCTGGCAGTGGGTTAAACGCGAAGCAGGAAAACCAAGCCAATGTCGTGAACATAGGTATTATTGCAACCAGCCCGGGGATTCGCTTCTTCAAAAATTGGAGACCATTGCTTTCAGCCTGGATGAAGAAGGAGGCCTCTCCATTGTTGATGTGGCCAGTCGTGTTCGTGCTGGCTTCGACGTCGATCGGGTCACCAAAAGATTCTATGATCGCTTTAAATCGGAGCATGACACTTTTTTGAAATTCCTTAAAGGCATTCCAGATGAAGAGATGCAGCGATGGTACGCATCTGTGATGCTCAATCGCCTAATGTTTATCTACTTCATCCAGAAGAAGGGATTCTTAAACAATAATATTAACTATTTGCGTGATAAACTTACCGAAAGCAAACATCACGGGAAAGACCGGTTCTATAGAGATTTTCTATGCCCTCTCTTTTTTGAAGGGTTTGCAAAAAAGGAGAACGAACGTAAGGCAACCATTAACCAACTTCTCGGGAGAGTCCCCTTCCTTAACGGAGGCATTTTCCAGCCTCACCAGCTTGAGGAACATTACGGCAAGAGCATTCAGATTGTTGATGCCGCTTTCGAGAAATTGTTCAGCTTTTTTGATCAATACCAGTGGCATTTAGACGAACGTCCGCTTCGCAAGGACAATGAGATCAACCCGGATGTGCTCGGCTATATTTTTGAGAAGTATGTCAACCAGAAACAAATGGGTGCTTACTACACGAAGGAGGACATCACAGGGTACATAAGTAAGAGTACAATAATTCCACATCTCTTTGATGAGGCGAAGAAAAAGTGTAGGATTGCGTTCGAAGGTGAACAATCTGTTTGGCGCCTGCTTCAGACTGATCCCGACCGTTATATTTACGATGCGGTAAAAAAGGGAGCTGGCCTACTTCTACCTGCCGAAGTTGCTCTTGGCCTCAACGACGTTACTAAACGCATCGAATGGAATAAACCCCCACCTGAAGAATATGCCCTACCAACAGAAATCTGGCGTGAGGTTGTAGCAAGGCGCAAACGGTATGAAGAGGTTCACGGCAGGCTAATAAACGGCGAAATCACAGATATTAATGATCTCATCACCTATAACCTCAATATCCGGCAGTTTGCTCAGGATGTGATTGAAAACTGCGAAGGGCCTGAACTCCTCCGTGCTTTTTGGCATTCGATTGAACAGGTCTCAATACTTGATCCTACGTGCGGGTCCGGAGCTTTTCTTTTTGCAGCATTAAACATTCTTGAACCCCTGTATGAAGCATGCCTTGAACGGATGGAAGTTTTCCTGGACGAATTAGAACGCTCCAGAGAAAAACACCGCCCAGAAAAATTCATGGATTTTCATAGAGTCCTGGACCGTATCGAAAAACATCCGAACCGCAGATACTTCATTTTTAAGTCAATCATTGTAAACAATCTGTATGGCGTGGACATCATGGAAGAGGCAATAGAAATCTGTAAACTTCGCCTTTTCCTTAAACTAGTAGCACAGGTGGAGAAAGCAGAAAATATTGAGCCACTTCCTGACATTGATTTCAACATCCGTGCAGGAAACACGCTGGTTGGATACGCCACTTATGACGAGGTTAAAAAGGCCGTTTTAGGCGATACACAAGGCAAATTAGATCTTGGCAAAGATATGGAGCGTATAGACGAGAAGGCTCAAGATGTTGACCGGCTTTTTAAGCTTTTCCGTGAGCAACAAACTGAAATCGGTGGCGAAGTCACACTGTCCGATAAGCAAGAACTTCGCAAGCGGCTTACAACATTGGAAGACGAGCTTAATCGCTACCTCGCTGGTGAATATGGAATTGATCCTGAAAAAGAAGCCTCGTATGAAAGATGGCTTATCTCCCACAAGCCTTTTCACTGGTTCATTGAATTCTACGGCATCCTTAAAAAAGGCGGCTTCGATGCGATCATCGGGAATCCGCCGTATGTGGAGTATAGCAAGATATCAAAGGAATATTCGATTAAAAATTACGGGACAGAGGATTGCGGAAATCTATATGCTTTTGTTATGGAGCGAAATCAAGTTCTTGTTTCAAAAAAAGGATACTCTGGAATGATTGTTCCCCATTCAGCATTCTGCACCGATCGTATGGAGCCTGTAATAAATCTTTTTGATAAGGAAGTTACATTATGGATCTCCACTTATGCCATACGCCCATGCAAATTGTTCGTTGGTTCGGATCAGAGGCTTGCAATATATTTAACACGTTTTGATCCTAAGAATGAAAGGTATTCCACTTGCTATCATAGGTGGCATGAAGAGTTCAGGGCCTCGCTATTTGAATCGCTAAGATATTCTCAAATAAGCGGTTACCTCTATAAAAATTCTTTACCTAAAATCGGCTCATCAACAGAGTCAAAGATTTGGAGTAAGATTCAGTCTTATCAGCCACTTGGTTTGAAACTTTCTGGCAATACTGTTGTTTATTACCACAATGCCCCCCGTTATTGGATTCGTTCAATGACATTTGCTCCTTATTTCTGGAACGAAAGAGATGGGGAACAAATTTCTACACAGGTTAAATCGATACAGTTGACAAACAGAACAGAAGCGTCTGCTGTCGTAGCAACACTAAACAGCTCCTTGTTTTATTGGTGGTTTATTTGTCTTTCAGATTGCCGGCATTTAAACCTTCGAGAAATAGAAACATTTCCTTTAGGACTTGATAAAATTGTAGATAAAATAAAACGCAATCTGTCAGACCTTTCGGCAAGGCTAATGGTCGATCTGAAACAACACGCTAAAAGAAAGGAGACAAATTATAAAGCCACAGGCCGAGTGGTATATGA
>Ga0209610_1000754_pt1 | contig 16825 bp, 13 predicted proteins | sample LakKivw275mmetaG_FD_184137 | JGI IMG/M metagenome (GOLD analysis project Ga0209610, IMG submission 184137) | Anoxic lake water microbial communities from Lake Kivu, Rwanda to study Microbial Dark Matter (Phase II) - Lake Kivu water 275m metaG... | ecosystem: Environmental > Aquatic > Freshwater...
TTTATCCGGAATTTCTGAATTTGCCGCATTTTCCCAGAAAAGATTTCAAATTAGGATTAGATTTACAGGGCGGAACCCATTTGGTTTATCAGGCAGATTTGGCTAACGTTGAAGAAAAAGATAGAACTGAAGCCATGGAGGGGTTGAGGGACGTTATTGAAAGAAGGGTAAATCTTTTCGGAGTCAGGGAGCCCGTGATTCAGATTCAGGGAGAGAGGTTGATCGTTGAACTGGCTGGCATAATTGACCCGGCCGAAGCGATTCGGCAGATTGGTCAGACGCCATTTTTGGAATTTAAAGAAGAAAAAGAAAACTATCAGGAGATTTTAGAAAAAAATAGAAAAGTGGTGGAAAGCGGCGAAGGCCAAATTGAAGACCCTTTTGAATCAACTGATTTAACCGGGAAATATCTGAAAAAAGCCGAACTGGGTTTCGGTCAGGCCGCCTATCAATCCCTGGTCCTTTTGGAATTTGATGACGAGGGAACGAAAATTTTTGAAGATTTGACTTCAAGGAATATCGGCAAACAGCTGGCGATTTATATTGACGGATTGCCGATTTCAGCGCCGGTTGTCCAGGAGGTAATCTCCGGCGGCCGGGCTCAGATTAGCGGCAAATTTACGGTTGAAGAAGCCAGAGAATTGGTGCGAAATTTAAATGCCGGCGCCTTGCCCGTTCCAATAAAATTGATTTCTCAGCAGACCGTGGGACCTACCTTAGGAAAGACTTCTCTGGAAAAATCTCTCAAGGCGGGTTTTTTCGGTTTTTTAGTTATCTTGGGTTTTATGATTGTTTTTTACAGGATTCCCGGTTTTTTCGCCTCATTTTCTCTGATAATTTATGTCCTTCTTTTACTCTCTTTATTTAAATTGATTCCGGTAACCTTAACCTTGGCTGGCATTGCCGGGTTTTTATTGTCTATGGGTATGGCGGTTGATGCCAATATTTTAATTTTTTCCAGATTTAGAGAAGAGTTTAAAACGGGCAAATATTATTTAGCTGCTTTAGAGGAAGGCTTTAGACGCGCCTGGCCGGCAATTCGCGACGGCAACCTGACGACTATTTTAGTCGGCTTGATTTTATTTGGTTTTGGCACAAGTTTTGTCCAAGGATTTGCTTTGACGTTGGTTATCGGCAACCTCATTGGCATGTTCACTGCCATTATTATTACCAATAATTTTCTCAAGGTTTTTGCCGGAACTAAACTTGAAAAGATTAAATGGCTCTGGTGACTATGAAAATTAATTTTCTAAAATACAGAATAATTTATCTTATTTTTTTCGGCATTTTGCTTTTAGCGACTTTCTTCTTGATTTTTTATTTTGGTTTGAAGCCGGGAATTGATTTTGTTGGAGGCAGTATTTTGGAAGTTAATTTTGAAGCAAGACCGGAAAATCAAGCAATCCAGGAGAAATTAAAAGATTTGAATTTGGGAGATTTGGTTATTCAGCCCGTCGGAGAGAAAGGCGTCATCATCCGGATGAAGGAAATTGATGAAAATACTCATCAGCAGATTAATTCAAGGCTGGGAGAGATTTCAAAAACGGAAGAAGAACGTTTTGAAAGCATCGGTCCCGTCATTGGCGAAGAATTAAAACAAAAAACGTTGATTCTGATTGTAATTTCTTTGACGGCGCTCTTGGTCTATATGGCTGTTTCCTTCAGAAAAGTTTCCCGGCATATTTCCGGATGGCAGTACGGGGTAATCTCGATTCTTACCTTGACTTTCGATGTTTTGATACCCGTAGGCGCCCTCGTTCTTTTAGGGAGATTTTATAACGTTCAATTCAATATCCCGATTGTCACGGCTTTATTAACAATTTTGGGCTATACCATAAACGATAAAGTTATTGTTTTTGACAGAGTGAGAGAAAACCTTTTGAGAAGCAGGCAGGAAGACTTCGAAGCCGTTCTTAATCAAAGTTTAAATCAGATTCTGACGCGTTCCTTAAGCACGGGTTCTTGCACTCTTTTTGTTTTGTTTTCTATTTTTTTTCTCGGCGGCGAAACCTTAAAATATTTTTCTCTTACCTTGATTATCGGAATTATCACGGGAACTTTAACTTCTTTATTTTTAGCCCCGCCTTTATTGCTTTTGTGGTTGAGGTGGCGCCATCGTTAGAAGACTCCGTTTCTAAGAATTGAGATTGACAACCTTTCGTTAAAATGTTTCAATAAAACAATGAAATTCGATTATCAAAAAATTTGTTTTAATTTGACTAAAGATTTGCCCCCTCGAGTAAAAGAGGTGGTTTTAAGACGTTTCGGTTTAGAAGCCGACGGAAGGGAAACCTTGGAGGCAATTGGCAAAGATTACGGTATTACCCGAGAAAGAGTCCGTCAGATTGAAAAAGATGGATTTTTGAAGCTCAAACCAAAATTGGAGAAAATTCAAAGAATTTTCCAATACTTTGCCGAAGAATTAAAACGTTTCGGAGATTTGAAAAAAGAAGATATTTTACTTTCCAGACTGGGCGGCGAAAATTATAAATCGCAAATTTATTTTTTATTGACATTGGGGCCGAATTTTGAGAGAGTCGGCGAATCCGACGAGTTTTATTCTCTGTGGACCATTAATCAGAATTCTTTGTCGGCAGCCAAGAAAACCATTGCTTCTCTTTCCGAAGAACTTGAAAAAATCGGAAAACCTCTAACTTTAAAGGAGTTCAGCTCCTTTTCTGATATATTGCCAAACGCGAAAAGACAATTTTTCGCTTCTTATTTGGAGATTTCCAAAAAAATTCAAAAAAATTCAGAAGGCATTTTTGGTTTAGAAAGCTGGCCGGAAATAAATCCGAGAGGAGTGAAAGATAAGGCCTATTTGGTTTTTAAAAAAATCCAAAAACCTCTTCATTTCAGCGAAGTTGCCGGGCTTATTGATGGAAGCTTGATTCAGACCGTTCACAACGAGCTGATAAGAGACTCCCGATTTGTTTTGGTTGGCCGGGGAATTTACGCTTTGAGGGAATGGGGATATGAGCCCGGTCAGGTTAAAGACGTTATCTTTAAAATTTTGGAGAAAGAAGAAAGACCTTTAACTAAAAAAGAAATTTTAGAAAAAGTGTTGGAACAGAGATTGGTTAAAGAAAACACCATTTTCTTAAATTTGAGCAACAAAAAATATTTTCAAAAAGATTCTCAAGGAAAATATATAGTCAGAGAAATATGATATCTTCTGGAATCTCTGTTTTATTAAAAGGATTCGAGCGGGAATTTTCCACCGTGTCTTTGATTTTCGGTTATTTTTGGCAGTTATTTTTGGCTTGGTGGTGGCTCCCTCTGCCTTTTTTATTGCAGAAACCGTTCCTTTATTTTTGGAAATGGTGGCGACTGGAATTATTTCTGAAAAAACAGAGGATGATTCTCTTGGAAGTCAAAATTCCCGAAGAGTCCCTGAAGCCGATTAGGGCGATGGAAGACGTTTTTTCCGGTCTTTGGCAGGGTTTTTACGACCCGCCCAATTTTTGGGAGGAATGGTGGGATGGGAAAATAATTATGGGTCTTTCTTTGGAAACTGTTTCCCTCGGCGGAGAGGTTCATTTTTACGTCAGATGTTCCGATTATCGTCGGGACACCGTGGAAACTAATATTTATTCCCAATATCCCGAGGCTGAAATTACCGTGGCTGAAGATTATACGAGAAGCGTCCCCCAGGATATGCCTAACAAAGATTGGGATATGTGGTCCACCGATTATAAATTGGACAAACCGAATCCTTATCCGATTAAAACCTACAAAGATTTTGAAACTGAATCCGAAAAAGAGGAAGAAAAAAGGGTTGACCCGGTAGCCATGCTTTTGGAATGGTTGGCTAAAGTCAAACCGGGCGAACAATTTTGGCTTCAAATTCAAGCCACTCCCATTTCGGAGAAATATGCCGAACCGTTTTGGAAAGAAGGGGAGGCGTTTAAAGAGAAGTTATCCAAGAGACCGGAAAAACCGAAGCAAAAACCGATCTGGCGGGAGACAGCCGATGCAACCCAGTTTTTAATTACCGGGAAAGAGATTAAAGAAGAGAAATCGGAAAAATTTGAGTTAATAGCGCCGGAATTGAGATTGACTCCCGGAGAAAAAGAAATAGTTGCGGCCGTGGAGAGAAAAATTGCCAAGCCTCCTTGGATGGTTTCAGTCAGGTGGATTTGGTTGGGAAAAAAGGAAGTTTGGTTTAAAGGAAATCTGAGATTGGGTCTGGCTTTTTTAGGTCACTATGTGACTGAAAATCTCAACGCTCTCTTTCCGATGGGGCAAACAATTACCAAAGTTTACAGCCGGCCTCCGTTTAATATTTTGGATAGAAGAAGGGTTTATTTAAGAAAAAGAAAGATATTCCGGCTTTACCGAGAAAGATTTCGCCCGATGTTTCCCAAAACCGGCAATCGAAAAACCGGAACTTTTATCTTAAATAACGAGGAATTGGCCTCTCTTTATCATTTTCCGTCTCGAGCAGTGGCTCCGGCGCCGGCCGTTCCTCGAGTCGGAACTAAAAAAGGAGAGGCTCCGTCCGAACTGCCCGTCGAATAAAGTTACATGAGCAATGATGAAATAAATTTTTTCGGGGTAACCACCTTCCGGAATCAAAGAAGGCGTTTTGGCGTCAAAATTGATGACCGGAGAAGGCATGTCTATCTTATTGGAAAAACGGGAATGGGCAAGACGGTGGCAATGGAAAATATGGCTATTCAGGATATTCAACAAGGTCGGGGGATTAGCTTTATTGATCCTCATGGCGAGGCGGCTGAAAGATTGTTGGATTTTGTCCCTTCCAATCGAGTCAATGATGTCATTTATTTCAATCCGGCTGATTTAGAATATCCAATTGCCTTTAATGTAATGGAAAAGGTGGACTTGGAGCATAGAAATTTGGTAGCCGGCGGATTGATGTCGGTTTTTAAGAAAATCTGGCCGGATGTCTGGTCGGCAAGAATGGAATACATTTTAAACAATTCTATTTTGGCGCTTTTGGAATATCCCGGCTCCACTCTTTTGGGGGTAAATAGAATTTTGGCTGACGCGGATTATCGAAAGAAAGTGGTAGATAACGTGACTGACCCGGTAATTAAATCTTTCTGGGTTAATGAATTTGCCAGATATACCCAGAGATACGAAGTCGAAGCCACCGCTGCCATCCAAAACAAAGTCGGTCAATTTATTTCCGCTCCTTTAATTAGAAATATCATCGGCCAAGTGGCATCGAAAATTAACATGAGGGAAGTGATTGACGGGGGAAAAATTTTAATTGCCAATATATCCAAGGGCAGAATCGGGGAAGACAATTCGAGGCTCTTGGGAGCTCTTTTAATTACCAAATTGCAATTAGCGGCTATGTCCAGAGTTGATACGCCGGAAGAAAAAAGGCGGGATTTTTATTTATATGTTGATGAGTTTCAAAACTTTGCTACCAAATCTTTCATTAATATTCTTTCCGAAGCCAGAAAATACAGATTATCTTTGACTTTGGGAAATCAGTATATTGGCCAATTGGAAGAGATGACGCCGACCGGAAGGAGTTCCGAAGTAAGAGATGCCATTTTTGGCAATGTCGGGACGATAATTTGTTTCAGGATAGGAGCCGAGGATTCCGAATTTTTAGAAAGAGAATTTTTGCCGGAATTCGAAGCCAACGATTTGGTCAATTTGGCGAAATATAACATTTACGTGAAACTGATGATTGACGGCGTAGCTGGCCGGCCTTTTTCAGCCGAGACTCTCTCGCCTTTCCCCAAGCCGGACGTTTCTTATCGGGAAAAAATTATTAAAGTTTCTCGGGAAAGATACGGCACTCAAAGGAAAATTATTGAAGAGAAAATTTCAAAGTGGACGGGAGTTTCAAAATTGCCGGAAATGCCCGCTTCTTCTTCGCAAGTTTTATATGATGTCCAATGCGCCCTATGTAAGAAATGGACAAAAGTGATTTTTCCTCCCGACAAAAATCGGCCGGTTTATTGCAAGTCCTGTTTAAAAAAGGTGGAGACGGAAAGAGAAGCCGCCAAAGCTCCGGCAAAAGAAACTATTCCGACCATTTCTTTGGAAGAAGCAGTCAAAACTGAATCCGTTTCCTTTTCTCCTTCAAAAAAAACAACCGAAGAAAAACCGAAACGAAAAGGAAAGGAAGTCAACATAACGGAATTAAGAAAAGTTTTGGAAAAATCCCTTAAAAAAATCAAAAAATAATGCGGACTTTAAAAAACTTTGATTTCAAAGAAAAAAGGGTTTTAGTCAGATGCGATTTCAATGTTCCCCTGGATGACAAGGGGAATATTTTAGATGACTTCAGAATTAAAGAGACGATTCCGACAATAGAATATTTGATGAAAGAAGGAGCTAAGATAATTTTGATGACTCATATAGGCAGGCCGGGGGGAAAAATCGTGGAAAGTTTGAGAGTAACCCCTGTCCGAGATCGGCTGATGGAATATTTGAACTCCAGTTCGTCCGCCAGCCGCATATACAAAACCTCGGATTGCATTGGCGAAGAAATTGAAAAACGGATATGCGAAATGCAGCCCGGCGAAATTCTCTTGCTCGAAAATTTAAAATTTCATATAGGGGAAGAAAAAAACGATGACCGATTTGCCAAAGAACTTTCAAAGTTGGGAGATATTTATATTAATGATGCCTTTGGAACTTGTCATCAACCTTATGCCTCAATAATTGGCGTGCCGAAATATTTACCTTCGGGAGCCGGATTTCTGCTGGAAAAAGAAATTAAAATTTTAACGATTTTAAGAGAAAATCCCCGAAAGCCCGAAATTGCCATAATTGGCGGGGTGAAGGTGGAAACAAAGGCGAAATTTATTGATAAAATTTCTGAAAACGCCGATTTTGTTCTAATCGGGGGATTGATAGAAAAAGAAATCAGGGAAAAGAAAGTTCGATTTAAAAACCCTGAGAAAATCATTGGTCCGGTTGACCCGGCAGATGCTCTCGATATCGGACCAAAAACAATAGCGCGATTTAAAGAAAAGATAGCTTTAGCTAAGACAATTTTTTGGTCGGGTCCCCTGGGAAAAATTGAAGAAAAGCCTTTTCAAAAAGGCTCAAAAGCTGTTGCCAGAGCTATTATTGAGAGCGGCGCTGTTTCGGTGGTTGGAGGAGGGGAGACAGTTGAATTTATAAATAAAATGGGGCTGACGGAAAAATTTACTCACGTTTCAACCGGCGGCGGCGCCATGTTTGATTTCGTCGTCAATGGAAAATCAGTCGGAATCGCCGCCCTTAAATAATGGAGATTAATTCTTCGACTTCGCTCAGGATTAATGGTGAGCGCGGTCGAACCATTAAAAATCTAAAAAAGGCAGCCGCAAGAATTTCAGCCGCAATTAAGAATAAAGAAAATATTATTCTTTATGGAGACGCTGACCTGGACGGAGTGACGGCTCTTATTATTTTAGAAGAGACAATTAGAAATTTAGGCGGAGAGCTTCCCGTCGTTTATTTTCCCGACCGGGAAAAAGAAGGTTACGGAATATCGGAAATTGGGCTGAATTATTTTAAAAAAATCTCGCCGGCGCTTTTAATAGTTTTAGACCTCGGAATAGGAAACTTCGAGGAGGTAAAGTTGGCAAAAAAATTTGGCTTTAAGGTGCTTATTATTGACCATCACGAGATTTTAGATAGGCTTCCTGGGGCAGAAATTATTGTTAACCCGAAACAAAAAGGCGATAAATACCCTTTTAAAAATTTTGCCACCGTCGGGATTGTCTTTAAGCTTTCAGAGCTTCTTTTGAAAAAAAACTTAACCGAGAACTTGAGAAAAAATTTTTTAGAGCTTACCGCTTTAGCCACCATTGCCGATATGATGCCCAGAAAGGGAGAAAACCAGATTTTTATTGAAGATGGTTTAAAATCAATAGAGAATTCCTGGCGGCCGGGAATCCAGGCTCTTTTTAATGAAGAGCAATTTAAAAATTATTCAAACCTGAATCAAAAGGTTTCGAAAATTATTTCTCTTTTGAATGTCAGGGATGTCGAAAATAATCTCCCGGCCAGTTTCAGATTGTTAACCAGTCCCGACTTGGAAAAATCAAAAAAACTCATTGGCAAATTGATAGAAAAAAGCAAAATCAGGAGACAAAAGATAGAAGAAACTATTCAAGAAATTGAAGAAAGGATTAACAGGAGGGCTCAGCCCATTATTTTTGAAGGAGATTCTCTCTGGGATTTTACCTTAATCAGCTCGGTAGCTTCAATCATCTGCCGGAGGCATCAAAAACCGACTTTTATTTACAAAATCATTAAAGATGAATCGCAGGGAACGGTAAGGGTCCCGGCCGGCATAGATAGCGTGGCTTTAATGAAAAAATGCTCAAAATATCCCATTATTTACGGCGGTCATCCTTCAGCCTCTGGATTTAGAATAAAAAATGAAAACTTGGAAAAATTTAAAGAGTGTTTAATCTCCCGCTTCAAACAATGAAAAAAATAATTATTTACACTGATGGCGGTTCTCACGGTAATCCGGGGCCGGCGGCAATCGGCGCCATTTTTTGCAATGAAAAAGGAGAAGTTTTTAAAAAATATTCGTTATATTTGGGCGAAAATTTTACTAATAACGAAGCCGAATATCAGGCAGTAATTTCTGCTCTGAAAAAATTCAAAGCTCTTTTCGGGAAAAAACTTTCCTCTCAAACTGAAATGGAAATAAAGTCCGATTCCGAATTATTAATTAAACAATTGAACGGGGTATATAAAGTTTTAGATGAAAAAATTCAACCTCTCTTTTTAGAGGTCTGGAATCTGAGATTAGATTTCAAAAAAGTTAAATTTAAACTCATTTCTCGGGGAAAAAACGAAGAAGCCGACAGACTTGTCAATGAAGCTTTAGATAGTCAGGGTAGACAAAAATCTATTGATTTCGTAAATCAATAGATTGGGGAAAAAATTTGACATTTATTCTCTATTTGTTAATATAAATTTGCTCAAGCAGGCGAGGCAATCGCCCGTCGCCGTAATGGCGAATGGGGAGGAAAGTCCGAACTTCCCCCTGCTCTTTCGTCTAAAAGGGCGGGGTAAAAAAGTAACGGGTAACACCCGCCGGTCGTAAGACTAGAGGTGCGAAAAGAAACGCCCTGAGGCGAAAGCCAAAGGATATCCTTCGGGATAATTCTGATGGAAACATCAGACTGATACGGCTAAATCCTTACTGGAAGCAAGAACAAAACCCGACGAGATGAATCGTTTTCTCATCGGGTGAAAAGTAGTTCGCTTGAACCAGAGAGCAATCTTTGGTCCAGATAGATGATTGCCATCCGCCAGCCGGCGGAACAGAATTCGGCTTATTGCCTACTTGAGCTTTTTAATTTAAAATAAAAGCGATGTTCAATCGCTTTTTGAATTCTCAAACTAATAGTCTCGGAGCGGCAGCTGGAATTTTGGCAATCTCGGCTTTAATCAGCCGAGTTTTAGGAATTATTCGTGACTGGTTGTTGGCTAAGACCTTCGGGGCAGGACCGGATCTGGATGCTTATTTCGCCGCTTTCCGAATTCCCGATTTTGTTTTTAACATCCTGATTGTCGGCGGAGTGACTGTTGCTTTTTTGCCTCTTTTTTCCGAATACTTTTCAAAAAATCAGAAAGAAGCCTGGCAATTTACCAATAATACTCTCAATGTTTTTTTGTTTTTTTTAATTTTTCTTTGTTTAATTCTTTTTATTTTTACCCCTTCTTTGACAAAATTAATTACTCCGGGTTTTAGCGGGCCCCAATTGATTAAAACAATTTTTTTAACCAGATTAATCTTTTTGAGCCCGGTCTTCTTTGGATTGTCAGCCATTTTTTCCGGAATTTTGCAGTATTTCAATCGCTTTTTGGTTTATAGTTTGTGTCCAATCTTATATAATCTGGGAATTATTTTTGGAATTTTATTTTTAACTTCTCCGTTCGGCATTTCGGGAGTGGTTATCGGAGTGATTTTAGGCGCTTTTTTACATTTCGCAATTCAAATTCCTTCGGCCATCTCCTGCGGATTTAAATATCAGCCGATTTTAAATTTAAAAGATCCTGGAATTAGAAAAGTTTTTCTTTTGATGATTCCCCGGACTTTTGGAATAGCTGTCCAGCAAATAAATTTAATTATAATTATTGCTATTGCCTCCACTTTAGCCGCCGGCTCCATTGCTATTTTTAATTTCGCCAACAATCTTCAGTATTTTCCAATCGGAATTATCGGAGTTTCTTTCGCCGTAGCCATTTTTCCGACCCTTTCCCGGAATTGGGCCGAGAACAAGAAAGAAGAATTGGTTAAAAATTTTGCTTCAGTTCTCTGCCAGATTCTTTATCTGATAATTCCAATCAGCGTTTTGATTTTTACCCTTAGAAATCAAATCGTTGAAATTATTTTAAGACACGGCCAATTCAGCAAATTATCAGCCGTATTGGCTGCCCAATCCCTTGGCCTGTTTTGTTTGGGGATTTTCGCCCTCAGTCTGATTCCCGTTATTTTCCGAGTTTTTTTCTCCCTCCAGGACACTAAAACCCCGACTTTAATCTCCGTCATTTCAATGATTTTTAACATTATTTTAAGTTTTTATTTCACCTGGCTTTTGAAATTTGAGAATTTTTTTCAAACCTTTGTCAAAAATAACTTCTCTTTGCAGGGAATTGAAGATATTGCCGTTTTGGGATTGCCTTTAGCTTTTTCAGCCGCCGCCATTTTTCAACTCGTTTTCCTCTTGATTTTTCTCTATAAAAAAATTGGCAGTTTTAAACTAAGAGAGATTCTAAACTCCTTTTTAAAAATCTTGGTCGCCGCCATCTTTATGTTGTTTGGAATTTATTCAATCCTTCATTTCTCTCCCTCGATTTTTAATCTTCAAACCTTCTCTGGAATTTTTTGGCAAACCGTCATCGTTAGCTTAATTGGAATTTTGATTTATCTTCTATTCACTTTCCTTTTAAAATCTCCGGAGTTGAAAGTTATTAAATCAAAAATATTCAAAAACCGGCCTTGAAACATGGACGTCATTCTTCCGCCGCTCAACATGCGTAATTTTGTAATTTTGGCCCACATTGATCACGGGAAATCTACTTTGGCAGATAGGTTTTTGGAATTGACTGGAACTATCCCCGAAGAGGAAATAAGGCCCCAATATTTGGATTCAATGGATTTAGAACGGGGAAGGGGGATTACCATTAAAATGCACCCGGTTAAAATGGAATACAAGGGGTACATTTTAAATCTGATTGATACTCCGGGACACGTTGACTTTTCTTACGAAGTTTCGAGAAGTTTGGCGGCGGTTGAAGGAGCAATTTTATTAGTTGACGCAACCAAAGGAATTCAGGCTCAAACTCTGGCTAATTTAGAATTAGCCAAGGGGCAAAATTTAGTCATTATTCCGGCGATAAATAAAATTGACTCGCCCCAAGCTAAAACCAAGGAAGCAAAAATTGATTTGGCTAAACTGTTAGACATTCCGGAAAACGAAGTCTTTGAAATTTCAGCTAAGTATGGAACTAATGTTGAAAAACTATTACAAGCCGTAATCGAAAAAATTCCTTCTCCCGCAGGTGATTCAGAAAAACCCCTCAGGGCTTTGATTTTCGACTCAAAATACGATTCTTTTAAAGGTGTTATCGCTTATCTTCGGATAATCGATGGCGAGATTGAATCGGGAGATAAAATCTATTTGATTCAAACTGAAACTAAGGGCGAGGTAAAAGAAGTTGGATATTTCAAACCGGAATTGGCAAAAGCCCAAGAATTAAAAGCGGGAGAAATCGGTTACATCGCCACTGGAATCAAGGAGCCCGGCCGGGTGAGAGTGGGAGACACGGTTACTAAATCAAAAATCAATCCGCCAGCTGGCGGACAAAAATCAAAAATGATTGAGACGGAGGCATTAGTGGGGTATAAAGAGCCCAAGCCGATGGTTTTTGCTTCAATTTATCCCGGCAATCCTGACGATTTCGAAACTTTAAAAACAGCTTTGTCAAAATTAAAACTGAATGATGCCTCTCTTTTCTTTGAAATGGAAATAAAAGAGGTTTTAGGCCGAGGTTTTCGTTGCGGGTTTTTGGGCACGCTCCACGCCGAGATAGTTTTGGAAAGACTGCGTCGCGAATTCGGTTTAGATTTAGTAATTTCTAATCCCCAGGTTCTTTACAAAATTATTAATAAAGAGGGGAAAGAAATATTCGTTTATTCCCCGGGCGATTGGCCGCCGGAAAGTGAAATTAAAGAAGCTTTGGAGCCGTGGGTGAAATTGGAAATAATGACCCCAACTAATTTTATGGGCGAGATTTCAGAGCTCTTAAAAAACTCGGAAGGAAGCTTTGTTGAAAATAAATATTTTTCTTCAGACAAGCTGCTTTTAGTTTACGAGGTTCCTTTGAAAGAAATTATTGTCGGATTCTATGATAAATTAAAAGGGCTTACTCAAGGTTTTGCTTCAATGAATTACGAGATTTTATCCTGGAGGCCCGGAGATTTGGTTAAGTTGGAGATTTTGATTGCCGGAGAAAAAGAAGAGGCATTTTCAAAAATTGCTTCGGCAAAAAAAGCTTTTGAAGAAGGAAGAAGGATAATCAATAAATTAAAAGAGATTCTTCCCGCTCAACTTTTTTCCGTTCCTCTCCAGGCCGCCATTTCCGGGAAAATCATTGCCAGGGAAACAATCAAAGCAAAAAGAAGAGACGTAATTGCTCCTCTCTACGGAGGGGATTACACCAGAAAAAGAAAATTATTGGAGAAGCAAAAGAAAGGAAAGCGAGAATTGAAAGAAAAAGGAAAAATCCATATTTCTTCCAAGGTATTCTTAGAGATGTTTAAAAGTGAATAATTTTGTGTTAAAATAACGGAGCGACTAAGAAAACGAACATACTTAATATCACCAGCATGATAATTATAGTCCAGACTATCCGGAAAATTGTTTTTGGTTTTATTTTTTTCATCTGCCGAATGGGATTTATTCTCTAATACCAATGATAACAAAGACGAAGAAAATTAGAAAGAACTCTCAAGAGAATATATTTTTTTCAGTTTTGATTTTGGCGCTGGTTTTTTTCGTAATCGGTTTTCTGATCTACTCTAATTCTAAAATAAGTCAAAAGAGAGCCGGATTACTGGCTCAAATTGAAAATTTAAATAAAGAAATTCAGATTTTGGAGAAAAAAAATAATGAGCTTCAAGCCGGGATTGAGGAGACTGAAAGCGAAGATTATCAGAAAGAGAAACTTTATGAGCAGGGATATATCGAAGAAGGGGCCCAGCAGGTAGTAGTTTTACCGCCGAAAGAAGGCGAGGAAGAAAAACCCCCCGAGCAAAAAAGCTTTTGGCAAAAATTTTTAGAAAAATTAGGATTTTGACTTGCGGGTATGGTTCAGCGGTAGAACATGTCCTTCCCAAGGATAAGATACGGGTTCGATTCCCGTTACCCGCTCCAAACTTGTCATTTTTGCCGGAGTAGCTCAGAGGCAGAGCAGGACTTTCGTAAAGTTCAGGCCGTGGGTTCGAGTCCCACCTCCGGCTTTTTTAATTTGATAAAAAAGTGGTATACTATTAGAAGAAGATGGAAATTTTTTCTGAAAAAGTCAAAGAATTTCAGAAAAGACTCCTCGTTATCGAGGACTGTCTTTGACCTGGCAAAAAAGAGAGAAAAAGCCGTTCAATTGGAGAAAGAAACTCAAAAAGCAGATTTCTGGCAAAATCAAGAAAGAGCAATAAAAATTACCCAGGAACTCTCCCAATTTAAAGAGGAAGTTGACAGTTTTGACAAATTGAAGGATGAGCTGGCGGGATTAAAAGATGAAAAAACGGTTGGAGAATTCGAAGAAAAGTTGAAGAAAGAGGAATGGAAAATTTTTCTTTCCGGAAAATACGACAAAAATAACGCCATCTTATCGATATATTCTGGAGCCGGGGGTCAGGATGCCCAGGATTGGGTGACTCTTCTTCTCAGAATGTACGAAAGATATTGCCAGAGAAAAGGATTCAAAACCCAGATTCTCCATCAATCTTTTGGCGAAGGAGGGGGGCCGGAGGGAAGAATCGGTATAAAATCAGTTACCCTGGAAATCAAAGGACCTTTTGCTTATGGTTTTCTGAAAAGGGAAAACGGAGTTCACAGATTGGTCAGAATTTCTCCTTTTTCAACAAAAGCTCTCAGACACACCTCTTTTGCCTTGGTTGAGTTGACGCCCGAAATAAAAATCACCAAAGAAATCGAAATTAGACCAGAAGATTTGAAATTTGAATTTTATCGAGCCTCGGGGCCCGGCGGTCAATATGTCCAGAAGCGGGAGACGGCTGTCAGAATTTGGCATTTGCCCACCGGGATTTCAGCTGCCTGTCAATCGGAAAGAGTGCAGAACCAAAATCGGCAAAGGGCGATGGAGCTGCTTTGCTCAAAAATTTATCAATTGAAAGAGGAGACCCGGCAGAAAGAAGTATCCAAAATAAAAGGTCAAAAGGTTTCAGCCAGTTGGGGGAATCAGGTGAGAAATTACGTTTTGCATCCATATAAAATGGTTAAAGATTTAAGAACTTCTCTTGAAAGTTTCGATGTTGAAGGAATCTTAGATGGAAATTTAGACAATTTTATTGAGGCCGAAATAAAGTTAAAAAATGGTTAATTTGCAAAATGTCACCAAAATATTTCCTGCCCGTTCAAACGGACAGGTGACTCGCGCCTTGGACGACGTTTCTTTTAAAATAAATAAAAAAGAATTTGTTTCCATCGCTGGAAAATCCGGAGCAGGAAAGACCACTTTGCTTAAGCTCATTCTGGCTGAAATTAAACCGACTTCAGGCCAAATTTTTTTTGATGGCGAAGATTTTTCCAAGATTAAGCCCGGCCGACTGCCTCAACTCAGACGAAAAATTGGCGCCGTTTTTCAAGATTATAAATTACTCCCTTCAAAAAATGTTTATGAGAATATTGCTTATATAATGGAAGTGATCGGAGTTTCGGATGAGGAAATTACCAGAGACGTCCCTCAGGTTTTGGAAATCGTTGGACTTAAGGAAAAAAGTCAGAATTTTCCGGCTGAGCTGTCGGCTGGCGAACGTCAGAGAGTAGCTATTGCCCGGGCTTTGATTCACCGACCGGAAGTTATCCTGGCCGATGAGCCGACGGGCAACCTTGACCCTTACAATACCTTAGATATCGTTCGTCTTCTATTAAAAATCCACCAATTAGGAACGACCGTCGTTTTAGCCACTCATAAAAAAGAAATAATCAATTCTTTGCAAAAAAGAGTAATCACTTTGGAAAAAGGCAGGATAATTAGGGATGAAGAAAACGGCCGTTTTGTTTTTTAAATATGTTTACTTCAATTAGAAGAATATTCAAATCAGGTTGGCAAAACTTCTCGCGAGACGGAGGATTGTCTGTTGCCACTTGTTTTATTATGGTAATAACAATTTTGCTGGGGAGCTCGCTTTTTCTTTTAAAAGATATCAATCAGTTTCTGACTTCGTCAATTCAAGAAAAAGCCGATATTTCAGTTTATTTTAAAGAAGATGCGGCAGAAGAAGAGATTTTTAATTTAGAGGAAGAGCTTTCTAAGATTCCGGAAGTGAAAGATATCAAATATATTTCAAAAGAGAAAGCCCTGGAGGAATTTACCAAAAAACACAAAGATGAGTCGTCCCTGATGGAATCCTTGGCGGAAGTGGGAGGAAACCCTTTTTTGGCCGCTTTGAATATCAAGGCCTTTGAAGCCAGCCAATATCAGGCGGTGGTAAATTTTTTAGAAAATCCCGATTTCGAAAACCTGATTGAAAAAGTTGATTATTATCAAAGAAAACCAATCATTGAGAAAATTTTTGCCTTGACTGTCGGAATGAAAAATACCGGTTTGGTAATTTCAATTATTCTGGCAATCGTGGCTGTTTTAGTCACTTTCAATACGATCAGATTGGCAATTTTAAATCAGGGAGAAGAGATTAGAATTCAGAGGTTGGTTGGAGCCAGCAACTGGTTTATCCGGGCTCCCTTTTTGGTCCAAGGAGCGATTGCCGGTTTTTTTGCCACCCTGATTTCTCTCTTAATTTTCAGTTTAATCTGTTTGTTTTTAAGTCCGAAGATTGAAATTCTATTTTCCGACCTTAATATTTGGAATTTTTTCACTAAAAATTTCTCAACCATTATTTTACTTCAACTGGCTACCGGTATTTTACTGGGAATGATTTCCAGCACTATCGCCATCCGAAAATACTTGAAAGTATAATTCTTTGCCGGGTCGTCTAATGGTAGGCAATTTTATATTTTTGTGCTATCATTAGATAATGATTAAAAAATCTTCTTGGTGTAAGGGTTTTACGAAAGAAACCCACCCGAGTGTTTTTAAAATATCGCAGACATTTAAGAAAAAGAAGTTAGACAACTTCAAGAAATGGCGTGACAAAATGAAAAAGATCGGGAAGATTAGGTCTAATTATCCACCGCTAAAGAAAAATGGAGACCTGGCAGAATTAATCGGAGTGGTTTTAGGAGATGGTCACATAGGAGCTTTTCCGAGATCAGAAAGCCTTACTATTGCTTGCAATACCAAAAACAAAGGTTTTGTTAGAAGATACAAAAATTTAATGCAGAAATTTTTTGAGAAAAAGCCGTATGAAGGAAAGGTTGGTCCTAATAAAGGTTGTACTCGCATAAGGATATATCAAAAAAACATTAGTCAAAGATTAGGTCTTTCTAGTGGAGATCGAGGCAACATTATTTTTCGAACTCCGCAATGGATATTAAAAGAAAAAAGACATTTAATTAGATACCTTAGAGGATTGTATGAAGCAGAGGGAAGTTTCTCTGTTCATAAACCAACATACACTTATAAATTCTCATTTAGTAATAGAAATATATCATTATTAAATAATGTATATAAC
>Ga0209610_1000757_pt1 | contig 16804 bp, 17 predicted proteins | sample LakKivw275mmetaG_FD_184137 | JGI IMG/M metagenome (GOLD analysis project Ga0209610, IMG submission 184137) | Anoxic lake water microbial communities from Lake Kivu, Rwanda to study Microbial Dark Matter (Phase II) - Lake Kivu water 275m metaG... | ecosystem: Environmental > Aquatic > Freshwater...
TTCCAAGGAACAGGACTATGGCAATAAGAGACGTAAGAGAATCAAAAGGTTTTGGAATTTCAGTAAGTGATGAAGAAATCCTTGATGCAATCAGATATCTAGGCTCGGTACAGGGAATTTTCGCTGAACCAGCTGGAGCAACAGGTTTTGCCGGGTTTTTAAAATCACTTAAGCAGGGGGTTATTTCAAAAAATGATAAAATTGTAGTACTTGTAACTGGAAACGGTTTAAAGGATGTAGAAAGTGCTATTAGAGCCGGCGGGGAACCAATAATTATTGATCCTGACATTGATGCAGTTAAGAAAGTTTTAAAAAAGATTTAGAACTTATTCGTTTGGCGTAATTCCTACGATCTTGTCTTTATTGATGAGTATAAACTCTTTCTTCTCAGTCTTTTTTTCTCCAACAACAAAAGCTATTTCTGCATCGGTTATTGCTAAAAATTGTTGTTCTTTTAAAAATTTATTCAGAGTATCTGAGAATCTCATGCTGGTTGGAACGGTTATAAAACCTCTAATAAGGAATGAATCCGTAAGGATCAGAACGCTCATTTTTTTGGTTGCAGTTCCAATAACCATAAATTCTCCTTATATTTTTAATTTAATATGAAAATAGGCAGATTACCTGCCTATTTTTTTTGTATCTTTCTGTTTCTTTCTTACGCTTGGAGGGAGATAATATCTTCTTTTTTTAATCTCCGTGTACAATCCATCTCTTGCACACTCTCTTCTGAATCTTCTCAGTAAATCATCAAGCGTCTCATTTTGCTTCTTATGAACTTCAGCCACGGTATTGTTTCTGGATTTTTACCAGAAAGCTCGCCTCCCTTCAAATATATTTATTTAAGTTTAATGAAATAAAGGTTCTTGTCAAGAGAAAGTCAAAAAGTTTTTGTTTCTCCCAATTCCTCTCTCGAGTTTTAATTTTAAACTAAAATACTCCATACTTGATTTTTTTATTAACTTTATTACGAATAATTTATTTTTTCCCAGAATGTTTTGCTATTATTATTTTTTAAATATCGAGAGTCAAGATTTTCACAGTCCCTCATTATGCTTTAGATAGCTCGATTTTGCCAGAACAAATTTTCAAATAACTTAATTTCTTATAATTTCTTCAAAAAATCAGTCTTGACATAAAAATCAGTCTTGACATAAAAAAAAATACAAATAAAATTTAATGTGAGGGATAAATGAGCAAAGAGGAACAAAAAAAGATTCAGTTAAAGGGTATTTTATTTGGGTTTTTATTTGTTATTCTCTCCATGGGGTTTTATCTAATTTCCCTGGTTCTCAATAAACTTGATTTCTACTGGTATTTTCTTTTTCCAGTCCTACTTCTTGTTTTTGCTGTTTTTATTCCAATTTCAATTTTTATTGCAAATAGATCCCGCTCCAGAAAAAAATAAATTGTTTTAAATTAAGCGCTTGACTTAGAGGTGCAAAAGTATATAATTGTCGCAATATATATTAAAAAGACGTTAAGGAAAGTGCACAAAGGAGGTAAATACTGGTAAAAAACAGTGAAAAGTGTTGTATAAGCAAGTATTTTTGAAAAGGATTTTGTTTTAAAATTAGTTTAAAAGGAGGCGAAGTAGATGGCTGAAGAACAAAAACCAATTGTCTTTACAAGGAGGTCTTCAGGCCTTGTAAGGTCTGTATCTGCTTTCTCAGCATTTGCGCTTGTCATGTGCCACACCGTAGGAGGCGGCATTAACAAGCTTATGATTTATGCTGAGTACAACAATCCTGGTGCAAACGTTGCTCTTGCTTTTCTAATTACAGGTATCCTTGCTCTAGTCACTGCTTATGTGTATTCTGAACTTTCTGCTCTTATGCCAAGAACAGGCGGAGACTATATCTTTATATCCAGAGGTATCTCTCCACTTTTAGGATTCATAACAAGCTGGGGCTTCTGGTTTACAGAAGTACTTTCTTTTGGAATCATTGCCTTTTATGATATCCCTATCTGGGGACTCGGTTTGCAAATCGCAGGTTCTGCAACCAAAAATACAGCTTTGCTTGAGTTGGGTACAAAAATTTCTGGAATTGGCCCGACTTTTTGGCTTGGTATGCTTATGGTTGCAATCTTTGGTATCGTGGCGCTTTTTGGTATGAGAAAATATACGACTCTTATTAACGTTTTACTCATCCTTCCATTAATTGGAAGTATTATCATGATTATTGTTCTTTTAAAGAGTCCATCAGTTGCTCACCAGAGCTGGGATGCCGTATATGGATCGGGCATGTGGGATATGGTAGTAAAGCTGTCTAAACAGGCCACTGATCACTGGGTTCAAACACCACTTAACATGGGTGCAACACTTATGGCTGGTGTAGGTGGTATATGGGCATATATTGGTGTTACTGCTGCATCTTATGCTGGTGGTGAGGTAAAGAATCCTGAAAGAAATATGAGTATTGCAATGCTCGGTGGAGCTGCGGTAATCGTCTTTTACTATGTCGTACTGAGTATAGAAGTTTACCGTATGTTCGCAACTCCAGATGGCTCATTTATTTCTATGTATTGTAATGTATTTATGCATAAAGATTTATGGGGACAACTCACTGCTATATACCCGTATGCACCTAATCCATACCTGCCGACATTTGCTGCAGCACTTATGCCAGGACAACCTGTATTTCAATTTATCGCTGCTATATCCGCTGCAATATGGCTAATGAATGATATCCCAGTATTCCTTGTTGTCTGCTCACGTCAAATATTCTCATGGTCATTTGACAGAATGTTCCCTGAAACATTCGCGGCAGTTAATGAAAGATGGCATACGCCACATAATGCAGTATGGCTTACGACCGTCGGTGGTTTTATAGGAGTGCTCCTCTCATTTGTATCGGAGAAAGGACTTGCAGGCGCATGGGTCGCTGCTATGGATACGACAATGCTTTATGAATTTGCAGTCGTATTTGGTTCACTTGCTGCTGTCGTGATTCCTTTTGTAAGGCCTGACATTTATGAGAGAGGGAGAAGATTATCATGGTTTGGAGTACCCGTGATTACAATCTTTGGCATTATCTCGTTCCTTGCAAATTTCTGGTACCTCTTCATTTCGGGAGCATGGCTCAGAACAACCTCTGACCTTGTTCTTCAAGTCGTCTGGATGGCTCTTGGCGTTGCAGTCTTTGTGGGTTATTATATTTATAACACGAAAAAGGGAGTCGATGTAAGAAGCATTTATCAGCAGATTCCCCCCGCATAAAAAAATTGTGTTTAGGGAGGTAGGTGTGCTCTACCTCCCTCCATATATTTACAATAAGGAGGCAATGTGAAAAGATTATTTTTTTCTGTAGATGCACATGGTGCGAATTTTGTATGGAGAAAGTGGCTGAGTGCAGTGAATATGTATCACGCGGACATTTTAATACTGTCGGGTGATTTAACCGGGAAGGTTTTTGTTCCAATAATAAAACAGAATGACGGTACGTGGCAGTACAGCTACTTTGGTACAACTTTTACTCTAAAGAGCGAGGATGAAGTGAAGTCAGCTATCGATAGACTTGATAACGCAGCAATCTATTCCTTCCTTGCTACCGGAGCAGAAGTTAGTGAACTTCAGCATGATGAGAAAAAACTTCAAGACTTAATGAATAAATTGATCTGGGACAGGCTGGATCAGTGGCTTAAGATGCTTGTAGAAATGGTTGATACTTCGAAAGTTATGACAATTGTCATGCCGGGTAATGACGATTTTTTTATTTTTGATGATCTTATTAAGTCTTATGCTAATAAAGGGGTAATATATCCTTTGAATGAAGCAATTCAATTTCCTTATGGAATAGAAATGGTGAGTTGTGCCTATGTAAACCCTACTCCATGGAATACTGATAGAGAGGCTGATGAAGGAAAACTTGAGAAAATGTTAGAGACAGAAATTAAGCTTCTGAAAGATCCTCATTGGTCAATTTTTAATTTTCATGCGCCTCCTTACAATACAAAACTTGATATCGCTCCGAAACTTGATAAAACGCTTAAACCAGTTGTGTCTTTTGGTGAAGTGGAAACTAACCATGTAGGAAGTAAAGCAGTAAGAAAAGTTGAAGAAAAATATCAACCGCTCATGGGTGTGCATGGGCATATTCACGAATCTTTTGCATCTGATTACATAAGAAAGACACCTGTTGTAAACCCTGGTTCAGAGTATACAGAAGGTATTCTTCGTGCATTCATTATAGAGATAGAAGAGAATGGAATTAAGACTTTCTGGAAGATAGAGGGATGATTGACATGCCATCAGAAAAAGAACTTGAAGAACAAGAATTAATTTTTTTTGCACTCCGTGATACTTTAATGAAAGAAGCTGAAACAAGGGGTATCATGATACGTATCCTGGGTGCCATTGCTTTTAGAATACACTGCCCTATATTTAAACATTATGAATATCGTGCAGGCAGGTTGCTTTCTGATGTTGACTTTGCTGCTTATTCCAGGGACAAAAGAAAGATAGAAGAAATGTTTTCTGATCTTGGGTATGAAATAGATAAACATGCGAAATTTCTATTTCAGGGGAAAAGATATATTTTTTATAACCCCGAAGGTATACACTCAGATATTTTCTTTGATAAGCTTGAAATGTGTCATGATGTGAATTTTGCAGGGAGATTAGAAATTGATTATCCAACCATTTCTTTAGCAGACCTATTTTTTGAAAAAGTACAGATCGTACAGATCAATGAAAAAGATCTAATCGATACAGCAGTTCTTTTAAGAGAACATAACGTAGGGCCGGAAGATAAAGAAACAATTAACAGTGAGTATATTTCAACAGTGCTTTCAAATGACTGGGGATTTTGGAAAACAACAACCATGAACCTTGAAAAGATCTCTCAATATGTAAAAAATGCAGAGTTTTTTCAAGAATTAGATAAAAAAGACATTATCTCGAAGATTGAACTTCTCTTAAAAATTATTGACGATAAACCTAAATCTTTTTCATGGAAAATGCGTGGAAGAATTGGTGACAAAAGAAAGTGGTACAGAGATGTTGAGGAATTTGAGCGATAATATAAAAAGTAGAAAGAATGTTCATAAGATTATAATAGAAAGGCGTTCTATAACAGTATTTAAGAATAAGCCAGTTGAAGAAGCAGCAGTTCTTCTAATTCTTGATGCAGCGAGATGGGCACCGTCTTCTAATAACAGTCAACCGTGGGAATTTGTTATCGTTGCAGAAAAAACACGAAAAGATGCAATTGCTGACCTCTATGTAGAAGGTTACAGAAAAAGATTAGAAAAAGTTAACGAGCAGACAAAGAAAAAGATAAATGATATCCTTCCTTATCTTGAGAATGAATTAAAAGTACCTCCTTATCTCATCGTTGTTTGCGCAAGCCCTGAAAAATCTAAGTCATACCTTGTTGATACTTCTGCAGCAATTGAAAATATGTTACTCATGGCGTGTGAATTGGGCTTGGGAACTAACTGGATTGATCTTACATCGACGGACTTCGCAGAGGAGTTTGATTTAAGGAAGCTCAAGGAATATCTTTTTATACCTGAGAAAATTATTCCTGTAGCTATTATTCCTCTTGGATTTCCTGAAGAAACGCCTCTACCACCAGCAAGAAGGCGTATAAGAGATTTAATTCATAAAGATTTCTGGTGATTGAATGGATACCTGGATAAGAACAGCAGAAATTTCAATGGCATTAGAGCTTTTTTTAGGAGCCATTCTAATTATGGTTGTTAACAGGCGTTTTAGGAACGGTAGAATCTCCAAAAAAACATTTCACATTCAAAATCTTGAAATTCTTCTTCTTGTTCTTGTTGTTATCTTTATAGAACTTCTCACTATCAAATATATGTTTTTAAGAAATAGATTTCTGTTAATTGTGGTTCAAGTTATTTTTGTTTTTATTTTTCTAGTTATTGATAGAAGACTTAATGGGAAGGAATCTTTTACAGGAGGTGCATAGATGCCTTTAAATGGGAATCTTTCGGATTTTCCACTGGGGGATGTTATTCAACTTCTCAATAATACAAAGAAAACAGGCTCACTTAAACTAGAAGCAGGTGGGGATTTCTCCGGGGAGACAGGAGAAATTAATTTTAGTGCCGGGAGAATTGTTTCTGCAGTGTCTAATAAAGGACTTTTGGGAAAAAGTGCTTTTCTTCATTTTTATGAATGGCATGAGGGTAACTTTAGTTTTGCTGAAATGTCGATACGGAGTGAAGTAAATATCGAAGAATCAACTGAATCTCTTTTAATAGAAGGAGCGAGAGTAATCGAAGAATGGACTAAAATTTCAGGCGTAATAAAATCACTCTCTCTTGTTGTAAATCTTACACCTGTTCCCCCGGAGGGGGTTTCAGAAGTAAAATTTTCAAGGGATGAATGGAAAATACTCAGAACAGTTGATGGAAAGAAAACAATTAAGGAAATTGCAGACGAGTTAAAACTAGCGGATTTTGAAGTGAGCAGGATTATTTATGGGCTCATTGCCTCAGGTCTTGTTGAAAAAGTGAAAGAAGGAATCACTCCTTCAGGGATTGAGCTTTCTGTAAAGATAAAGCCGGAATTTTATCTTATAGAAGAAGCCGCCTATATAGATTCACAACTTCTTGAAAAATGGAAAGTACAATATGAGTTAGAAACAATAGAAAAAATAATATTACACATCGCCGGTGTAAAAGACGTGATAATAAACGTGAAACCAAAAAATAACCTGGATGGATTAATTTTGATCCCCGAAGAAATAGCATCAGAACTTGGAATAAAGGAAAAAGAAAAAATGTTTATTGAGCCATTAAAATAAAATTTTTGAATGAAATACTGAGGACGACATGAATTTAATTCCGCTTTTTTTAGCAATTATTATGATGGTGCTGTTTATTAAGGACGGCTTTATTGTGCCTACCAGGCTCAAAAAACAGGGAAAAATGCCACCACCAAGGCAACTGGCACTTGTTCTTGTTGAAATAGCTTTTCTTTCTTTTTTTCTTGTTTTATTTGCACGGTCAAGATAATATTGTAATACCGGCTTTTAATTCCTCTATAATCAACTCGTTGCATTTATCTCTAAGTAGTTTATCATCCAGTTTCTTAGCTACCATATAATTAACTCGACTTTTTGTTCAATTTTTTGTATACCTATTTTAATCCAAGATTTACTTTATAACTCTAAATAAAGGAATTTATAAACTTGACCTAATACATAAAATAGATACAATTTAAAGAGGTGATATTATGTCTTCTGAATATAAAAATAAAGAAATCACTAAAGAAGAATTGGCAAGAATGATTGATCATACATTATTAAAGCCAGAAGCGACCTACAGTGAAATTATAAATCTTTGTAATGAGGCGAAGCAATACAATTTTTTTGCTGTATGCATAAACCCGGTTTATGTGAAACTTGCAAGGGAAAACCTTGAGGATAGTAGTGTAAAAATAGCTGCTGTTGTAAGTTTTCCGTTAGGTGGAGATGAAACTTATGTAAAATCTATTGAGGCTGAGAGAGCTGTTAAATCAGGAGCGGATGAAATTGATATGGTAATGAATATCGGTTTGTTAAAGTCAAAGAACTTTTTAGGAGTTGAGAGGGATATATGCGAAGTGGTGAACGCAGTAAATCCACGAATAGTTAAAGTAATTATTGAGACATGTTTACTTAGCGAACAGGAAAAAATAATAGCATCAACAATTGTTGTTTCAGCAGGAGCCCAATTTGTTAAAACCTCAACGGGATTTAACAAAAGCGGTGCAACCATCGAAGACGTTTCTCTTATTCGTTCTGTAGTAGGGGAAAATTTTGGAGTAAAAGCCTCTGGGGGCATTCGAGATTACGAAACTGCAATAAAGATGATCCGGGCAGGAGCTTCCAGGATTGGCGCGAGTAAAAGTATAGATATCATCAAATAATGGGATATTTTTACACTCAAGGAATAATAATCAATACAGAGCCATTGAACGAAAGGGATAAAATTGCTATTTTTCTAACCGAGGATCTTGGTAAGATAAAAGTTAAATTTGGATCGGTGAGGAGTTCTAAATCAAAAAGATCCGGATTTTCTGAGGATTTTATAAATGAAAAAGTTTTACTCTATAAAAAGCAAAATTTCTTTATAGCAACAGAGGTATCTCTTATTGACGCATATACTGGATTAAAGAATTCTATTGAGGATTATAAAATTCTTACTTACATAAAGGAAATTTTATTAACACTTTTACCTTATGAGCAGCCTGAGCCAAAAGTTTTCAATCTTTTATCAACTGTTTTAGACTGTTTAAAAATTTCAAAATTTAAAAATTCTGTTACAATATATTTTTGTATGTACTTGTTTAAATTTTTAGGATTTCCTATCCTATTACCGGAGGTTGTTAAGGGTGATTATTTTTTTTCGCCAGGAAAAGGTGGATTTAATAAAGTGATCGGAGCTAGAGTTAACAGTTTTGTGATTGAAGATTTTGTGAAAATTTATAAATCTAAACCTTGTGAATTCAGTGAAATTGTAGACTTCAATGCAATGTTTGACCTTATTAACAGTTTTGTCTTATTCCATTCTGATTCAGAGCACTACAAGAATTTTCTAAAAGCTTTTGAAAGAATTTGAGATAAGGAGAAATTGATGAACTTTCAGGAAGTTGTTTCAAAACTTGAGAATTACTGGAGAAAGCAGAGCTGTGTTATACTGCTCCCTTTTGATGAGCAGATTGGTGCTGGCACTTTAAGTCCTTATACATTTTTGAAAGTTTTAGGTAAACGGCCCTGGGCTGCTGCATATGTGCAGCCTTCAAGAAGGCCCACAGATGGGAGATATGGTAAAAATCCTAACAGATTATATCTTCATCATCAGTTCCAGGTTGTTATAAAACCACCACCTTCAAGTATTAGAGAGCTTTATATCTCGAGTCTCAAGGCTCTTGGCTTAAAACCTGCAAAACATGAAATTAAATTTATTGAGGATGATTGGGAAACTGCTATTCTTGGAGCACAAGGCATAGGATGGGAAGTAAGACTTGATGGACTTGAAATAACTCAGTTTACTTACTTTCAACTTGCTGCGGGATACAAGCTTGATCCTGTTTCTGTAGAGATTACTTATGGTTTAGAAAGACTTACGTTGTTTCTTCAAGAAAAAGAAAGCGTTTTCGATATAAATTGGAATGACAAACTTACATATGGAGATTTAAGACTCGATATGGAAAGGGAAGAATGTATGTATGCATTTGATGAAAGTGAATCTCCGAAGCTCTTTGAGCTATTCAATATTTTTGAGAGTGAAGGGTTAAGACTTTTGGAAAAAGGAGTTTTATTGCCTGGTTATCAGTATCTTTTGAAGTGTTCTCATGTTTTCAACCTGCTTGATGCGAGAAGTGCTATCAGTATTACGGAGAGAGTACAATTTGTCTCAAGAATGAGAAAGATGGCTTCAATTGCTGCAAGAATCGTTATCAATAGAGAGGAACAAGATGAAAGACTTTCTATGTGAAATATATACCGAGGAAATACCTGCTAGGATTTTAAACGAGATTGTCTTGCAGTTCAAAGATAAGTTCGAAAAAAAACTTAACAATTTTAGATTGAAGTACACTGAGATTCAGGCCTTTGGTTCTCCAAAAAGATTGGTTATTTTTATAAAGAATGTTTCAGAAAGAGAAGACGATGCGTTTACAGAAATTAAAGGACCGAATTTAAAAATTTCAATTATTGATTCTGGAGAAAAACTACCACCTTACTTCAAATTTTTGGAAACAAATAATTTCAATGAAAGTGATATTTTTATTAAAGAAATACGAAATAATAAATATTTTTTTGGTAAAAAAATGCTGAAAGGAAAAGATTCTAAGGAGGTACTACGGACGGTTACATTAGATGCCTTAAAGGAGATGCACTTTCAAAAATCGATGCGTTGGGAAGAAGGTAATTTTGAATTCATAAGACCCATTAGGAATATCCTTTTGCTTTTTGGTGAGGACGTTATTGATTTAACATACGCAGGTGTAAAATCAAATAATTTAAGTTTTGGTTTATGTATTGATTTACCAACACAAATTGAGGTCAAAGATGTTAGTGAATTTTTCCCTAAAATTAAGGAAAATTATATTATCCTTTCTTATGAAGAAAGGAAGAGAATTATAGAGCAAAGATCGTTAGCTCTTGCATCAAGTGTTGGAGGTACTCCTTATTATACTGCAGAATTTCTGGAAGAAGTAGCTAATATGAATGAATATCCTACTCCCTTTTTGTGTTCTATAAAACTAGATACAATAAAATTGCCCGATAGTATTATTTCAAGTGTAATAAAAGAACATTTAAAGTCTTTTCCATTAATTGGGATAAAATCTAAGAAGCTTATTCCTTATTTTATTGCCGTCAGAAACGGGACATCAGATTTCATAGATATTGTAAAACAGGGGTATGAAAGAGTTGCTAAGGCAAGAATACTTGATGGTGAATTCTTTTTTGAGGAAGACCGAAAAATCCCTTTCGAGAAATTTGTTGATAAACTTTCAGAAGTAGTTTTTCTCAGAGAGATTGGCAGCATGAAAGATAAAACTAATCGGCTTATAAATCTGTCAGAATTCTTATCATCCGAACTTAAACTTGGAGAAGTTGAAGGTAACAATCTTAAAAGAGCTTGTTTTCTTTCAAAAGGAGATCTTGTTACTAACGTTGTTAGAGAGTTTCCAGAACTTCAGGGAATAATGGGTGGTATCTATTCTCAATTATGGGGCGAGGACCCGGAGGTTTCTAATGCTATTTCAGAACAATACTTACCGGGTTTTGCGGGTGATAAATTACCGGAATCTTATATAGGTAAAATCCTTTCCTTAATCGATAAAATTGATACGCTTGTAGCAAGTTTCATTTCAGGTATTGAATATTCGAGTTCAAAAGATCCCTTTGGTTTAAGAAGATTAGGTTCTGGTATAGTCCAATTAGCATTCTTGATTAATTTAGATAAGCTTCCTTTAGAAAATTTTATACTTAATTTAATTAACATTTTAAATGGGGATGGAGATAAAAAATCTGAAATTTTAAGCTTCCTGAGAGATAGAGCTATATCAGTTCTAAAAGAAAAAGGCGTAAGGTACGATGTGGCAAACGCGGTCTGTTCTTTGGATATTGATTTCATGCCTACGTATCTCGCTCGTTCATCTGTTATTATGAATCATTTAAATGATACGAAGCTTGAAACTATAAGTACGACTTACAAGCGAATAAGAAACATTATTGAAAAAGCAAAATTAGATGTTTTTGATATAGACGAGAAACTCTTAATTGAAGAAGCCGAGGAAGAAATATATAAACTTATTTGTGAGTCAAAAAAAACATTTGCAGATTTTGTAAACTCAAAAGATTACGAGGCAGCACTCTCTCTACTTTATATAATAGAGCCGATTGTAGGAAAGTTTTTTGATGATGTCTTAGTTATGGATGAGAACGAATCTGTTAGAAGAAATAGACTTGCTTTATTAAATAATTTAAAGATTATGTTTGCAAGCTTTGCTGATTTTTCTAAATTAGTTTTTGATAACAAAACTATTTAGTTAAAATATAAATAACATGTTTATTGGAGGAAAAAATGGTTAAAAAATGGGTGTATGATTTTGAAGAAGGAAATGAAAAAATGAGAGACTTTCTTGGAGGAAAAGGTGCCGGACTTTCAGAAATGACAGTAATAGGGTTACCCGTCCCTCCTGGTTTTACAATTACTACTGAAGCCTGTAAAGACTATTTGAAGTTGAATCAAATAACTGATGATATAAGAACCGAAACACTTGAACATTTGAAAAAACTTGAGGATAAAGTAAACAAAAAGTTTGGCGATGCTCTTAACCCTTTGCTTGTTTCTGTACGTTCCGGAGCACCTATTTCTATGCCTGGTATGATGGACACCATTCTGAACCTTGGCTTAAATGATGAAACGGTCGAAGGGTTATCGAGATTAACCCAAAATGAAAGGTTTGCCTATGATAGTTATCGAAGATTTATCCAAATGTTCGGAAATGTAGTTATGAACATTTCTCATGATAAATTTGAGTATATCCTTGAAAAGTATAAGGAAGGGAATAACTTAAGAAATGATACCGAACTTACTCCTGATTTACTAAAGAACATTATTAATGAATATAAACTGCTTTATAGAGAAAACACCGGGTTGAACTTTCCACAAGATCCTTTTGAACAGTTATTCGTTGCAATAGAGGCTGTATTCAAATCCTGGAATACACCAAGGGCTGTTACTTATCGCATGCTTAACAGGATAAGCGAAGACCTGGGAACTGCTGTTAATGTAGTAATGATGGTATTTGGAAATATGGGAAACGATTCTGCAACGGGCGTTGCTTTTACAAGAAACCCTTCAACCGGCGAGAAAGAACTGTATGGAGAATATCTTATAAATGCCCAGGGAGAGGATGTTGTTTCGGGTATAAGGACTCCAAAGCAGATACAAGAAATGCAGAATGATTTACCTACAGTTTTTGAAGAACTTGTAACGGTAGCAGAAACACTTGAACGGCACTATAAGGATATGCAGGATATGGAGTTTACTGTAGAAAAAAATAAACTTTATATGTTACAAACAAGGAGTGGCAAAAGAACTGCTCAAGCTGCTGTGAAGGTAGCAGTAGATATGGTTCAAGAAAGCTTGATTGCTAAGGAAGAAGCAGTCTTAAGGGTGACTCCAGAGCAAGTTGATCAGCTGTTACATAAGATGATAGACCCAACTGTTGAGGTTCAAGTGATTGCAAAAGGACTCCCAGCCTCCCCTGGCGCTGCTTCTGGAAAAGTCATCTTCAACGTCAAGGAAGCTGCCGAAAAAGGAAAATTAGGAGAGCCAGTAATTCTTGTGCGTCCGGAGACAACTCCAGAAGACCTTGAAGGCATGGCATATTCTCAGGGTATCCTTACCACAAGAGGTGGAATGACTGCGCATGCAGCAGTTGTTGCAAGAGGTATGGGTAAACCATGTATTGTCGGTGCCGAAACAATAAAACTGAACCTTGAAGAAAAAAGTTTTTCAGTGAACGGGCTCACTGTAAAAGAAAATGATATTATAACTATCGATGGTTCATTAGGAAGCGTTATGGTTGGAGAAGTGCCTATGATAGAACCAACCCTTACTTCTGAATTAAAACAAATTTTAAGTTTTGCAGACGAATTGCGAGAACTCGGGGTAAAAGCAAATGCAAATACACCGGAGGAAGCAATTAAGGCAAGGGAATATGGAGCAACAGGTATAGGTCTATGCAGAACAGAAAGAATGTTTTTGAAACCAGACAGGCTTCCAATAATGCAGGAGATGATAATATCAGAATCAAAAGAAGAAAGAATAAAACTTCTCGAAAGCCTTGAAAAAATGCAGAAAAAAGATTTTTATGATATTTTGAAAGCGATGGATGGTTACCCTGTGATTATAAGACTTCTTGATCCACCTTTACATGAGTTCCTACCTCAAAGGGAAAGACTTGAGAAAGAAATAGAAGATTTGAAAGCAGAAGATGAAAACCAAGAAATCATTGCAAAGAAAGGAAGACAATTACAGAGATCGAAAGAACTATATGAGTTTAACCCCATGATTGGTTTTAGAGGTTGTAGGGTCGGCCTTGTTTATCCTGAAATTTATAAAATGCAATCCGCTGCAATAATCGATGCAACTATTGAACTCAAAAGAGAGGGGCTTAATCCCTTACCAAAAATCATGCTTCCTCTTATTGGGCATGTTAATGAGATGAAAATTTTGAGGGAAAAAATTCAAAAAGTAGTCGAAAGAGCAGTAAATAAGGAAGGCATTAAAATAGATTGTCAGATTGGAACGATGATTGAAGTTCCAAGAGCCGCACTTACTGCAGACCAAATTGCACAATATGCGGACTTTTTCTCATTTGGCACAAATGATTTAACACAAACTGCTTTTGCTTACAGTAGAGACGATGCAGAAGCAACGTTTCTTCCTTTTTATCTTAAAGAGAAGATTCTAACACAGGAGCCATTTATGACAATTGATAGAGATGGTGTGGGAAAGCTCGTGAGAATAGGAGTGATACTTGGAAGAAAGACAAATAAGAGTCTTGAAATAGGGATTTGCGGTGAACATGGCGGGGATCCTGAATCAATAGAATTTTTTCATTATGCAGGTCTTGATTATGTTAGTTGTTCCCCGTTTAGAGTTCCAATTGCTCGCCTCTCTGCTGCACAAGTTGCAATAAAAGAAAAAAGTGCTTAGAGAAGACTTCGAGATTTTAGAGGAAAAGCTGCTTTCATCATTCGCTTCAATAAGTGCAAGGTCTAGGGGAAGAGTCGCACTCGAGGAAAAAGATACTTATAGAACTGAATTCCAAAGAGATGTTGACAGGATAATATATTCAAAGGCTTTTCGCAGGCTTCAGTACAAAACTCAGGTTTTTATTGCTCCTAAGGGTGACCACTACCGCAATAGGTTAACCCATACATTAGAAGTAATGGCTATAAGCCGTTCCATTTCTAGAGCCTTGAGGCTTAATCCTGATTTAACTGAAGCAATATCGCTCGGGCATGACCTCGGGCATTCGCCATTTGGTCATGCTGGAGAAGACGCGATTAATGAAAAATGTAAAGAATATGATCCAGATAGCCATTTTTACCATCCGGAACAGAGTTTAAGAGTTGTTGATCTACTTGAAAAGAGGATTAAATCTGACGGAACCGAAGTTTTTGGGTTGAATTTAACAGAAGAAACAAGAGAAGGAATTTTAAAACATAGCAAAGGACTTACGAATCTTGCTGAATTTAATAAGGAAGATTTACCAGTTACGCTGGAAGGGCAGGTTGTAAGGATTTCAGATAGAATTGCCTATATTCATCATGACCTTGATGATGCAATAAGAGCAAAGATTATTAGAGAAAAAGACCTTCCTCAAGGCGTCATTAAGCTGCTTGGTGAGACGAATTCTAAAAGGCTTTCGACAATTGTTGAAAGTGTAATAGAGAAAAGTTTTAATTCTGATCGAATCCAAATGGATAAAGAAATCGAGATTGTAATGGACGAGGTCAAGGACTTTTTGACAGAGAAGGTTTATATAGGCTCAACTCCTAAAAAAGAAGGACAAAAAGTTAGAAGGTTGATTTCTTACTTTTTTGATTATTTTTTTAAAGAGCCGGATAAGATTGGAAGTTATATTCAGAACCATCCTATAAGTCTTGCCTGTAAAGATCCTCTTGGTGTCCTGAAAGAAAATAAAAAAGAAAGAATAAAAATTATTACTGATTTTATTTCCTCAATGACTGATCGATATGCAATTGAACTAATAGAAAGAATAATCACTCCAACTCCATCAATTTAATAAATTAAATAAAAGGAAATTAAATAAAAAAATCGTATTTATATATTGATGAGCGAGTTAAGCGATTTTATTGATGAATTACATTCCAAAGTTGATATTGTGAATGTAATTGGTAGGTATGTTAAACTTAAAAAACAAGGTATAAACTTTGTAGGATTGTGTCCTTTTCATCATGAAAAAACACCATCGTTTGTAGTAAGCCCCTCGAAGCAGCTTTTTCATTGTTTTGGTTGTGGTACTGGTGGAGATGTTGTAAAATTTATTATGATGATAGAAGGTATAGATTTTAAAGAAGCTGTTTCAACTTTAGCGAAAGAGGCAGAATTATCCCCTCCAAAATTTGAGAAAGGTATTTCCCATAAGGAAGATAAAGATGAAATAAAAAACGTAAACAATTTCGCTACAGATTTTTTTCATTCAATGCTAAATGAAAATATAAGAATTTATTTAAGAAAGAGAGGTTTGAGTAACAGTAGCATTGAAAAATATCGTTTCGGCCTTGCAGATGAAAATTCAAATAAGCTGGTTTTTGAGTTGAATAAACAGGGAATTGATACTTCTCTACTTATTAAAGCTGGATTGTTAAAAAAAGATTCAGAAGGCAATTTAAAGGCATATTTTTTCAACAGGATTATAATTCCAATTTTTGATATTAATGGCAAAGTTATTGCATTTAGTGGAAGAAGTATTGATGGGAAGGAACCTAAATATTTAAATTCGCCAGAAACAGAAGTATTCTCCAAAAGCAAAGTGTTATATTCTTTGAATTTCTCAAAAAATGCAATAAGAGATGCTAAAAGTGCAATAGTAGTTGAAGGATATTTTGATGCAATTATTTTACAGCAGGAAGGAATCGGAAATGTCGTATCATCAATGGGTACATCTTTTACAGAAGACCAGGCAAAATTAATAAAGAGGTATGCAGATAAAATTTATTTCTTTTATGATAATGATACAGGAGGAAGGCTTGGTGCAGAAAGAGCTGTTGAAGTTTGCGGGAAATTTGATCTAAATATCGGCATAGTACTTTCTAATGAGAATATGGACCCCGACGAAATGATCATTAGGGATGGTAAAGAAGCTATCGAGAATTTATTAAAAACAGCAAAAGACCCAATTCTTTTTATAGCCGATTTTGAAGCAAAAAAAATTGGCGATACTCCTCTGGGAAAAGCCCAGCTTTCCCAGAAACTTCTCGATATCGTTTCTAAGATTTCTAATAAAACGACCGTTTATGAATATATACGAAAGCTTTCGAATCTGCTTGACCTTGATACAAGGCTTCTTATAGATCAGTATAATAAAATGATTCTACCTACAAAATCTAATAAAAAGGAACCTCTTACTGTAAAAAATGATAAAATTAAAACAATCCAGGAAATTTTAACACAGGCAATTTTACAAAAAAAGGATACGCTCTCGAAAATTACTGAATCTATAGATTTACAAACTGATTTGGACGAACCGTATAAGAAGATTTTTTTAAGAGCGTTACAGGATATTGAAAAAGGTAAG
>Ga0209610_1000758_pt1 | contig 16804 bp, 13 predicted proteins | sample LakKivw275mmetaG_FD_184137 | JGI IMG/M metagenome (GOLD analysis project Ga0209610, IMG submission 184137) | Anoxic lake water microbial communities from Lake Kivu, Rwanda to study Microbial Dark Matter (Phase II) - Lake Kivu water 275m metaG... | ecosystem: Environmental > Aquatic > Freshwater...
TCTAGACGCTGCCATTAAGGGGGCTGTCGCCCATAAATCTTTGCACTCGTTCTTTTTTGTGTTTGGCAAAATTGTGAGAGGGCATCACGCGTTGTTCCTGATTTGCGCAAGATAATCTGTTTTGATCAAGGGCCTGAGGCGCTTCTACGTCAGAGGAGGTTAAAGTTGCCGGGGAATAAGGCTGACGATCCGTGACCTCCTCTCTTTTGCATGGGGGGGTGGAGGGCTACATATAGGCTCATCAGAATAAAAGAATACAAGCAGTGAGAGGAAAAAATCTGTGGTGGGCCGGGAGAGATTTGGACTCTCGACCTATACCGTGGCTCTCTGTAGAGCCATTTCGGTTATCAGCCGAACGCTTTGGTCATGGAGTTCTAACCAAGCTGAGCTACCGGCCCCAGCAATCGTAATTGAAGAGGTCGCTTATTTAAAAATTCTTGAAAGTTCCTGTGGCCTAGGTCTTCGATTATGAGAAAGTAGTTATCTAGGATATTGGTAGCGGGGAGTAGATTTGAACTACCGATCTCAGGGTCTCTCAGAGATAGCTTATGAGCCCTGCGGGTTAAGCCTGACTACCCCACCCCGCTGCGCAGATTAGTTCTTTGTCTTTGTATCTTAGAACTAACCAACAAACTTAACTTTACCAAAAATTTAAACGTTGTGCGGAGACGGTGTATGCCTCTATTCTTTCCACCTCGTATTTGGGAAGCACGGTAGACGTTTCTAATGTATTTTCCCAGATAGTTTAAAGCTCGGTTTCTAGTTCCTGGATGACATCTAACTGTGTTTCAGGCGAATCAATTGACAGCGGATCGTGATCTTGAACTTTTGAGGCGTAGAAAGCTCTTAGAGATGCAGAGAGCCGATCTATTGAAAGAGACTAAAGAAAAGTCGATCGATAAGCTGGACACGCGAGCGATCCTAGGCGAGGTCTTTGTAGGCCGAGCTCCTGAAATCTGGGACACGGCGGCCCAACAGTTTCCAACAGTCATGGCAAACTTAGGAGAAGTTTTAGCTAGACTGATCGCTTCAGGAGATCTTAAAGGTTCGATCGGTGGTGAACAACTTTACTGGCTTCTCGGAAGACTGGGGTTGCGCGTGAGGCTGAAGACCGCAATTCGGGTTCTAGAGAGTGGCGAGCTAAAAACCATAGCTGAAAAGCTGAGCGAGAAGTAGATATCATGAAATCTTTACGTCTCTAGAACAGGACGACGCAGGTCTCTGAGTGGATTACTTTTGGATTCGCTCCGACACTTTTGTAGACGATCTCGTTAAGTGTCTTGTGATCTTTCGCCTCGGCTAAAGCTATTACGTCAAACCTACCGTAAACCGATTCGGCTTTGAGTATTCCTTTAATCTTCCTGAGATCTTGGGAGACGGTTTCCGAAGTTCCGGGCCTCGTAGTTATGAGAATGTAAGCTCTCACAGACATGTTCCTAGCCTCAAGGATAATATGGCCGTATTCAATACTTTAAACTTCCTATGAAGATGAAACCACTCTTTAATCGATAGTTAGTTTTCTGGAAGCTCTTCCGTAGTCTGGAGCAGTCAGGGATAATGCCAAGGCTCTCTAGGAGCCACCGCTAGTCCGGTTTTTTCAATGCCGTATCGGGAAAGGGGCTTCGTCAGATGCCTCTGCGCTCTTGGCGGAGGAATATGTAAACCCAGCGAGACGTCGCGTTCCACTTCACTCAAAAGTTTTTCTGCCTTAGGATCGCGCTGTCCACACTTGGGGCACCTGTACCCTTTGCTCCTCCCCATAGATTTCATGCGTTTACCACAATTTCTACAAAAGGGGCTTTCGTGAACAACGTTTTTGCCCAAATGCATTATCCTGATCTTCTCAAGGTTTATCGTTAGCGGACGCGTTGAAAAAGCGGGCCGCCCTCCTCCATAGACTTCAACCATGTCTCCCGGAATAAGTCTCCTTACTACATTCCGGAACTCTTTAGTTGGCTCATACGCCGCGCAGTCAACGCTTCCCGTGCTGTCGCTGATCGCTAAAATGACGTGTCCACCTTGTATAGTTCTAGGCATGCTAGACACTATGCCTCTTACAACAACCGGGCTGTATGGACGTACCCTGCGAATTCCTCTTATCCTGCGCAGGTGAGCGTCTGTTCCTTGGTTGGTTCTGAAGATTGCCCACCTCTCCACCTCTTCTTGGGCGACGATCATGCTGCCAGCTTCTCGCACGGTCTCCGGGTATTCTCCTCTAATGCCGTATAGGATCGGGTCAGGCCCTCTAGGCGTTATAAGGATCCTTCCATCGTCTGCGTTCACATTGTTAAATGTTATACCGCGGGTCTTCTCATCCATCCGAAGGACGGATGCTTTATCGACCCTTCTGGGTGTTCCAAGACTCTTGTGCGTTCGATACGTAATGAACTCATATGTATGGTCGCCTCTCAAATTCTCACCCACGGCCGCTAATGCGCCGATAACTCCTCTGCCCTCTTTGAAGGCGAAGGCTTCCGCTCCGAACTTCTTGATCAAACTCGATGCCTGCTTCTGGGTCACAACGTCTTGAATAGTCCTCTTGGCAAAGCCTTGAAATTCCTCAGGAAGCCTTCTTCCCTCGTAGAAGACTATTCCGGGATCCGTTCCAGCGCACTCGAGATCGGCCTCTTTCTCGACAGTCTCCATCGTGGATTTCTTAGCCTCTTCAAGCGGCTCTGCCGCTCCAGTCACCCTCAGGCAGACGGCACCGTTTCCCCGCGTCTTCCAAGGCACGTTCGGGTTCAGCCTTACAAGATTAGGATAGTCTATGAACGTGAGTCCCATCCGGCTGAACTTCTCGACTAGGAGAGCTGCGATGTACGTGGTGCAGCCCCCTCTCGGGGAATCCGTGTCGTCTATTCCGATGTGTAAAACGCGGCTCATCGAAGGTCTCCGCTGTCCGAATAGAAATCGAGTCTAGAGCCAAGACGCTTATGTGTCGAAAAAGACGTTGGCAAAAACGGGGACTTAGGCGCCCTCCATCGTAATCATCGTAAGGGTCGAACGGACTTTGTCAAGCCTACGAATGTTCCAAGTGATAATCTCCTTCAACTTATCCATAGTTTCAGCTTCAACCTTAGCTACGATATCGTAGACTCCGTAAACAAGATGTGCCTCTTTCACGTTCTTGATCGTCTTCAGCGCCTTTATTACCTCTTGCTCTCCTCCGATCTCAGCATTTATTAAAACGAAGGCTAGTGGCAAACTTCATTCCTCGCACGCATATGGTATTTAGGTATCCTAAAAGTTTTTTCGTAAGGCTGCAGAATGTTACTAGCGTTTAAGCGATGTGATTTTATGATCAAGAATACTTCCAAGACAATTACAAGTTCGGAGATGAACGCGTTAGAGTTGAATGCGGAATATCTGGGCGTCTCGTCTTTACAGTTAATGGAGAATGCGGGGTACGCTGTCTCTCTAGAAGTCGCTGCTCGCTTCAAATCAAGCGATTCAGTGATTGTGGTGGCAGGCGTCGGCCGCAAAGGTGGAGACGGCTTTGTGGCGGCCAGGCATCTGGCGTCTCGCGGCTTCAAAGTCACCGTCATTCTCATGAGTAAGCCCGAAGACATTGTATCGGAAAACGCAAAGAAAAACTGGGAATCTATAGTACGGATGCTGGACACGGTCAAAACGATTATTGTCTATGACTCCTCCCTGATCTCAAAACTCGACGCCAAGGTTATCATAGACGCCCTCCTCGGGTTCGGGGTATCAGGCCCGCTTAAGCCCCCGTTGCTCCAAGCGGTCAAGGCCATAAACAAATCAAAAGCCTTCAAAGTAGCCATAGATCTTCCAACGGGCGTAAACCCCGACAATGGCCAGATACTTGGCGACGCCGTAGTAGCTGACTTAACTGTCACTTTTCACAGGCCGAAAGTCGGGCTTCTCAAGGCCAGCAAATACGTTGGAGAACTCTCAGTTGCTGATATAGGCATACCCAGAGAGGCAGAGACCTACGTGGGACCTGGCGACGTCCTAATCGTCAGAAAGCCCAGACCCACTGAATCGCACAAAGGAGACTTCGGCCGCCTCCTCATAATCGGCGGAAACGAGACCTTTGCTGGAGCCCCAACCTTGGTAGCTCTAGCTGCCTTACGCGTGGGTGTGGACTTGGCGTACGTCGCCGCTCCGAATAAGACAGCTCACGACATTGCATCTATGGCTCCGGACCTGATCACCGTGAAGCTTGAGGGAGAACACCTCAACCCGAGAAACGTAGAGGTCATTGAAGAATGGCTGAAACGTTCGGACGCTGTTGTCTTCGGACCAGGGATAGGCCTACATGAAGATACAGTCAAGGCGGTTGGAGAGGTCATCAGCGTCATTGGTAAGGCCAAAAAACCTCTACTTCTTGATGCTGACGCTTTGAAGGCCTTCCCCAGGTCTAAGCGCAAGATCGATTTCCCCGTAGTTTTCACACCGCATTCAGGCGAATTCGAGATTCTCACGGGCAAGACGCCGCCTAAAGAACTCCAGAAGAGAGTGGAATGTGTTCAGGAGGCCGCTAAAACTCTGAAAGCCGTTATACTTCTGAAAGGGCCTGTAGACATCATTTCTAACGGTGAGGCCGTTAAACTCAACTTTGCACATAACCCAGGGATGACTGTCGGAGGGACAGGTGACGTCCTCTCGGGAATTGTTGGAGCTTTTCTGGCGCAGGGGTTTGACCCCTTCAGATCCGCAGTTGCCGGCGCATTCGTAAACGGAACTGCTGGAGATTTCGTAGCGCGAGAAACTGGTTATCACATGATGCCAACCGACTTAATCAAATGGATTCCAACGGTTATCGAAGACCCCATGAGCCACCTCAAGGTAAGGCAGAAAACTTAGGAATGTAGCCTTTCCATGAACGTTGCTAATTCCTTTCATCCTAGGAAGCCCGTCATCCCCTCTCCTATGAGGCTAGAACTCGATAGCTGGAATAAAGCAACTCATTCGGCCTCAGAGAGACCTAGCATCAGACTCTTTGCGTACCACTTGAAGCAATGCGATCCTAAGAAGTGCACCGCTCTGAAACTCGCCCGCTTTGGACTAGTGAAGCCCCTGTTCAAAAGGAGGTCGATACCAGCACGAGCAATCAATCTTAATCCGTTTTCAGAGGTAGCCTTTTCTCCGGCCGACCGTCTAGTCGCTGAAGAGTATGGCATACTAGCCGTAGACTGCAGTTGGATGCGCTCTGAAGAAGTCTTCGCACTTAACATGCGAGGGAAATCGAGATGCCTCCCATACCTAATCGCCGTCAACCCCGTCAATTATGGCCAGGTTGGCAAACTCAGTACGGCTGAAGCCCTTGCCGCCGCACTATACATAATTGGTTACGAGGATCAAGCCCAACGTATACTTTCACTCTGGAAATGGGGCACTGTCTTTCTAGAGACAAACCGCGAAGCTCTAGACGCTTACCGTAAAGCCAAAGACAGCACTGACGTTGTCAACATTCAAGGAGGCTACATGTCATAAGCTTCAGAAAAACGACGCGAAAAATAGGAGAGCTTTGATTTTGCAGTGTTGTGCGGGCTGGCGTCCTGGCCGTAACCCACCTTCTGTTTTAGGCGGCATTCAGCTAAGCGGACTACCCGCGCCTCCCGCAGATCTCATCGGCGTCTACTTGCCCTTGCACCACGCGGGGCGGCCGTTTCACCGTTTCCGCCAAGCCTTCTCAACGACTTAGCACGCATCATCGATTACAGCGGGCGGACGTTCCGTTTCTGCTCCGTAGCCAAGGCTCTCGCCCTACGCCTCACGGCGTCGCGGTCTGCACGGTGGATGGAGTTTCCCCAGACCCTTGGTCCGACAGCCACCCGCCAGCTCGCCAGCCCAACGAGGGTATAGGCTAGATCCGCAATAAACGTTTCTAAAAACTTTGTTCGCCGCGTAGAGGCTTCCGAATATCGCTTGGACGCTTAGCTTCTTTTTCAGCCCAACACCTTGGGCGATTGGGAGCGGCAGGCTGAGCCGGTCGGCCGAGGCCTTCCGGTGTACACCTCCGCCCCATCAACGGAATCTTCTGTTCCAGCCCTCGTCCACGACTAGCGACCCGTTACCAGGCCTCCTTGCCGTGGATTGGCCGCCTATTTTCGGGGCCGGCTTCGAGCTTAGATGCTTTCAGCTCTTATCCGAGGCAGCGCGGCTGCCCGGCAGTGTCTTGTCAGACAACCGGTATACCGTAGGCTGCGGCGCCCCGTTCCTCTCGTACTAGGGACACCTTCCCCTCAGGCGACCAGCATTCCCAGCAGATAAAGTCCGACCTGTCTCACGACGGTCTAAACCCAGCTCACGTTCCCCTTTAATGGGCGAGCAGCCCTACCCTTGGCGGCTGCTGCACCGCCAGGATGGGAAGAGCCGACGGCGAGGTACCAAACCGCGGGGTCGATGGGAGCTCTCGCCCGCGACGAGCCTGTTATCCCCGGGGTAATTTTTCTGTCACATTCGGCCCCCACCAAGAGGGACACGAATGATCGCTAAGCCAGGCTTTCGCCTCTGGATTCCTCGCTTTGCAGAATCCAGTCAGGCCGGCTTTTGGCTTTGCCCTCTACGGCGGATTTCTGTTCCGCCTGAGCCGACCTTTGGGCCCCCTCGATATTTTTTCGAGGGGGTGCCGCCCCAGCCAAACTGTCCATCTACCGTTGTTCCGAGGCAATCGCCTCGGTGAGAAACATAGCTGCCGAGGGGCGGTGTTCCATTGACGCCTCCCTCAGTCCCCGGAGAGACTGAGATTAACGGCTACCGCCTACACTCTGCATCAACAGCCACGCTCCAGCGGAAGACTACAGTAAAACTCCACGGGGTCTTCTTTTCCCGCTGGGAATCCCCTGACTGTTCGACAGGGTTATGTGGGTTCGCCGGGCCCTGGGTGGGGACAGCGGGGTCCTCATTGATCCATTCATGCACGTCGGAACTTACCCGACAAGGCATTTGGCTACCTTAAGAGAGTCAGAGTTACTCCCGGCGTTTAGCGGTCCTTGCTTCGGTTGTGCCCGAGTTTCAGATACCGCCACTGGCCAGGATTCAAGGGCTATACACACCCTTTCGGGCTCGCAGCCCCCTATGTTTTTATTAAACAGATGGGACCCCCTAGTCACTGCGACCTACGGCCCCAGTCTTTCGACTAAGGCCACAGGCACCCCTTATTCCGAAGTTACGGGGCTAATTTGCCTAGTTCCCTCACCGCGGGTTCTACCCGATACGCCTTAGGCTTCTCACCTAGAGACACCTGTGTCGGTTCTAGGTACGGTCGCGAAGGATCCGTCTCAACGTCCTTTTCACGGGCTCTAGGGATCGGCTGAACCACCCTAAAAACGGGCGGCTATTCCCGTCTTTGCCTGGTTCTCGCCATTACGGTACTTCCCAGGCTTATACGGTTAAACAGGGCGACGGCCCTGCTCAACCTACCCCGAAGCGTCAGACGCTGAGCTTAGTGTCGCCACAAGTACCTTCACGGTACCGGAATCTTAACCGGTTTCCCTTTCGGCCTATTCAGTTAAGATCGGCCTTAGGATCGACTTACCCCCGGCTGATGACGCATCGCCGGGGAACCCTGGCCCATACGGCGGTCAGGATTTTCACCTGACTATGCTGCTACTACCACCGGGATCTACAATCGCGGCCGGTCCACTGGACCTCGAGGCCCAGCTTCCGTCCAACCGCGACGCCCCCCTACCGAATTACGGCTAGAAGCCGTATCCTAGGGTCTCGGTAGCTGGCTTAGCCCCGTGTATTTTGGGGGCCCTGAGCCTCGACGGGTGAGCTGTTACGCACTCTTTAAAGAATGGCTGCTTCTAAGCCTATCTCCCCGCTGTCTGAGGCTGAGGACGCCCTTAGTTCTCACACTTAGCCAGCATTTAGGGACCTTAACCCTAGTCTGGGTTGCTTCCCTCTCGGCCTGTGAGCTTACCCCACAGTACCCGTTTCCCAAGGTCTTCGGCGCCGACATATTCGGAGTTTGAAAAGAGGGTGAAGTCTTTCGACTTCTTGTCCTCTGATCAGTGCTCTACCCTGCCGGCGGCCTCGCTTGAGACTAGGCTGCGACCTACTTCGGGGGGAACTAGCTATCACCGGGCTAGATTGGTCTTTAGCCCCTAGCCCCAAGTCAGAGGAGCGAATTGCACGTCAACACCCCTTCGGGCCTCCACCAAGCTTTCGCTCGGCTTCACCCTGCTCAGGGTTAGATCGCCCGGTTTCTAGTCTCACGGCCATGACTCCGGGCCCTTTCAGACCCCGCCCCTCACCGTCGTAGACGGTTGCGGGCTTGTCGGTTTCCCTAAGCCTATGGGCTTCAAACCCTTAAGCTCGCCATGGCCATGAACTCCCCGGCCCGTGCTTCGAGACTGAACGCGCAACCCTGGTCCCCCCGCCTCGTACTCCCATGTTGCCATGGTTTCCTTCGACGGGGATCTACCCTTCCAGGCCGCGCACGTCTATAACCACCTGATTTCAGGCGCTTTTAATCCCCCTTTCGGGGTGCTTTTCAGCTTTCCGTCACCGTACTAGTGCGCTATCGGTCTCGGGACGTATTTAGTCTTGGAAGTTGGTTCCTCCCAGATTCCCAAGCCAAAATCGAGGCCTGGTACTCAGGAATCCAGTCCAGCTCCTTCCCGCTTACGCCTACGGGGCTATCACCCTCTAAGGCAAGCCTTTCCAGGCCACTTCGGCTTAACAGGTGAGGAGGCGACCGGACCCACAACCCCACATATCCCGCAGGTTTCCCCGCGGACTTCGGTTTGGACTCTTCCCCCTTCGCTCGCTGCTACTAAGGGAATCTCAATTGTTTTCTCTTCCTCCCCCTACTAAGATGTTTCAATTCGGGGGGTTCCCGCTCCCGGAGGGAGCACCGCAAATGCGAACATTTACGGTGGGAAGTCCCATTCGGGTATCCCCGGATCTAAGGCTGCATGCGCCTACCCGGGGCTTACTGCAACTTGTTACACCCTTCGTCAGCGCCCGAGCCAAGCCATCCTTCAGGTGGCGTAGCATGTTGGGCCTACTAAGAAGCCCGACGCCCAACTAGCGTTTGGCCACACCTCTACGCGGCGATCATCATGGATGATTACATCCACTACGCCCTTCGCCTAAGATCTTCGCGATCTCAGGCTGCATAAAATCGGCTCACAGCTACCTCTTCGCCCCCCAGTTAGCAGTACTAAGGAGGTGATCCGGCCGCAGGTTCCCCTACGGCCACCTTGTTACGACTTCTCCCCCCTCGCCGAACCCAGGTTCGGCGTAGCCAAAGAGACCACGCCTCATCTGGACCCGACTCGGATGGAGCGACGGGCGGTGTGTGCAAGGAGCAGGGACGTATTCACTGCGCGATAGTGACGCGCGGTTACTAGGGATTCCATGTTCACGAGGGCGGGTTTCAGCCCTCGATCCCGACTACGATAGGTTTTAGGGATTACCTTCCCCTTTCGGGGTCGGAACCCTCTGTGCCTACCATTGCAGGCCGCGTGTAGCCCGGGGGATTCGGGGCATACTGACCTGCCGTTGCCCCCTCCTTCCTTCGTCTTATCGACGGCGGTCCCGCCAGAGTGCTCGTACCCCGATGGAGTACGGATGCAACTGGCGGTGAGGGTCTCGTTCGTTACCTGACTTAACAGGACACCTCACGGCACGAACTGGCGACGGCCATGCGCCACCTCTCAGCTTGTCTGGTAAGACCCTTAATCTGACCTTCATTCTGCTGTCGCCCCCGGTAAGCTTTCGGGCGTTGACTCCAATTAAACCGCAGCCTTCACCCCTTGTAGTGCTCCCCCGCCAATTCCTTTAAGTTTCAACCTTGCGGTCGTACTCCCCAGGCGGCAGGCTTAATGGTTTCCCTGCGGCACTGAAGCGGCTCGTAGCCGCTCCAACACCTAGCCTGCATCGTTTACAGCTGGGACTACCCGGGTATCTAATCCGGTTTGCTCCCCCAGCTTTCGTTCCTCACCGTCGAGCGCGTTCTGGCCGACCGCCTTCGCCACTGGTGGTCCTCCCAGGATTATAGGATTTCACCCCTACCCCGGGAATACCGTCGGCCTCTCCCGCCTCCTAGCTTGACAGTATCTTCCGCGGACCAACGATTGGATCGCTGGATTTAGCGAGAGACTTGTCAGGCCGGCTACGGACGCTTTAAGCCAAATAATCGTCCCCACCACTCGAGGGGTTGGTATTACCGCGGCGGCTGACACCAATCTTGCCCCCCCCTTATTCCACCGGCTCCTTAGACCGATGAAAAGCCATCCTCAACGGACGGCACTCGGGGTAACCCCATCACACTTTCGTGCATTGTGGAGTTTTCGCGCCTGCTGCGCCCCGTAAGGCCTGGAACCTTGTCTCAGGTTCCATCTCCGGGCTCCCCATCTCAGGGCCCGTACCGGTTATCGGCTTGGTGGGCCGTTACCCCACCAACAACCTGATCGGACGCGGTCTCATCCTTAGGCAGCGTCAAAAGCATGTTTTTGACGCCTTTTCGGCGAAGCACCCTTCCAGGCATCTTCGCCTGTCCAGCATTAGCTCCAGTTTCCCAGGAGTTATTCCAGTCCTAAGGGCAGATTAACCACGTGTTACTGAGCCGTACGCCGCGCCTCCAACATGGCTAGGAGGCGCACGACTTGCATGGCTTAGTCTTACCCCGATAGCAGTGGGATCCGGCAGGATCAACCGGAATTGGAGATATTACCGCACACTTTTCTAACTGGGGATTGGCGAGTACACTGTGAGCCTACCTCAGACCTAATCCCTAAGGCATGATTTGCCGGTTTGTTTAGGTCCTCACATGTTTATCCGCAACCGGAGGTCAACCTGTTCATCCTTGGGGCGGTAAGCCTTTTACGTCGAGGCTGACGCCGCCTTATAGGTTGCGGAAGATGGTCAAACCTGACCAACTCTATGGAGTGACTTCAGAACAATTTAAAGTTTGCTAGGTGGACCGGCGGGGACTTGAACCCCGGACCTTCGGCTTGCAAAGCCGACGTGAATACCAGCCTTCACCACCGGCCCAACACAGTACACGCTACTTTGATGAGATAGAAACGGCTCTTATAATTTCTCTTGTTCTGGCTGTTCAGATGTCTTTTGTTGTGTGCATTCGAATGATTCTAATCTTAGAAATGGCAGATGCATGTTTCTGACTTTATGACTTCGGGAATTTCTCCAACGGCCTTATAGACGATATCATTAAACGTTTTCTGATCCTTCGTTTCAGCTAGAACTATGACATCGTATCTACCATGAATCGGCTCGGCTTGGACGACCCCCTCTATTTTTCTGAGATATTCGGCGATTCTTTTGGAGGTTCCAGCCATTGTCGTCATGAGAATGTACGCTCTTATTCTCAACCCTATTCACTTCAAATAGAAGAATATTGCACGACGATACTTTAAGCTTCCCATCATGAAAGGCATAGCGTTAAATGGTCTCTGTTTTTGTAAGCTTCGACATGTGATCTGGGAACGATCAGAAATCGATTTCACGCAAATGAAGCCAAGTTAAGCACGCCACAGCCCTCAAGTGATACATTCTTAAAGATGTCAGAATGATCGGAATTGCTCTAATGTCCTGTCTGAAAACATGCTACGTCATATAGAAAGGAGAAAACTCAACGTTATTATATTGCGAACACGTAATCGCTTCGATGGGATTACAGGAGCTACATTAAGACCATACATAGGAACGGGTTAGATGCGAAGCAGGACATGGTCTGGAAGGGGGAGGCCTCCTGGCAAATATCACTCACACTCCGAGAAGAGGCTTATTGAATATCTTGCAAGGGTCGCAGTGAAACATAAGATCGATTCAGAGGAATTCTTTGATAGTCTCGTGGAGGCTTGGAAAAACGACAGATCTACATGCAAAGACCTTTCTATTATATGTCGGAATAGGACGCAAGACAACGCTGTCTTTCTATTCACCCGAGGTGACAAGGTGATTGCACAGTGTCCGATACCTGAACGGATTCTAAGCAAAACCAGTCCGCTGAAAGAGCTTGCACAAGACATGCTGCTCAAAGAGCCTGCTTTGGCAAAGACAGATACAGATCCGTTGCAGATCAAAAACTTAAGGGCAAAGATGAAGCATGTCAAAGTGAAGGCAAGAGTGCTTGAAATTTCAAAGCCCAGAGCTGTTGAAACCAGATTCGGTTCTCAGGCTTACGTCTCCAACGCACTCATTGCCGACAACACGGAGACCATAGAGCTGAGTCTGTGGAATGATCTTGTTGACGCTGTCTCTGTAGGTGACATCATAGAGATCGAGAACGGGCATGTCGCATATTTCAGGGGCAAAAGGCAGTTAAGGATAGGGAGGCATGGAAAAATAAACATCGTCAAAGACGAAGACTTCCCGTCCATGCAAAGGCTCAGGCACGCTTATTAGGTTCTTATTTGAATCAAGAACCTTAATTTCGATCGTTTCTCCAAGTCTGGATCGCACATGCGAGTCTGAAAAAGATATGTAAAAGATTCATCATCGACTGATGGAGGTAGAAACCTTATGACTAAAGGTAGATTACTCGTTGTCTTTTATTCGAGAACAGGAACGACAAAAAAAGGTTGCAGAAGCTATTACAGCCAAACTTGACTGTGACATTGAAGGGATTATTGATACAAAGAGTAGGAGAGGTCTTATAGGATTTTTGAGGTCTGGGCTGGAGGCTACTCTGAAGAGACTCACTACAATAGAAGAAATCAAGAACGATCCTGCTTCATACGATGTCGTAATAATCGGCACTCCTGTTTGGAACGGTACGATGTCCAGTGCCATTCGGACATACCTTTCGCAATACAAAGAAGACTTACAGAACATAGCATTTTTCTGTACGCAAGGCAGTTCTGGAGACAATGCGTTCAAAGAAATGGGGTCCCTTTGCGGAAAGAAACCTCTTGCACTGCTCAGGCTGACTTCAAAGGAAGTGGAGAAGGGAGAAGACACAGGCAAAATTGAGCAATTCATCAGGGGAATAAACCACTAAAAGATACTATATCTTTTTCGCAAAATAACCGGGCGCCCAATGAACCTGTGTAGCAGGACACTAATCAGATGTGCTTTGTAACATAGGTTTCTGGTGCTTTTGGAGGCCGCCGCCGAGATTTGAACTCGGCCCACTGGCTCCATTAGCCAAGGCTTTTATCGTGCCTTTCAGGCCAGTACGCTAACCAGATTTCGCATCTTAGTCTTCTCTACGCTACGGCGGCCATCGTTTCTTCAAAAATCGCTTTCGTTCTTATGAATTTTTCCAATCCTTTAAACTAATGCTATAAAGGATTTATTGTAGATATGGATTAAGCCTTGTAAGCCGTGGCTTGATTTGAATGCAGGGAAGTTTTAGATGTGGGAAGGCAACGAAACGTAGTAGATACGGTTCACTGTCAAAAGACAGGACGCGCCGCACTCTGTGGTCTGCGGAACTTTGTTTCAAGGCTGGCTTGGCATGCCACCTCATAGACGCTGAGTGGAAGGCTTGCTATATGATGCCTTACGAGGCGGAGGAGTTGACCGCTCATTCAGAGGGTCTGGAGACGATACTTTCGTACTCCACGAGGCACCACAACTCCCTCAAACTTCTGAATCAAACAATCAGCGGTCTGGAAAACCGTAAGGTCGGTCTCAACCTAATTGTGGGGAACCCTGCCTATTTGAGCCCTCTAGAAGCCAGAAGACCATACTTCAGAACGCTGGTGGATGTCGTGAAATTCGTCCGCCAACGCTTCGACGATCTTCCCGTCTTTATCGGAACCGAGGGTCTGGGCACCAAGGCTATTGAGTTAAGTGCGGAATACGATCTGGTTCCCTTTCTGTTACTAGACAGAAGCCTCAAAGAAGATATAGCCTCAGCAAAAGACATCATGGGAAACGGAGAAGTGGCTCTGTACGCTCCCTATCTGATCTCCAAAAACTATCCGAGGCTCCTTCGCGACATTCTCTACCGACTGTCAGGCTACATTATGCGTAGACGATGGGTGAAGAAAGAAATGAAACAGATGGGATATGATCCATCTGTTTCCACGCTGAGAGCCGTGATCCAAGAAAAGAAGTCGTTGTCGCCAAAATTCATAGAGAGCGACCTAGGAACATTCCTGAAAGAGGCAGCCTCTCATCTGGCAATGTACGGAGACATCAATTACGTCTCGGATAGGATGAGGGAACAGCGAAAATTGGGCGTTACGATTCTGATGGGCTTCCCGATAAAGGAGAACGAGGAGCAGATCCTCCTCCTCGGAGAATGCTCCTCCAATCTAGCTTGACTTTCTCCAAAAGACATATATGCGGTCGGGCCGTCTCTTAAGTCCGCCATGGCAAAAGCAGTATTCTTCGATCTCGGAGACACATTGATCCGCGTTCCAGAACGGTACAGGGAAGAACGAGACTTCTTTGTGCAATCCCAACTCGAGAAGCTAGGCTACAAAAGGAGCATGATCGAGATAAAAGAAGCGAGGGAGAAGACCTGGAAACACATAGAGACGAGGTATCGAGCACGTGCCAAAGAAAAATACGACGAGGCCCTCGTGCCCTCGACACTCTTCAAGAACTTGGGTGTCAAAATCGACAGGGATCAGATCATGCAGATGGAGAGAGAACGCGAAAAAGTTGTTGGGAAAAGCATCCAGCTAATGCCGAACGCCAAAGAGATCTTAGAATACCTCAGGAACAAGGGCTACGAGCTCGTGATGGTTACGAACAACTCGACCAGATGGGCAAACCACCTCCTAGACAGATTCGACCTGAGAAAGTACTTCGATCATGTCGTAGTCTCTGAGGAAGTCGGCGAGGAGAAATCCACAACTTTGCCCTTCAAGGTCGCCTTGGAACGGACTGGTCTGAAGCCTGAAGATGTCGTCGTAGTGGGGGACAGATCGGATGAGGACGTGTATGGCGCCAAAATGCTGGGAATGAAAGCCGTTAGGATCAGAAGCTCGGTCCCAGTATTCGGAGAAACCAGAGAGGCAGACCACGAGATAGAAGATCTCAAGGAATTGAAAAAGATTCTTTGATCTACCAGAAACCCTTTGTCTAATGGCAAAGATCAGACCTCCTCAATCATCCCTACAGGTAGATCTCGAGCAGCCTTCTCTTCACGATGAAATACATCAACACAGCGCTTACCACGAACTCCAGAAACAGATAGCTCCCATTGTAGACTATTGAGTACAGTATCGGACTCATCCCAGGCGGGGTATATTCAGCAAAGAAAACAACGCCTGAAACGAAATGTGATAAGAACCTCCCAAATATTCCCACACCTACACCGATCATCGGATATCTTCTGAACATGCCAGCCACCCCTAAGGCGCCAAAGGCTATCGGATAGTCAAGGAGGGCTTGCACAGGGGTAACAATGTAACTCCCTGGTAGAGCCATGTGAATCAGACCGTAGACGGTACACGCTTCAAGACCTGAGCGTACTCCTCTCCTAACCGAGAACCAAAGCAGGGGCACCATACTCGCAGCAGTAACAGAACCTCCCTGCGGAAATTCGTAGATCGGCGGCAAGACGTCTTTAAGAATGATGGTGAGAGCGATGATAACAGACCCTTCCGCGATTATCTTTGTGTGAGAAGATTCTTCTCTCATGTTGTTTCCCTTCGCCAGCATTATCTGGATCAGGTTCCAAGGGTCGACGAAGACTCGTCCTCTCAGCCGGGTTTACCCCAGCTCCCCCTGCACTATACTCTGACTAACGAATTATTCTTTTGCTGGAACTTAAAAGCCTTTGTTGGTGGGGCTGTGGAGATTCGAATTCTGGCTCAACTACTCTCCAGTCGCGTGGGCCCAAGCCACGTAGCCTAGACCAGACTAGCCGACAGCCCCTAAAGTCTACTCGAACCAGTCTTCTTTAAGAGTTTCTAATCACGTGCGATTTCGCACGTTGGAGTTAAAGGTGCAGAAAAGAGACTGTGGCAAAAAATTAATTCATCTTGAGAATATATACCGCAGAAAAGGAGAATATAATCTTCATTAATATAGATTAGACACTATTTCTAATCGAAATACTTCTCGAAGCTCTTTCTTCTCCCATTGATCCAGCCCTCCAAATCCCAAGCACTCTTTATTCGCCACAATCCTTCCCTCTTGATCCAAACTTTTCTTAGATCCGTGAAGTAGTGGGTTCCTTTTCCTACGAAGTGGTCCCAGTCTAGCCTGAGTTTCACTCGAAGATCCTTGTTGTCTAGGATGTCTCTGAGTAGTCTTTGTTCAAGCGTCTTTCTAGGCGCTATGTTCTCTTTATACCACTCAAGTTTATACCGCCGCCTATGTTTATTTCTACATTCTAGGCAAAATTTGGGGCGTCTGGTCTTATAGTAGACTTCGCGAAGGCAGTCAACGCACCTTGTGACTTTGATTGCCTGGTTCAAGGGCCTCAACTACAGAGTAGAATTGGACTAGAAAATATAAATAGGTTAGGCATGGTTCATGCTTTTTCAATGCCTTTGATCAGATTTTTAAGAGATAAATGTAAAAAGATACAATCTGTCTTGGTGAATGTGAAACAGAGATGAGAAGGCCGCTTTCTCCTTGGCTATCAGCTGTTCTGCTTTTGATCATCCTAATCTACGCCATATTTCTAGTATACATGCTCTCTTCTGTCGTGGGCATCTTTTAGTCTGGAGCCCCGGGCGGGTTTCGAACCCGCGACCTATTGCTTTCTTGACCTTATACAAGGCAATCGCTCTACCACTGAGCCACCGGGGCATTGTCGAACAAAAAGTCATTAATCAAGTGTAGGTTTAAACCTTGTTCATTATCGTTCTTTTCAGGTGTTCGTCAAATTCGTTCGGTCTTTCTTTGATACGTGATTTCAGCAACATATCGACTTCACGTTTCATAAACTTGA
>Ga0209610_1000760_pt1 | contig 16779 bp, 14 predicted proteins | sample LakKivw275mmetaG_FD_184137 | JGI IMG/M metagenome (GOLD analysis project Ga0209610, IMG submission 184137) | Anoxic lake water microbial communities from Lake Kivu, Rwanda to study Microbial Dark Matter (Phase II) - Lake Kivu water 275m metaG... | ecosystem: Environmental > Aquatic > Freshwater...
GCTGGAGGCTGGGGCTTAATCTCCAGTTCCGGTTGGGAGGGAGGTTGGGGCTCGGGCGCGGGCTGTGCGGTAGGCTGCGGTTGCGGCTCAACCGGCTGTGGCTGCGCCTGATCGGCAGGCATGGGTGTTATTTTTTCTGCCGGCCTGGTTGGAGGCTGCTCTATGGGGACATATTGTTCTGGCTGTTCAAGCCACTCGATCTGCGTACCGCAGTTACCGCAATAGATGCTGGAGGGCTCTATCTCATTCGCGCATACGGGGCAGGTATAAACAAAGGCGAGGTCGCAATAGCCGCAGAAACGTTGTCCCAGGAAGGATAAATTGTTGCAACGCGGACAGAGAAAACTCTGCTGCATTAATCTATATATAAACCCGTATTTATTCGAATTATACATCACCCCTGATAAAAAATACATACAACCCCCCTTGACAAATATAGGTGTTTATGTTGTAAATATAGCGTCAAGGGGATTTTGACGGAGCGCGCAAGGGTTTTACACTGTATAAGGGAAGAATAACCACAATTTAGCGAGGGGAGGATATATGCTACCTATAACAAATATTGTGTGTCCTACCGATTTCAGCGAGCCATCCTACGAAGCTCTCAAGGTAGCCGACGAGCTTGCCGTTCATTTCTCAGCCACACTGCACATCATTAACGTTGTGCCTCTGGTTCCAATTGTCGAAGCGCCCATTGGTGTTGAATCGGCCAGTTTCAACGTTGCCTCCTACCAGCAGGAACTGGAGGCGCAGTCTCAAAAGTCGCTTAAGGCGGTGGTCGAGCAGAAGATTAGCAAGGGTGTGAACGTGGTGAAAGAGGTGCTGATCGGCAATGCTGCCGGAGAGGTCATACGTTACGCCGGCGAAAAGAAAGCTGACTTAATAGTTATTGCCACACACGGACTGTCGGGCTGGCGCAGGTTTATCTCAGGTTCGACAACCGAGCAGATTGTGCGCCAGGCATCATGTCCCGTGCTGACTATACGCAAACCGCAGGGAAAATAGTCCTAACGTCTGCCCAGCTCGTAGTGCACCTGCACATAGCGGATGATGTCTGCCCGGCAGAGCATGCCCACCAGCCTGTCCTCCACTATCACCGGCAACTGGTTTAAACCGTGCTCAGCCATCAGCTGCACTGCGGCGCTCATCCCGTCTTGGGGGCCCACTGTTTTTAACGGCGGCCGCGTCATCGCCCTGGAGACGGGAGTATTGTGCCACTCGTTGGATGGCACCTTCTTTATATCCGAGAGCGTAATAATGCCGGCCAGCCGGCCGTCTTCAACCACCGGCGTCACCCTTATACCCCTCTTCACAAAGATCTCGTTGACCAGCATATCGATTGATGAATTCGGGTCCACGGTCTCGGGCCGGTCGTTCATGACGCTGGACACACGCACGTGCAACCACATGGAGCGCAGCTCCAGCTCGCGCCTGGATGCTTCTGCAGCTCCGTTCAGGAACCAGCCGATGAAGGCCAGCCATATGCCGTCCAGCAGTCCGCCGCTGAGCGCCAGGAAAACGCCCGCGGCTATCATGATCCAGCCAAAAACCTGGCCTATGGTAGAAGCGATGTTTGTTGCTTTCTTGAGATCGTTGGTGGCGCCCCAGATAAGCGATCGCAGCACCCTGCCTCCATCCAGTGGAAATCCGGGCAGTATATTGAATGCCGCCAGCAAAACGTTGATGGTCACCATGTAGTTGACCGTCGCCTTAACGGCGCCTGCAGCAGCCAAGCCGAAGAAATCAACGGACCAGAAAACGGCCGCCAGCGCAACGCTGGACAGCGGGCCTACAATGGCCACAAGGAACTCCACGCCAGGCTTCTCCGGTTCGCTTTCCAGGTTGCTGACACCGCCCAGCAGGAAAAGCGTTATGCTCTTGACGGGAACTCCGCGGGACTTGGCCACCAGCGAGTGCGCCAGCTCATGCAGCAGCACGGAAACAAACAGCAGCAGCGCGGCAACCACCGAGGTTACCCAGTAAAGCCATGCCGCCCAACCCGGGTATTCCACCGGGAAGTAGCCCACGGCCAGAGACCAGGTTATCAGCACAAAAATCAGTATCCAGGAATAATGGATACCGATATCGATGCCACCGATGCGTGCAATGCGCAGCGATCCCTTCATCATACGCCCAGACTCCTATACGATCTGCTTTAAAAATCCCTCTATTGCCTGGTTAACCTGGTCCGGCTTCTCCAGGAAGACCAGGTGGGTGCAGCCCTCTATAATTACTGCACTGCAGTCCGGCAGGTGGCTGGTCAGGTACTGCGAGTATTTAGGCGGCGTCATATTATCCCGATCGCCGACAATGGCCAGTGCAGGTAACTTTATCTCCCCTACCCTGTTCATGATATCGAACTTATCGCAGGCCAAAAAATCATTCAGCTGGGCGGCCGGGCCGTTAGCCAGCATCCTCGGCACCATCAGCTTGCGCACGGTCTCATCCACGGTGGCGTAGAGCGGTACGACCAGTTCTTTCAGCCAGCCCTGCGGATCGTCCAGCTTCTCCCTGATGGCCTCCAGGATAAGCGGCAGGACCCTCAGCCTTGCGCCCGAGCCTATGGAAATAATGCCCTTTAAATCCTGCGGATATTTTAAAGCGTATAACAATGTTACGGCGCCGCCAAGCGAGTGCCCGGCCAGCACGACATCCTTATAGCCCTGGCCCTGGATGTAGCTGTGCAACCACTCTACGTATTCATCAACGCTTTCACACAGCTGTCCCCGGGGGTGGCCCGGCAGGTCAGGCGCGTCGGCATCCGGAAAACGCAGCTTCTGGAAATACCAGATATCCCCTGCAGCGCCTGAACCGTGTATGAATATAAGCTTCATGTATTTAAGAGGTAAAAGGCAGCTGTTGCTGTCCGGGAACCGGGGGCTTGGGATGTGACTGCTGCCCGGGAACCGGGGGCTTGGGATGCGACTGCTGCCCGGGGGCCGGCGGCTTGGGAGGCGCCTGCTGCTGTCCGGTGACCATGGGCTTGGGAGGCGGCTTGGTGACCGCCCTGGTCTCCTTGGCCACCTGCTCTTCATGGCTCTCCTTCTCGACCAGTGCAATGGACACCACCCGGTCGCCCTCATCGAGCCTGGACAGCATGACGCCCTGGGTTATTCTGCCTTTCACCGGCACGCCCTCACGCCGGCGTTTTTTCTCACCTTCGACCGGTACTTTCGCTTCTTTTTCTATATCTACGTTAATCCTCAGCTGGACGCCATTGGCAGTGGTAATGAAAAGCTCGTAGCCGTGCGGCACAAACTTGGCCGCAACGACCTTGCCTGTCTTGTCGTTAACGCGGTGTGCCCGGACGCCCTTGCCGCCGCGTCCGTGCAGCGGGAATTTATCAACTTTTGTGCGCTTGCCGTAGCCGTTTTCAGTAACGGTGATCAGGTCTGCGCCTGACTGCACCCTGCCCATGCTGACCACAATATCGCCCTTGTTCAGCTTGATGCCGCGCACGCCGCCGCTGGTTCTTGAGGCATTGCGCAGCGGAGAAACCAGGAACTTCACGGCCTGCCCGTTCTGGCTGACCAGCATGATCTTGTCTGAATCGCTCACCACGTCCACGCCTATCAGGTCCTCGTCCGGCTTGAGCTTCATGGCAATCAGGCCGCTGCGGCGCACGTCCTTGAAATTATCCAGGCTGGTCTTCTTGACGACGCCCTTGGAGGTGGCCAGCAGCATGAAGAGCCCGGGATCGGTTTTCTCCGGGACAAACATGGCTGTCACCTTTTCCTTGGCCTCTATGGGGATCAGGTTCACGATATTGATGCCCTTGGTCGTCCTGGCGACGTCCTGCGGTATCTCGTGGCACTTCATCTTGAAGACGCGTCCCCTGCTGGTAAAGAACAGCAGGTTGTCATGGGTATCGGCGGCCAGCGAGCTCATAACGTCGTCGCTTTCACGCGTTACCATGCCTTTAACGCCCCTTCCGCCGCGCAGCTGCTTGCGGAACACGTCGGCAGGTATGCGCTTGATGTATCCCTGCTCACTCAGCGTCACGATAACGTCCTGGTGCGGTATCAGGTCCTGCACCTGGAACTGCCCTACCTCATCGGCCGTTATGACCGTGCGGCGGTTGTCGCCGTACTTGGTCTTCAGCTCTGTCACGTCCTGCTGGATCAGCTTGAGTATCTTCTCCGGGTTGGCCAGCAGGTCTTCCAGCTGCCCTATGGTTTTAAGAATGTCCTTGTACTCGTCCAGTATCTTCTTGCGCTCGAGGTTGGCCAGCCGGCGCAGCTGCATATCCAGGATGGCCTGCGCCTGGAGCTGGCTGAGTGTGAACTCGGTCATCAAATTGGAGCGCGCCGACTCTGCTGTATCCGATTCGCGTATGGTCTTTATCACCTGGTCCAGGTGGTCCAGCGCAATCTTGAAGCCCTCCAGTATGTGCGCCCTTTCTTTGGCTTTCTGCAGGTCAAATTTGGTTTTGCGGGTGATGATCTCCTTGCGGAAATCTATGTGGCACAGCAGCGCTTCCTTGAGGTTTATGACCCTGGGCTGGCCGTCGACCAGGGCTATCATGTTTATAAAGAAGGCCGACTGCATGCTGGTATTCTTAAACAGGTTATTCTGCACCTTGGCGGGGTGTGCATCTTTTCTCAGGCCGATCACCAGGCGCATACCCTGCCTGTCGGATTCATCGCGTACATCGCTGATGCCTTCTATCCTCCGGTCCCGGGCCAGGTCTGCTATTTTCCTGACCAGTTCGGCCTTGTTGGTCTGATAGGGCAGCTCGGTCACTACCAGCTGCATCTTGCCGGCCTTGTTGGATTCCTCAACTACCCTGGCACGCAGCACCACCTTGCCCTGGCCAGTGGCATAGGCGTTCTTAATGCCTTCCAGGCCGCAGATAATGCCGGCGGTGGGGAAATCGGGCCCCTTGACAAACCCCATCAGGTCGTCAACGGTGGCTTCCGGATTTTCTATCAGAAAATGTATCGCTTCGCATATCTCTTTCAGGTTGTGGGGAGGAATATTGGTGGCCATGCCCACGGCAATGCCGGAGGAGCCATTGACCAGCAGGTTGGGCAGCCGTGACGGCAGCACGGAAGGCTCCTTCAGGCTGTCGTCAAAATTGGGTATAAAATCAACCGTCTCCTTGTCGATATCCACCAGCATCTCATCCGCGATCCTGGCCAGCCTGGCCTCGGTATAGCGCATGGCCGCCGGCGGGTCATCGTCGATGCTGCCGAAGTTGCCCTGGCCGTCCACCAGCCGGTAGCGCATGGAGAAGTCCTGAGCCATCCTGACCATGGCGTCGTAAACGGAGGAGTCGCCGTGAGGATGATATTTGCCCAGCACTTCGCCGACGATACGGGCGCTCTTCTTGTAAGGGGCGTTGTGCCTCATATTGAGGTCATGCATGGCGAAGAGTATGCGCCGGTGCACCGGTTTGAGGCCGTCACGCACGTCAGGAAGTGCACGGGAAACAATGACGCTCATGGCGTAGTCCAGGTATGAGCGCTTCATTTCCTCTTCTATGCCGATCGGTTTGATCGAAAGTCCTAACTCCATATTTACTCCTCGTCTCTGAAACTGTTGTCAAGACGCTGAATATCGTCTGGTGACGTGTAGCCTTCGTAAATAGAGAATCCTTCCGGCACGGCCTCTGTATCTTCGGATTCGCCGTAGTCGGCCTCTTCACCGCCCTCGTCTTCGCCCGCGCTGTGCCTGAGCAGGCTGTCCTTAACGTGCGCCGGGTAAGCTTCCGTTACCCTGATGGGGAATGAGAGCTTGCCGGCCTGGCTGGGATGCTGATAGGTCTCCCTGATAATTACCTTTACCCTGTCCTTATCAAGGCTGACGACCGCGGCAATATACTGGTTGCCGCCCCTTATCAGCTTGGCCAGCCTGAGCCCGTGTTCCGGCTCAACCAGCCCCACGTATTCATTTTTATAATTTTCTACAACGGTATCCTGCTGCCTCATTTTCAGAAATACCTGCTCGCCCGGGGATAGCTTGACAAGCACCGCCTGCGCAGCCGGCTCCAGCAGGTTGACCACGCCGGCCTTGCCAATTTCGGCTATAAAGGCGCTGGGAGGCAGCCTGCGGCGCTGCTCGTTCTTTGATACGCTAACTCCCTTCAGGAGCGCCAGCCGTTCAAGGTTCTTTTTGGCTATGCTGTTGCTGGGTGAGAGCTCAAGCGCTTTACTGTAAGCCTCCTTAGCTTTTTTCAGCTCGCCCAGCTCCATATGTGCACGGCCCAGCCGGTTAAAGGCGTCCACGTCCGTGGGGAAAACCTCTAAAATGCTTTCATTGGCGGCCACAGCCTCCATCCAGCGGCTTTCCGTTGCCAGCTTAATTGCTTCTTGAATACGGTAACACCATATCCTGGCTTTCTCTTCTTCTCTCTCAGCCATCCCTAAAAATCCTTGATACTATCATAACAACAAACTCAGTTTGTGCAAACATTTTATTCAACATCTAAATCGATGCAAAGAAAAATCTTTTTCTGGTGCCATGTGATTTTAGTCCTTTAGCCGAATCATCCTGCCTGATACACTTATGTTAGCTTCGAGTAATTTGACAAGGCTTTTCAAGCGGTGCTAAATTACCACGCGGCTTAAATTTAGTCAACAAGAAGGTGCCTTTATGAAAGATCAGGTGCAAGAAGTGCTGAATATCGTGCGGCCAAGCCTGCAGGCTGACGGCGGGGACGTGGAGCTGGTTGATGTTAAAGACGGAATCGTCAGCGTCAGGCTCAAGGGCGCTTGCTCGGGTTGCCCCATGTCGACCATGACCCTGAAAAAGGGCATAGAGCGCTTCCTGAAAGAGAAGATCTCCGGCGTTAAAGAAGTAGTGGCTGTCTAGCCTTAGCCCTTGTCCAGCTCGAACGCTTTGTGCAGCGCTTTAACCGCGTCCTTAACGCGGTCCTCGGCGATAATACAGGTGATACGTATCTCCGAAGTCGTGATCAACTGTATGTTTATATTGTGCTCGAAGAGCGTTTGAAACATCTTCGCTGCGTAGCCCGGCGTGTTTTGCATGCCGGTCCCAATGATGGATACCTTGCCCAGCTTTGAGTCGCTGGTATATTCCTTGGCGCCGATCTCTTTAGCTACAGACCTGATAATCTCCATCGCCGCCGGCATGTCGTTCCTGATGATGGTGAAGGTGAGGTCCGTGATATTGTTGGCGCTGGCATTCTGAACGATGGTGTCCACGCTGACGCCCGCCTTGGCCAGGGGCATGAATATGGCAGCGGCCACACCGGGACGGTCGGGCACGCCGGTTACGGTTATCTTGGCAACGTCCATGTCGTGCGCTATCCCGCTGACTTTATTTCTGTTTTCCATTTTCTCCCCTCCGTGAATGATAGTTCCCGGCTTGTCCACCATACTAGAGGCAACCAGTATGGGCATGTCGTATACCTGGCCCAGCTCGACAGAGCGGTGGTGCATCACCCTGGCGCCGGACGTGGCCATTTCGAGCATCTCTTCGTAGCCTATCTCATCCAGCTTCCTGGCTTCCGGCACAATCCTGGGGTCGGCCGTGTAGATGCCTTCCACGTCAGTATATATCTCGCATCTCTGGGCCTTGAGACCGATGGCCAGCGCCACAGCAGTTGTATCAGACCCACCCCTACCGAGAGTGGCTATCTCACTTTCCTTGGTCAGGCCCTGAAAACCTGCCACGATGACGATGTTGCCCCTGTCCAGCTCTTTAACAATACGCCTGGGTTCAATTCCCGTTATCCTGGCCCGGCTGAAGCTGGAATCGGTTGAGATGCCGGCCTGGGCCCCGCTCAAAGCTATGGAGTCATGGCCCAGGGCATGCAGCGCCATGGCTAGCAGCGTGCTGGAAACTATCTCACCGGTTGAGAGCAAAAGATCCATCTCGCGCGGCTCCGGCTTGGCATTAATCTGCTTGGCCAGCGCAATCAGGTCGTCCGTGGTATCGCCCATGGCCGAGACGACGGCAACCACCTGGTTGCCTTTCTTGAATGTACGCGCGATCCTGCGCGCCACGTTGCGGATTTTTTCGGTGTCCGCCACCGAGCTTCCGCCATATTTCTGCACTACAATTCCCATTTGCCTTGCCACCTGTTAATTCTTATTGTGAATAAAAAGCTCCATCAGCCTGCAGCCCGGCTCGACCATGACGCCGGTCCCGCCGGCTTCACTCTCAGTAAACCTGCGGCTGCCGTTGGCCTTAAATTTCCTGCCCCAGATAAGGAAGGGTACAGGCTCGCCATAGTGTGTCTTGATCTTGATAGGTGTGGGGTGGTCCGGCATGACCAGCACGCTCAGTTCATCCGCCTTCCAGCCTGCCAGCCGTCCTATCACCTTCTCGTCGATCTGCTCTATGGCCTTCATCTTATCCTCGATTGAACCCCTGTGCCCCATTTCGTCGGGCGCCTCGATGTGTATTACCGCCAGGTCGTTCTTTTCCAGCGACTTCAGTGCGCCTTCCACCTGGGCCGTGTAGTCGTTGTCCAGGTTATCTGTAACGCCGGCTATCTGCAAGACCTGCATGCCGACCATCGTGCCCAGCCCGCGCAGCAGGTCCACGCCGGAAGTGAGAGACGCCTTCAGTCCGTAGGTCTTTTCAAACGAGGGCATCTCAGGTATCCTGCCGCTCCCCCAGAACAGCCAGATACTGGTGGCAGGCAGTTTCCCTGCCTTCCTCCTGGCCGCGTTTACCGGGTGGTTTTCCAGCAAGGGCTCGGACTTTTTCATCAGGTCGCACAGAAATTCGCTGCCCTCTCCCTGCGGCAGGTACCTGGCAACCGGCTGGTCGGTGATATCGTGGGGCGGAGTGCAGACGGCCTTGAGGGTCTCCTCTTTTCCTTTGATTCTGCATATATGGCGGTAGTTCACTCCGGGGAAAAAGGCAACGGTCTCAGAGCCCAGCTTGTCATTAACCGTTTTTATGATGCCGGTTGCTTCTTCCGTAGTTATATGCCCTGCACTGTAACTGGCCATGCGTCCGTCCAGTACAGTGACCAGATTGCAGCGAAAGGTGACGTCATCAGGTCCCAGGGGCACACCCGCGCTGCGCGCCTCGATGCCGCTCCTGCCGCGGTAGTAGACCACGGGGTCATAGCCGATGACCGACATGCAGGCCGGAGCGCTTCCCGGCTCCATGCCCGGAGGAATGGTGAGCGCCATGCCCATATAACCGCTCCTGGCCATGTTATCCAGGTTGGGTGTGTTGGCCAGCTCCAGGCAGGTCTTGTTATCCCACTCTGGCAGCGGCCAGCCAGAAGCCCCATCCATTATGACCACGCAGAATTTCATAGTTCATAAGTTTATCAGTTGTTGCTCACAATGTTAAAGCCGACTATAATAGTTAACCCGTGCGGGGAGTAGCGCAGTTGGTTAGCGCGCAGCGTTCGGGACGCTGAGGTCGGAGGTTCGAGTCCTCTCTCCCCGACTTCTGATCGTAAAAGAGGCCATTTCGCCAGCAGGCTATTCGAGCTTCTTTTTGGCCTCGTCCCAGAGCTTATCCATCTCTGCCAGCGTTAAACTTTTCAGGTCCACGCCCTTGCTGGCGCACGCCTCCTCAATATACTTAAATCTGCTGGTAAACCGCATATTGGCCTGTCTCAGCGCCGATTCTGCGTCTATATCCATGCGGCGGGCTATGTTCACCAGCGCCAGCAGCATGTCCCCGAATTCCCTGGCTTTCTCTTCCTGGCCCGCGGCTTTCTTAAGCTCCTCTATCTCCTCAGCCAGCTTCTCGATTATATCGTCCACTTTGTCCCAGTCGAAGCCTACAGAGGCCGCCCGGCGCTGGACGGACTGGCTGTAGGCCAGGGCCGGAAGGCCGCCCGGAACGCCGGATAAAATTGAATTGCCCGGCTTTTCCTTGCCCTTGAGCTCCTCCCAGTCCAGAGATACTTCTTCAGCTGTGTTGACCTTCTTATCGCCGAAAACGTGCGGGTGCCTGTAGATCAGCTTGCTGTTGATCTGCCTCAGCACATCCTCCAGCTTGAATTCGCCTTTTTCCTGCGCTATCTGGGCGTGCAGCATGATCTGCAGCCACAGGTCGCCCAGCTCCTGGCTCAACGCCTGGCTGTCGCCCTCTTCGATGGTCTCCAGCACCTCGTAGCATTCCTCCACCAGGTACTGCTTCAAGGAATCATGCGTCTGCTTTCTGTCCCAGGGACAGCCGCCTGGCCCCCGCAAACGCCCAACGATTTTTTTGAACGTCTCGAATTTTCCCAGGTCTTCTTCGCTGAACTCGCTTCTTCTCGCCGTCATGTCCGGCTCCTTTACTATCGCATTTGCCTTAATCATTATAAATAAAATAAGGCCGGCGCTTCATGCTGCTCGCCGGCCTTTCATTCATACATCACGTGTTTATCTACGATTACCGCCCATAACAGCCAGCACAAAGTATAGGAGCTGGGCTACCGCCTGCAGCATGGCCGCCACATAGGTCAGCGCCGCTGCGGACAGCACCGCGCTGGCGCCGTCGTATTCCTGTCCCACAAGCAGGCCGGTCTGTTTGATCATGACACGCGCCCGATTGCTGGCATTAAACTCGACGGGCAGTGTCACCAGCGTGAAGAGCACGGCAAGCGAGAACAGCCCTATACCGATCAACGCTACAACCTGTCCGAAGACCTGTGCAAATCCCATTATTATCAGGCCGAGGAAAATGAAGACCCAGCCCATAGTGCTGCCGACGTTGGCGGCCGGCACCAGCGTCGAGCGCAGGCCCATCAGGGCGTAGCCGGTCTTGTGCTGGACGGCATGACCAACCTCATGCGCGGCGATGCCTACGGCTGCCACGGAGGGTGTATCGGCCACTCCGGAGGAGAGCCGCAGCACCTTTTTCGACGGGTCATAATGGTCGCCGAGGTTCTGCTGGATGGTTTCTATGGGGACTTCACCCAGCCCGTTGGCCCTCAGGAGCTGCAACGCGGCCTGAGCGCCGGTCATGCCCCTCTGGTTATAGACCTTTGAATACTTTTTATAGGTCGAGCTGACCTTTACCTGCGCGTATATCATGAATATAAGCGCGGGTAACATAATGATAAGGTACAGGGGATCAAAGAAAAACATTGTCTATCAACTCCCGGGAGAATTAAATCGCACTTTATAGTCTATGTCGCCTGCCTTCTCAAGTCAAAGCAGACTGCCCACAAAATCACGATGGCCGGCTATGAATTCGGCGGCCGCCATCCGGCGTTTGCCTTCCGGCTGAACGGTTTTCAGCCCCAGCAGGCCGTCGGCCGTCTGCACGGCCAGCCGCGCCGGCTGGCTGCGAGGCATCTCGATAGCCTGCCCGACCTTTCCCTGCGCCTCTCCCGGCAACGGCACGGCTTCTACCACGCCCAGCCTCATGTTTTTCCATACCAGATAACAGCCGGGCCAGGGATAATAGGCACGTACCATGCGCCATAATTTGGTAGCCGTAAGGTGGAAGTCAAGTTTGCCGTCCTCCTTGGCCTCCATTCTGGTATAGCTGGCCTGCTCCTCGTCCTGGGCTTTAGGATGTATCTTTCCCTCCGCCCAGAGCGGCAGTGTCTCAACCAGCAGCTCAGCGCCCAGCAGGGCCAGTTTCCCGGAAAGGGATGCCTTGGTATCATCATCGGATATCGCCATCTCCCTCTGGCTGAGTACCGGCCCGCTGTCCACTTTCTTTTCAATTAACATGATGCTAACGCCCGTCACGGTATCTCCGTTCAGTATGGCAGCGGCGATGGGTGAGGGGCCGCGGTACTGGGGCAGCAGTGAGGGGTGTATGTTAATACACTTGTATGTGGGAACTTCCAGAAAAGGGTCAGGCAGAATACGGCCGTAGGCTGCGATCACGGCTAAGTCAGGTTTAAGCTCTTGAAAAAATGTGATCTCTGCCGGGTCTTTTAGCGTCTGCGGCTGTATCACCTTCAGGCCGTTTTCAACCGCCAGGCGCTTGACCGGGCAGGCCGCTAAAACCTGTCCGCGGCCGGTCTTTTTATCCGGCTGGGTATAGACGGCCGTTATGTCGTATTTGTTTGACATAAGCGAACGTAGAGCCGGTACCGCAAAGTCGGGCGATCCCATAAATACTACTTTCATCATGTCCGCATAAAATTCAAAGATTTTTACTATTATGTCAAAATAACCATTGACAGCCTAAAAGAACCCTGTGGTAATCTTTTAATGTTTTCGGGGGGGGCACCACGGAACAGACCAGCAGACAGTTCTTATAAGACTACCCAGTTCCAAAGTCTGCATTTTTGCTCAATATGGGGGATATTTTTACCTTTTTTCAGGGTGCCCTCTGTATTAGGATATTACGGATAGTATACTGATGCAAGCTGACAAAATATGGCAGGCTGCTCTCGGTGAGCTGCAGTTACAGGTTAGTAAGGCAAACTACAATACGTGGCTTAAAGATACCAGAGGAATAGATTATTCCGGCGGTGTCTTTACGGTCGCCGTTCCGACCGCCTTTATAGCCGAGTGGCTGAAGAGCAGGCTTTATTCCGTTGTATGCAGAATTCTCTCTGCCATCACCGGCCAGAGCACCGACGTTTCATTCCTCGTTCAGGCCGTCGGCGCCAACGGCAGCAACGTCAAGGCCGGCCTGATGGCGGACGGCGGCGTCAGCCTGAAAGTCAGGGAGCCCGCTGCCAAAGAATCCTTTTTAAATCCAAAGTTCACCTTCGGGACCTTTGTAAACGGCGACTGCAACCGCCTGCCCTATACAGCGGCAATCGAGATATCCAGTAAGCCTGGTGAGGAGTTCAATCCTTACTTCATCTATGGCGGCACCGGCACCGGCAAGACCCACCTGCTGCACGCCATCGGCCACGCCACCAGGTCGCTTGAGCTCAATACCCTCTATATAAGCGCCGAGCAGTTTACCAACGAATTCACGGCCGGCATCCGCAATAAAAATCCAGAGGAGTTCCGCAGCAAGTTCAGCCGTGTGGATGTGCTGCTGCTGGATGACGTCCAGTTCTTCGGCGGTAAAACTGGGACGCAGGAGTGCTTTTTCCATATACTGAATGATTTCCTGGCAGATAACCGGCAGGTGGTCATTTCCTGTGACCGGCCTCCCAGGGATATACAATCATTGAATGGCAGGCTTCGCTCCAGGCTGGAAGGCGGCCTGGTAGCTGATATTTACCCTCCCGACCATAAGACCCGTCTGGCCATCCTCGAGCTGAAAAGCAAACTGCTGAAGGTCAACTTTGACATGTCCATCCTGGACTTCATGGCCACTCACTTCCATCACAGTGTGCGCGAGCTGGAAGGAGCGCTCATCCGCCTGACAACCTGTGTCAGGCTCAATAACTGCGACCTCGACCTCGTCACGGTCAAACAGCTCCTCAGCGACCTTATCTCCATCTCCAAGCAGCACAGCGGTTATTACCCTGCGGCCACGGTGATCAGCGTGGTGGCCGATTACTACGGCCTGTCACCCCAGGACATTACCAGCAAAAGAAGGGACCTGAGGACGTCCCGTGCACGGCACGTGGTCATGTACCTTCTCCGGCAGCAAAACCACTGCAACCTGACCGAGATAGGCCAGGTCCTGGGCGACCGTGACCATTCCACGGTCATTCATGGCTGTGAGAAGATCTCTTCCCAAATCTCCGTCGATTCCCAGCTCAGCAAGGCTGTTGAAGACATCCGCATTCTGTTGAAGTCCAGAAAACAGGCCTGATTTTCACCATCCCCTTGTGGATAAAAGCCCCATAATTGTGGATAACCTTCATCCTTTTTCCACATGCCTGGTTATACCCGGAACCGATGCTGTCAATACCAGGAATAGTGTCCACAACATCAACCCTCTTATAACTGGTATGATTAAATATATATATGATATATAAATAGAATCTTATTACTACATAAATTATGCTTGTTGATAAGGTAGATATTAAGGTCACCGCCGGGAATGGTGGATCCGGGCTTGCCAGTTTTCTGCATGAGAAATTTAAGCCTTTTGGAGGTCCTGACGGCGGTGATGGAGGAAAAGGGGGAGATGTATATCTGCTGGCAGACAGCAACCTGGAGAGCCTTATAAATTTCAGGCACAGGCGCAGCTTCAAAGCAGATAGAGGAGGAGGAGGAAGGAAAAACAAAATGAAGGGCGAGAATGCCGCTGATCTCATAATAACGGTTCCACTTGGAACGTCTGTTTATGTAAAAGAAGACGGAAGGGAACTTCTGATAGCAGATTTGCAGAAAAACGGGCAGAAAGCGATTGTAGCCAGGGGTGGAAAGGGAGGAAAGGGAAATCCGCACTTTGCCACAGCCACCAGGAAGGCGCCCAAGCATTTTCAACAGGGCGAGGCGGGAGAGGAACGGGAGCTCACACTCAAACTGGCCATGGTTACGGATGCCTGCATAATCGGCCTGCCTAACAGCGGCAAGTCTACTTTGCTGGCAGCAATATCCAACGCCAGGCCGCCGGCAGCCGACTATCCCTTTACCACGGTTGAACCCACCCCGGGCGCGGTGGACGATGGGCGGGACAGCTTGATCTGGACGGAACTGCCTGCTCTGGTAGAAGGCGCACACCTTGGGAAAGGGCTGAGCAACAGTTTCTTAAGCCATGCCGAAAGAGCCGGCGTTCTGGTTTATCTGCTGGATGCCGGGTCAGAGGATGTTGCCAGGGACCTGCGCTGCCTGCGGGAAGAGGTGAAGCAGTCCGGCAGGAAGCTGGAAGAGAAAAAAAGTATAATTGCTGTCAATAAAATCGACAGCGTCGACTCCGCAAGGCTTGATTCTATAAGCAGGGCGCTCGGTGCGGAAACGGAAGTGGTTATGATCTCAGTACTGGAGAGAAAAGGGCTGGACATCCTGATATCTGCTGTACATAATCTTATCAGGCAGGAAAGGGCAAAAGAGAGGGAAAAGGCGCTACCCGAAATGGTCTTCAGGCCGAAACCTGTCGACAGGCGGGACTAATGTGAAGATCGGAATCATGGGCGGCACGTTCGACCCGGTTCACCTGGCTCACCTGATCATTGCGGAGCAGGCCAGGGTGGAGCTGAAGCTGGATAAGATTATCTTCATACCCGTCGGCAAGCCGTGGATGAAGTCGGACCGCAAGATAGCGGACTCAGCCGACAGGGTGGAGATGGTCAGGCTGGCCATCCAGTCCAATGCCAGTTTCAGCCTTTCGACGCTGGAAGTGGAGCGGCCCGGTTCGACATTTACGGTGGATACCCTGGAGCAGCTGTGGCAGGAGCTGGGCCTGGCGAACCAGCTTTTCCTTTTGCTGGGCTGGGACAGCCTTAAAGACCTACCAGCATGGAAGGCGCCTTACAGGATCTCCAAGATCGCCACCATCGTAGCCTTTCCCCGGCCCGGCTTTGATAAGCCGGACACTGCCGCACTCGAGGCCGCTGCACCCGGCATATCCAAGAACATGGTAACTATGGATCGACCCCTGATCGGAATCAGCTCCACCGACATAAGGGAACGTGTAGCCTCGGGCAAATCTATACGCTACCTCGTGCCGGACGCGGTGGCCGATTACATAATCAGCTATAACCTTTATGCAAAATAGGGCGTGGTCAAATGTCTGGAAATAAATGTGAGTGGTGGAACGCGCCTAAACGTCCAGGTTTTTAACCGAGCGGGCATGAGCCTGGATGAATGACTTGCGGGGCGGGACCTCGCTGCCCATCAACACGTGGAATATCTCATCGGCCTTCATAGCGTCATCCACCTGGACCTTGAGCAGTGTGCGGGTGGCCGGGTTCATGGTGGTTTCCCAGAGCTGTTCGGGGCTCATCTCGCCCAGGCCCTTGTAGCGCTGTATATCCACCTTGCTGTTCTTCAAAGAGGCCAGCTTGTGGTCTTTCTCTGCATCCGAGTATACCCAGTGCTGCTGCTTGCCGGCTGCCAGGCGGTAGAGCGGCGGCTGCGCGATAAACAGGTGGCCGTTCTGGATGAGGTCGGACATATTGCGATAGAAGAAGGTCAGCAACAGGGTGCGGATGTGGGCGCCGTCAACGTCGGCATCAGTCATGATGATTATCTGGTGGTAGCGCAGCTTGGCCAGCTCGAAGGCGTCGCCGATGCCGGTGCCCAGGGCGGTGATCAGCGCCCTTATCTCCTCGTGATCGAAGATTTTGTCCTTGGCGGCTTTCTCCACGTTGAGAATCTTGCCGCGCAGGGGCAGTATGGCCTGGAAGCGCCGGTCGCGACCCTGCTTGGCCGAGCCGCCGGCCGAATCGCCCTCAACCAGGTAGAGCTCGCATTCTTCCGGGTTGTTGCCCGAGCAGTCCGCCAGCTTGCCCGGCAGCGTGCCGAACTCCAGGCTGCTCTTCTTGAGAATGAGGTCGCGCGCCTTGCGGGCAGCATCCCGGGCCTTGGCCGCCAGCAGACACTTATCGATAATCGACTTGCCTTCTTCCGGGTGCTTCTCCAGGTACTCGTTCAGGCCGTCGCCGGCAATTGACTCCACCTGCCCTTTAACCTCTGGATTGCCCAGCTTGGCCTTGGTCTGGCCCTCGAACTGCGGCTGGGCCACCTTGACGCTGACCACGGCCATCAGGCCGTCACGTATGTCCTCGCCGGATAGATTGGGGTCGCTGTCCTTTAAGAATTTATTCTTCCGGGCATAGTCGTTCAGCACCCTGGTCAGCGCGGCGCGAAAGCCGGTCATGTGGCTGCCGCCTTCTTTAGTATTGACGCAGTTGGCAAAGGCGGTGACATTCTCGGAATAGCCGTCATTATATTGGATGGCTATCTCCACGGCCGTGCTGTTCACCTTGCCCGAGATGTAAATGGGCTTGTCCAGCACCGTGCGGTTTTTGTTGATGCGCCGCACCAGGCTGGCGATGCCGCCTTCAAAGTAGAAGGTTGCATCGTTGTCATC